>ERZ773049.241-NODE-241-length-34951-cov-20.597690_pt1 | contig 34951 bp, 37 predicted proteins | sample MGYA00580633_ERZ773049 | MGnify/ENA primary metagenome ERZ773049 (study PRJEB29015, sample SAMEA2737991) | human oral metagenome | biome: human oral; feature: human-associated habitat; material: dental | place: China | collected 2066 ...
CTCCGACCCCTTCGTCCCGAACGAAGTGCGCTACCGGGCTGCGCTACATTCCGAAATGATTAAGACGCGGATTATAGTCTGATATTTTTAGACTGACAAGCGCGTTTAAGCATGTAAAACAAAAATTGTCGGACGTTTTTTTAAATCGGGTAACGGAGATAAAGTGTGCCAGATATCAATGGTTTGGCTGATAATTTGTTGGGTGGGTAGTGTTAAATCACAGGCGATGCATAAGCGGGTTCGTGGATGCAGGATGTTGATTGCGTCAGATAGTAATGCATTGTTTCTGTATGGTGTTTCTATGAATAAGATGGTTGAATTTTGCTGTTTCGATTGTTGTTCGAGTAGTTTAAGAGATTGGATGCGTTCGGTTTTGTCAGATGGGAGATAACCTTTGAATGTGAAATTTTGGCCGTTTGCACCAGATGCCATCAGGGCCAGCATAATACTGGATGGTCCGATTAACGGGCGTACTTCAAAACCGGATTGGTGGGCAAGTGCAACCAAATCGGCACCCGGGTCTGCTACGGCAGGGCAACCTGCTTCGCTGAGTAGCCCCATGCTTCGGCCTTCTTGCAAAGGTCGGAGCAGCTCGGGTAATTTTGTACGGTCGGTGTGCTCATTGAGTGTATGTAGGTTGAGTTCGCGGATGGTGGTGGTGATGCCTAGATGCTTGAGGTGCGCTCGGGCAGTTTTCTCGGCTTCAACCACAAAATCGGTCAGTCCCACGATTTGCTGTTGCTCGTGGGGTAATAGGCAAGGCGTGTCGGGTGTACCAAGAGGTGTGGGGATAAGGTAAAGGATTGCAGGCATATTTTGAGATGATGAAAAATTAGGGTTTAGCTTGATGGGCAGTAATAGGGTTAAAGAATATCTACACCCTCGGCCTGTAAAAAGTCGATTAAACGGAAAATAGGTAGGCCGATCAGTGCATTTGGGTCGCAGGTTTCAACTTTTTCCAGTAAGGCGGCTCCCAAGCTCTCACTTTTGGCTGCGCCGGCGCAATATATGGCATCGGGCTCGCGTCGTAAATATGCTGCAATCTGTTCCGAAGTCAATTCCCGCATGGTAACGACGGTTTTGTCTACATGATGATGCAGGCCGTCTGAAAATGTGTTGAGCAGGCAGACGGCACTGTAAAATGTAATCTGTTTGCCACTTAATTCCTGTAGCATTTGTTGTGCATTTGCTACGCTCATCGGCTTGCCGAGTTGCCGGCCTTTACACCATGCGACTTGGTCGGCACCTATAATCAATGCGGCAGGGAAACGTGTTTTCAGTGACTGTGCTTTACCGATGGCAAGGCGTAAAGCCGTGTCCTTGCCTGTTTCGCCGGAATGGGGCGTTTCGTCGAAATCAGGTGAGGCCGTCTGAAAATGCAAACCGAGCCGTGCCAGTTGCTGTTGCCGGAATATCGAATCTGATCCCAGGATAAGGGGGAGTGTGGTTTTCATTTTGTGTAAAAACATTGACGTTCTATTGTTGGAATTATATCATGCGCAGTTTATGTTAGAGCCTGATTTGATTGCCCCTGGTGAGTTTGCCGGCGAAAAGCAGAGCCTGCAAGGCGAAGTGTTTTTGCATGAGTTGGACGAACGGGTATGGTCGCACGAATATTTTGCGGATAAAGACAGCTCGCTGCATGTAGTTTTGCAGGGGGGAATTGATCGCTTCCAGCGTCCGTTTTTGGATTTGAAAGTGCAGGGATGTCTGCATTTACTTTGTCAACGGTGCATGCAGCCCATGAGTTTTGATTTGGATGAGGATGCGCGTATTGTTCTGTTTGCCGATGAATCCAAGTTGGATGAAGCCATGCTTTCCGATGAGGGATTGGAAGGTATGCCGATGGATAGCGAATTGTCGGTTCGGACGTTGGTGGAAGATCAAATTTTGATGGCGATGCCATACTCGCCGCGGCATGAGCACTGTGCCGGGGAAAATATGGCGGCAGTCAATCGAGATAAACCCAATCCGTTTGCGGTATTAGCAGGGCTGAAAAGCAGCAAATAACTTTTTGTAAATATTTTTAGGAGTTTGAAATGGCCGTTCAACAAAACAAAAAATCCCCTTCTAAACGCGGTATGCACCGTTCGCACGATGCTTTGACTGCACCTGCCCTGTCTGTGGACAGCGCAACCGGTGAAGTTCATCGTCCGCATCACATTTCGCCCAACGGTATGTACCGTGGTCGCAAAGTGATGAAAGCCAAGGGCGAATAAGCCTGAGGCGGATGTAAAACGGAAATCCGTCTGCGGGTTTCCGTTTTTGTTTCTGTTAGAACAGCGGATGTACGATTATGGTTAAAAAAATTTGGTATACCTATGATGATATACATCGGGTATTAAAAGAATTGGCAGGTAAAATTCAATCGGGCGGTGTGAAATATGACGCAATGATTGCCATTGGCGGCGGGGGATTTATTCCCGCGCGTATTCTGCGCTGCTTTTTGAATATTCCGATTTATGCGGTTACTACGGCCTACTATGCCAATGATTTCGGTTACCAGACCAATGACGAAATCAAGAAAATCCAGTGGCTGGATCCTATTCCGGAAAGCCTGGTTGGAAAAAATATCTTGGTGGTGGATGAGGTAGATGATTCCCGCGTAACCTTGGAATTCGTGCTGAATGAGTTGCAAAAGGAAAAATTTGCCGAAATCGGCGTAGCCGTGCTGCACGAAAAAATCAAAGAGAAAAAAGGCATCCTGCCTCAAGGCATTCATTATTACAGTGGTATTACCGTCAAAGATTGGTGGATTAACTATCCGTGGGACGCCGACGATATTACTGCGCATAATATGCTGGCTGCGGAAAGCAGTGCGGAACGATAAGGCCGTCTGAAAATACGGAGCGGCTTTTGCGGATTGATTCGATTGATGCTTTATCGATTTCAGAATCATAATCTGCCGGATGGCCAACCGATATTTTAGCGAATGGAGCAATTATGATTACCTTGGCTGTAGATGCAATGGGCGGCGATGCCGGTTTGGCGGTTACCATCCCCGGAGCATTGTTGTTTTTACGCCAGCAGGCTGATGTCCGCTTATTGATGGTGGGCGACGAGGTGCAGGTTCGGCAGGCATTGGAAGCTGCCAATGCACCGATGGATCGCATTCAAATCGTCCATGCCGCACAAGTGGTCGAGATGGATGAGCAGCCCCAGTCTGCCCTGAAAAACAAAAAAGATTCCTCCATGCGGATAGTCGTGAATCAAGTGAAGGAAGGTCTGGCGCAGGCAGCGGTGTCTGCGGGCAATACGGGTGCGTTGATGGCAACCGCACGCTTTGTGTTGAAAACCATACAAGGCATCGAGAGGCCGGCAATTGCCAAATTCATCCCCTCTCAAAACGGCCACATGACGCTGGTGCTTGATTTAGGCGCAAACGTGGACTGCACACCCGAGCAATTGGTGCAGTTTGCCGTTATCGGCAGCGAATTGGTACACGCACTGTATCCGAATGCGGGCGCGCCGCGTGTCGGTTTGCTGAATGTCGGTACCGAAGACATCAAAGGCACGGATACCGTCAAACAAGTTTTCAAACTCCTCAGCGGCAGCAAGCTGAATTTTGTCGGCAATGTCGAGGGCGGCAGCATTTTCAGCGGCGATGTGGATGTCGTGGTGGCCGACGGCTTTGTCGGCAACATCGTGTTGAAAACCATAGAAGGCGCGGTGCGTTTTATGGGTTCGGCAATCAAGCAGGAATTTCAAACCAATCTGCTGACCAAATTGGGTGCGCTGGCCGCCATGCCGGCCTTGAAAGGTTTCAAAAACAAACTGGATCCGCGCAAATTCAACGGCGCCATATTCCTCGGCCTGCGCGGTGTGGTGATTAAAAGCCACGGCGGTACCGATGCGGTCGGCTTCAGTTATGCATTGGAAGAAGCCTTTCATGAAGCCAAGGCCGACAGCCTGACCCGCATCCAGCAAGGCGTGGCTGACCAACTGGCGCATTTGGCAGACAAAAAACTGGAAGTGGAACAGGCGGCCATCAACATTGATTAAACCCTTCGGCATGGTTTCGAAATATGCCGTGATACAGGCCGTCTGAAACCGGAAATCCTTTCAGACGGCCTGTTGCCCGATTGAGAAAACGGCAGACATTCCCTACAATGCCGAATCTTTTATCCAGCCATTACAAATAATTTAGAAAGGGACGCGCCATGCAATATGCAAAAATCCTCGGTTCCGGCAGCTATCTGCCTGAAAAGCGTGTCAGCAATGATGATCTTGCCGAGTTTGTCGATACATCGGACGAATGGATTGTCAGCCGTACCGGCATCAAATTCCGCCATCTGGCCGCCGAAAACGAAAGAACCAGCGATTTGGCCGTGATTGCCGCACAGCGTGCGTTGGCCGATGCGGGCGTGGCGGCGGAAGAAATCGACCTGATTGTTTTGGCTACGGCAACCCCCGATATGCAGTTTCCGTCTACGGCCACCATCGTGCAGAACAAACTCGGCATTGCCGGTTGCGCGGCATTTGACGTTCAGGCGGTTTGCGCCGGCTTTATGTATGCCATCGTCACCGCCAATGCCTACATCAAAAGCGGTATGGCCAAGAAAGTGCTGGTTATCGGCGCGGAAACATTCAGCCATATTTTGGACTGGAAAGATCGCACAACCTGCGTGCTGTTCGGAGACGGTGCGGGCGCGGTCGTTTTGGGCGCGTCGGACGAAGAAGGCATCATCCACGGCAAACTGCAGGCGGACGGCGGCTATTTGGACTTGCTGAAAGTGCCTGCGCAGATGGCCGGCGGACAGATTTGCGGCAACCCGTATGTGGAAATGGACGGGCCGGGCGTATTCAAATTTGCCGTTAAAACCCTCGCCAAAGTGGCAGAAGAAGTATTGGAAGAAGCGGGCTATCATGCAGAACAAATCGACTGGCTTGTGCCGCATCAGGCAAACAAGCGCATCATCGACAGCACCGCCAAACATCTGGGTCTGAGCCTGGACAAAGTCATCCTGACCGTGCAAAACCACGGCAATACTTCGGCCGCATCCGTTCCGTTGGCATTGGATGAAGGCATCAAAAGCGGTCGCATCAAGCGCGGCCAGATATTGCTGCTGGAAGGCATAGGCGGCGGTTTTACTTGGGGGGCGGTATTGTTAAGATACTGATTGGGGAAATTTAACACAAATTCGTAAAAAGATTTATTGCAACCGTTCGGTGGATGAGTATAATGCGCACATCTGCCGAACGGTTGTTTTTTTAGACAAGCGGTGCAGAAATAATAATTCACTATTCATTACGGGGTATCACCATGCAAGCAATCCAACATTACGGCATTATCATTTCTTGGTTTCAAGACAAACAGTTAGGTGTTGTCCGCGATAAAGACGACACGACCGCCCGCCTGTTGCTTCTGGCGGCAGACCTGCCGGCCGGTTACCGCGAACCGAAAGTCGGCGACGAAATCACCTATATCGCCGGTACGGACGACCAAAACCGTCCTTGCGCGCTTTCTCCTACACCGGTGGGGATGCAGGCGGCCGAGCCGTTTGCCGAAAGCGGTGCGACAGTGAAAGAAGGCGATATCGTACGCATCAAAGTCAGTGCTTGGGACATTAAGAAAAACGGCGGTTTCGGCATGTTGTCCAGCGAGCCGGCCGTTCCGGTGTTCGCCTTGGGCCAGCACCTCAACCAATTTTACGTGCCGCAAGAAGGCGACGTACTGAAAGGCCGTCTGAAACGCCACAGCAACGGCCAATGGCTGCTGACCGACATCGACATCCGGATTGCCGAATAAAGCCTTCAGGCCGTCTGAAAATGTACCCCTTTGTTTTCAGACGGCCTGCCACCGAATGCGGCAGCATAGAACGGCGTATCTCTTTCTGTTACACTTTCCGCCATCCCGCTTTTGCCGCAGATGGCGGTTTGTGTATTTTGCGGCGGCAATTTTTTCAACCGACAGACACACAGGCGGCCATAACGGTGTATCCATTGTTATACCGGCCTGAGCATGAGAAAGGAATTCCATGTCTTTTGCATTTTTCTTCCCCGGCCAAGGCTCGCAGAGCCTGCACATGATGGACGGCTTCGACGGCGTAAGCGTGGTTAAAAATACTTTTGACGAAGCATCCGCCGCCCTCGGCCAAGACCTGTGGGCGATGATGAACGGCGAAGACAGCGACTTAATCGGCCAAACCGTCAATACCCAGCCCCTGATGCTGGCTGCCGGCGTCGCCACATACCGCGCCTACCTCGAAGCCGGCGGCAAATTGCCGCAAGTCGTGGCCGGACACAGCTTGGGCGAATACAGCGCGCTGGTGGCTGCCGAAGCACTGGCCTTTGCCGATGCGGTCAAACTCGTCCGCCTGCGTGCGGAATTGATGCAGAATGCCGTACCGCAGGGCGTCGGCGCGATGGCGGCGATTTTGGGTTTGGAGGACGGACAGGTCAAAGAACTGTGCGCTGCCGCCGCGCAGGGCGAAGTGGTGGAAGCGGTAAACTTCAATTCGCCGGGGCAGGTCGTGATTGCCGGCCATACCGCCGCCGTCGAACGTGCCATGAACGCCGCCAAAGAAGCAGGTGCGAAACGCGCCCTGCCGTTGCCCGTATCCGTTCCTTCGCATTGCAGCCTGATGAAGCCCGCCGCCGACAAATTGGCCGAGGCACTGCAAAACATCAATATCGCCACACCGAAAATCCGCGTCATCCACAACGCCGACGTCGCCTCCTACGACAACCCCGCGCAAATCAAAGACGCACTGATCCGCCAGCTCTACAGCCCCGTACGTTGGACGGAAACCGTAAACAACCTGGTTGATGAAGGCATTACCGAATCCGCCGAATGCGGGCCGGGCAAAGTTTTGGCCGGGCTGGCCAAACGCATTCGCAAAGAAGCAGTGTGCGGCGCGCTGACCGGTCAGGAACAAGTGGCCGCCTTTATTGCCGCCCATCCGTGAGAATGACAACAGGAGGCCGTCTGAAAGCAAGACGAACTGTTTAGTGTATTTTCAGACGGCCTGCTGTCGGTAAAACTTTCCAAACAACCCGAAAGGACAAACGAGATGAATGCACCTACCGTTTCCATGTTGGTTTTGGCCGCAACGGCCGGTTTGGCCGCCGGCTTCCTGCTGGCGTGGCTGTTCCTGCGCGGCAAACAGTCGCGGCAGGCAAGCGAGCGAGAAGCCTTGAAGCAGGAACTGGACGACTACCGCAGCCGCGTAGACCAACATTTTGCCGACACCGCAGAAGCGGTGGACGCGTTGAACCGCAGCTACCAAAACGTCATCCGCCACCTGAGCAACGGCGCGCAAACCCTGATGGGCAAAGAAGCGCTGCAAGAACAACTGGCCAAGCGCAGCGGTAAAGCCGTTACGCTGGGCTATCTGGCCGGTTCGGTACTGCCCGCCGCAGAGTCGGACGGACGGCAAAGCGCGGTTGAGCAAATCCAAGACGAAACCGTCGAACCGGCAAGCCAAACCGGTTTGCAAACCGAAGCGGTGGAAGAAGCGGTAAGGCCGTCTGAAAACGCCGCAAGCGAAGCGGCGGCTGAAGATAAGGTCGAAGCCGAAACTGAAATGGCAGAAGCTGCGGATGCGGAAACGCCGGAACAAGAACAGGCCAAGCCGGAAGACAAATAGCGTTTGCCGGGCAGATGCCGCCGCACACAGAAAGGCCGTCTGAAAACATATTCCCGACCGATATGTTTTCAGACGGCCTCAAAACATCGCCGCGCAACCGCAGCCGGCCAAATCCGCGCCGAAGTTTCCACATATCCCGTCAGACTGTCTGTATAATGCACGCCGTCTGAAACATAAGTTTCCCCATTTACCGACAAGAAGGAAAAATACAATGTCCAAAAACCTGATTTTAGTATTGAACTGCGGCAGCTCGTCTTTGAAAGGCGCAGTGCTCGACAACGACAACGGCGAAGTGCTGCTGAGCTGCCTGGGTGAAAAACTGACCACCCCCGATGCCTACATCACCTTCAAAAAAGACGGTCAGAAACACCGCGTGGAACTGGCCGACCGCCACGACCACACCGGTGCAGTCGGCGCACTTTTGGACGAACTGAAAAAATACGGCCTGGATGCCGATGTGAAAGCCGTCGGCCACCGCGTCGTGCACGGCGGCGAAAAATACAGCGCGTCCGTCCTGATTAACGACGAAGTAATCGCCCAACTGGAAGCCTGCATCCCGCTTGCCCCATTGCACAATCCGGCCAACCTGACCGGCATCCGCGCCGCACAAGCCATTTTCGCCGGCCTGCCCAACGTCGCCGTGTTCGACACCGCCTTCCACCAAACCATGCCGGAACACGCCTACACCTACGCCGTACCACGCGCCCTGTATAAAAAATACGCCTTCCGCCGCTACGGTTTCCACGGCACCAGCTTCCGCTTCGTGGCTCCCGAAGCCGCCCGCATCATCGACAAAGACGTGAAAGACTGCCGCCTGGTCATCGCCCACTTGGGCAACGGCGCATCCATCACCGCCGTGAAAAACGGCGAATCCCAAGATACCAGCATGGGCTTCACCCCGCTGGAAGGCTTGGTGATGGGTACGCGCAGCGGCGACGTCGATGCCGGCATTTACCCGTTCTTGGCTGCCAATGCAGGCATGAGCGTGGAAGAAGTCAGCGACCTCTTGAACAAAAAATCCGGCCTGCTGGGCATTTCCGAACTGTCCAACGACTGCCGCATAGTGGAAGAAGCCGCAGCCGAAGGCCATGAAGGCGCGAAACTGGCCATGGCCGTTACCGCCTACCGCCTGGCCAAATACATTGCCGCCATGGCCGTGGCCGCCGGCGGCATCGACGCGCTGGTGTTCACCGGCGGCATCGGCGAAAATTCCAACACCGTCCGCGCCCAAACCGTCGCCCATCTGGCCTTATTGGGTCTGAAACTGGACGAACAGGCCAATACGGACGTGCGCTTCGGCAAAGAAGGCATCATCAGCCCGAAAGGCCAAACGCCTGCCGTCGTCGTGGTGCCGACCAACGAAGAACTGATGATCGCGCACGACACCGCCGCCCTGTCCGGCCTGTAAGCAGCGCACCATGAAAAAGGCCGTCTGAAAGCATCAAAACCGCGCTTTCAGACGGCCTTTCGCACTGAAATCCCATTTCACACCCGAAAGGAAAAAACATGTCATTGCAAAACATCATCGAAACCGCCTTTGAAAACCGCGCCGACATCACACCGGCCACCGTTACCCCCGAAGTCAAAGAAGCCGTGTTGGAAACCATCCGCCAACTCGATTCCGGCAGCCTGCGCGTCGCCGAACGCCTGGGCGTGGGGCAATGGAAAGTCAACGAATGGGCGAAAAAAGCCGTGCTGCTTTCCTTCCGCATCCAAGACAACGAAGTGCAAAACGACGGCGTAAACAAATACTTCGACAAAGTGCCGACCAAATTTTCAGACTGGAGCGAAGAAGAATTCCGCGCCGCCGGCTTCCGCGCCGTACCCGGTGCCGTGGCGCGCCGTGGCAGCTTTATCGGCAAAAACACCGTTTTGATGCCGTCTTACGTCAATATCGGCGCGTATGTGGACGAAGGCGCGATGGTTGATACTTGGGCGACCGTCGGTTCTTGCGCCCAAATCGGCAAAAACGTCCACCTGAGCGGCGGCGTCGGCATCGGCGGCGTACTCGAACCCCTGCAGGCCAGTCCGACCATCATCGAAGACAACTGCTTCATCGGCGCGCGTTCCGAAATCGTCGAAGGCGTGATTGTCGAAGAAGGCAGCGTGATTTCCATGGGCGTGTACATCGGCCAGTCCACCAAAATCTACGACCGCGAAACCGGCGAAATCCACTACGGCCGCGTGCCGGCCGGTTCGGTGGTCGTGTCCGGCAGCCTGCCCGCGAAAGACGGCAGTCACAGCCTGTATTGCGCCGTTATCGTGAAAAAAGTGGACGCGCAAACCCGCGCCAAAACCAGCGTAAACGAATTGTTGCGCGGCGTGTAAGTCGGATAAGCAATCAGGCCGTCTGAAAAACCTGTTGCCAAGGTTTTCAGACGGCCTTTTGCAAGGCTGCGGCGGATAACGGCATTGCATGGCGGTTGGAGGCGGTTTGCGCCGCCACCGTTTATGTTTTCATGCCGGAAAAAGCGCGGTTTTTGCAACGTTGATTTTAAAACCGCGCCGCCGTGTGGCAAAATAGCGTGCCTACACACATCAATTAAGGAAAATCCATGCACATCATCAAAGCCGTTTGTTTGGGTTTGGCCGTTTCGGCCTTGGCCGCCTGTGATTCCGAAACCGACAAAATCGGCAATGCCAGCACCGTATTCCGCGTGCTGGGCAAAAATGACCGTATCGAAATAGAAGGTTTCGACGATGCCGATGTGAAGGGCATCACCTGTTATTTGTCGTATGCGAAAAAGGGCGGCTTGAAAGAGGCGGTGAATTTGGAAGAGGATGCCAGCGACGCATCAGTGTCATGCGTGCAGACCGGCAATGCAATCGAATTCAACGAACAGGCGGTGGCCAAGCCGCAGCAGGTGTTTAAGCGCAGCGCGAGCTTTGCCTTTAAGAGCCTGCAAATCATGCGGTATTACGATGCCAAGCGCAAAACTTTCGCCTATATGATTTACAGCGACAAAATCATCGACGGTTCGCCGAAAAATTCGCTCAGCGCGATTTCATGTTATGGCGGCGCGCCTGCGGATGAAAAACAGATAGTCGGCCTGCCCAACAAGCAAATCGCCGGTTCTTGTATTATCGACACGGCGGCGAAGAAATAGCAGGCCGTCTGAACAACGGAAGGATAAAGGACGAAACGGCATGTATGAAGAATTGCTGGGCGCGGTGAAATTCGACGACAAAGGCTTGTTGTGCGCCATCGCGCAAGACAGGCACAGCGGCCGCGTGCTGATGGTGGCATGGATGAATGCCGAGGCGCTGCAAAAAACGGTGGAAACCGGTTTCGCCCATTATTACAGCCGTTCGCGGCAGAAGCAGTGGATGAAGGGCGAGGAGTCGGGGCATGTGCAGAAAGTGTACGAACTGCGGCTCGATTGCGACGGTGACGCGCTGGTGATGCAGATTGAGCAGCAGGGCGGCATTGCCTGCCATACGGGGCGGGAAAGCTGCTTCTACCGCGTTTGGCAGGCAGACGGCGGCTGGCAGGCGGTTGATACGGTGCTGAAGGACGAAAAGGCCATCTACGGCACAACACCTTAAAGTTGCAGGCCGTCTGAAACGGGAAGGCGGTTTTCAGACGGCCTCCGTCTGCGGCAATTCATTGGGAGAAGGATGATGGACGACAGGATATTGTCTGAAATTCAAAATGTGATCGATTCGCGCAAGGGCGGCAATCCGGACGAATCATATGTGGCCGGACTGCTTGCCAAAGGCGGCGACAAAATCTTGAAAAAAGTAATCGAGGAGGCCGGCGAAGTGCTGATGGCCTCGAAAGACGGCGGCGGCGAGCACCTTGTTTACGAAACCGCCGATTTGTGGTTTCACTGCATGGTGCTACTGGCGCATCACGGCTTGCGGGCGGAAGATGTGATTCGCGAGCTGGCGCGGCGGCAAGGTTTGTCGGGGCTGGCGGAAAAGGCCGCGCGCCCTCAGGGCTGATCTCAGGCCGTCTGAAAGGCGCGGACGGTGTTTTTGTATTACAATCCGACCTCTTTGCCCCAAGCGGAAATACCGCAAGGCGGCTTACCGGAGAATTCATGATGACCGACTGCATCTTCTGCAAAATCGCAGACAAACAAATCCCCGCTTCGGTGGTGTACGAAGACGACGAGATGCTCTGCTTCAAAGACATACGCCCCGCCGCGCCCGTCCATCTGCTGCTGATTCCGAAAGAACATTTCGATTCGCTGGCACACGCCGGGCAGCAGCACGAGGCCCTGCTGGGCAAAATGATGCTGAAAGTGCCGCAGTTGGCCGCCGAACACGGCCTGCACAACGGGTTTAAAACCCAAATCAATACCGGCAGCGGCGGCGGTCAGGAAGTGTTCCACCTCCATGTGCATATCATGGGTACGCCGGTTTGAATATCAGGCCGTCTGAAAGCGGGTTTCCGCATTGAATAGATTTAACGTAAGGATTTTAAAATGGGTTTGAGCGGTATTTCTCATTGGCTGATTGTGCTGCTGATTGTAGTGTTGGTGTTCGGTACCAAAAAATTACGCAACATCGGCAAAGATTTGGGCGGCGCGGTGCACGACTTCAAAAAAGGCCTGAACGAGGGGTCTGAAGAGGCAGATGCCCGCCCGGCCGAGAAGCAGGCCGAAGCCGACAAAGATGATAAGCAAGCCTAAGCCATGTTCGACCTCGGTTTCAGCGAGATGCTGCTGACCGGCGTTGTTGCGCTCGTGGTGCTGGGGCCGGAGCGGCTGCCGAAGGTGGCGCGTGCGGCCGGATTGTGGCTGGGGCGTTTGCAGCGTTTCGTCAGCGGCGTGAAAAACGAACTCAGCCGCCAAATGGATGCCGAAGGGCTGTCCGAAGTCAAAGAGGATTTTCAGGCGGCCGTCCGTGAAGCGCAGGAAGGTTGGCATGATGCACGCCATGCATTGCAAAATCAGGCGCAGGGCATAGGCTCCGAACTCCCCGCGTGGGAGCGGCTGCCGCCGCAGCGTACGCCGGCCGATTTCGGCATAGGGACGGACGACGGCCTGCACGCCGGCGGGACGCGGTACGATGATGCCGTCCCTTTCCATATGGTTACCCTGCGCCGTCAGGCAATGGGCCGCCGCCGCGATTTGCGCCCGCGTTTTCATCCGAGGCCGCAACTCCGCGTCCGCCGCCAAGGCCGTCTGAAAAGATAGGCGGAGTCGGTCGGCTTCGCTTCCCGATGTTTTCCATATTCCCCATATTTTCGATTTTATAGTGATTAAGTTCCAATCCGGACAGGGCGGTGTAACGCCGTCTTGCTTTAAAGCGGATTCACCGTAATGTCGGCGAGATTGAGATGACAGAGCAAACCCAAACCCTGATTGAACATTTGGTCGAACTGCGCCGGCGTTTGGTGTGGATTATGCTGGTGATGCTGGCCGCTTTTTTTGCCGTCATCCCGTTTGCCCAGCCGCTTTATACATTTGTCGCCCAGCCGCTGATGGCGTCTCTGCCTCAGGGGACGCAGATGATTGCCACCGATGTGATTGCGCCGTTTTTCGTGCCGATTAAAGTCGCCCTGATGACGGCGTTTTTGGCCACGCTGCCGCATACGCTGTATCAGATTTGGGCTTTCGTCGCTCCCGCGCTGTATCAAAACGAAAAACGCCTGATTGTGCCGCTGGTGTTGTCCAGCCTGATTCTGTTTGCCTGCGGCATGGCTTTTGCCTATTTTGCCGTTTTTCCGATTGTGTTCCGGTTTTTAACAAGCGTTACCCCGCAGGGGGTCAGCATGGCGACCGATATCGACAAATATCTGTCGTTTGTGCTGGGTATGTTTGTGGCCTTCGGTGCGACGTTTGAAGTGCCGATTGTCGTGGTGCTGCTGCACAGGATGGGCGTGGTGTCGTTGGCACAACTGAAAAGTGCGCGGCCTTATGTGATTGTCGGCGCGTTTGTCGTGGCGGCGGTTATCACTCCGCCGGATGTGCTGTCGCAAGTCTTGATGGCTGTCCCGTTGGTTATTTTGTACGAACTCGGTTTGCTGGCGGCAAGATTGTTCAAGCCTGTAACGAGGGATGAGGAAGAAGGGGAATAATCGCCATTCGTTTCGCTTTTATAGTGGATTAAATTTAAATCAGGACAAGGCGACGAAGCCGCAGACAGTACAGATAGTACGGCAAGGCGAGGCAACGCCGTACTGGTTTAAATTTAATCCACTATACATCATTGAAAAATGTTTGTCGGATATAAAAGGCCGTCTGAAAAATAGAAATACCTTTCAGACGGCCTTTGGTTATGGGCGTGTTTACAGCGAGCGGGCAACTTCGACGATGTCGAAGCATTCCAGTATGTCGCCTTCCATGATGTCGTTGTAGCCTTTGATCATCAGGCCGCATTCGAAGCCCATGCGGACTTCTTTGACGTCGTCTTTATAGCGTTTGAGCGAGGACAGTTCGCCGCTGTGGACAACTACGTTGTTGCGGATGAGGCGGATATGGGAATCGCGTTTGACCACGCCGTCGGTAACCATACAGCCGGCGATGTTGCCGACTTTCGATACGCTGATGACTTGGCGGATTTCCACTGTACCGGTAACTTGCTCTTTTTCTTCCGGAGACAGCATGCCGCTCATGGCCGCTTTCACATCGTCGATGGCATCATAGATGATGTTGTAGTAGCGGATTTCCACGCCTTCATTTTCGGCCAGTTTGCGGGCGGATGCATCCGCGCGCACGTTGAAGCCGATGATGAACGCGCCCGAAGCAATCGCCAGATTGACGTCGCTTTCGGTAATGCCGCCTACGCCGCTGTGCAGGACTTGCACGCGTACTTCGTCGGTAGACAATTTTTGCAGGCTGCCCGCGAGTGCTTCGTAGGATCCCTGTACGTCTGCCTTGATGATGACCGACAGGTTCTGCACTTGGCCTTCGCCCATGTTGCTGAACATGTTTTCCAGCTTGGCGGCCTGTTGTTTGGCCAGGCGCACGTCGCGGAATTTGCCTTGGCGGAAGAGGGCGATTTCGCGTGCTTTTTTCTCATCGGCCAACACGATGGCGTCTTCACCGGCATTGGGTACATCCGACAAACCGAGGATTTCCACCGGGATGGACGGACCGGCTTCGGTAATGGCTTTGCCGTTTTCGTCCATCATGGCGCGGATTTTGCCGAAGGCTGTTCCGGCCAGCAGCATGTCGCCTTTTTTCAATGTGCCGCTTTGTACCAGCAACGTGGCTACCGCGCCGCGCCCTTTGTCCAGACGGGCTTCGACGATGATGCCTTTGGCGGGTGCTTCCACCGGTGCCGTCAGTTCCAATACTTCGGCTTCAAGCAAGACAGCTTCAAGCAATGCGTCGATATTGATGCCTTTTTTGGCCGATACATCGATAAACTGTGTAGTGCCGCCCCAATCGTCGGGAATGACCTCGTGTTGGGTCAGCTCTTGACGGATGCGTTCCGGGTTGGCGGCTTCCTTATCGATTTTGTTCACTGCAACCACAATCGGTACGCCTGCCGCTTTGGCGTGGGCAATGGCCTCTACGGTTTGCGGCATCACGCCGTCGTCAGCGGCAACCACCAGAATCACGATGTCGGTGGCTTTGGCGCCGCGTGCACGCATGGCGGTAAACGCTTCGTGACCCGGGGTATCCAAGAAGGTAACTACGCCGCGCGGGGTTTGAACGTGATATGCGCCGATGTGCTGGGTAATGCCACCCGCTTCGCCTTGAACCACTTTGGCGCGGCGGATGTAGTCGAGCAGCGAGGTTTTACCGTGGTCGACGTGTCCCATCACGGTAACGACGGGCGGACGGGGCAGGGCTTCCGCTTCGATGAGTTCCTCACCTTCGTCCAAGAAGGCTTCAGGGTCGTCGGCAGCGGCGGGTTTGCCGATGTGGCCGAGCTCTTCCACCACAATCAGGGCGGTATCTTGGTCTATGGATTGGTTGATGGTGACCATCATGCCCATTTTCATCAGGGCTTTGACCACTTCCACGCCTTTGACGGCCATTTTGTGTGCCAAATCGGCGACAGTGATGGTTTCCGGAACCAAGACTTCGTGAACGACGGGTTCGGTCGGTGCTTGGAAGGCGTGCTGGTTCGGCTCGAGTTTGAGTTTTTTGCCTTTTTTGCCGCCGCGCACGCGCTCTTCATCACCGCTGCCGCGCGCATTGCGGTCGCGTCCGCCTTTGCCGCCTTTGCCTTTGGCATTGCGGCTTTGACCTTCATCATCGTGATGATTGCGGCGTTCGTCTTTTTTACGGCTGCCGCTGCTCGGATTGGGCTCTGATGCCGCAGCATGGGGGGAAGCCGGTTTGTGTGCCGATGCCGACAGGGGTTTTTTCTCGCTCGGTTTGGCGGTGCGCTGTTCGCCGGCTTTGCTTGCACGCGCTTCTTCCGCCGCCTGTTTTTTGGCGGCTTCACGCCGTTCCTGGCGTTCTTGGCGCTCCTGTTTTTCTCTCAACAGCGCAGCCTGGTGTTCGCGGAAGGCTTGGGCGCGGCGTTCTTCTTCGGCACGGCGCTCGGCTTCGGCGGCATTGACGACTTCTACCGGTTGCGGCGGGGTTTTGGCTTTTTTCTCCCGGCCTTTTTTGGCCGGTTTGGTTTCCTGTTCGGTTTTTTCTTCTTTCGGCTCGGCCGGTTCGGGTGAGGCCGTCTGAAGATCCGCTGTTGCCGCTTTTTCAGCCTCTTGAGCTTTACGCTGTTCGGCTGCGGCACGTACTTTGGCTGCTTCGGCTTCCGCCGCCGCTTTGGCCGCCTCGGCTTCGGCTGCGGAAGCGGCTTCTTGCGCCGCTTTTTCCTGCGCGGCTTTGGCGGCAGCGAGTTGTTCGTCGGCGGAAGGGACGACTACTTTCCGGCTGCGTCGGCGTTCGACCGCTACGCCGTCAACCGTGGTTTTTTCGACCTTGGTGCGGTTGATGCGGATGGTGCCGACGGTTTGCGCGCTTAATTGTGCTTTGTCGGCATCGGTCAGCATGTCGCTGCCGCTGTTTTTGTTGATGCCGTGCTTCTTCAGGTGCTCCAGCATCCGCTCCACCGACATTTTCGATTCGGCTGCAAATTGTTCTACTGTGCTGTTACTCATACGACAGCCCCTCCTTATTGTTCGTCTGTTTCAAACCAGTGTGCCCGGGCGGCAAGAATGATTTTTTCTGCTTCGCCGGGTTCTACGCCGGTAATTTCACGCAATTCGTCTATCGACAGTTCTGCCAGACCGTCGCGCGTTGTGATGCCGGCCTGTGCCAGGTCGCGCAGCAGGTCTTCGTCTATACCGTCCAGTGTACGGAGGTCTTCGGCGATTTCTTCCAGTTTTTCTTCTTGCGCCATCGCCTGGGTGAGGATGGCGTCGCGGGCGCGGTTGCGCAATGTATCGACGGTGGCGGCATCGAAACCGATTTCTTCCAGTTCTTCAGACGGCACATAGGCGATTTCCTCCAATGAGGCAAAGCCTTCCTGTACCAAAACATCGGCCGTTTCTTCATCGACATCCAGGTGTTCGGTAAACAGGCTGCGCAGCGCGGCGTCTTCGGCGGCATGACGCTCTTCGGCTTCCGTAACGGTCATGATGTTGAGCTGCCAGCCGGTGAGGTCGGCGGCCAGGCGGACGTTTTGTCCGCCCCGACCGATGGCCAATGCCAATTGGTCTTCGGCAACGATGACATCGACTGCATGATGGTCCTCATCAATCACAATGCGGCTGACTTCTGCAGGCGACAGTGCGTTGATGACGAATTGCGCCGTATCCGGCGACCACAGTACTACGTCAATGCGTTCGCCGCCGATTTCGTTGGTAACGGCATTGACGCGGCTGCCGCGTACGCCGATACAGGTTCCCTGGGGATCGATGCGCTGGTCGTTGGCTTTGACGGCGATTTTGGCGCGATGGCCGGGATCGCGTGCGGCTTCGCGGATTTCCAGCAGGCCGTCTGCAATTTCCGGTACTTCCTGTTCAAACAGTTTGGCCAGGAATTCGCGCGAGGTTCGGCTGAGGATGACTTGTTTGCGTCCGGATTGGCCGATTTCTTCAACACGCAAAAACAGGGCGCGGATGCGGTCGCCGCTGCGGAAATTTTCGCGCGGAATGGATTGGTCGCGTGGGATGAGCGCGTCCAGTTTGCCCGGAACGAGTTCCACGATGATGCCGTGGCGTTCGACCCTTTTCACTGTTCCGATAACGATGTCTTCCCGGGTGGCGAGGAAGTCGTTCAGGACTTTTTCGCGTTCGGCATCGCGGATGCGTTGCAGGATAATCTGCTTGGCCGTCATTGCGGCTTGGCGGCCGAAGCCTTCGTTTTCGATTTGCTCTTCGTAGTATTCGCCGATTTGGATGGTGGTGCCGGGGATTTCTTCTTGGATTTCCTCAATGGTTTTTTCCACATCGGGATAGGTGTAATCCTCATCGGCCACAATCAGCCAGCGGCGGAAGGTGCGGTGTTCGCCGGTATTCCGGTCGATTTCGACGCGCACGTCCATGTGTTCTCGGCCGGCTTTTTTCTTTGCAGCCGTGGATAGGGCGAATTCCAGTGCGTCAAACACTACGTCGGTGTCTACATTCTTTTCGCTGGCCAATGCTTCGGCCAGTTGCAGCATTTCGCGACTCATGTTTTATCTCCTAAAAATGTTTCCGATTAATCGTGTTATTAAAATTTAAATTCCGGTTTTAAGCGGGCTTTGTCGATATTGTTGATTTCGATGGAGGCGGTCTTGCCGTCGAAAGAGAGTGTAACGATATCGTTTTCACACGCTTCGATACGGCCGATAAAGTTTTTCTGTCCGTCTATCGGCAGGCGGGTTTTGATTTTTGCCTGCTGTCCGGCAAAGCGGACGAAATCTGCCGCTTTTTTTAGCGGGCGGTCGAGGCCCGGGCTGGAGATTTCGAGGTTTTTGTAGTCTATGTCTTCCACCATAAACAGGCGGCTGAGGTGGTTGCTGACTGTGGCGCAGTCTTCGACGGTAATGCCGCCTTCCTTATCAATAAATACCCGCAGGGTGCCTTGTGCCGTCAGCTCGAAATCCACCAGTTCGTAGCCCAAACCCGGCAGGGTTTTATCCAATATTTGTTGAATGTCCATTTTTCCTTCCGGAGAAAATAAAAAAATGGCCCGATGGCCATTTCTCAGTTTGACTTGAAAAATTTTGCGGATTATATCGTGTTTGGACAGAAAAGAAAAGCAGTTAAATTTCAGCGGTTTCAGACGGCCTTGATTTTTTGCGCGGTGGTCGGGTTTCTTGCCGAAACTGTTTGCCGGGCATAAAATCAGGCGCTTTACGAGGCCGTCTGAAAGCATAGTTTCAATATGGTTCAAACAGGCGGCGGAAACGCCATCCCGTAAACGGGAAAGTCAGAATAGAGAGTCCGAACATGAATACCGTCTACAATTTTTCCGCCGGTCCCGCCGTGCTACCGGCTGCCGTATTGCATACTGCGCAACAGGAAATGCTCGATTACAACGGTACCGGCATCCCGGTGATGAGTATGAGCCATCGTTCCGCCGAGTTTCAAAGCATCCTTTATCATGCCGAACAGGATTTGCGCCTGCTTTTAAATGTGCCGGACCATTACAAAATATTGTTCCTGCAAGGGGGGGCGAGTGCGCAATTCAGCCAGGTGGCAATGAACTTCTCCCACGGCTTCAAACGGATAGATTCGGTGGTTACCGGAAATTGGTCGCAAACCGCGCACCGGCAGATGGAAAAATCCACGGCGGCGGAAATCCATTTGGCTGCGCACGGCGGTACGCAATATGATTACTGCGACCTGCCGCCCGTAAGCGAGTGGGATATAAGCAGGGATTCGGCTTTTGTCCATTTTGTCGCCAACGAAACCGTACACGGTCTGCAATACAGGCAGATGCCCAAGCTTTCAGACGGCCTTCCTCCTTTGATATGCGATATGTCTTCCGAAATCTTGTCTCGGCCGATTGATGTCGCCGATTTCGGCGTGATTTATGCGGGTGCGCAAAAAAATCTCGGTCCGGCAGGCGTAACCATCGTCATCATTCGAGAGGATTTGCTGGAACGCTGTCCGGATTCGGTACCGGCGGTGTGGAATTACAAGGCTCATGTTGAAAAGCAAGGTATGTACAACACGCCGGCGACCTATCCGATTTATATTGCGGGATTGGTACTGCGCTGGTTGCAGACTCAGGGCGGCGTTGGGCAAATGGCGTTTATCAACCGCCGCAAGGCCGATATGTTGTACCGTGCGATAGACGGCAGCGGCGGTTTTTACCGAAATGCAATACATCCGGACGCACGTTCGCAGATGAACGTTATCTTCAGCACGGGAGATGCGGGATTGGACGAACGTTTCGCGCAGGAGGCGGCATTGTGCGGATTGCGCCAACTGAAAGGCTATAAAACGTTGGGCGGTATGCGCGCCAGCATTTATAACGCCATGCCGATAGAAGGCGTGTCCGCGCTGGTGGAATTTATGGCCGATTTCCAAAGAAAGAATGGCTAATCGGTTTTTAGGCGGCATGAGGCCGTCTGAACAGGAGCTTTCATAGGAAATAAGGTGGATTTCTGTTTGAAACGATTTTAGGGTGAAGTCGCAATCGCTTTCTATACTTGATATTGGAGGGCGTGCTTATTTTGGAATACTCCGTTTTGATTATTTGTTGCAAAACGAACAGAAAAGAATATGGCGGGGTGTGGCTAAAAAGAGGCAGATTATTTTTTATAGGCGGCAGAAAATTTGACGGCAGATGGTTTTTTCCCTATAATTCGCTTTGTTAAGTCGCTGATTGCGGCTTAACTAGTTTCTCCTCTATTTCTCCTTTGTAGACTTGGCACACATTTGAAAAAATGTGTGCATTTTTTTGTTTAGAGTACCTTTTGATTGAAATTGAAAATAAATAAAATTCGATTTTATTTATTTTTCCTTTTTTGTATATTTTTTGATAAGAATAGTGCTGTTATTGCAAAAAAAGAAGGAAGGGCTTGACCGGAAATGGGTTCCGCAAGATAATTATGCCCGTTAAGTGGCTTGCAATAGCGGCTTAACAGTTTCTCCTCTATTTCTCCTTTGTAGACTTGGCACACATTTGAAAAAATGTGTGCATTTTTTTGCCTAAAATTTCAGTGTGCTATAAAAAACTGTTGAGGCAAAGCTTTTGTAACGACTATAAAAATACCGGAACCATCAAGCGGTTCCGGTATTTTTGTCTGCTTCACTTGAAGGCTTTCTTTATCTGCTTCGTTTGAGCCCGACAGCCAGAAAAACCGCCGCGAATACGGACAATAGGCCGATGAACGGCAAAGAACCGCCCAAACGCATATAAGGTGTTTCTCCATGATAGCCTTGAATTTCTTCTTTCAATACGGTTGCGGTATTAGCGGGAGCCATGGCAATGATGCGTCCTTTGTTGTCTACGATGGCGGTCGCGCCGGTATTGGTGGCTCTGGCCATGTAGCGGCCCAGTTCCAATGCGCGCGCTTGCGATTGCTGCAGATGTTGGAACATGGCATTGGAATCGCCGTACCAAGCCAGGTTGCTGGCGTTGGCGAGCAGGGTGGATTGTTTGGCGGAGGCGATTAAATCGTCGCCGAAACCGTCTTCATAACAAATATTGAATGCTACCTGTTGGTTTTTCATGGGAAACGGTTTTTGCGCCTCTCCGCCGTGCAGAATATCGGACAAGGGCATATCCATCATTTGATAGAGCGGGGCGGTTAAGGACGGCAGGGGTTTGTATTCGCCGAAAGGAACCAAGTGGTTTTTGGCGTAAAACGGAATATTGGCCGCTCCTATGCGGTAATCGGTCAGATTGACGACGGCATTTTGATAATTCATACCGTCAGCCGTGTATTGCATGGTGCCGACAGCTAAGGCGCTGCCGTTTTGACGGGCCTGTTCGGCGAATTCTGCAATGATGTTGTCAGGCAGTTCTTGCAGCATCACGGGGAATGCCGTTTCGGGCAGGATGATAATGTCGGCGTGTGTGTCGGCGATTTGTCGGAAATAACGATCCAAAGTCGGCAGGACTTGGTCGTTGCGGAATTTTAAGTGTTGTTCGATATTGCCTTGAGCCAGGGCGACGGTGGCGGTTTGTCCTGTGGGTTGGGTGAAATCGGTTTGCTTGGCGATATGGCCGCCGAATAATAATGCCGCAACGGCGCAGGCAAGGGCCAAGCGTTTTTTCAGACGGCCTTTGTTGTCCACCAGTAAAACCAGCCATGCGCCGAGTAACGCGGTGGCGAATGTAACCAAATGAATGCCGCCCAAAGGAGCGAAACCGGCCAGTGGGGCGTGGTCGGCAATTTGGGAATAACCCAATGCGCCCCAGCCGAAGCCGGTCAGCAAACGTTCGCGGGCAAATTCCGCCAATGTCCAAAAAACCGGCAGTGCGAGGCCGGTATGCAGCCAACGGTTTAAACGGATGCGGCTCCAGAGCCAAATGGCGGTGGCGGGGAACAGTGCCAGATAGGCCGGCAGCAGCATGGTGAGGGGGAGGGCGTAGAGATTGGGCAGGCCGGAAACGTCGTGCAGGGCGGTGTGTATCCAATAAAACTGAACGGTGTAGGCAACCAGGCCAAACAGGTAGGCACTGCGGACACGGACGCTAGGGCGGAGTTCCAGCAGGCGGATGAAGGCCGCGAACAACAAAGGCATCAGCCAGAAATGGTAGTAGGGGGCGAAAGTGAGCGGCGTGGCGGCGGCCAGTAGGGGAATCAGCAGCCAATATACGGGCGGGCGGCACCAGAAAGCTTCGAGTTTGGGAAAGATACCGGTCATGACGTGTTTAATGGGATTGTTTGGAAAACGGTGCCGCATTGTACAGAAAATTGCCCGGAATGGAGGAGTACGGGGTAACAGCCGATTGCGGGTATCGAACCGTTTTTAGGTAAAGGTAGTAAAGATTCGTATGGTTATGAAAATATTATATCTTTGGCTTGTTGCGCAGGAGTAAATATTATTTATGACAATTAATGCGTTATATGTTTTTAAATATGAACCATTATACTTGTTTGCACAAAATATGCTTAAACGAAATAGACAAGGAATGCAATTAAAGGCAAAATCGAAAAATCTCCTTTCCGACGGCATCTGCCAAGCTGCGAGTGACAGGGAAGACAGATTACACCGCAGCACTCAAATTTTCCGAGACAATAACAATGATGTCGGGAAAGCTGATGGATTACTCATTTTTATTGGATACTTTTAAAGAGGTAAAAATATGCCGCAAATGAAATTGGATGTAACCGGGATGAGCAGCAAGGAAGATTCCCGCAAACTGATTGCACAAGCCGAAGCCGTGCCGAATGTCCGCATGGTGAACGCGAATTTTGAAACCGGTGTGGTAGTGATTACCCACGGTGAAGGTTTGGATGTGGATGCCGTGAAAAAAGCCATTGCCGATGCAGGCTTTAGCGTAGCCTGAGACAATAACCGATTGAAGGCCGTCTGAAAACAGTTTTTCAGACGGCCTTTTCCTTCTGTTAGAATCCTGCCGGATTACAACCAGCCATTTTGATGATTATGAATTCCCTGCTGAAACAACTCAAACCCTATCCCTTCGCCCGTTTGCGCGAGGCTTTGCAAGGCATCAACCCACCCGACGGCCTGGTGCCTATTATGTTGCAGATCGGCGAGCCGAAACATCCCACGCCCGCTGTGATTACCGATGCCCTGCAGGCGGCGGGCGCGGAGTTTGCCAAATATCCGCTGACCGCGGGCCTGCCCGAATTGCGCCAAGCATGCGCCCGTTGGCTGGCACGCCGCTATGACGGCCTGCAATTGGATGCGGAAACGGAAATCCTGCCCGTGTTGGGCAGCCGCGAGGCATTGTTTTCCTTCGCCCAAGTGGTACTCGACCCTGTTGCGGACGATACCGGCGTGGTGGTTTGCCCGAATCCGTTTTATCAGATTTACGAAGGTGCCGCCCTTCTGGGTGGCAGCGAAGTCTGCTTTGCCAACAGCAGTCCGCCGCGCCACCTGCCCGACTGGCGTTGCGTTCCCGACGACGTTTGGCCGCGCGTGAAGCTGCTTTTGGTTTGCTCGCCCGACAATCCGAGCGGCAGCGTGATGAATCTTGACGACTGGCGCGAATTGTTTGCGTTGCAAGACCGATTCGGCTTTGTCATCGCTTCAGACGAATGCTATTCCGAAATTTATTTCGACGACCGCAAACCTCTCGGTGCTTTGCAGGCGGCTGAAATGCTGGGGCGCGGCCGCAAAGGGATCGTGATGTTTACCAGCCTGTCGAAACGTTCCAACGTGCCCGGCTTGCGTTCGGGCTTTGTGGCGGGTGATGCCGGACTGCTGCAATCCTTCCTGCTCTACCGCACTTACCACGGCAGCGCGATGAGTGTTCCGGTGCAGCGCGCCAGCATTGCCGCATGGGACGATGAAGCCCATGTGGCGGAAAACCGCCGCCTTTATCAGGCCAAATTCGAGCAGGTGGTGCCTGTGTTGCAGCAGGTGTTCGACGTGAAAATGCCGGATGCTTCGTTTTATATCTGGCTGAAAGTGCCGGACGGGGACGATTTGGCGTTTGCGCAAAAACTATGGCGCGAGGCGGCGATACAGGTGCTGCCGGGACGCTTTTTGGCGCGGGATACGCCGAACGGCAATCCGGGCAAAGGTTATGTGCGCATCGCACTGGTGGCGGGCGTGGCGGAATGCGTGGAAGGTGCGCGGCGGATGGTTGCGCTATTCCGGCACGATTGAATATAACGGATTGAGGCCGTCTGAAAACCGCCCGGAGCTTCGGGTTGCGTGTTTTCAGACGGCCTTTTGTTGTTTATGGCGGACGGATGTTGCCTTGTCAAACAATGTGTTTATCCGCTTTGATGCATTCATCGAATCCGACAGCAAACGGAGAGGCCGTCTGAAAACGTCGGCTTACGCAAAGCGCAAAACATTTTCAGACGGCCTATCCGCATTTAAATCATTATCCAGGTTTACCGTCCAGGCGCGGACGTGTCAGCCACGGGATGTAACGCCATGCGTACAGCAGCAGAGAGGCGGCGAATAATACGCCCGAACAGCGCAGGCTGTGCAGGTAGGCAGTCGGATGTACGGTCATCAGCATGATCGCAGCCAGCGTGCGGAAAAACAGTGCGCCAACCATCAGGCAGAAGGCGGTAGGCATCAGTTTCGGCGCGGGGTAGAGCTGGCGGCCGGTGTGGCCGAGGGCGGTTCGGGTCATCATGCTGACGGTCAGCAGGCCAATGCCGCCGACGGCGATGAAGTGTACGCCTGGGCTCATCAGTTTCGGTATCCATTGGCCGAAACCCATGATAATTAAGCCCACGGCTGTGGCGGCGTAGCCGATGTGCAGCGTCCACAACAGCGGCTCTTTGGCCGTGCCTTTTGCCCACCAGCGCACGGTTTGAACCAGTCCGAGCAGGCCGCAGGCGATGCCGCACAATGCCGCCAACGGCAGGGCGAGGCGCAGCGTCATCAAAGCCGCCATCAGCATCGGCAAGACCAGCGGCGCCATCAACGCCCATTGCGGCGAGGCCGGTTGCGGCGTGCCTAAACGGCGGGATGTGAAGAAGCCGATGATGCGCGAACCGATCAGGCCGATAAAACCGGCCACCATGACCAGTCCGGCAAACAGGTTGTCTTGCAGCGAGGCGGTGTTGCCGACCGATAGGCGCGTGTGGAAGACGGCCAGCGTGATGCCCATCAGGATGAGGGCGTATACGGCGATATAGTTGCGTTTGCTTTCGGCGGCAAAGACCGATTGGCCCATATAAAAGGCCGCCAGCCAGTAGAAGGCCGTTCCGGCCACGCCGGAAAGCAGGGCCGCGTTCGGAATGAAGGCAGTCAGGCGCGCCAGCAGCCAGAGGCCGACCAGCAGGGCCAGCCGTTGCCCGCTCACGGGCGGTTTGCCCGTCCAAGTGGCGACGGCGGTCAGCAGGAAGGCGACGACCACGCCGCCCGCGTAGCCCCAAATCATTTCGTGGGCGTGCCAAAGGAATCCGGGCAGCTGCGGCGTGCCTTGATAGCCGAAGCTCCAGAGTAGGACGGAAAGTGCGCCGTAAACGGCGGTCAGTGAATAGAGCGGGCGGAAGGCCATCGCCCAAACGGGATGTTGGAAGAATTTCATTTTTTTTAATGGCTTGGGTAGTGGTGGAAAGATGTTTGTGCGGCTGCGGTTTGGTTTTCAGACGGCCTGTTGATGATGGAGTCCGTCTGAAAGTCAGCGGTAACGGACGTTTTCCGCCGCATCGATTTTAATCAGGTTTTGCTCCAGCAGTGCGTCCAAATACTGCCGAGCCTCACTGCCGTGTTGCTGTGTCAGCAGGTGCAGCAGCGCGTTTTTCTTCTTCGGCCGGTTTCTCCTGATTTGCCTCAGGGTGTCGGACAATCCGGGCAGTGCGGTTTCTTCCGTCTGCGGCGGCAGGGTGAGGCCGACGGTAATTTCTATTTCTTCGGCCACGCGTTTGATCAATTCGTTTTCTTCTTCGGCGGAAAGCGGCTGCGGCGGGTTTTCAGACGGCCTTTCAGACGGCCTCTCGTCGTGATACAGAAAACTGCGGACTTTTTTGCCCAGTTTGGAACTGCTGAGAATCTGCGACGCCGGATATTTTTGCTGCAAACGCTCCAGCTTTTTTTGCAATTTTTCGCGCGGGCTGATGACGGCGATTTTGGCTTCGGGATGGCCGGACAAAATGGCTTTGACCGTTTTCAGTATGGTACGGGTGAATTTGTCTTTGGGTGGGATGATTAAGTGCAATGCGGCGTTGCCCCCGCACTCAGGGCAGGTTCCGTCGGCAGAGGCGGCCAGCTTGCGGAACGGACGGGCGGTTTTCTTGTCGGCAAACAACCGGACATCATGCCTGCCGAAGGGCAGGTATTTTTTTCCGGCATCGGTTTTTACGGTATCAATCAGCAGATGTGCCATATTGCTTCCTTTCTAAAGGATGCGGCGCGGGAAGTGCCGCCTATTGTCCGATTGCGGCGGCAAATGCTTCGATAATCGGTTGCAGCCGCGCGTGTTTCACTTTCAATGCCGCCTTATTGACCACCAGGCGGCTGGAAATGTCGCAAATATGTTCCACCGCTTCGAGACGGTTGGCTTTCAGCGTGTTGCCGGTGGAGACCAAATCGACAATGGCATCCGACAGGCCGACCAGCGGTGCAAGTTCCATCGAGCCGTACAGCTTGATAATATCCACATGAACGCCTTTGGCGGCAAAGTGCTCCGCCGCAATATCGGGGTATTTGGTGGCGATGCGCAGGCGGCAGCCGGGCTGTGATGCGGCAGCGTAATCGAAGCCTTGGGGGACGGCCACCATCATGCGGCATTTGGCGATTTGCAAATCCAAAGGCTGATACAGCCCCTCGCCGCCGTTTTCAATCAACACGTCGCGGCCGGCAATGCCGAAATCGGCAGCACCGTATCGGACATACGTCGGAACGTCGCTGGCGCGGACGATGACCAAACGGATGTCGGCATGGTTGGTGCCGATAATCAGCTTGCGCGATTGTTCGGGGTCTTCAACCGGTTCAATGCCCGCCGCCGCGAGCAGCGGCAGGGTTTCATCGAAAATGCGCCCTTTTGACAAGGCGATGGTCAGATTTTGCTCGGACATGGTGTGTTCCTGTGGATAAGGCCGTCTGAAAATGCTATGCCTGCAACAATACGGCAGGCGTTTCAGACGGCCTGGCGCAAATGGTTAGGATTGCAGCAGTTTTTTGACGTCGGCGGCAATCTCGGTTGAAGTGCGGCCGTAATTCTCCATCAAAACGGTATTGCCTTCTTTATCCAAAACATAAGTGCCGGCAGTATGGTCGATCAAATAAATATCGGCCGACTGCTCCTGCGATTTGGACGACACCACGCGGTATTGCTGTTTGACGACCGGAATGCTTTGATCACCCGTCGCAGTCAGGCCGATAAAGTTTTTGTTGAAAGTTTTCACATATTTGTCAATTACTTCAGGCGTATCGCGTTCAGGGTCAACGCTGACAAATACGACGGCCACATCTTTGGCTTGCTCACCCAGCTGATCGATCACCTCGCTGTAAGTCAGCAGGCTGGCAGGGCAGACATCCGGACAGTTGGTATAACCGAAAGTCAGCAGAACGATTTTCCCTTTCAGGCTGCTGATGGCAAACGGCTTGCCATCGCCCGAAGTCAGCGTGAAATCACCGCCGATATCGTCTTTCCTCATGTCGGTGCCGAAAAATTCACCGTGCTTGGGCGCGATTGCAGATGTGCTTGAAGCGGCAGATGCGGCAGGTTCGCCGGTGGAAGACGTGGTCGGCGAAGCAGGCTGTTGCCCGCCGTTATTCTGAGCGGCTTCCTGAGAACAGGCGGCGAGTGCAAGGGCCATTAACAGGGCTAAAGGACGGTATTTCATGACAACTCCTTTGTTCGGTTAAGAAGGAAATAGATACCGAATATTACCCTGTTTTAACAGTCAGTGGAATGAAGATGCAGGGAAAAAGGCAGTAAATTTGACGTGGGGAAAAGTTTCTACATTCTTTTACTTAATTTCTTTTATTTTCAACAGAATAAATATTATTGGCAAAATTCACTTTACAAGTATGATTTTCACGCTATAATGGCAGCTTTCCTACCTGCCCAGGTGGTGAAATTGGTAGACACAGGAGACTCAAAATCTCCCGCCGCAAGGTGTGTCGGTTCGAGTCCGACCCTGGGCACCACACTATAAAAATCAACCGCTTTCGAGCGGTTATTTTTTTGCCTAATACCGTCCAATGCCATAAACCAAATCCAATAACCACGGGGCTTGCAGGCCTATTGCCGTCCTGCCTGCCCCTTCCTTATCGTCCAATCCCGCCTATTGCCGTGTAATTGAGTAAAGCGAAAACTGGGGGTATATTTGGGGGCATCTGAAAATACCCCCGAAAACATACCCCCAAAATGCCCCTAAACGACCGCCAAATCAGGAACGCCAAGCCGACCGAAGCAGGAAAGAAAGCCAAACTGTTTGACGGCGGCGGTCTGTATCTCGAAGTTACCCCCGCAGGCGGCAAAATCTTCCGCCTGAAATACCGCATAGACGGCAAAGAAAAAACACTGACCATCGGCAAATATCCCGCCGTTTCCCTTTCCGAAGCCCGCCAAGCCGCCGAAAACGCCCGCCGCCTGCTTTCAGACGGCCAAGACCCTAGCGCGGCCAAGCAACAGGAAAAGGAAGAGCGCAAAGCCGCCGCCCTAAACACCTTTGAGCATTTATCCCGACAATGGCGCGCCGCCAACCTGCGCCGCTGGAAAGAGAACCACGCCGCCCGCGTGATTCGGTATTTGGAAGCCGAAGTATTCCCCGCCATCGGTGCAATGCAGATACAGGAAATCAAAGCAGCACACATCAAAGCCCTGCTGGACGGCATCATGACGCGGGGCGTGCATAACACCGCCGAAAAAATCAGGGAATGGACGGCGGCGGTTTTCGACTATGCCGCCATGCTTGAAATCACGGAATCAAACCCCGCCCGCATATTGCGGCAGTATATCCCGCCCAAACCCGCAACCAACTGCCCCGCCCTGCCGCGTGAAGAACTGACCGAGTTTTACCGCCGCCTGATACCGGCAGACGTGGAGCATTCAAACAGAATCGGCCTGCTGCTAATCATGCTGGTATTTGTCCGCAATACCGAGCTAAGGGGCGGCAAATGGGAGGAAATAGACACGTGGACGATACCCGCCGAACGAATGAAGCACGAAAAGACCGCACCGAAACCGCCGCACGTCATACCGCTTGCCGACTGGCCGCTTGAACTGCTGGCCGAATTGCGGGAAATCACGGGGCATACCCCCTATCTCTTTCCAAGCCGCACCAAGGCGGAAGGCTTTATCAGTGAAAACACACTGGGCAAAATCATGAACGGCATGGGCTACAAGGGCAGGGTTACCCCGCACGGCTTCCGCGCCCTTGAAGCATGGTACGAACGGGACGGCGGCGGTAACCGAGAAAATAGGCAAATCATCAAAAATACCCGTGATTTTTTGCAGGCGCATGGGAAAAGCAGTAAGTATTTTGTTGATTATGTTTCTGCCGGTGTCGGCATGGGCTACCAGCCCGACTTCACGGAGTTTTGGGGCTTTGTCGGCAATGCCTACGGCGACCGAACCTTTGGCGGCAAATTGCGCTACTATCTGACAGACAGGGCATTTGAAGAACATATTTGCAAAGGTTTTGATATACGCAAGGTGTGTTCGGTGCTTTCTGCCGAAGGCTGGATTGGATGTTGAAAGACGGTAAAAACAACCGCTACAAACTGCCGAAAAAGGCTATTGATTTGTTGGATGTGGAAGTCAGGCGTATGTATTGCTTAGAAGGGGATATTCCGCCATCCGAATACAGGGCAGAGTATGAGGCAGAGCGGGCAGGATATTAAACCGCCTTTTCAAAGGGCGGGCATGGATTACCTGCCCACCTCCCCCTTTGTATTTCTACCTGTTTTTGTTGTTTTTCCTACCCCGATTCCTACCTGATTCCTACCGTTTTCCTACTTTTAAAATGATGTAACTATATGAATAGAAAAATGATTCCTACCTTTCCTACCTTTCCTACCACTTTTTGCGCTGTATGAAATATATAAAGGGGGGATATTATAAAATATATGTAAAACAATAACATATAAAATTAAATGGTATTAAATGAGATAAATTCTTAAAACTGGTGTTTAAAAAAGTAGGAATACGGGAAATTCATCCCCTATTGACGATATTTGAGACGGCCTTAAAATCCAGTTTGGCGATTAAAGCCTACCGCTGAAAATGCGGCCTGAAAAATCCTACCCCGTGCAAAATGTTGGTGCTTTTGTTGGTGCTTTTGAAAATGTATTTTTAAATATTTTTATATTTTAATATATTAAATATCCAGTTCGTGTTTGACCCGTACCAAACTGTAAAAATCAACCGCTTTCGAGCGGTTATTTTTTGTCTAAACGATGTTTGGATGGCAGGTTCGGTCTAGGTGTTCATTATGATGGACAGGGTTGGGATGGTTCGTATTTCTGCTGTCATCGAGGTGTTTCCTGTTTCCAAATGGTTTGCAAGATATAGTCAATTAAAATCAAAATAGGACAGTAGCGCATCGTCAAATCGGCGTAATCAGACAATACGGTTCGCAGATACCGCTTAGTTGAGTATTGTACTATTTTGTTTTTAATTGGCTATAAAAGAAGGCCGTCTGAAAATTTGTTTTCAGACGGCCTTCTGCTATTTGTGCGGGTATTTTAGTCGGCAGGCTGTCCCCGTTCGATTTCCACGCCTACTTCGCGCACGTCGGGCAGGATGCCGGGCTTGACCAGCCGTACTTTCACCCAAGCTGCGGAAAAGTCGTTCAGGATCAGTGAGGCAATGTGTTCGGCCAGGGTTTCGAGCAGATGGAAGCGGCGGGTTTCTAGGTTGTTGCGGACGGTGTCGCAGACTTTTCCGTAGTGGACGGTGCTGTCGATGTCGTCATCGTCGGTGCGGCGCGGGGGAAGGCCGATGTCGAGATCGATCAGCAGGGTTTGCGGTTGTTTGCGTTCCCATTCGTAAACGCCGATCAGGGTATCTGCTTTGAGGCCGTGTAGGAAGATTTTGTCCATTTTCACGTGGCTCCGTTTTCGGATAGAATGCGCCGCATTCTAAAACAAGATGGATTGATGATGTCTGATTTTTTGGTGGTGGCTGCGGCTTATTTGATTGGTTCGCTGTCGTTTGCGGTGATTGTGTCGAAGTATTACGGGATGGCCGATCCGCGTACTTACGGTTCGGGAAACCCGGGGGCGACTAATGTTTTGAGGAGCGGCAGGAAAAAGGCGGCGGTGCTGACTTTGTTGGGCGATGCGTTGAAAGGTTTGTTTGCCGTGCTGCTGGCCAAGGGTTTGCAGGGTGTTTTGGGTTTGAGCGATACGGCGGTCGGGCTGACTGCGCTGGCGGCTTTGGTCGGGCATATGTGGCCGTTGTTTTTCGGCTTTAAGGGCGGTAAGGGTGTGGCGACGGCTTTGGGTCTGTTGCTGGCTTTGTCGTGGCCGACGGCTTTGGTGTGTGCCTTGGTGTGGCTGGTGATGGCGTTTGGTTTCAAGGTTTCGTCGCTGGCGGCTTTGGTGGCGACTGTAATCAGTGTGCCGGCGGCGTGGTTTTTTATGCCGCACGGGTCGTGGGTGGCGGTAACGGCGGCGGTGGCGGTATTGGTGTTGTTCCGCCATAAGCAGAATATCCTGAAATTATTGCAGGGTCGGGAAAGTAAAATCGGCGATAAGGCGCAGTAATGCACGCTTGCGTTTTGACTTTATTAAAGCTTTGCATTCAGACGGCCTGAGTGGATTAAGAGGCCGTCTGAAAGGATGGAGAGGATGTTTTTATGGCTGGACGTTTTTTCGGCCGTCTGAAAAAGGCGGTGTTGCTGGCGGCGTTGTCCGGTTTGTCGGCCTGCGCCCAATTCCAGTATCAGCCGGTGGCAACCATTGATAAGGTGGACCGTTCGCAAGGCTACCGTTTCGATGCCGAGGCGGGCAAACCCCAAGACGATGATATGCTGGTGGTGCTGATGTTCTCCGGCGGCGGTACGCGCGCGGCGGCTTTGGGCTACGGTGTGCTGGAAGAGTTGGACAAGCAGAAAATTTACAGCGGCGGACGGGAGAAAAGCCTGTTGGAAGCGGTGGATTTGGTATACGGCGTGTCGGGCGGTTCGGTGTTGGCGGCTTATTTTTCGCTGCACGGTAAGGAAACGATTCCGTCGTTCGAACGCCGTTTTTTGAAGCAGAATTTCCAGCGGCAGGTATCGAAACAGGTTTTTTCTCTGGCGAATGTGCCGCGCCTGACATCGCCCGAGTTCGGCCGGGGCGACCTGTTGCAGGAGCAGTTTGAGAGCACTCTGTTTAAAAACGCTACTTTCGGCGATTTGGCTTCGCGCCGCAAAGGGCCGTTTGCGGTGATTACTGCCACGGATATGTCGCTGGGCAACCGTTTCGAGTTCACGCAGGAATATTTCGATATGATGTGCCTGAACCTTTCGGATTTGAAAATCGCCCGTGCCGTGGCCGCTTCCAGTGCCGTGCCGCTGGTGTTCGCACCGCTGACGCTGAACAACAACGGCGGCAATTGCGGCTACCGCCTGCCGGAAAAAATCAGCCGCGCGGTGGTGGATAATTTTTCCGCCGACAAGTTGCAGCTGCAAACCCGTTTGGAAATGTTGGGGCAGGGCGTGGCGGCTTATCAGAACAGCAATGAGCGGCCGTACATCCACTTGCTCGACGGCGGTTTGACCGACAACCTCGGCCTGCGCAGCCTGCTCGATATGTCCGAACTTTACGGCGATTCGCTCGGCGAACAGATACGGGCAAACCGGGCGCGGCATATCGTCATCATCAATGTGAACGCGCAAAACAATCCGGTTAACGATATCGACCGCTCGGCCAACGTACCCGGCCTGCGTGCGGTTACCAATGCCGTCATCGACATCCCCATCGACCGTTTCTCGCAAGAAACGCTGCGCCGTTTCCGCATGTTGGTGGACCAATGGAACGAAGAGGCCAAAAACAGCGGAAACGCCAACCATGCGAATATGTATTTCGTCAGCCTCAGCCTGCGCGACCTGCCCGAATCCGGCCTGCGCAACAGTGTGCTGAATATTCCGACCAGTTTTTATCTGCCCGCAAACGAGGTGAACGATTTGAAGGAGGCAGGCCGTGTATTGCTCAGCCGTTCCGAGGAATACCGCCGCCTGCTGAAAGACCTTTCCTTGTCGCCTCCCGAGGTCAAACCCGTTCCCGAACCCGCACCTAAGCACGACGGGAAGGCTGAAACGGAAAAAGTGCCGGAAACTGCCGCATCGGCTGCCGAATAGGCAAACCAAACATGAGGCCGTCTGAACGTTTTCAGACGGCCTCATCGTCGAAATCAAGCCCTGCGATTGTCGGCAGGAGGCACTGGGATTAAAATAGGTTTTCCAAGCAACGAAAGGAGAACGACATGAAAAAATCGCTGAAAACCATCGCTTTAACCACTGCCGTTTTTGCTTTGGCTGCCTGCGGGAGCAACGGCAAATGGCAGGCGCAACTCAACGAAGCGCAGGTTGCCGCCAAGCTGGCGGCGGAAAATACCAAAAACTATCAGGATACTTACAGCGACATTTATTTCCACCTCGGCAGTCTGACTCCGGCAGATTTCGAGCGGCGTGTGGCGGCAGGCGAGACCCTCTACGTCTACATCGGCCGGCCGAGCTGCGGCGACTGCGCCGCTTTCGAACCATTGTTCAAACGCTATATCGCCCAACACAAATTGGACGGCAAGATTTGGTTCGTCAATGTACACCGCCTGCGCGGGCAGAAAGACGAGTGGGCGGCGTTCAAGCAGCGTTACAACCTTTCAGGCACGCCCGTGTTGGCCAAATACGCCAAAGGCAGGCAGCAGAATAAATTGGACTTTGAAGACAACGGCGGCATCAGTGCGGAAGATTTGGAAAAATGGCTGAAAACGAACGGCTTGTAAGCCGTTGTGCGGCAGAGGCCGTCTGAAAGAGGCAGTTTGATGGGACATACTTGGTTTTATTGGGCGTTGGCATCGGCCTTTTTTGCCGCGCTGACGGCGATTTTCGCCAAAGCGGGATTGCAGGGCATCGATTCCGATTTCGCCACCTTTATCCGCACGCTGGTCATCATTGCGGCGTTGGCGGCTTTTTTGAGCTATACGGGCAAATGGCAGGGCGTGGGCGACTTTAGTGCGAAAAACTGGACGTTTCTGATTTTGTCGGGCTTGGCGACGGGCGCATCATGGCTGGCTTACTTCAAAGCCTTGCAGATGGGCGAAGCATCGAAAGTGGCGCCGGTGGATAAGTTCAGCATCGTTTTGGTGGCTTTATTTGCCGTGATTTTTCTGAAGGAAAGGCCGTCTTCTCAGGAATGGTTGGGTATCGCGCTGATTGCCGGCGGGGTACTGACCTTGGCCTTAAAGCGTTAGCGGTCAAAAAACTCTTGGGATGAGGACAAAGGCCGTCTGAAAATGGTTTTTCAGACGGCCTTTTGATTGATTCGGCGGTTTAAGCCTGTTCCAAACCGAAAGCTTTGTGCAATACGCGGGTAGCCAGTTCCATGTATTTTTCGTCAATCAACACGGAAACTTTGATTTCGGAAGTGGAAATCATCTGGATGTTGATGCCTTCTTCGGCCAGTGAGCGGAACATGGTTGCCGCCACGCCGGAATGCGAGCGCATACCCACGCCGACGATGGATACTTTGCAAACGGTGTCGTCGCCGTTTACTTCCGCCGCGCCCAAGCTTTCTTTCAGGCCGTTCATCAAATCCAACGTTTGTCTGTAGTCGCCGCGCGGCACGGTGAATGAGAAGTCTGTGGTGCCTTCCGCGCCGACATTTTGGATAATCATGTCCACTTCGATGTTGGCATCGGCAATCGCGCCCAAAATCTGATAGGCGATGCCCGGTTTGTCGGATACGCCGCGCACGTTGATGCGGGCTTGGTTTTTATCGAATGCGATGCCTTTTACAACGGCTTTTT
>ERZ773049.243-NODE-243-length-34909-cov-4.342314_pt1 | contig 34909 bp, 21 predicted proteins | sample MGYA00580633_ERZ773049 | MGnify/ENA primary metagenome ERZ773049 (study PRJEB29015, sample SAMEA2737991) | human oral metagenome | biome: human oral; feature: human-associated habitat; material: dental | place: China | collected 2066 ...
TAACGCCAACAAGGCATTTGGCTTAACTCCTTAACTCCATAACTCCTTAACTCCTTAACTCCTAAAGATGAAAAGGTGAAAGGGTGAAAAGGTGAAAAAATGGCTGCGCCACTCAACATGTTCATTCGTTCCCTCGTCAATTCGTCAACCGAAAAGACGCTATCTATATTGCTGGTAGATTTCGCGCAAGCTGTCACCTCCCCATCCGTTTGCGGCACTAGCGAGCATTCTTTCTATCCGTTCGTAGAAATACAGCAGCAAGCCATTGCGGAAAATAAAGTCCATTGCCCTTGCAAAACTATTTGCCAAAGCCGTTTCATACGCCCCTTCGCAATAGCCGTACGTCATTGCCCAGTTGTTTCCCTGCTCAGTTACAGTCAGCATAAGGTCGGCCACACAGTCGGGAGAGGCCTGCATTTTAGCAAAATCTGTAACAATCTTTTTGCATTTAGCAAACGAAGGATTCTCTGCCAAGCCACGAACAGGAAAGAATTCGTGCATAATACGCATCCTAAGTTTCTCCAATTCGGCAGTGCAATCTGGCGTAAGATAAAACTCAAAATACGCTTTCGCCTCAGTACGTGCATCATACAAATCTAGCACAACGTTTATAATCTCTTCCTTAGACAATGCCAATAGATGCTTTTTCAACTTTGCTTTCGACATGAATCACTTGTTGTTTTTGTTGCTGTTGGGTTTACTCTTCTCGTATGCTTACACATTTATTTGCGTGTTACCGCCCGCCTACTACGAACCACTGCCCTACTCGTTGAGGTTCATTGTCTGCAAAAGCGAGCCGTCGGTTCGATAAACACTTATCACACCATCCTCGTAAGTGGCGAACGTTGGCGGGTTTCCGCCTTTGGGAAAGGTTATCGAACCTAGGTTGCACACCACGCCTTGGGGTGTGCGCGTTAGTTCCCAAAGGTGCGTATGCCCATAAAATAGTGCATCGCACTTGCCCAACGGCCGTTTCTCCTTATTATAAACATGTCCGTGGGTAAGCATTAATCGCTTGTTGCCATCAACAAGTAGCAGGTAATCTGCCATGATGGGGAAGTTTAGCAGCATTTGGTCTACCTCCGAATCGCAATTGCCGCGAATGGCCACAATATCGTCGGCCATCGCGTTAAGTTGCTCCACAATACCCTTGGGGTTAAGTCCTTCTGGCAACTGATTGCGTGGGCCATAGTTAATAATGTCGCCCAAGATGCAGAGCATGTCGCACTGTTGCTCCTTATAAAAGTGCAATGCGCGCTCCAAAGCAGGCAAACAGCCATGTATGTCTGAAATCAATAGATACTTCATTCTCTGTGTATTAAAGTTATTTGGCGGTTTCGGTTCGTAGCATCATCAGCCAACAAACCGCAACCATGTTTGTTTCTAAAAGTGATTTTAAAGGGTTCGCAGTCCCCCATTGCAGGTAAACAAGCAACCCTTTCGCCCTGGTTTTAAAGCCACAGGGCGGCAATCCACACCCCACACATAGGCTACGGCAAGATGCAGGAAACCTTGGCGAGTTGCATACAAAGGTAACAAAAAATGCGTTTACACAACTTCTGCGGCCTTCTTTTTTACCAAATGTATTTCGTTTGGCTAAAAAAATAGGCACACAAAAAAGCCCGGCCACATACACATGCAGCCGGGTTCTCTCTACTAACATAAAAAATTTCTTCGTTCAATATCCGTATCACGCGGTAATAGGCGGAAACTTGAAAGCTATTCCCAACTCTCCATTCCCAAATGTAAATGGCCTAACTCTAACCCTCTCTACGGTCTTGACGAAGTGACGTTGTGCGTCCGATATGTACTGAAAAGCTTGTATGCTATTATCGAACAACCGATATCCAACGTCTTACCATGTAACTAATCCTTGAATAAATCTTTTTATTGCCAATCTAATACCTATGGTATTGTGGGTGCAAATGGGCCTTAAAACCCAATGCTATACTGTACCTTATCTAACTCTGTCTCTCTCTCTTTTCGGCTGCAAAGATACGCAAACACTTTCAACACTATGCTATAAAACATGCGAAAAGTGGTATTTTTTTAAGGCAACCGATTGCATAAAAAACCATATTACACAAGCATAGAGAGCCAATGTAGACACCAGTTTCCTACGTCTTCGACCTCAGTTTGTTAAAAGAAAAGGAGCATTAAAACGACAGTTCGATAACTCTAAAATACTATTCGTTTTGTCTGTAAGTAGTGCTTGGTAGACGAAAAGCGCAACACAACACCTCGAACTGGCGTTAATAATAGGTTAAAGACTTGCGAAATCAGAAAAAACAACGTAAATTTGCAAGCATAATAAATTGATTGTATTATTGGTATGAATAAAATTCTTAGTTCAGTTGTCTTATTGACATTCGTTTTATTGTTAGGGAGTTGTGGTGGAAGTAAAGATGTTGTGTATTTCCAAAACGTTGATAACATTAGCTTAGAGCAGTCTACAGGGCTGTACGAAGCCAAGATTATGCCCAAAGACCAGTTGTCTATCACGGTGGTTACAACCGACCCAGCCGCTGCCGCGCCTTTTAACTTAACGGTGGGCAACAGCGTTGGCACGAAAGGCCAGCTGGCGCAAGGCTCTAATCTACAAAACTACTTGGTAGACAATAATGGCGACATCGAGTTCCCCGTAATTGGTAAAGTACATGTGGGAGGACTGAACAAGAACCAATGCCAAGACCTTATTAAGAGCAAAATATCGAGCTATCTCGCCGCTAGCGAAAACCCCATTGTGACGGTTCGCATGGCTAGCTACCAAGTAACGGTGCTGGGCGAAGTAAACAAACCCACCGTAATACCCGTTACCAGTGAAAAGATGAGCATCGTTGAAGCTCTGGCGCAGGCGGGCGACTTGTCTATCTACGGACGCCGCGACAACGTGATGCTGTTACGCGAGAACCCCGACGGGCGCAAAGAGGCTCACCGCATTGACTTGCGCGACGCCAACCTCATCAACTCGCCCTACTATTATCTGCAACAAAACGACGTTATATATGTAGAACCGAACAAAGCGAAGGCCGCCAACTCAAAGACAAGCACCTCTACAACCATCTGGTTCTCGGTGATAAGCAGCGTGCTGTCGCTCAGCTCTTTGATAGTGAACCTTGTGAGATAACAACAATAAGCCGTTGAGGGATGTTTGCCAACATCCCTCAACTTGTTTAAACCTCAGGCAAAAAGAACAAGATTTGATGGAACCATTAAAACATGAATGCGGTGTGGCCATGATAAGGTTGCTTAAACCGCTACAATATTACCAACAGAAATACGGCACGTGGATGTATGGGCTTAACAAGCTTTATCTGCTGATGGAGAAACAGCACAACCGCGGACAAGAGGCTGCGGGCATGTCGTGCGTTAAGCTGACAACCACTCCAGGACACGAGTACATGTTCCGCGAACGTGCCGAAGGCAGCAATGCCATCACCGAAATATTCTCGACGGTGCAAAAGGGATTCGCCAAAGAAACGCCCGAACACCTTGCCGATGCACGCTACGCCGAACGCTCATTGCCCTTCGCAGGCGAATTGTACATGGGACACCTGCGCTATTCTACCACAGGTAAGAGTGGTCTTTCGTATGTGCATCCCTTTCTTCGCCGCAATAACTGGCGCGCCAAGAACCTAAGCCTGTGCGGTAACTTCAACATGACCAACATCGGCGAGATATTCGAACGCCTAACCCGTCAAGGGCAATGTCCGCGCATTTACAGCGACAGCTACATCATGCTTGAACTGATGGGCCACCGACTAGACCGCGAAGTGGAACGCAACTTCGTGGCGGCACAAGCGCTAGGACTTACCGACACCGACATTACTCAATACATAGAAGACAACGTAAACGTGGCCAACGTGCTGCGAACCACTATGCCCCACTTTGATGGTGGCTACGTTGTATGCGGCGTTACGGGCAGCGGCGAGATGTTTTCGATGCGCGACCCTTGGGGCATTAGGCCCGCTTTTTACTATAAGAACGACGAAGTTGCCGTTGTAGCTAGCGAAAGACCTGTGCTGCAAACCACCTTCGCCATTGAGTGCGACGAAGTGAAAGAGCTGGAACCCGGCACTGCGCTTATCGTAAAACGCGATGGCGACTGCCGCATCGAGCGCATCATGGAGCAGAAAGCCGACAGTTCTTGCTCGTTCGAAAGGATTTATTTCAGTCGCGGTTCGGACGCCAGTATATATAAGGAGCGCAAGAAATTGGGCGAACAGCTAACAAATCCCATTCTTCGCGCCATCGACTACGACACGAAGAACACCGTCCTGTCGTACATTCCCAATACGGCCGAGGTGGCATTCTATGGCTTGGTAGCAGGATTTAAACGCTACATGCGCCAACAACATGTGGCTCAGATTCAGGCATTAGACCATGCACCCACGGCCGAAGAACTAGAAGAGATACTTAGTAACACCGTAAGGCTGGACAAGGTGGCGTGGAAAGACATCAAACTACGCACCTTCATCGCCGAAGGAAACTCGCGCAACGACTTGGCCTCGCACGTGTACGACGTTACATACGAGAGTATTCGCGCAGGAAAAGATAACTTGGTGATTATCGACGACAGCATCGTGCGCGGAACAACGCTACAAAAAAGCATCCTTCGCATTCTCGACAGACTGCACCCCAAGAAGATAATCGTAGTAAGTAGCGCGCCACAGATACGCTACCCCGACTATTACGGCATCGACATGCCGCGCTTGGAAGAGTTCTGCGTGTTCCGAGCCGCCATCGAATTGCTCAAAGAAAAGAATATGCACGCGCTTATCAAGCAAACCTACGACAACTGTCGACGTGAGCTGAAAAAGCCCGTGGAAGAGATGGACAACTGCGTGCGACAAATATACAAGGCCGTTACGGTAGACGAAATTAACCGCAAGATTGTGCAGATGTTACGCCCTAAAGGCGTGAAGACGCCCATCGAGTTGGTGTTCCAATCTATCGAAGGACTGCACGAGGCCATACCCCAACACAAGGGCGACTGGTACTTTACGGGCAACTATCCCACCCCAGGAGGCATGCGGCTATGCAATCAGGCCTTCGTTAATTACATCGAAAAGGTTTATCAAAACGAACAGAAATTCTAGGATATAATGAGAAATGTAACATTGGTTCTGCAAGACGGCACCAAATTCCACGGCAAGTCGTTTGGTTACGATGCGCCCGTGGCAGGCGAAGTGGTGTTTAACACAGCTATGATGGGCTATCCCGAAAGTCTTACCGACCCCTCTTACGCTGGTCAGTTGGTAACACTCACCTTTCCTTTGGTTGGCAACTACGGTGTTCCGCCCTTCACTTTCGGTGCAGAAGGCCTGCCCACGTTCATGGAAAGCGACCACATACACGCTTCGGCCATCATCGTGAGCGATTATAGCGAGCAATACAGCCACTGGAACGCTAACGAAAGCTTGGCCGAATGGCTGAAACGTGAACAAGTTCCTGGCATAACGGGCATCGATACACGCGAGCTTACCAAGGTCCTGCGCGAACACGGCGTAATGATGGGACAGATAATCTTCGATGACGACCCCACAAACATTCCCCAAGCGCAATACGAAGGCGTGAACTTTGTAGACCGCGTTAGCTGCAAAGAGATTATCCGCTATAACGAAGGAGCAGGGAAACGCGTTGTGCTGGTAGACTGCGGTGTGAAGGCGAACATCATTCGCAACCTTATCGAACGTGGACTAGAAGTGGTGCGCGTGCCTTGGAATTACGACTATACTGGGATGGAATTCGATGGACTTTTCCTTGGAAACGGCCCTGGCGACCCCGACTTGTGCCAAGATGCGGTAAACATTCTGCGCCAACAGATGAGCAAAAGCCGCAAACCCATCTGCGGAATTTGCATGGGAAACCAGCTTATGGCCAAGGCAGGCGGTGCTAACATCTACAAATTAAAGTACGGACACCGCTCGCACAACCAGCCCGTACGCATGGTAGGCACCGACAAATGCTACATTACGAGCCAAAACCACGGCTATGCTGTGGACGCCTCAACGCTTGATAAGGATTGGAGTGAGCTGTTTGTGAACATGAACGACGGCAGCAACGAGGGCGTTCGCCATAACACCAACCCTTGGTTCACTTCTCAATTTCACCCTGAGGCCTGCTCAGGACCAGTCGACACGCTGTTTATGTTCGACCTATTCGTAGAAAAACTCACCCTTTAAAACCCCCTCATAAAAATGAAAGACGAAAGCATAAAGAAAGTATTGCTGCTGGGTTCCGGCGCATTGAAGATTGGCGAAGCGGGTGAGTTCGACTACTCTGGCTCGCAAGCACTCAAAGCCCTGCGCGAAGAGGGCGTAAAAACGGTGCTTATCAACCCCAACATCGCCACGGTGCAAACCTCAGAAGGTGTAGCCGACCAAATATACTTCCTACCCGTTCAGCCTTATTTCGTTGAAAGGGTTATCGAGAAAGAACGGCCCGACGGCATTCTCTTGGCCTTTGGCGGACAAACGGCGCTTAACTGTGGCGTAGAGCTTTACCAAAGCGGCGTGCTCGAAAAGTATGGCGTTAAGGTGCTGGGTACGCCCGTGCAAGCCATCATGGACACCGAAGACCGCGAGCTGTTTGTTGAGAAACTGAACGAGATTAACGTCAAGACCATCAAGAGCGAGGCCTGCGCCAACATCGAGCAGGCACGTCGTGCCGCTGCAAGCCTTGGCTATCCCGTTATTTTGCGAGCCGCTTATGCCCTTGGCGGACTGGGCAGTGGCTTTTGCGACAACGAGGAAGAATTGAACAAATTGGCCGAAAAGGCATTCTCGTTCTCGCCGCAAGTGCTGGTAGAGAAAAGCCTTAAAGGTTGGAAAGAGATTGAATACGAAGTGGTGCGCGACCGCTACGACAACTGCATCACCGTCTGCAACATGGAGAATTTCGACCCGCTTGGCATACATACGGGCGAGAGCATCGTTGTTGCTCCTTCACAAACGCTTAGCAATAGCGAATACCACAAGCTGCGCGCACTCTCCATTAAGATTATCCGCCACATCGGAATCGTTGGCGAATGCAACGTACAATATGCCTTCGACCCCAAGAGCGAAGACTATCGCGTTATCGAAGTAAACGCGCGCCTTAGCCGTTCGTCGGCCCTTGCATCAAAGGCCACAGGCTATCCGCTGGCTTTCGTTGCGGCCAAGTTGGGCATGGGTTACGGACTGTTCGAACTGAAAAACTCGGTAACAAAGACCACCAGTGCTTTCTTCGAACCCGCTCTCGACTACGTTGTCTGCAAGATACCACGTTGGGACTTGAGCAAGTTCCGCGGCGTAGACAAGGAACTTGGCTCGTCGATGAAGTCGGTTGGCGAGGTAATGGCCATCGGTCGCACCTTCGAAGAGGCCATCCAAAAGGGCCTGCGCATGATTGGGCAAGGCATGCACGGCTTTGTTGAAAACAAGGAATTGAAGATCGACGACATCGATGCAGCACTGCGCGAACCCACAGACAAACGCGTGTTCATCATCTCGAAAGCCATGCACAAAGGCTATACCATCGACCAGATACACGAACTCACCAAGATTGACAAGTGGTTCTTGGAAAAGCTGAAACATATCATCGACATCGACGAGGCCTTGCAACGATGCACCAGCGTGAACGTATTAGACAAGGAACTGCTGCGAACGGCAAAGGTATATGGCTTTACCGACTTCCAAATTGCGCGTGCCGTGGGTCTTGAAAAGGAGATGAGCAACATGCACAAGGCCGCTTTGGTGGTGCGAAACCTACGAAAATCGTATGGCATTCTGCCCGTTGTAAAGCAGATAGACACGCTCGCAGCCGAATATCCTGCACAAACCAACTATCTTTACCTCACCTATTCGGGCGTGGCAAGCGATGTTCGGTTCGACAACGACCGCCGTTCTATCGTTGTTCTTGGTTCGGGCGCCTACCGTATCGGCTCTTCTGTGGAGTTCGACTGGTGCGGCGTGCAAGCCCTCAACACCATTAGGCGTGAAGGCTATCGGTCGGTTATGATTAACTATAACCCCGAAACGGTGTCTACCGACTACGACATGTGCGACCGTCTGTACTTCGACGAGTTGACATTCGAACGGGTGATGGACGTTATCGACCTCGAAACGCCTAACGGCGTGATTGTGTCTACCGGCGGACAGATACCCAACAACCTGGCCATGAAACTCGATGAGCAACATGTACCCATACTAGGAACATCGGCAGCTGACATCGACAACGCCGAAGACCGCGCGAAATTCTCGTCCATGCTCACCCGAAACGGCATCAACCAACCCGAATGGAGCGCGCTAACATCGATGGATAAGATTAACGAATTTATCGCTCGCGTAGGTTTCCCCGTGCTGGTTCGCCCCTCTTACGTACTGTCGGGCGCGGCCATGAACGTTTGTTCAAACCGCGAAGAGCTTGAACGTTTCTTGCAATTGGCCGCCAATGTCAGCGAAGACCACCCCGTGGTGGTGAGTCGTTTCATCGAACATGCCAAGGAAATAGAGATGGATGCCGTGGCCAAAGACGGCGAAATACTGGCCTACGCCATCAGCGAGCACATCGAGTTTGCCGGTGTTCACTCCGGCGATGCCACCATCCAGTTCCCCCCGCAAAAGGTTTACATAGAAACGGTACGCCGGATTAAGCGCGTTAGCAGGCAGATAGCCAAAGAGTTGCACATATCGGGGCCATTCAACATCCAATTTATGGCACGCGATAACGACCTGTTGGTTATCGAATGTAACCTGCGCGCCTCGCGTTCGTTCCCCTTTGTGAGCAAGGTTCTTAAACTAAACCTCATCGATTTGGCCACGCGCGTCATGCTTGGCCTACCAGTTGAGAAACCCAACAAGAACCTCTTCGACCTCGATTACGTGGGCATCAAGGCCTCGCAGTTCTCGTTTAACCGCCTACAAAAAGCCGACCCTGTGCTAGGTGTCGACATGGCATCTACTGGCGAAGTGGGTTGTTTGGGCGACGACACCAACTCTGCGCTGCTTACAAGCATGCTTTCGGTGGGTCATCGCATCCCGAAGAAAACCGTTTTGCTCTCAACGGGCGGCGGAAAACAAAAGGCCGAGATGCTGGATGCCGCCAAACGACTGGTGAACAACGGCTACGAACTGTATGCTACTAGCGGCACATCGCACTTCCTAACAGAGAACGGCATTGCCAACACCACCGTGTATTGGCCTACCGATGAGGGAATGGAGCCCAAAGTGCTCGACGTGTTGCGCGAGAAGAAGATAGATATGGTGGTGAATATCCCCAAAGACCTAACCCCACGCGAACTTACCAATGGTTACAGCATACGTCGCGCGGCCATCGACCTCAACATTCCGCTCATCACCAACACGCGTTTGGCCAGTGCATTCATCACGGCCTTTACCACTATGCGCGTTGAAGACATCGAAATCAAGGCATGGTCGGAGTACAAATAAGGTGGAGTTGGTGAGGTTAGGAGGCTATGAGCGAGTGAGTTTGTGAGCCTGTGAGGTTTTCATTTAGCAACATAAACCAACACAATTATAAACTCACAACTTAACGAGAGCTAAACTCAATAACGCAAACACTCAAACCATTACACACGAGGAGCTACGAGAAACCATGTCGTAGCTCCTCGTGAGTTTAATACAGGCTCTAAATTATGATGTGTTGATTATAGCTTGCTATAAAGCTGTGACCGGGGAAATGAATACTAGAACAAGATGCCGAAACAGTTATTAACTAAATAAAAAAGAAAAAACACTTGCAGGTTTAAAGATTTTTCCCTAATATTGCAGCATGGTACAGCCCATGTAATATCAATTGTTGACTTCGCGAGCCGACAAATTACTAACCACAGTTATTTCAAGACTAATAGATGTACGAATAGCGTACCTATCTTTTGACAGACAGGCGCTTCGTTTACTATAGGTATAAATCAAATACTAACTAATAAAATTTTTAAACTATGTTATCCACAGAACATCAAATCACATTGAGGGGATATAGCCTATTCCGCGATCTAACCGACAGAAGAAGATACTATTACCTGCCTAAAAGCAAAGTAAACATTGCCAACAACGGGAAGAAGATGAACTTTGCCGCTTTTGTTAGTTCTAAAATTAAGGAGGTAAAGGAAGCTACACTTAACACTTCAGACCTTACCAGCGGGTATTTGACAATGGAGGTTGAACTGGATTTCCCAAGCGATAATGACTTAAAGGAAATGCGGAAAGAATTGCCAACTGCCATTGACGAACTAATTGAAAAGAAAAAGCAGAATGGTGAAATTGTTTCCCCCGAAGACGAAATAAGCATAACGGAAAAAGACTTCGTGCTAACACCTGTTTCCTTCAAAGACGGAGAAGTGAAGTTGTTTATCCTTGGAGAAGATGGAACCTCAGAGAAATCACTTGCCAAGGTTAAAATTGTTGGTTCCCAAAAGCCTTCACTATACGACAAAGAGAATGCGGTGTTCTCTATGCGTTTGGGTGCAACTGAAACCGAAATAATGTACAACTTGCTTACACAAGGAGGAAAAGGACAGAAGCCCAATGAAAGTTCAAGCTTCATCAATTCTCAACTCGCCGTTATGTACGACTTAACCTTTAAAGGCATCGAACCAGCCCATTACGTCAAGATTACCGTCGACTTTAATGCAACAGAAGATTTCTGGAACCATCACTTTGAGTTTGATGGCGATTTCAAATATGGGAAAAAGAACAATCAACCAACAACAGGTAAAGACAACTATAACATTTCGGTTGTTGCTGCAGTTGACGTAGATGCCATGTTTAGGGAACTTATCAACAAGGGAGCTATCGTTGTTCAACAGATTGACTACAGCGGCGAGAATGCGGGAGCTCCCTTAAATGCAACAGACCCATCGGCCATTGAGCTAGTAAAAAAACTGCTTAGCAATGAATTTTTCACTCCAACACCACTGCCAAATGAAAGCTACAGTGCGCTCGATAGACTAGGAAAGGTTGCTGCTGATGGAATACAAAAGCCCGACAAGGACAAACCGGAGGGAGAAAAAGCAGAAGAACAGGAAACTAACGAACAACAAACTGGAGAACAAAAGCAGGAAGAACAAAAGGAAACGGCGGAAGATGAAACAAGTTCTAATTCTAATGAAACAGAAGACGAAAAAAAGACTGAGGAAAAAGACAAAGAAAAGAAAGATGAAATAAGCAAAGTCTCGAGCGTGTCGTCTGCAAACTGGAGCCTTGACGCTAAAATAGGCTACGCCTATAAAAAACGTAACCTAAAGGAGACATTAAAACGCACTTACATCTTCAACAAACAAGCCGCCGTAAACCAAACCATTCATCCATGTGGGATGATTACTTTTGAAGGAACTGATTTTGATGCCAGCAAACAGGTTTATCTGGGTAGATTAGGAGATAGTGTGTTCAGAGAGCACGAAGTGACATTTAGTTCGGGCCTAGACTTTGAAAAGTATAACTTGAAGTCCATCGAAGTTGGCGTTAAACTTCTTGGCACTACGGGTACACATTTCTCGTTGACGAAAGAGAAACCAAGTTGCACGTTTAAATTCAATTCAGAAACTTTTGGGATTAGCGACGATGATAATGGCAAATTAAAATATAAAGCCAACTTTATTTTCGACACAACGAAACTTATCGGCTTTGATCTTCAGTCCCAAAAGGAAACGGAGAGTAAAGACGCCTATACCAGCACTTCGGAGAAAGCTATTGTGATAAGTGCTGAACATTTTGATAAATCTGTCAGGCCGCTGAATATCATGACAGGAAGCCTGTCTGAAACGAACATCGATTCGGCAATCGTGTCACTTTATGCCGCAGATGGAGAAGGAAACGACAAGCACAAAACAAGAGTTTTTAATGAAAAGGTGAAAGGCAGCGACACGGATCACTTCATTCTCTTAAACGCAAATAAAGCGTATGAAGCGCAGATACAATACAACTTCACCAACAACATCCCAACTTCGAGCAAAAGACTAGTTGTAAGCTCTAAAGACTTCAAAGAAGGGCAGCTGGTTATCGAAGATCCCACATCTGGAATGATAAAAATCTGCACGGCTGACGGAGCAGAAACATTTAAGAAAGTGAGGTCTATCGACGTTTCATTAAAGAAAGGAAATAATACGGCTCAACTTGTTCAACTCAGACAGTCTGCATGTGAACGCTATCTCATCGTTGACAATGTGCTGGGCGATGAAGAGAAAATCAAAGTGGAGTCGGTGAAAGTGAACTACCGGGAGGGCGAAAAAGACAAGCAACCTTTCGAAGCACCCCAAAAAGAGTTCCCTTTAGACACCTCTGAAATTGTATTAGACATTTAAAATATTAACTAACCACTAATTTTATTTATTATGATTACTCAATTTATTCCTGCCCCCAAAGTAGAGCATCACGACCATATCGCTCTCTACAGAGACCACGAGGATCCATTCACGTTCTACTATTTGAACGGTCATCCAAGAGTACAAATGGACCCCATAACTAAACGGCCAAAATTTTCTTTCATCTTGTACGCTCGTGCGATAGACAAACAGAATTCTGGTAAAGAAATTCAAGGCGGTCGCCTTGTGATGGTTACAGATTTGCATGTCACAGAGAATGAAATGGAGCTTATTAAAAAGACTGTTGACAACTATGTAAACAACGAAAATTTTGACAAGGGCAATAAACCATTTTATCCCAACTACAATTTCAGCATTAAAGGTCAACCAAAAATCTGTCCGATAACATTTATTGACGGCAAAGCAACGTTCAATCTCATCAGTGCAGATACGAACGACAAATACATCACTGAATACAAGCCCAATTTATTTGGTAATTGCGCAACAACTTTTGCTGCTAACTACAAAGCGCATGAGTCGCAGATCCTTCACGATGTGATAACAGAGGGCGTGAAAAAAGGAGATGTTGCCAACATGGCTGCAACGGTGAATTACGAAATGAAATACAATAGTATTGTCCCTTTCCGGGCTCATGCAAAAGTTCATACTGAAGTAATCTTTAGTGACTTTAAAGATCTCATGCAAAAGCATGCTGGAGTTGATGCCAGATACTATGGGGAATGGCAATTCCCTAGCGACATGAAAGGGACAAGTGACTATGGAAGGTTCTATTCTAATGGTGTCAATTTATATGTGTCAAAAGAAGATTTGGATAATTACATTCATAGTTCCTTAACAAAAGGCAAAACACTGGAACTAACCATAGACGACTATGATGGTACGGGGAAACATAAAGAGCTTGAAGACTTGGTGATTAACATGATAAAAGACCATGTGGCGGATGAAGTGTCGAGCAAAATGTTTGATAAAATTGTTCCGTTAGACCCGAGTCTTATCAAAAATCCTCATGATATAGACCACAAAATGTCGCAAGAGGCTAAAGACGGCGAGAAAACAACTCCTCAGAAGCTTGGCATTTACGACATTAGTTATAAGCTGAAAAACAACTTTAACATTAGTTCGAGTAACGATATAGAAATTACAATAAATAAAAATCAGGTAAGGGAAACGCCTTGCAACCCCAGCAGCTCGCTTGAGGTTGTATTAGACAACAAATACAACGATTCTTTGGTGACAGAAGTGAATGCTTCTGACATATATTACCAAAAGATGACAATACCAATCAAGGTTGACGTTGCAAACTTTGAAAAGGACATACTCCAGATTTCGGTGAAAGTAAAATACGAAGCCGAGAAGACTAAGCGTGAAGAGACCTTTACATTTGATTCTAAAAATTCGGATACGCAATTCTTTGAAGTGGTTATGGAACGCGATAAAGAAGGGAAATTGATAGACGACTTCATTTATCGAACGAAAATAACCTATCGGGGATACGATGTCTATGGAAGCGGGCGAGGAGACAACTATTCTGAACCCAAACACCAGACAGGCTACAATGAGCCAATAACCATCACCTATGTGGATATTCGCAACCTGAACGTTCAATGTAGGGCTGGTGATGTGGCATGGGATATCATAGACAAACTAGACGTTGAATTCAAATATAGGGATGCGCCGGAAAAGAAGGGAGCAACCAAGCTGATGACGCTTACAAAAGATAACCCCTCAGACATGTGGAACTGCTACATGTATAGCGGAAACGGCTACTATACCTACCGAATACATTATTTCTACAATGATGGAACAGAAGATGGTCGGAAATAATGGAAAGCAGTGTTACGAATTTGGTTGTAAATGATAAACTGGCAGGTAAATTCACAAAAAAGTTCGACATTCAATTCGATAAACCCGTAAGTCAGATTAGAGTGATTGTGGAGTTCCAAGGCGAAGAATATAAAAGCGAATGGTTCAAGGCAAATGGAGAGTGGGATTGGATTGTCCGGCCAAAAGAAGATAAGGATAAAAAGTATAGGTATATGTATGAATACTATCTTGAGGATGAAGCCTTCTCGAAAACATCGTCCTGGACATCTTATAAGCAAATGAATGCCGAAGCCAACAACAGTACAGAAAAGATTAAACCAGAGCCTAAGATTGACTCTATAGCTACGGGACTCATTATAAACGCCAGTAAACTTGACTGGGAAAAATGGGCTTGCGTGTATCTGTATGTTAAGTATGACGACGATGCCAACAACCTCCACTACGATGAATACAACTTGCCACCTATCGAGCTGACCCAAAATGACAGCAAAAAGAATGTGCCAATAACAATTAAGGACAAAAGCATCAGGCCTAGATTGTTTGCCAAGTATCTTGCTAATTCAGGGGAAGTTGTCGAAAGTGATGAGGTTACAGCAAAAGATAATCTCATATTCTTACCAGGCTCTGTTCCGCCAAAGGAGTAAAATTAAAGTTCACCTAAGGATTGAGATGCCCTTTAATGGGCATCCAATCATGGGTTGAGCACTAGTAACCGCCAAGAGCATGGCAAAGTAACAAAAATACTCACTAAATCGAATAAGTAAAAATGGCTGGTAATTTTATGGAATTTCTCAATCGTTTTATAAACGATTGGGCCAAGTACAATGGTGTCAACTTCATTTACGGGCAATACGCTGAACAAGGTGTGGTCATAAAGGGTATAGACGAAAATAAGAATGATGCTAACTTTGGAAAGCCCAAGCTTGTATTCAAAAGACTAATAACTGCTGGAAACCCAATTGATTTTACTTTCAGGAAAGAGAAAGACGAAGTTAGAATGGACTATGGCTTTGAAGTCGTTACAGAAGTTGCAAATGCTATACCCCTGGAAATAAGTGAAGTAGAAATAAACCTGCACTATCAGAACAATGACGGCGAGGGGCGTACTATAAGCCTAAAGCATGCTCTGTTTGGAGCTCCACATCAAACGGCAACAGGAAATTATAACTGGAAAAAAATTGAAGAGTTTCTTGCTGTCAAAGATGGTATCCTAAATGGAAAGGCTAAAATATTCTGGGAAGGCAAAGTAAAATGGCTTGATGTAAGTAGCGAAGAGATGCGCAAGAACATTGAGAATCAGGAGTATAAACCATCACCACTTGAAGAAAAAATAAACGGGGAGATTGACATAGAAGTGACTCTTGATAGCCCGAGTTACGAAAGTGCTTTTGGCATGGTAAAACATCTGTTGTATTGGGAAAGGATAGTAGGTTCTAACGATGAACCTATCTATTTCATGGATACACTCAAAGACAACACAATATGCTTCTTGCCCCAAGAGTATCGCGTAAAGGCAATGGACACCAATGCGCCAGAGATGAAAATAAGTTTAGAAAAAAATAAAGACTTGCGCGGTTACCAAGCCATCATCTCATTTAGGTTAGCACCTCATATCTTGCCAAATGCGAAAAGAATGACATACGAACTTTTACAAAGCCGAAAAGGTCAGAAATACTTTAAACTGAGCTATGGCGGTTATAATTCCGTAAAGTTTAAATGGGGTGCAGAGATGGAGGGTGGTTGCCTTTATGGACCAGACGGATTTAAGGCACTCACATGCGATGATAAAATTGGTGCAGCCCCAGAGTCTTGCTTCATTGTCACGCTTAAATCGCCCATAGATGGGCTTGTTGAGCAGTTCAAAAAGCTCATAACAGAAAAAGGCCTAGTTATTGGAGGCGTGTATTTCGAAGTGCAAGAGGGGGAAAAAGGAGAAGAAACGAGGGTGTTGGGTCCTATTCCTGTAAAGCTTGACCTACAGCAACTCACTGGGTTTAAAACCGAAGTCACTATTCTTGAGAATGACAACAAAGACATAAAGATGCCTTACTATCAAGCAAAAGTGACCAACACGGGGAAATATGCACTGGTGGTTGGTGGGGCTGAATTGACTGTACAACATTGGAAAAAGAATGAAGTGAGAGATGTGAGACGAAACCTAAGGTGCACTAATTCATGGCCTGTCACGCTCAAGCCTGGTGAAAGTGTTGTCGTATCGCTCACCAATGACCAAATTAACGACTTGAAGAAGAAAAAGGTCTTTTTCTTTACCGACAAGAATTATTGGAACGAACTCATCTGCGAACCTTATGGCTTACGAATCCTTGACGAAGACATCGAAACTATCGTTGATGAATACTATCAAGATGCAACCTACGAAATGCGCGACTGGATTGTACAAGTGGGAACTAATTTTATTTGGGAAGATTTCCCAAACCTCATTGCGGTGTGGGTACAAATTAAGAACCAATGGGGAGTGAATGAAGAGATTGCTTTGAGCAAAGGTGAAACAAGCAAGATCCTAATGACTCCAAATCTAAACGCCACAATGAAGACCCAAGATTCCTATTCACGCGTATTTGATTACCGGATTGCTGTGCTCACGAAGGACAATCCTGAAAAGTCGGCGTACGGGCAATGGGCAACCTACGCTGATGACGACACTTTCTATATCAAAGAAGACGACATCAAAGAACTGCTGTAGAGAGCTTATAGCCAAAAAGAATTGATTTTGGAAAAAACATCCTTTGCATGTGGCTGCATTTGCAACCAGCTGATATGGATACCAGCAACTGGTAGCCACCATACCAACGACAGGTAGCCACACTTCCAGCGACTGGTAACCGCAGTACCAGGGGCTTGGTACGGATAAAAACGTGCGGACTCGATGGCAAGCGAAGTTATAAAACCATTTCTTTGAGGCTATAAAAAAGTCATTCAACCTCGAGTATTATTTCTTCAATCTCTATCTGCGACCTTTAACTATTAAAATTATTTATTATGATTACCTTACCTATTATCCTTACATATAAGGACATATCTGTCTTTCCAGACCATCTGGATTGTAATTTATACTATTGCATCAGAACAACTCCTCACGTTCGCACCAATGAAAAGGGCGAGCCTGTATTCCGAGCTGAGTTTTGGAGTGCAGCCGATGCTAAAGACAAAACTGCTGTATCGGGCTTCACTGGTGGCGGTGTAAACTTCGATGTAAATCTCAGCGTCACCGAAAACGAAAAGGAAGAAATCAGAAATCGCATCAAGTCGAGCGGCATACAACAAAGACGATACGAACAAATTATAGCCAAAGAAAGGAAAAGGGGCAATTTAATCTCTGCTATCACCAAACCATCCAACCTGAGACCGTCGAGCCAGCAAAGTAATGCGATGGAAGGCTTCATAGAAGGCGAGGCGCAAGCTGCACAATCTGCGATTCCAAAAGTTGGAGAGGTCACCTTTGGCTCTATCATCTATACGTCTGGCACGGTAGATATTTTGGAACCACAAGGTGAGGGACAACTTGTGGAATGGCATTCTGGTGGAGGAAAGCCTACCATGTTTGGCGACAACAACTCTGCAACTGCATTACGTCTTACCCCTAAGGGTGCAGCTGTGTTCTACCGTGGAATAATGGATAGGACGAAAGCCATCGGCATTCGCTTTGATTTGAAACTCCGCATGTGCATGCCTGCCTTGAACATCAGGATATATGCAGTTTCAGCACAGACTGGTTCTTTTGTAAACCATGTTGATAAGGGTTGTCTTGGCAACGTCAAATCTAGGGACATTACGAAGCTGTTAACCGACACGGGATTTATTAATATTGAAGTAAACCGCCTATCCACTGATATGGACGACAATCTCGTGAATAGCATTCGTGAATCGATGATGGGCATCATTCAAAAGAAAATTGAAGAAATCATCAAGACGAGAATTGAACCCTTAACACCTGAAGACAGAAAGAATAAAGTAGAAACAATCATCAATGAAGAAATCAAAAGCTTTACTGAGTTGAACTTTTCAGAGAGTTCCGTCTTTGAGTTCAACATTGCTCCCCAAGCAACCATTTACGAATTCTTCGAAAATGTTTCCCAAGAACATTTGGAAAAGATGGTCACCACCATCGATTTGTCCAAACAAGTGTTTGCCTTCAACGAAATTACCCTTTGCGTGTCTGCGCCTTGGGAGGAGAAACCGTTTGTCAACGCCGTGAAGTTGGAATGTGAGTACCCGTCTATTCCTGAGGGCGAAACAGACAGAAGAAAAGCTTTCTTGTTCGAGAAGAGCAATCCTGCACAAGTATGGCATTTCAGAAAACCTAAACGAGACAATGGCAAGGTGCTGTACACCCCATATGTTTATCTGAAAGGACACCATGACTGTGTACAACTTCCAAACCAAACGGCTGAAGGCGGATACATATTGGTCAATGTTGGTAGGATTGGCATCATAGATGTGGGCTTTAAAGCTCATCCCAATGCGGCTTCTCTACCCGGAGATTTAAAGGTTTCTGGTTTTCAAGTAGACTTGTGGTATAAAGACAGCAAGGGTAAAATGCTGATGGGGCCAGAACAAATTGTAACAACAAAACTTGATGAAGAGTTAAAATTCGAGAGAAACTTAGGCGTTCCTTTAGACCAGCCGCTTCATTACAAAGTCACTTATATCTTTAAGTACATCGACCCGATAACACTTCCCGAGAAAACCTTCTATATGGCTGATGATGGAGTATCCACCATCTATGCAGACTTTCCGTTCAAGAACCGTAGGAGCATTACGGTTGATTTGCCTTTGTCGCCGAACGAGGACCTGAAGGAAATCAGTGGGGATATCCGCTATGGAGATTATTATTTCCCTGTTACATTGTCGAAAGAAGACGATTGGCAGCCTGTCAAAGTGGACCTTTGCAGCCTTGGCGAAATAAAGGACAACTACACCTTCCAATTCAAACTCAAATACAACAGTAAAGAGTACAGCATGGTTTCATCGGGAACGATGAAAGGAGACAAAGACTCGCCCTCTTTGGTTGTTCCGCTTAAGCAAATAAGAGTTTTCGGAATTGACCTCCTACACCTTGGTGAAAAATACTATCGTGCCAGCGTTGAAATCACCACACCCGACAATGAGGACAGACCTATTGTCTTCTCGCTGTCTAAGAAAGATAGGGAACTGGAAAGCAAAGAGGCTTACTTGTTCTATCCTGAAGATAAAAAGTTGACATTAAATTGGAAGCTTACCCTTACAGACATGGATGGAACAGAACTACCACCCATTACGGGCAAATCCGAAAAGACAGACATTCAATTAACACCTCCTAAGAACAAATAAGTATGCTGAACCTACATCCCCCATATCTTGATGTTGGCAACATCAGGATATATACAGACGACACAGACCCTAACACGTTCTATTATGTCACACAAAAGCCAAGAATAGCTTTAGGTGACAATGGTAAGCCTGCCATTTCCATTTATGCTGTTGTGCCAGAATCTGGAGTTGGAAAAGACAATGATAGCATTTTGGAAACTGCCATGAGCATCGATGTGGACTTAAGTGTCACCGATGAAGAGATAGATGCCGTAAAAAAGGCTATACAAAGCAACTTCAAACAAAAAGCCAAGACGTTGTCGCCCGCCCCGCTACACAAAGGAACCGTCAATTTCATCATGGCACAATCCAGCGACACTTCAGATTCCAAGAAATGGTTTGTCTGCTCGGGGTTTAGTCCTTCAATGATAGGTACAAATAGAGTTTCGTTAGCCGTGAGAACTACGGGTGAGGATGCCAAACGGCTTGTCGCTGCTCTCAGCAGCAATGAAGTGGTGGCTTCTATCTACTATGAACTGGAAGTGCTAGGCATCACTCCTGTCTTTAATGCCTACATGAAGGCAGACATGGCTATGGTTTACCATCATGTTAGGAAAAGCACAAAAAAGAACATTCTGGTTTACAACAAGGACATTGATAAAATCATCAATGAGTTGGCTGACACTCGCGTTTTGACAATCCGTGTAGAAGAACAGGATCCAGACATTAAGGCCGAAGCAATGAAAACGTTGATGAACGAATTGAAAACCGAAGTGGTGAAAAGGTTCTTCAACAAAGTAGACATTCTCTCTAACAAGACAAGTGCATCAAATGTTGTTGAGGGCATTGCTGGTACTATCGGTGACATTCTCAAAACAATTATCCCCAATTACAGCTATTCCAGAAAGGATGTGAATGAGACTCAACTGACTAGCTTTGAAGTAAACCTGCAACAAAAAAATGCGAAGACGTTCCCAATAAGTCCGCAAGGGCAAATCAAAGAGATGATCGACAGTGCAAACCTTAACCTCAAGGACTGCCTCTCTTGGGTGCTCTTAGACGAACTGGAAGTGAAGGGACAGACGATTACAGTGAAATTGGCTGCCAATACCTTTGAGGGCAACTTCATCAAATCTGTTGTTACCTATTGCCGCGTTATCGACACCAGTACGAACATGCAGGTAAAAGAACCCGAGACACTCGCTTTCGACGCGGACGGTCAGGCAGACAAGATGTCCAAGAGCTTCACATACACACGCTACAAAAAGAAAAAATATGCTTATGAATATTGGTCGCATATCTATTTGGACGCAATACCCGGGCTATTGCCAAATCCGTTGGTAACCAAAGTGTGTGCTACGGAGAGTAATTACATCTACATCAATCCGGCTGATTATTACAAGAATTTCGAAATCGACCTGAACTTGCCAGACCTCACCATATTTGAGCAGTCCAAACAAATCATTGCTAAAGTGAATGTTCTCTGCGAAAATCATGACAATAAGGTTATTACATCCAAAGAATTTGCTTTTGACGAACAAAACGCAGACCATAAGAAATTGTCCATCATTGCTGAACGGAACCTGAACTTGAGTTATACGATTGATTTCACCTATGTCGTTCCCAATGCTAAAGACTTAGTGTTGAATATCACCCAGCCACAAAAGAATTCGATTTTACTTGTTCCCAATCCTTTCGAGAGCAAATGGCAAGTTGATTTGGACTGCGTGGCAGATTGGGGAACCATTGAGCGGGTTATACTGCAGACACGCATAAATGATCCTTTACAAGAAGAGCCCATAGTTAATCACTTCCGCTTTGATGGTAGCCACACTTCTGATGTTCTTAAAGCATCATGCAGCTTGGAAACTTCCAAATGGACTTTCGAATACTACTATCATGTTTACCATCGTGATGGCAGCAAGACGGAAGGTGGATGGAATCAAGTACAAAACGAGAGTTACGTGGTGATTGATGTCGGCAGCCTTAAGCCGGAACGCACAGTAAAAGTGGGATTGAAAAATCCTTCCGACTTCACTAATCTCCACATAGCCAAGTTAAAAGTGTCTTTGTTCCCTGAAAACAACACACCAAATCTTGATCAATTTATTATCAATGGTCGTGTCACGGAATTTAAATATCCTTGGAAAAAGGGTGAAACTAAAGCATACTATTACAAGTTTACCGCAAAGGATGAGGATGGAAGAGAAATTTTTCAAAAAAAGAAAACCCTTGATGACTGTGACGAACTGCTGCTGGAATTTAAGGATAACTAAATTGTTCATTAGTGAATTCTAGAAGTTGGCTTGAAAGATTTGTTGCTTACAGCAAAAAACAACAAAAGAAGCGACAATGGCAAATAAGGGAAATGCCAAAAGCAATACAAGGAACATGTATTGATGTATGGCAAAGACCTTAGGAATATACACACTATAAATGAAAGGAACGATGCTGGATTTATCAATGTCATTCGGTAATTACGAAGGTATAACTTTCTATGGAGATCATAAGGACAATAATATTGTTTACTATTTTCCCAACGAAATCAAACTCGCCACAAAAAACGATGAAGAAAAAGGATATGAACTTGCTCTTCAAGTTTACTATGAAAACAAGTTGGTTGATTCCGCATCTGAGTACGATCTAGAGAAAACAGCTGGGTCGTTCCTTCAACTTAGTGTTAATTGCACCGTGAGTCCCCAAAGGTTGGAAAAGGCATTTGCTGCTTTGAGAAAAGACCATTCGTCTATTCCATCTGAAGCAAAGCCTACTCCACCTTTATGGACTGATGGAAACGTACATCTCATTACGCTTGGCGAATCTTCGTTTGACAAAGGAAAAACCAACGAAATAGTAAAAACAATCGTCAGTTCCCAAAGACCTTCGTTAACAAAAGATCTTAAAAGCATCTTCAGTGTACACTATGATAGGATGGGCACTGAATTGATCTATTCTGCAATTAAGAGCGGACAGGGATGTTCCGTAGCTGTGGTCTACGACTTGTCTTTTGCTGGAATACGTCCTGCTTTCGACTTGAAAATATCTGCAAACTTAAGGCGTTGCCAAGAAACGGTGAAAAAAAATCTTGGCTTTGATCTTGAATTGCCTATAAAACAAGCACATCTCGACCTACATACACAGTTTGAATGGCTTACACAGGAGATGGTTAAAAATGGTGACATCAAGATTGAACACATCTCACAATTGACCTCTGATGAAGAGAGAAAAGAGGAAGACAAGTTGGTGGACGAATTCAAAGAGAAGGTGTTGCAAGAACTTTTCAGTCCTATAACAACCCAAACGGATTCACCAGAAAAGATTAATGCGCTATCAAAAGTAATTGGCATAATTAGTCCTGTTAAATTGGGACTCAGTTATAAGTTTAACAAGCAAGTTATTAGCGAGGAACGGGTGATACAAGTAGATTACTCAGAACGTTCTGCTGTTATCCGTCACCACAGTCCACAAGCTATAATACTGGACGAGGGGAACGTTATCGCCAATCATTTCGACAAATATGTGAAAACAGTTGTACTAGGAACAAATTGGGTTACGAAAAACGTTAACGTTAGGCTGTTCTACGACTTTGAAAAAGAGGATAGTGATTTAGAGTGTGCAGAAATTGTAATATGGAAACACAAGGATGGCATAAATACAAATACGCCTGCCAATTGCTTTGCACTCCCAGATAAGGCTAAGCCGCTAGGAGATTTCACATTCACTGCTTTTGAAAGAGTTGACGACCGCCGAATTTCATGGGCGTGCGATGAAAATGATGATGGAGGTTTCTATTACCAATTGCGCTTAATATATTCGTGTGCCATTAGAAATTGTTACACACCCAAAGAGATTGTCTCACGCCCAATTTTGTCTTACAGCAATAGCATATCCATCATTCCAAATTCCTATTCGTCATATAAGAACATTCCCATGATGATAGGCCGTGTCGATTTTAGTGTTTTTGATAAAGTTGAAGTCGTGATTGATGTCGAAGATGCAACAGGTAAAGTGGTTGTGAGGAATAAACGCATCTTATTAAATGAAGAAAACAACGAAAATAGGTATATTGTACGTGGAACAGACTCCGAAGACATGAATGTTTGGGTTTCGAAAGTCTTTTATTTCAAAGAGAAAGGAATGCCTGCCCTCAAGTACCCGCCTTATCTCTTGCAGGATTATGCGATTGTCATTGACGACTCACTGACTACAAAAGAAATCTCACTGGACATTTCTGGAGATACGGAACAAGTAGATAAAATTTCCATTTCGTACATCATCAAGTCTATTGTTACATTGCCGAGACAGACTTGCCACATTGACAACTTCAATCAAGAATGTATTAGTATCACTACATTTGATTCGGAAGATGTCATCTGCTATGAAGTTTCTAAAGTGTATAAAGACGAAAACAATAAAAGGAGAATTAAGCTTCTGGGAACTGAAGAAATCTTGGCTAAAGAATTATGCCGCATCACAATCAATTTTGACAACTAATTCTTGGGGTTAGATACAAATTCTCTAGCACCTTCTATCTCCTGTTGCCTGATTTGTTGTGCCAAAGCTGGCACCAACTAAACGCACCCAACACTTTGCCCTTCCATCACATGTGATGGAAGGGCAAAGTTAAAGTGGTGTCAAAACAGTACGAATAAGCTTTATCGCTTACTGCGAATTTCGGCCAATGCCTTCACCCAGTCGGTGTCTAATGAGAACTGCGTCATATAGTTACCATTGTCGTAATAGCTCAACACCAGTTCTTTATCCATGTCGTTAAAACGACTGTTGTTGATGGAGGCGTTTTTAAAGCGAGCCATAATCAACTCTTTCTGTGTTTTCTTCTTTGCCTCCGACAGGCGCTTGAAAAACAAGTTGATGAACTCGTGCATGGCGTAAGCCTGCGTATCGAGCATACGAACGGTGCTGTCGGGCATCAGTTCTTTCGACTTCATCGCCATATAGTTCAGTTCGTCTACCTTAAACGTAGCCACCTTGCGCACGTCTATGCTCTTACTCTTATCGGCTGCCGTTTGTTTCGACACCTTCAATATGCGCTTATACACCTCTTGTGCTTGCGCCGTAAACGCCGTGGCACATGCCATCAGCACCAAAATCAAAATCTTTTTCATTGTTGTTCCTTTCATTTTTTATACTTCTAATTTTATTGAGTTTGTGAGTTTTTGAGTATTCGGGTTGCGTATTTGTCACGAGCTTAATAGCTTTAAACCTCAAATTATTTGCCTGCCACGCGGTCTTGGTTGCGACTTACGAAGTCTTTCCAACCGCGATACTTGGTGTCGGTTTCGGGCCTACCCATCTGTAAGAAGTGGCAATAGGCTGCTCCAAGGGCATCGGTTGCATCCATAAACTTGGGCATATCGTCATCGCTTAGTTTCAACATACGTTTCAACATGCCAGCCACCTGCTCTTTCGAGGCCTGCCCTTGTCCTGTTATAGCCATCTTTATTTTTAATGGCGCATATTCGTGTATGGGAATGTCGCGCTGTATGGCAGCAGCGATAGCCACGCCCTGCGCCCGTCCCAACTTCAACATCGACTGTACATTCTTACCAAAGAATGGAGCCTCGATAGCCAGTTCGTCGGGCAGATAGGCATCGATAATTCCCGAAACGCGCTCGAAGATATGCCCCAAACGCAAGTATGGGTCGGGCATCTTGCGCAAGTCGATAACGCCCATAGCCACCATCTGCGCCTTTTTGCCCACCACACGGATAACGCCGTAGCCCATCAACGTGGTACCAGGGTCGATACCCATTATTATCTTTTCTGTTTCTTCCTTATACATGAATCGATTTGTAAGTTGGAAACGAGTTAACGAGTTTATCTAGTTATCCTAGGTTTAACTAGCTTACTACTTACTACGCTTTCTCCTTACTACCTTTACTCCTTACTACCTTTACTCCTCCCCTTATCTATCCAAATACGGATTATGCGCAAGCTCGTAACCAATTGTTGTTTCTGGGCCATGCCCCGAAAACACGCGGGTTGTGTCGGGCAATTGCGACAGGTGGCGTATGCTTTGCATCATCTTAAACATACTTCCGCCAAGAAGATCTACCCTGCCTATCGAGCCTTTAAAAAGCGTATCGCCAGTAAAGGCAACACTTTCGGACTCGCAATAGAACACACAACTGCCCTCCGTATGACCCGGCGTATGAATGATGGTGAACCGATGGTTACCCCATTCGATGCTATCGGCCTCCGTAAGGTATCGTTCCACGCGCGGTTGCTGCTCTTCTAGCGGCATGTTCAGCAGATAAGCAGCCTGTTCGGGCAGATGTTCTAACAACTCACCGTCGTCCTCGTGCACCTCAGGGCGCAAGCCATACGTGGCAAACACAAAGGCATTTCCCAAGTTATGGTCCACATGCCCGTGCGTAGCCAACAGTCGGCGAGGCTTTAATTCGTTGTCGGCGATATACTGCGTAAGCGCCGACTTATCTTTCTCGAAGAATGCGCCACAATCTATTATCACGCATTCCTTAGTTTCGTCAGACACAACATAGCAGTTTTCCTGCAACATGTTGCACATTATATGATGTATATTCAGCATTGTGCTAAATCGTTTTGCATTTTATGTTATCGGTTCTTCGTGGTCGCGCGTTATCCGCATGCAACCATTCCCAAACCCTTTTGTCACTTGCGGCTACTACCCTTTACATAGGTACATACACCACGTTTTTCTCTTCAAACCACTCGTCTTCGAACCAATTACCCACAGGTGTAATGTCGACAACCTTCTTCACCGTGCGCGTTTCCGCATCAAGATTGCCCCCTTTGAGGCATATCAAACCGTTGGGCAAGGCGTTGCGCTGTTTGCGCGAGATGTTCTTCTTCACGATTTTCATCAAGTCGGGCAAGGGCATCACGGCTCGGCTCACCACAAAATCGTACTCGCCCCGCTCTTCTTCGCCTGCCTTTTGCTCGGCAGTGGCATTGGTTAAGCCAATGGCAGCGGCAATTTCTTGCGTTACTCGTATCTTCTTCGCCGTGCGATCAATCAGCTTAAAACGGCATTCGGGAAACACGATAGCCAACGGAATGCCAGGGAAACCGCCCCCCGTACCAAAGTCTAGCACGCGTGTACCAACCTTAAACTGCACATATTTGGCGATGGCCAGCGAGTGAAGTACGTGGTGCAGGTACAAGTTGTCGATGTCTTTTCGCGAAACCACATTTATTCGTTCGTTCCATGTGCGGTATAATTCGCCCAGTTGCGTTAGCTGTTCAAGCTGCGTGGCGGTTAGTTTGGTAAAATATTTACGTATCTCGTCCATTGTCTTTGCTGTTCTGTACGAGGTTTCATGCCTCGTTGCGTCTGTTGCGGAACTCACATTATCAGGCAAATTCTGCCGTCGTGCAAGTTCATCCGCCACTTACTTCAATATTCTGCTCAATTCGCTACGGCTTAACGTAACACTTATTTCGCCCACGGCGTGCGGTGCTATCTCGTCTTCACAATATATAAAGGTGAAACTATCGTCGTCGATGGCAAAGTTATCTGGCACATATACATGCCCATCGGCAAATACATCCTTCTTATTAAGCTCCTCCAATCCGTCGGCGTTAAAGCGTTCGCCCACCTTTTTCAGCAACAGTTCTTTCAGTGTAGGCTCGTAGCCAGGCACAAAAACATCTTGCAGTTGCAGCACTTTCCCTGTGGTAACGTCGATGTTTCGCACCAACGTTTGGTTTATTCCATGCGCTCCACCGCCGTAAGTATATATCTTGGCCGTATAAACAACGATGTTATCAGCACCGTTTCGCGTGGAGGTTTTCACCTTATATTCATAATTATAGGAGCTGCCGTTCTCCCTATCTTGCCGATAAAGTGCTGCATAATCATGTCCATAGTCGTTCAGCATACGTTTCACAAACGAGTCTACCGCCTGTTTCATGCTAAACTTTTGGTTGGTAAGTCCCAGATAATCGGGCATCAAGATGCCAGCATGCAGCAGTGCGTTGTTTATTTTGTCGGCGTTATTGCCTTTGGCGTACTGCAAGTTAAGGCTTATTCGGCATAGCGGCGTTAGTTTCAAATCAGTCAACGCCGCAGTGGTATCCACCACAATGCTGTCGAAATCCAGCCCTTCAATCTTGGCCGAAGTAGCAGACTTGTTCGTGCAAGCTGCAAACGCCACAAGTGCAACGGCCCAAGCGATGAGTATTCGTTTCATGTTATTCAATTACGTGATAATGTGCAAAGTTACGAATAAATTGCGCAAGAATGGGTTTATTGGGTGTTAATCTGTGTTTTTTATCGGGAGTTGACGAGTTTACAAGTTGACGAGTTGACGAGTTCACAAGTTGACAAGCTGGCTAGTTGACAAGCTGACGAGTTAACAAGTTGACTAAGTGGTTAGTTCTCTGCAACAAAGCATTTGGCTTAACTCCTTAACTCCATAACTCCTTAACTCCTTTAACTCTAATTTTTCTCCCTCTTCCTTGCTCATTATCAGAAAAATATGCGTACCTTTGCAGCCGCTGTCACGAGTTGACGGCATTAAATTCAAACCTAATTACATTTTAATTTGCACAATGGCAACAAAAATCAGATTACAACGCGGCGGCCGTAAGGGCTATGCTTTCTATGGCATCATTATCGCCGACGCAAGAGCACCACGTGATGGTAAATTTACTGAGAAGATTGGTACGTACAACCCCAACACCAATCCCGCAACCGTAGATTTGAATTTCGAACGCGCCCTGCATTGGGTAGAGTGTGGTGCACAACCCACCGACACCGTTCGCAACATCCTTAAAGGCGAAGGCGTTTACTTGATGAAGCACCTACGTGGTGGCGTTAAGAAAGGTGCATTCGACGAGGCAACGGCACAAAAGAAGTTCGACGCTTGGAAAGAAGAGAAGAACAAGGGCAACGAAGCTATCCGTAACAACGAGGCTAAGGCCAAGAAAGACCTCGAAGCCAAAAAGCTAGAGGCTGAAAAGAGCGTCAACGCTGCTATCGCCAAGAAAGTAAACGAGAAGAAAGCTGCTGAGGCTGCCGCAAAAGCTGAGGCCGAGGCTGCTAACGCTGAAGTAGAAAACGCTGCCGAGGCAACAGCCGAAGCACCTGCCCAAGAGGCCAACGAGGCTCCTGCTGAAGCATAAAGCACAACGCTTTACAAACAACAAACGAGGGATATGCCACAAAACGGCATGTCCCTTTTTGCTTTCTTACTAAACAAGGGGGACGAGTGAACAAGTTGACGAGTTGACAAGAAGACAAGCCAACGAGTGAACAAGTTGACAAGAAGACTAGTAGGCGAGTTAACAAGCTGACGAGTTGACAAGTTAACGAGTGGACAAGTGGACGAGTGGATAAGTGGACGAGTGGATAAGTGGACGAGTGGATAAGTGGACGAGTGGATAAGAGGACATGTTGACATAAAGACAAGTTAACGAGTGGATAAACTTATAAGTTGGCGGGGTTACGAGAGAATGTGTTGGCTGGTTTAGTGGCGCAGCCATTTTTTCACCCTTTCACCCTTTCACCCTTTCACCTTTTCACCCTTTCACCCTTTCACCTTTAAAAGGCGCAGCCATTTTTTCACCTTTTCACCCTTTCACTTTTTCACCTTTATAAGCCTTTTCACCTTTATAAGCCCTTTTCATTATGCTCATTCTATCCGACAATCAAGACATCACCCGAGCTGGTTTGCAATGGCTTTGCAGCGAAATGAAACATAACGACATCGCCATTGCCACGGACAAAACAACGCTCGCTAGACTTCTCGAAGGACAAGAACACGCCACCGTGGTGTTGGACTATACTTTGTTCGACTTCACCAGTTTCGACGAATTGCTTATTTGGCAACAACGATTTCACCGCGTGCAATGGCTCTTATTTAGCGAAACGCTTACCAGCGACTTCGTACGTGTGGTCGTTGCAAGCGGCCCGCGCTATGGCCTCATCCTCAAAGACGCACCCCTTCCGCAAATTCGCCAAGCCCTGCACGATGCCCTACGCGGAGAGCCATACCACTATGCGCCCCTTGTGCAAATGGCCGATGAACAATGGCAAGAAGTGGAACGGGTGAAACTTACGAAGACAGAAATGGAGGTGTTACGCGACATTGCCCTAGGATTGACCACAAAAGAGATTGCCGAAAAACGTTTTTCTAGCTTTCATACCATTAACACCCATCGCAAGAACATCTTCCGCAAGCTGAATGTGAACAATATTCATGAAGCAACAAAATACGCCTTACGAGCGGGAATGGTAGATGCAGCAGAGTATTACATTTAAGAATGTGTGCAAATAATCTGTTGAGCCTGCGCCCTTGAAAGCCTCTGACGGCGTGTTGACCAAAAAGTTATTAGCCGTAATGGCTGTTAAACCTGCACCCTTGTAAACTTCTGACAACATGTCGACAAAAAGTGCCGTTGCACATAATGGCTGTCGAACCTGCGCCCTTACAAGTAGGTAACGACACCGTCCGACAAATTAACGGGCGAAAGATTAACAAAAACAACACACGCCATGCTATCAAACGTTCTTTTCTGGGTGCGGTTTAGGTTTGTTTCCTGCATCAACAAACTCTACCGCTATCGTTCGGCGCATGCCTTTACCCTCCTTCGTTGCGGCATCAACCCACCAGAGGCGTGCCTTTATTCCACAATCCACCCTACTCCTTATTATATAATAAGGAACGACAAACGTTAATCCGGCCTCATTCTTGGCCACATAGCGTTGTCTTTGTTCGTCTGCCCGAACGATTTGCACGGTTTCCAAGTGCCAAATATCCTGACCATTGGCAGCCGACGGGCGCATGGCTACGATGTTTTTTCGTTTGCCTTCTACTGCTATCTTGGCCTCAACGCAAGCAAACTTCGCCAAGCTGTGTCCACTTGGCCATTGCTTGCGATTTACAGAAAGGGTGTTGCCGTTGGCATCGGCCAAGGCCACCTTGTCTGTCTTTCTGCCTGTTTTGGGATTAGTTTGCGTAAAGAAGTTCATCACTACCAGTAATGTCCAATGCAGATCGGGAAACAAGAAGTCGTTGGCTGCATCTAAGTGGGCGTTGTAGAAAGCTGGCACATTGGCACAAGGCGCGATGTTTGGCGGCATGGCATTGGCTAAGGCCTGCATTTCGGGCGTTGGTGTCCAGCCGTTTCGCCGATAAGTGTCCACATAAGCGTTAATTTGGGCTTGTGCTTCGGCTAGCAAGCCCTCTTCTTTGAGCAACATGGCCAGCATGAAATGAACCTTACCCAAAAATTCGTCCTTGGGTTGAAGCAATATGGCTTTACACAGGGCAGATAGCTTGAGCCGCCTATCGGGCGTAATGTCGGCCAACTCCTTCCATAAGTAAAAACGCTGTTGCTTGCGTATCAGGGAACGAAGCGTTTGGAGTGCCTCGTCTTCCTTACACGCAGCGAGCTTAGCTTTAACCCATAGTCGCATCAGACTTTCGTTGTCGGCATAAGCATCAAGTGCCTTTTGCAGGATGGCAGGTGGCTGCTCGTTCAATTTTTTCAATTCGTGTTCAGTGCAGGCCGACAGCAAAGCAACAAGTGTTTTCTCCACCAATGCTGGGTATCGGCGGTCGTCTTTGTTGGTGCGCAGCCAGTCTTCATCCCTAAAATTGCCTATTCCCCACGCCTTAACAAAGCGCAACGCTTGCCGCTGATGGGCTTTGTGCAGGTGCCGAAGGTAGAAATGAAGAATGGCCGAGTGGTATTCGTTGCGCATGGGCGTTCCGTTTATCGTCTGCGCATACTGTTCGGCCAGTGTTATGGCGGCCATTTCGTCTTGCTTCTGCTGGTTGAAAATGGCGAAATATCTACTTCGGGCATAGAGCCTTTTCACCTTTTCGCCTGTAAAACGCACGTTAGCCGAGAAGGTGTTGCACACCTCCTCCAAACCATAACCCAAGTCGAAACAATGCTCCACAACGCGTTCGGCCAATGGACGGAACGTTTGTTCCTCGTGTTGCGAGGGCAGGAAGTCGGCCTCGGTAAAGCTGTTCACATTCCAAGCAGCAATAAAATTCAGCAGTTTAAAGTCGGCAAACCGCTCCTTTACCGCGATGGCCACCAGCAACATTTGCGAGTGAAGTAAAGAAGGGCGTTTGTTTTTCAGTGTGATATAGTGCAGTAAAGCCCTTCGCGCCGTTGCTGATTGGCATTCGGGCGGCATGCGTTTCAGGTAGCGATACACCACCCACCCCACTCTTTCGTGCAAGGCCGTCGGCAGGTCTTCGCCCAGAAACGGCAGCAAAGCCTCGTATGCCACCCTTTCGCAGCCGTCTTTACTCATTTGTTCGATGTGCCGTATTTGCGGATAAAAGGGCAGCGCGTGTTCTTTCAGTCGTTCGATAGCTTTGCAGGCGATGCCCTCCGTGTCGTTCATCAGGGGTAGCAGCTGTTCCAAAAGGGCGATGCGCTGATTGGCTTCGTCCAATCGCTGCTCTTTAATAAGCCAGTCGCAAATGTCTTTCTGCACCCAAAACATGGCCATGCATGCATGTGGGCTTTTCTCGTGTTGCCAATCGGCGTTAGCTTGTTGCAAGGCCTCACTCAGTCGGCCCGCTTTTCTTAGTGTCATGGTAGCAATAAAACTCATGGTTTAGGTTTAATGGTTCTTTATTGTTAACAACGCCGACTTTGTTGTTTTATTTTAGGCAGACTCTAAAAATACAGTGAAGGGCGAGCTTAAAAAGAAGAAAATACATAAGCACAGAAACTTTTAGCACACGCACGACAATGTAATCTTTTCCGCACAACTTCTAACACTATGGCTGCTAAATTCATGGCCAATCGCTCACCTTGCCGCAAATAATCGATTCTCGCGATGGTTTGTTTTGCTACAAAAAAGGGTTAGCATGTGGATACGGGAAAATGAATATATATTTAAAGCAACCGCCATTTGCACCAGTTTTGGGGCTATTTGCTGCAAAATGGAGTGCGTTTTGGTGCTAAACGCAGTGCGTTTTGATGCTAAACGCAAGGCATTTTGGTGCTAAATGCAAGGCGTTTTGATGCTAAATGCAAGGTAAAATGCGGCAAAACGCAGTGCTAAATGCTGCTAAACGCAAGACGAAAAAGCATAAAGATACACTGCAATGGTATAAACAAAACCTTTTCGAGGCATTAAACATAAAACTAAAAGGGCAAAATAGCCACTAAAAAGTGGCGTTTTAGGGGCTAAAAGTACGTAATTGGGCGTGAAAAATTTCGAGCTAGCAGTCAAAATAGAAAGGCTAAATGGTACTAAATGCTGCTTTTGTTCCTGAAAATAGACAGGACAGAAGGCGTGAAAGGTTAGAAATTGTGGCTATTTGCCTACTTTACGACCTATTTTTCGCTAGAACGGAGTGAGAATTAGAGCCGTATTGTAAAATAAAAACAATAATTTAAGTTGGTAAGTTGGTGAGTTGGTGAGTTGGTAAGTTGGTGAGTTGGTGAGTTGGTGAGTTGATGAGTTGGTAAGTTGATGAGTTGATGAGTTGGTGAGTTGATGAGTTGGTGAGTTGGTGAGTCGGTGAGTTGGCGAGTTGGTGAGTTGGTGAGTTGGTAAGTTGGTGAGTTGGTGAGTTGGTGAGTTGGTAAATTGGTGAGTTGGTAAATTGGTGAGTTGGTAAGTTGATGAGTTTGTGAGTTGCTGAGTTGATGAGTTGCTGAGTTGATGAGTTGGTGAGTTGATGAATCGGTGAGTTGGTGAGTTGGTGATAAGCCTTAACCATCGGTCGCAAGGCAACGAACCATTCAACAGATAAAAAACATAGCAACAAGCTTATGGCTATGAAAGATATTTTTTGTAACTTCGCAGATGCGGACAGGGATGTCACGTTAACATGTATGGCACCACGCATGCACCGCAGTGCTACCCACAAAAAGGCTTAGTGTTAGCACTAAGCCAACAAAAACTGATACAACCGCAAACAACAACGACAAGAACAATGACATTTAAAGAGTTTCAAGAAGCACTAAAAAAACTGGATACATTCAAGTTGAGAAGGGGCAAAAAACTATTCGCACTGGTGAATGTAACACGCGAAACAGCCACCCTCACCGAAGTGGGCAGCACAAAGAACATGGATGTGCCCACAAAGATGCTATACGAAGCCTTCAAAGACTTGGGGGAACAAGGCGAATGCACCACCAAAGACTTGACGCCATACGTACAAAGCACGGCCGCACCGGCCTGTGCCGCATTGTTAAACAGCGTATTTGATGTGGAAATTGATGAAGAGCTGGGCAGGGTGACCAACGAAATAGAAAACACGTACCAAGAGTTGCTAGACCTGTTTGTGTCCGACGACTTTCTGTTCGAGCCCAGTGGTTCTGACCTTGAGCCAACTTCATACAAAAAGGCACTGGGCGAAATGAACCCAAACATGCTAGAACAGGAAGCCTTCCTCCTCGGCGCGCCAAGCACCATTAAGGCGACTAGGGCATCGTCGATGAAGAAAATGCAGCAAGACATCTACAAATTTGTTACCCAACACCCCGAGGAATGGCTGCTAGGACTTCCGATGCGCGACTTGTATTTACTACAAGAAATGGTAAACGGAAAGTTGGTGAGGATTGATTACAGCCACACACCGCCCACCTTAAACTGGCTAAGAATCGTTATGGACACAGCGATAGACGGCAAGGAGGGTGAATATATAGCTATATACGACGACCTTAAAGAGGCTCTGCAACCACTAATCCGCCCCACCATCATCGCTAAGCTGACGTTAGCCGAGTTTACTTTGGAGACCTTGCTGGTGGGACTGATGAACACAGTGGGATGGATTAGCCGCAAAAAAGCCATCCAAATATTGTCGGAAAGAATGCGGAAAGAGATGGGAAAAGAAATGGGTATGTTCGTGAACATCTATTTTGAACACAGCATACTGACAAAAATCTTTACCTGTGCCGCCTCTTGGGACAAACAAGGCGGAACATTGTGTACGCCGCGACTGAAAGACATGCCCAACCTAGGCAAAAGCGATTGGGAGGACGACGACCGCCCCGAGCTTTCTTTCGACGACTTAATGCTGCGCGGTCTCTATCCTTTCATTCGCCCCATAAATGCCGAAGAACAGGATTTCTTCGACTTACTAACGAGAAAGGGGTTCAGTGAGGATGAAGCCTTCGTGCATTTTACCCTAATTTTCCACCGCATTCAAGAAGAGCGCATGCCTAACGGAAAACTGTTAAGCGAAATTATTGAGGTATTTCCACAAAGTAAGTTACCCAGCGACAAAGACATAAGCATCATCACCACATTCGTAAACAACGTTCCTCGTCCGCATTTCAATGGGTATTCGCCAGAACAGATGGCGAGCAAACGACTGCGACCGAACGCCCACTCTGCCTCTGCAAACCCCATGTTCAACATAGACTCCCCCTTTGACAGCGTTTTTAAACTTCCCTTTGGCAATTTAACCTTGGAGCAACCTAAGGTTGGGCGCAACGAGCCCTGCCCCTGCGGAAGCG
>ERZ773049.244-NODE-244-length-34892-cov-35.221718_pt1 | contig 34892 bp, 27 predicted proteins | sample MGYA00580633_ERZ773049 | MGnify/ENA primary metagenome ERZ773049 (study PRJEB29015, sample SAMEA2737991) | human oral metagenome | biome: human oral; feature: human-associated habitat; material: dental | place: China | collected 2066 ...
ATACACCATATACACATACCTATTTTAAATTACTACACGCCTGTTCTATTTTTTAATACACCATATACACATACCTATTTTAAATTACTACACGCCTGTTCTATTTTTTAGTACGTCTCATATACACATACCTATTTTAAATTAGTACACGCCTGTTCTATTTTTAGAATATACATATTATCCTCACACCCTACTTATGGCCCTACTGAGGCCGTAGGCCCGAGACAACCCCGGCCGGTGTCCTTCTACCCGTATGAAATTTGTTTATTTTGACTATTTTTGATTAAAAGAGGTGAGGTTATCATTTTTTACGACTTTGGCCCTGCGAAGCCCGTAGGGCGAAGTCAGACCCGGCCGGTGGAGTAAAAAAATGATAACCTTACCGACCTACGCAAAAATATTAAAATAAACAAATTCCATAAAAGTTATCCACAGATTGAATGACAATATCCCTCATTTTTGGTACAATCATAATTGAAATTGGTAAAATTATATATTTTTATAAGTTTTTTTCGGATAGTTTAGAAAAGTTATCCACATTTTTTCTCTTTTGACCTGTGAATAGTATAAACTCAGTATTTATAAGGTTGGAAGGGAATTTTATTTTCTCTTATTCATAAGTTGTGCACAGGTTATTCACATGTATTTGTGGTTTTTCCACAGTTTTAGAATAAGTTATGCACATAATAACGAAAGTTATACACATTTTTAGTAAAAGTTATACACAAGAGGAACAAAATGCAAGCAGCTGATATTAATGATATATGGGAACGTATATTACAAGTAGCAAAACAAACACTGCCGCCTGCGATTTATTCAAGTTTGAGTACTTCTCTCATACCGATGAGTATAGATAATAATTCTATACATATTGGGGTTATGCAGAGTTTTATAAAAAGTGTCATCGAATCTCAGCAAACGGTAAGTAAGTTGTTAACAGATGCCATCAAGCAAGTGACGGGCAAAGAATTAAATATGGTTTTATTGGATCTATTTCCACAAAAGGATGAGGTTCCAACAGCGCCGCAAGTAGCAGATACTTTCACAGGGAATACTGTAGAGAGCACTACTACGAATACAATAGAAAATGCATCAGTAGGTGACACGGAAAATACCATTACCACAACCAAAAAGCCTGCAAAGCAAGATGTTCCGTATCAAGAGGAGTTTTACACACCGGTGTACGCAGATCCTGTGTATATTAAGCGCCAAGAGGTGCACGAGTTAATTCCAGATGAGCCAATGTTTCCTGTAGAGCATCCACAAACGGCGCAGACGTTGCAATCTACGGATATTCCTATCGATTTGTCATCGTCTCAGCTCAACAGTGGCTATCGGTTTGATAATTACATTACAGGCAATGCAAACCGCATTCCGTTTGGGGCGGCCCAAAATGTATCGGAACATCCTGGCGGCGATTATAATCCGCTCTTTATCTATGGTCCATCCGGCCTCGGTAAAACGCATTTGATGCACGCCATCGGAAATGCCATTGTTGAAAGATATCCTAATCTCAAGGTGATGTGCACAACGAGCGAAAAGTTCATGAATTTGTTCATTGAATCCATTCGCAAGCGACAAGGCGAGTTGTTCCGCAATACGTTCCGCAACATCGATGTATTGCTCATTGACGATATTCAGTTCTTGGAAAATAAAGAGGGCACGAAAACAGAGTTTTTCAACACCTTCAACGAATTATTGGACAATAACAAACAAATCGTTCTCACCAGTGATACTATGCCAAACGACATGGATCAGTTCGAAGAGCGCTTGCGTTCTAGATTCCAAGCTGGTTATGTGGCAACCATGGAAAATCCAGATTTGGAAACGCGTATTGCCATTTTGAAAGCCCTCGTTGAAAAGGAAAACAACAAGAATCGTAATCTCGTTATCGACAACGATGCTATCAATTACGTGGCCTTACAATTCGATGAAAACATCCGCGTACTACAAGGGGCTTTCAACAAACTCATCGGTACCGCATCGCTAGAACAACGGACTAGCAGCATCGATTTGGAATACACGAAGAAAACATTATCCGACATCATCACGACGGAACGGGTAACCCTTATCGATATCGAATCCATTCAAGACTTTATCAGTACCTATTTCAACATTAAGAAACAAGATTTGTTAGGCAAAAAACGGAAGGCTCAGTTCGCATTTCCACGGCAAATTGCCATGTATTTGTGCCGCGATGTGATTAATGAAAGCTACCCACAAATCGCAGCAGCCTTTTCAAGAGATCATACGACGATTTTGCATGCGTACGATAAGATCAGCAAGGAAATCGACAAGAATCCGGAAACGAAACAGATTATCCTAGACATAAAATCAAAACTGTCATCACTCAACTAAAACGGGTGTGGATAACTCTGTGGATATATTGTGTATAAATTTGTGGATATTGCAGAAATCAATATTTTCTGTGACTATGTGGATAACCTAAAACAAGGTATACACACACTTATCCACAACTGTGGAAACGCATGAAATCTAGAAAACTTTCACATGTACACACATTCACAGCGCCTACTACAAATACTACTAAACTAACAAACAAATCAAAAACATATTAGAAAACCGATCTATCGTTGATTATCTATAGAGGACCAACGAAAATCGCACAACGAATATTACAAACAAGGAGAGTATTTACGTTATGAACATCAAATTCCCTAAGGCCAATCTCCAAAAAGCCATTAACGTTCTACAAAAAGTATCACAAAATAAGACAAGTTCAAATCTACCAGGTTCCATTTATATGACCACAAAAAATAATCAAGTGGAACTACAAGGCAACGATTTTGAATTAGGTATCAAATTAACAATTGATGCAGAAATCTTAGAACCAGGTACTTTAGTGGTTGCTTCCCGTTATTTCCAAGAATTAATCCGCAAATTACCAGGTGAAACAATTCAATTAAGCAAACCAGAGGATGGCAATACGCTAAAAATCACATCCGGTTCCTCTGAATTTAATTTAGTAACCTTGCATCCAGACGATTTCTCTTTGGTTGAACAAATTCACGACCAAGATTATGTCAATATCGATAGCCAAGCGATGAAAGAACTCATCGACCTTACGAACTATGCAGCAGCAAGTGACGATGATCGCCCTGTATTTGCCGGTGCTTTGCTAGAAATCAAAGATGCAAACGACAAAGAAGTAACTATGGTTGCTACCGATACACATCGCATGGCTGTTAAAAAGGTAACCATCGATGAACCTGCTACTTCCCCTATGCGCGTCATCATTCCAACAAAGGCTTTGGCAGAAGTATCTCGTTTATTGCCAACAGATAATCCTTCTATTATTAAAATCATTTGGAACCGCACACAAATCGTGTTCATGTTCGAATCAATCTACATTATTTCTCGTTTGATCGAAGGCACGTACCCAGAATACGAAAAGGTAATTCCTGCTCAATTCGACTCCAGTGCCGTTGTAGACCGCAAAGACTTTGCCGGCGCTGTTGATCGTGTATCCTTGTTGGCAAAGGATATGAGTTACAACGTTATTCGCTATGACTGGTCAGAAGAACAAGTGACGTTGTCCAGCCAAAATGCTGAAATTGGTATGGCGAAGGAAGAAATTCCTGTGGAATTTAAGGGTACGCCGTTCACGATTTCCTTCAATGGTCGTTACATTTCCGATATTTTGCGTCACAGCACAGGCGACAACATCCATATGTATTTAAAACAAAATGGTCCTGTTGTCATTCGCCAAGATAATAATCCGAACTATACCTATGTAGTAACACCTGTTCGTACGAATTCTTAATCGTCACATACGATAATATATTCTCATTTTTGTGAAAGCTAATTCTACGATTAGTTTTTATATTGAGAATTCAGTATGTACTATATATAAATTATTGTATATTTATATGCATAAAAATTCATAATACCAAGTATATAACAATGCGTTTTAGTCATGATTATATATTTGGTATATCCTGTAATTTGTCCACCATAGGAGGACGTTATGAAACAACAACCTGTACCAATCCATACGGAGTACATTCAAATTGATCAATTGCTTAAATTGGAAGGCGTCATCGAAACAGGGGGCCAAGTAAAAGGTCTCATCGATGATCAAGTGCTTACATTGAACGGCAATATGGTTACAGAAAAACGCAAAAAATGTCGCGTTGGCGATGTTATTGGTGTAGAAGGCCTCGATGTGGAATTCATCGTTACCAAAGAGGAGGCATAATCGGTGAGAATTAACTCACTGCAATTGTTCCAGTTTCGCAACTATAAGGATTTAACCATAGATTTGCAGCCTGAAATCATCGTCTTGTACGGCACCAATGGGGCTGGTAAAACCAATATTTTAGAGGCCATTTACGTCGGTACCATTGGTAAAAGCCACCGTACAAACGATACGTCGGATATGCTTTTATTTAACGCTGATGAAGCGGGTATTGTGGTGAACTTTGAGAAAAAGGAGACCCCACAAAAGGTTAATATTAAGCTATTTCGTCAAGGTCCTAAGGATATCCGCTTAAATGATACTAAGATTTCCCAGAAGGAATTGATTGGTACTTTAAACACGGTCATATTCTGCCCAGAAGATTTACAGCTTATTAAGGGAAGTCCTTCGGGTCGTCGTAGATTTCTAGATATGGAAATATCTCAAACGAGCGCTACCTATTATCATCAATTGTTGCAATACAATCGATTATTGCAGCAACGGAATACATTATTGAAGGAATATCGCGGTAAACAGAATATTCCTCTTGCTGAATGGGATGTACAACTAGCGGATATGGCGGCTTTCATCGTAAAAAAACGGATGGAAAGTCTAAAGAAAATCAATTTGCTCATCGATTTGATGAATCGTAAATTGACGGGGGGCCTGGAAAATCTCACCATCGGCTATGAACAACCGTATGGGGAGGAAGGTCATATCGTGTATACGAAGGAGGCCTTTTACGATTTACTGCAAGAGGCATTGCCGCAAGATCGTCAACGTATGACGACCAGCGTCGGCCCTCATCGCGATGATTTACGATTCTTTTCCGATGCTATCGATTTAAAGAAATTTGGATCACAGGGACAGCAGCGGACGGCTGTGCTTTCACTAAAACTGAGCGAATTAGAATTTATTAAATCCGAAGTCGGCGAATATCCCGTATTGCTCTTGGACGATGTGTTGAGCGAGCTCGACGAGGTGAGACGGAACAATTTATTGCAGTTCATTCATAAACGCATTCAAACCGTTATTACCACGACGGATATACATGATTTTGAAAACCTGCAAGGTGTTCAATTTATTCAATGTCAGGAGGGGCACATCCATTATGGAAAGCCTTGATATGTGCTTAGCTGGTGGCCTACATGAGTTAGGTTTACTGGAACAATTTAAACTGAATACCCTCGTTCATCATTGGCGTGATGTGGTAGGGCCGATTTATGCTGGTCATACGCGCATCATCGATATCAAACCTCCGAAAATTGTGCTCAGCGCGGACAATTCGCAGTGGATGCAAGAGGTTAAGATGAACCAAAAACGCATCCTCAAGGCAATTAATGACTATTACAAAGGTGATATCATCACTGAAATGGGCCTCATCATGCATCGGCAGAGCTATGTGAAAGAAACGGCTAACACGGAAATTCTGAAAATAGACATGCCCGACATCGATGGGTATATTGATATGTCTAAAATCGCTTTGTCCGATGATGATATGAAATCTATTGATGCTATGGTTGAAAGCTTAGCAGAAGAGAAATTAAAAGAACCATTTCGTAAGGTGCTCATTAGTAGCCGCAAAAAGGAAATCTATTTGCTAGAACACGGCTATCATCGATGCGAGCGCTGTCATACGTTGATGAGTAGGAAAACAAAATACTGTGTGTCCTGCGAATATGAAATGCATCGCAATCATATTAATGATATAAAAACACAAATTAGACGACGTCCGTACATAAAATATAGCGAAGCTCAACAATACATCAAATGCACCTTTAAAGATTTTTCAATAGCTATGCGAGAACTGATCTATTTCTATTTAGATAAGGTCTACCACGGATCTACAAGCCGAAACCACATGTACATGGCCACCATGCTCATTACCCATAAACGGCTTGAAGAACTGACAGACCAACACGTTATCAACCTGTGTAATAAATACAGATCAAAATTCCTTAGCGAAGAAAAAACTAAGGAGCTAAATATGTTACGAGGAATTTTGGAATAGATGACCATTATTTCTCGCTCCACCGGCCGGGTCTGACTACGCCCTTCGGGCTCCGCAGGGCCAAAGTCGCTGCGAAATTAATGGTCATCTATTCAATAGCAGGATAGAGAAAAATGGAGTTTATTTAGCATTCTTATTTAGATGAAAATAAGAGGAAAAACATGTACTTACATATTGGCGATAATTTTAGCATCCCTATGAATTCAATTATTACCATGATTCATGCGGAATCTGGTAAGCATCATAGGACGGGCATTTCGAATTATGATGCAGAGGTTATATATATCGTGCCCGAGGATAAGGTAAAAACGTATATTGTAACAGATGATGGTGTGTATGCTTCTGGTATATCACTTAAAACGCTTAAAAAACGGATTGATGAGTTTTATATGCTCTTAAGTAGCAAATTATAGGGCTTTCACGATATAAGCAATCTATAGTATAATAAAGAGATAATCTAGCACCGCAAATGCGTTGTGTATTAGCATGTTGCGGTTTATGTCGTTAGGAGGAGTTTGTTTAATGGCTGAAGAAAATTATGGCGCTCAGAATATACAAGTTCTTGAGGGTCTAGACGCGGTCCGTAAACGCCCAGGGATGTACATTGGTAGTACGTCCATTCGCGGTTTGCATCACCTCGTTTATGAAGTAGTAGACAATTCAGTGGACGAAGCGCTCGCAGGGTATGCGACGCATATCGAAGTATCCATTAATGAAGATAATAGTATTACCGTTGTCGATGATGGTCGTGGTATTCCTACAGGAATGCATGAGTCCGGCATGTCTGCGGTAGAGTTGGTTTTAACAAAATTGCATGCTGGTGGTAAATTCGGTGGTGGCGGCTATAAGGTGTCCGGCGGCCTTCACGGCGTAGGTATTTCCGTAGTGAATGCGTTGAGTGAATGGACTAAGGTTCAAGTATCTCAAAATGGCATCATTCAAGAAATCGATTTTGCGCGTGGTCATAAAACATCTGAATTGCACGAAATCGGCAAGGCTGAAGGTACTGGTACGACTGTTATTTTCAAACCAGATGCTGAAATCTTTGAAACTACAGTATTTAACTTCGATACATTGAAAATTCGTTTGCAAGAATTGGCATTCCTTAACAAGGGCCTTCGCATCACATTGAGCGATTTGCGCCAAGAGGAACCTCGTGTTGAAAGCTTCCACTACGAAGGTGGTTTAAGTTCTTTCATCGCATTCTTGAACGAAAACAAAGAAGTTGTTAACCCAACTGTTATCGATATCGAAAATACAAAGGACGACGTTGTGGTAGACGTGGCGTTGCAATATAACGATAGCTACAGCGAAAACTTGTTGTCCTTCGTAAATAACATCAACACTGTTGACGGCGGTACTCATCTATCCGGCTTCCGTGCTGCCTTGACGCGTACCCTTAATGACTATGGCCGTAAATCCGGTTTGATTAAGGAAAATGAAAGCAATCTTTCCGGCGAGGACGTTCGTGAAGGTTTGACAGCGGTAGTGTCTGTGAAAGTATTAGAACCTCAGTTTGAAGGTCAAACTAAAACGAAACTTGGCAATAGCGAAGTTAAAGGTATTACCGACGTTATCGTGTCTGAAGGTCTTAGAACATTCTTCGAAGAACATCCTCAAGATGCGAAGAAAATCATTGAAAAAGCAACGATGGCAAGCCGTGCTCGTGAAGCAGCTCGTAAGGCTCGCGATTTGACACGCCGTAAAAATGCGTTGGAAGTATCCAGCCTTCCTGGTAAATTGGCGGATTGTTCCGAAAAAGATACATCTATGACTGAAATTTATCTTGTCGAAGGTGATTCTGCGGGCGGTTCTGCAAAACAAGGCCGCGATCGTCGTTACCAAGCGATTTTGCCATTACGTGGTAAAATTCTTAACGTAGAAAAAGCGCGTCTTGATAAGATTTTGGCAAATAACGAAATTCGCTCCATGATTACCGCATTTGGTACAGGCATTGGCGACGAATTCGATATTACAAAATCCCGTTATAATAAGATCATCATCATGACAGATGCGGACGTTGACGGCGCTCACATCCGTACATTGCTTCTCACATTCTTCTATCGCTATATGAAACCATTAGTAGAAGAAGGTCATATCTATATCGCACAACCGCCTTTATACCAAATTAAAAAAGGCAAATCTCATTGGTATGTGTACTCTGATGCAGAATTGACAGCTAAGCTTGATGAAGTAGGCCGTGATGGTATCACAATTCAACGTTACAAAGGTTTAGGTGAAATGAACCCTGAACAATTGTGGGAAACAACAATGAACCCTGAAAATCGTACGATTTTGCAAGTTAGCTTAGAGGATTCCATCGAAGCTGATAAAATCTTTACGGTGCTCATGGGCGACAAGGTTGAACCTCGACGTAAATTTATTGAAGATAACGCGAAATATGTGCGCAATCTAGATTTGTAAGAGGTGACCCATGGCAGATAATCAGAATAATAATAACGTAGAGTATACATCTAATACTCAAAAACATTTAAAACGATCCCTCAAAGCGCGTCATATGAATATGATCGCCTTGGGTGGTGCCATCGGTACAGGCTTATTCGTAGCCGGTGGTGAAGTAGTAAGTACAGCTGGTCCTGGTGGTGCGCTTGTGGCGTATGGCCTTATCGGCATCATGGTATATTTCCTCATGACATCCCTTGGGGAAATGGCGACGTACTTACCGATTCCAGGTTCTTTCGGGACCTATGCAAAACGCTATGTAGATCCTGCCTTTGGCTTTGCCTTAGGTTGGAACTACTGGTTTAACTGGGCTATTACATTGGCTGCCGAAGTACTGGCAGGGGCGCTCATCATGAAATATTGGTTCCCTGACGTGCCGGCCATCGTTTGGTCCGCTTTGTTCCTGTTAATTCTATTTGGGCTTAACTATTTGTCCACTCGTTCCTTTGGTGAAAGCGAATACGTGTTCTCGTCCATCAAGGTTATTACCGTTTTCGTATTCCTATTCTGCGGCTTTATGCTCATCTTTGGTATCGGCGGTACATCACCTGGATTTGAGAACTGGACAGTAGGGGAAGCACCATTTGTAGGCGGTTGGGAATCTATCCTCGCTATCTTCATGGTAGCTGGTTTCTCCTTCCAAGGTACTGAGCTGATCGGTGTAGCCGCTGGAGAAGCAGAAGACCCTGAAAAGAACGTGCCAAAAGCGATTAACTCCATCTTCTGGCGTATCCTATTGTTCTATATTGGGGCTTTCACAGTTATCGGTTTCCTCATTCCTTACACTGATCCAAACCTATTGAATTCTAGTGTAGAAAACGTATCCATCTCTCCATTTACACTCGTATTTGACCGTTTTGGATTCGCGTTTGCCGCTAGCTTTATCAATGCTATCATCTTAACTGCCGTATTGAGTGCTGGTAACTCTGGCTTATATTCCTCTACGCGTATGCTCTACGCACTCGCTAAGGAAGGTCAAGCGCCACAAATCTTTGCTAAGCTCAACAAACGCGGCGTTCCAGTACCTGCATTGGTATTGACTACAGCTATTGGCTTGTTTGCATTCCTTACAAGCTTTATCGGCGAAGGTACAGCGTATACATGGATTGTTAACATCTCCGGCCTTTGCGGTTTCATCGCTTGGGTAGGCATTGCCATTTCCCATTATCGCTTCCGCCGTGCGTTCATTGCACAAGGCAGAGACCTTAAAGAATTGCCTTACAAGGCGTGGTTGTTCCCAGTTGGTCCAATCTTGGCGTTCATTCTTTGCGTCATCATCATTGCTGGTCAAAACTACTCCGCTTTCACAGGCGATACCATCGACTGGTACGGCGTATCCGTTGCGTATATCGGATTGCCTATCTTCTTCGCTGTTTACCTAGGTTACAAATACATCAACAAAACTAAACTCGTTCCGTTGAAAGAAGTAAATCTAGACCGCGATTTTGATAAATAAAAACGCAATACAATTAGACCTATTCATTATGAAAGTAGTGGACAGGTTTTCAATTAGAGAGGACACAACTATGATTATTACTACAACTATGCATATTGAAAACAAACCTGTACAAGAGTATAAAGGTATCGTATTTGGTGAGGTCGTAGAAGGCCGTAACTTTGTAAAAGACTTTATGTCTGGCATTCGTGACATCGTTGGTGGCCGTAGCGGTAGCTATGAAGATTCCTTAATGAACGCACGCCAAGCAGCAATCGATGAAATGGCAAAACGGGCTAGTAAAATCGGCGCTAATGCCGTTATTGGCGTATCATTTCAATACAGCACAGTAGGTGCTCAAAACGGTATGCTTATGGTGACATGTAATGGGACGGCCGTTGTAATTTAATAAGGGGAAAAAGCTGAGCATGACTTCTCTGCTCCACCGGCTAGGTCTTGGTGATAAGGGCCATAAGTAGGGTGTGAGGCAGCAGGTTTTGAAATCTGCTGCCTTTTAGTGTGCAATAATGGGGTTCTTAAAAAATAGAACAGGCGTGTACTAATTTAAGAAAGGTATGTATAGTGCTCCTGAGAAATAGGGATATGTATGTAAGGCAATAAAAAACAGCAGGGCTGCCACCCTGCTGTTTTTTATTTGTTGCGTGAATACATTGCAACTTATTTAACCTTATACCATGTTGCGTACATAACTGGTAGTACGATAAGTGTTAGTATGGTTGCTACAAGTAGGCCGCCGCTGAATGCGATGGCGAGTGGGCTCCAGAATACGGATCCCATGAGTGGTATCATACCAAGGATGGCCGCGATGGCAGTTAGCATGATTGGTCTGAAACGTAATGTAGCGGAGTTGATGATGGCTTCGCGGGCAGATTGTCCTTCGGCGCGGTGGATTTCGATTTGGTCTAATAAAATGATGGAGTTACGAATGATCATGCCGGAGAGGGCAATGATGCCGAGTATAGCCATAAATCCAAGTGGTGTGCGCGTAATGTTTAGGGCTAGTACAACACCGATGAGTCCAAGCGGAGCGGTAAATAGGGCCATAAACATGAGGGCAATTTTCTTTAATTGGAACATGAGAATCGTCATGATTGCAAAGAGCATGATTGGCATTGGCACGAGCAATTTTTGAACGGCGGTGACGCTCTTTTCAGCGGAACCATCGAGGTCGATAGTATAGCCGGTTGGCAAGTTTTGACGGTATTCTTCAAGGTTTTTGTAAATTTCCTTAGTCTTAGCATTGCCGAGCACGCCAGGGCCTACATTAGCATGAATGCTAATGGTTGGCATCATGTTGCGGTGCCAAATAATGCCTTCTTCTTGACTCATAGAAATCGTTGCGATTTGGCTGAGCGGTACATAGGAACCGTTTCCTGTTTGGATTGGTAATGATGAAAGTGCCGCTAAGTTGTGGTTTTCATTGCCGCCCAATCTGAAAGTAACAGGAATGGTTTGGTTTCCTTCGTAGTATTCACCGGATTTGGTACCGGATAATAAACTTTGTAAATGAAGCGATACAGCGTAGCTATTAATGCCAAGTAAACGCGCCTTATCTGGGTCGATGTGAACTTGAGCAACTGGCTCTGTATCCGGCCAATCGAAGGCGATATTATGTAAATCCTTATCCCCCTGCATCTTGGCTTTCACATCGTTTGCAATCGTTTTAACCTCAGACGCATCAGGACCCGATACGCGGAGCATAACAGGATATTTTGATGGTGGTCCAATTTGGACAAATTGCATATTGATGAGTGCTGATGGATATTGATCGTTTAGTTGATCTTGTAAATCCTTGAATAATGCATCTCGATCCTCTAAGGATTTTGTAACGATAATGGTTTGCATGAAATTAGCGCGCGGCAATTCCGGTTCTAAGGTCAATACAAACCGCGGCGACCCTTCGCCTACATAGGTGGTGAAATGGTCGATATGTTCGTTATCCTTTAACAAAGCATCCAGTGATTTAGCTTGGCTTTGGGTATAATCGATGGATGAGCTTTGAGGAAATTGCATGGATACGATGATTTCATTCCGTGTCGATGATGGGAAAAATTCTTGTTTGATAAGCGGGAATGAAAGCAAGGATAGGATGAAAGCCCCTAATGTTAGGAGTAATACGGCCTTATGATGACCTAGTGCCCAGTGAAGGAGGCTTTCAAAACGAGCATAAAAAACGGTTTTCAAACGATGCATGATATGATCGCGACGAGTCCATTCTGACTCGGGTTTCTCGGCCTTGTTTTCGATAATCTTGTAGCCTAGCACCGGACTGACCAAAACAGATGCAATCCAGGATAGAATGAGGGCCATAAAGACAACGATGGACAGGGATTTCGTGAATTCCGCAACCATGCCCTCCGCCAAGGCGAGAGGCAAGAATCCGGCGCAGGTAATGAGCGTACCGGACAGCATCGGAAAGGCCGTTGATTCGTAGGCGAACGTAGCGGCGCGCCAGTGGTTAAAGCCTTCTTCGAGCTTAACGCTCATCATTTCCACGACGATGATGGCATCATCAACGAGTAGGCCCAGCGCCAAAATGAGGGCGCCAAGGCTAACCTTATGCAAATAAATGCCATTTTCATACATCAGTACAAAGGTAGTGGACACGACGACCGGAATGGTGAGGGCCACCACGATACCCGTTCGAATGCCAAGAGACGCAAAGCTGACGAGTAATACGATGGCGATGGCTTCGAATAAAGATTGGGAGAAATCGCCAATGGATTCCTTAACAATGTGCGGCTGATTCGACACTTGGTCGAGGCTTAAACCTGCAGGAATCGTTGTTTTAAGCTCTTTCAGTTTCGTATCGATAGCCTTGCCAAACTCGATATTATTCGCACCAGCATCCATGGAAATGGCGATGCCAATGGCCGGCTTGCCTTCGTAATAGAATTGAGGACTGGATGGGTCCTTATAGGTCATCGTTACGTTCGCAATATCGCCAAGGCGAATCGTCTGGTTATTGATGCGAACCGGCATATTTTTGACCGCATCCACGCTATCAAAGACGCCGTTAATGCGTAAATATACATTATTCGTATCCGTATTGACCATGCCCGCCGGCACCATGGCGCTTTGCTGTTTGAGGGCCGTCAATAATTGTTGGGTGCTCACCTGATACGATGCGAGCTTGTCCTTGTTAATCGTTACATCCAAGGATTTTTCTTGAACCCCGATGAGGGTAATTTTTTTAACATTCGGAACGGATAAGAGCTGCCGTTTTAAATCTTCCGCCTGTTGCCGTTTCTCTTCATATGAGAATTCGTCACCTGAAAGTGCATAAATGGTGCCATATACATCATCGAATCGATCGTTGATAGAAGGGCCTTGTACGCCGGATGGCAAAGATTTCCATTCATCATTGATTATATTTCTCGCTTCTTCCCAAGCGGGACGAATCTTGTTCGATGGCAAATCTTCTTTCAGATTGATATAAATAACCGATTTGCTGCCATCTGTGAAAGATTTAGTATAATCCACACCCGGTAAATCTCGTAGTTTTTCTTCGAGCTTATCCGTTACTTGATCCGACATTTGTTGTGGTGAAGCACCGGGCCAAGATACGCCTACAACCATGGTACGCATCGTAAAGTCTGGATCCTCCATGCGTCCCATGTGGGTGAACGAGAATATACCAAAGGTGAGGAGTACGGCAATGAAGTAGTAGATAATGGATTTATGGCGTAATGCCCAATCTGCTAAATTAAACTTCTTCATTCATGCACCGCCGTTCCTTCTTGTAATTGTTGGGTTCCTGCGGTGATGACGATATCCCCTTTAGCGAGGCCATTTTTTACGATGACCGAATTATTACCAAATTCGCCGGTATGAATAGGAACGAGATGTGCTTTCTTGTCTCGAATAATATACACTGCGTTATTACCTTGTTTGTCTTTCACCAACGCCGTCAACGGTATGGAAATATCCGTTGTATCCGTTTGATTGAGGATGGCATTGATGGTCATACCGAGCTGCACCTCTTTTGGAGGGTTTTGTAAGGTAATTTTGACCGTATACGTCCGCGCTACAGGGTCTGGAACCGGTGAAATTTCACGGACAATACCTTGTACTTTCACATCAGGCAAAGCCCAAAATGTGATGGTCGCCGTACTACCAGGGTGAATTTTGCTCATTTCCTGTTCTGGCAAAGCGATGACTGCCTCAGGTTCGTGACCGGCCGCCAAGGTACCAATAGCCTGGCCTGCTGCCACGACCTGACCGGCCTCGACATTGAGAGCCGTAATAATACCGCTGTCTGGAGCAACCAAAGTAGTATAACTATTTTGATTGTTACTTAAATTAAGACCGGCTTGAGCCTGTTGCAACTGAGCCTTCGCCGCATTCAGTTGATTTTCCGCTTGATCCAATTGCAATTTACTGATAGCCTGCTCAGCGTACAAAGCGCGGTATCTTTCAGCATTCGTACTAGCTAAATCATAGGCCGATTGCGCCGCTGTAACAGCACCTTGCGCATTTTGCACTTGACTCGCCGTGTCAGCTCCGTTAATTTGAGCAATCACCTGACCGGCCTGCACAGCAGTACCAACACTGACAAACTTGTTAATCACACGGCCGCCCACCTGGAACGCCAAATTCGTTTCCGTCCGATTCTTGATAGTTCCCGAATACCCAGCACTCGTTGTGCCAGCCTCTTCGCCAATCGTGATCGTCCGCACCTTGATACTCGTATCATGATCATCTTGATTCGACCCACAACCGCCGATGATAAGTGCACTCATCAATAGAGCCGTGGTCAAACCTAATACACTACGATTCATAATCCCCTCCTTCACACACACAATAGAGGTTATTGTGAAAGCAATAACTACTACAAAATATATATTTTATACAATTAAATAATACTACACTTTAGATAAAAATTCTATAAGTACATTAGAAAATATATATGTTTTCTGATTATAGTAACTACGAGGCACCTTCCTAAAACCTCCAGCTACCTTGACGGTCTGCGCCTGATGGCTTGACCTAGTAAAGTCGGTTTTAGAAAGGTGCCTCTTCGTTAAAAAATATCATAAACCAGAGCCTATACAAACATATATATTTTCTAATAATTGGAGAGAGGGGACCTTCGGGGAGAAATTTAGGTTTAGATTTATCTAGTGCAATCAATATATTTTTACGGCAATGTTTGATAAAAGGTGGATTACCTTTTACAGTTGAAGATCCACATTATAATAAAAAGACATTAGAAGCTTTGGTAGAAGCAAAAAAAATTTCTAGAGATCCTAATGTACCATCCTATGAAACAATGGATGAGTTAAAGGCTGCTTTGGAATCTGATTAGTGTATAAAGTTAAATTTACTTCTACTTTTAAAAAAAGCTATAAGTTAATGAAAAAACGTGAGTTAGATATTAGATTGCTAGATAATGTAATTGATATGTTGAGAAAAGGTCAAACATTAGATATAAAATATAGAGATCATGTGTTAACTGGAAATTATGAAGGATATAGAGAATGTCATATAAAACCAGATTGGTTATTAATTTATTATATTGAAAATGATATTTTAACTTTAACCTTATCAGATACTGGATCATATTCTGATTTATTTTAACCAAGTTGTGCAACAAACGTAGAATAGAAGATGAGAGAACCCCTCCTGAAAATGACTTCGGGCTCTGCGTAGCGTGTTTCTCTCATAGATTATGTTTAACCAGTTGTGCGAATTACAGTAGAAATGAAAATTTGAGCACGTAGGATCATAGGATAGTAGTAATAAAAAAATAGACTCCCAAAAACGACTTTGGCCCTGCGGAGGCCGTAGGCCGGAGTCAGACCCGGCCGGTGGAGTTTTTGGGAGTCTATTTTTTTATATTAGTATTTATGACGATACGTGCTCTAAATTTTATTCTTCTGTTTGTTCCACAACTGGTTCAACATAACTAACCAAAATTTTGTCTATCCGTGTATTATCCATATCCATGATTTCAAATGTGTATCCATCCCATGTGGTTTTGTCGCCTTCGAGTGGAATTCTACCGAATAGAAGGTTCATGAGGCCGCCCAGTGTTTTGTAGAGGTCGTCTTCTTCACGTGGTAGTTCTTTGACGATGTGGAAGAATTCTTTGAATTCGTCTACGTCGAGTAGACCGTCTACGAGCCAAGTGCCGTCTTCGCGTTCGACGATGCGGTTTTCTTCTTCTTGGCGCTCTTCTTCGCCGGATGGCATGAGGCCTACGATTTCTTCCATAATGTCGTGCAAGGTAACGAGGCCGCTAAAGCCGCCGTATTCGTCGAGGACGATGGTTTCGTGAACGCCTTCGTTACGCAATGTGTTGAGTAATTTCATAAGAGAAATGGACTCAGGTACGAGCAATGGTTCTTTCAGACAAGAATGGATGACATGGTGCAAGGATTTTTCGCCTTGTAAGCATTGGACCATCACATCGGTTACATTGACTACGCCGCGCAATTCGTCGAGTGAGTCTTCACCTACCGGAATGCGGTATTGGTTCGCCGTTTTTAGGACCTCCATGATTTCTTCTTCAGATGAGTTCAAATCAATCCATTTGAGCTGCGTCCGTGGTGTCATGACATCGCCTGCGTTCATGTCTGCTAGGTGGAAAATATTTTCTACGAGAATTGGTTCTTCTTCTTCAAATGCCCCCATGGCTACGCCTTCGGTAAGCATTTTATTGATTTCCGACTCCGTTACAGGCGCTTCTTCTTTCACAGTGACGCCCAATATTTTCAATAGAAAATCCGTCGACACGCCGAGGAATAGTACGATTGGTTTTAATGCTTGTGAAAGCCAGTAAATTGGCTTGGAAACAACAACGGCAATCGCTTCAGGGCTGTTGATGGCTAGGCGTTTTGGCACCAATTCACCGATGACAAGCGATAAATAGGTGATGATGGCAACAATCAAGAAGGAACTGATAGAAGCCGCATAAGGAGCGATACTAGGGAAGGCTTTCACCAAAACGTCCTCTAATGGTGCGGAAAAGGTAGCACCGGAATACAAACCAGTCAAAATGCCGACGAGGGTGATACCAATTTGGATGGTAGAGAACATCTCGTTCGGATTCTCCGCCAACTCAAAGGCCTTCTTGGCGCGCTCATTGCCAGACTCGGCCATCTCCTCGAGACGGCGCTTCTTGGCATTGACGATGGCTAACTCTGTCATGGAAAATAAGCCATTGGCGATGATTAATATTATAATAATTATAAAATCTAAGGTCAGATCACTGTCCATGTAAGTAAATACTCCTTTTTATGAGATATAATTCTGCACATGAGAAAAATTGAAATATTACTTTTTAGTATACCATATTCGAATCATATATGGTAAATACAACAAAAGCACCCATGGAGGGTGCTTAGCATAGAAAAAGCAGGGCGGCAACCCTGCTTTTTCATTTTTGCGTGCAACATATTGAACGCATTAACTTCCTTTGTCATATATTATGATACATGATTATCTTTAATTTGTAAATATTGCTCTAATAAGAGTATAGTATATGTAAATATCAATTTAGTATTAAAAATAGGTCATATAATTGGGAATTTATGATGGGATTAGATATATGACAAGTGAACAGGAATGGGAACAAGTATTACAAATTAAAACAACAGGTCGTGATGACAGCCGTTCTGATACAGAACATCATCCGTATGAGCCAACGGATTATTGTGTTCTAGAACGCCTTGCTAATAGCGGTTATATTACGAAACAAAATACCCTCATCGATTACGGTAGTGGTAAGGGACGTGTCAGTATTTTCATGGCTAATCAGACGCGGTGCCATTCCATCGGTATTGAATACGATGAACGTTTGTATGAACGAGCTGTCGTAAATGGTGAAAGCCTAGCTGCTAAGAATCGGGTATCCTTTATTCTTGGTGATGCAGCTACCTATACATTGCCAGATACTGTAGATCGCTGCTTCTTCTTTAACCCCTTTGCACTTCATACCATCAAACGAGTACTAGGTAATATATTTGATTCTATATATCATCATCCGAGAGAAATTCTACTATTCTTTTACTATGTTAATGAAGAAGTAGAAAATTTCTTAAATAACCATGTGCGTCTAGAAGCAGAAGAATCAATACAATGCGGTGATTTATTTCAAGAAACTGATGAAAAAGAACGAATATTGGTGTATAGGGTGAATGTGTTTTAGTACTTTCACCAAAACACGCAGAAAATCCGCATATTTTCTGATATAATAATAGATTAGAGAGTATAAAAATTTATTTTTTCTATTCACCATGGTATGTATTGATCCGTAATGATTAATCGTAGTGATTAGGGCTGAGTATATACCATAAAGGAGGAACGTATGGAACGCGTGTCAGCAAGTCTTATTGAAGAAATTCGTAGTGCCTTAGTAGAGCGTTATAATCGTGATCAAGAGATTCAGCAAATGATTGAAGAAATCGGTGCTGATGAAGGTCTTAATGAAAAAGAACTGTTTGTTATTCACCAAGCCTATTTAGAGGTTAAGGAACGCATGCAGTATACGGCGAATTTGATGGAATTGTGGAATCAAATTGAGGCCGTTCAGGATCGCATGAGCATGCTTAATTCTTATGAAAGCTTGGAACGCGATTTATTTGGCGATGTTCTTTCCTTTGATAAACCGATGGGCTATGGTGCGTCGAATCAAGACAACTTAGATTATGCGATGGAGCAAGTTAAGTTACACGATGTAGATCATGACCTCGAAGATATTGATGATGAAAGTATCATAGACCGAGATATTCATACATCTTTAGATCCTTATGATATGGTAAATTCCTTGTTGTACTCTAAACAATCCACGGGCGATAAGGATAAAACTAAACAACAAAAGGAAATCGACAAGCTTATCAAAAAACAACTGAAACGCGTAGAAGAAGAATGGGCGAAGCTTTCAGGTAAAAAGGATAAAAAAGATAAGAAAAAGAAAGACAAAGATAAAAAAAAGGACAAGAAAGACAAGCAGTCTAACAAAGAATTCGAACTTGTAAAGGAATCTAAGAAGTCCAAGAAGGACAAAGAGTCCAAAAAGAGCAAGAAGGATAAGGATTCTAAAAAAGCTAAAAAAGACAAGGATGCTAAGAAGGATAAAAAGGCTAAAAAATTAGAAAAAGCCTTGAAGAAGGAGTCTCAAAAGTCCACAAAAAAGGATTAACCGTAGATTTTATAAATGACCACGGCCAGAAAACTACGGATAAGGGCTGTGGAAAATGCAAGCGGTGCAAGGGGCCGAGTTGCAAGAAGTACTCACGTGTATAACTGTGATGGTACATATGATACGTGTAAATAGGGGGATACATTTGTATTTTGAATAAATTGTAGGGCTGGTGTGTAAATTGGAACATGGTATGAAGCGTTGGTTGCATTGGATACAGGGAATTCAACAAGAGATAAAGGCGTTTTTGTTCTTTTCAATCTTGTTTACGCTCTTTAGAATTGTTTTTTTTATTATTTTTCAATCTCAATTAGCTACGACTACAATGGATAGTATTTTAATGTCTTTATGGCTTGGTTTTCGGTTGAGTTTGAAGACAGTTGGATCAATTGTCCTCGTAAGTATGCTATTTGCTACATTGCCATCTATAGTGTGGCCGAAATGGAAGGCCCAAGGTGTGCGCAAGGTTTGGTATGGATTTGTTACCATCTTCTTTACATTGCTCTTTATGGGGCGTATCCCGTTTTATACCATATTCAATTCTTCGTATAATGCCATGCTTATCAATGGCAAACATGACGATATTCATGCCATTATCAATACGGCTATCAATGAATATCATGGTATACCATATTTAATTGGTGGCATTGCGCTTAGTATTGTTTTCAGTTGGCTTTTAGTGAAAGTACTAAATATCAACACATATGAATGGGCACCTAGCACTAAGCGTAATAAGTGGATCACTGGTATTCTAAGTTTTGTTGGATTTGGTGTACTATTCGTATTTTTCCGCTTTGGTGGAGCTTTTGGGTACACGAATTCCATTAACTGGGAAAGCGCAGCTCGACTTAATTCAAATCTATTAAATGAAACGATTTTGGACGATGCACAAGCATTATACCGTGTAAAATCCATTGCGAAACGGACCTCAGAATTAGAAGATATTCATTTAACACCTGCTGAATTACATGAAAAAATACAATCCATTGACGGTAATCCTAATAGTACAAGATTTGATGAAGCTTTCACAAAAACGATAACAATAGAGCGATTACAACAACAACCGCAATCTATTAATATCATTCTCGGTGAATCATATGGATTGTGGCCATTCCTTGCTGAATTCAACGAACCTGGTGCTTATCTTGTAGAGCAAGGTCGTAAGTACGCGGCTAGTCCACAGGCGATGGGTACGCAAATGGCCTTAGCTCAAGGAACAGGTACGATGCCTGCCATTATTGGTTTATTAACGGGCATGCCGGATACGGGGATGTATCCAAACTATAGCGTAGGTATGTTACAAGAACCGTATGGCCTCGGTATTGGACCGGTTATGAAAAAACTAGGTTATAAGACCGTATTTTGGTATGGCGGTTTTAGTACTTGGCAAAATGTTAAGAACTTTGCATTAGAACAAGGTTTTGATGAATTCCACGATGCATCTGAAATGCCGAGCAATGAAATCAATGCTTGGGGCGTAGCCGATGGAGATATGTTTAAGGCCATCAATGCGTACATGGACAAACATCGTGGCGAAAAAATCATCAATGTCATTATGACTACGTCGAATCATCCTCCATATAGTGTGAATGTGGCGAAGGAAGGCTATGATGCGGATAAAGTTCGTAAGAACTTGCCAGATTCCATTGCCAATACGGAGAAGCAAATCAACGAAATGGGCCACATATGGTATGCAGACCATGTGATGGGTGAATTTATTAGCAAAGAGGAACAATCTGATCCAACTTCATTATTTGTTATAACCGGTGACCATAGCGAACGCTTTACCTTTGCTCATGAGGAAGGTCCTAAGGTAGCATCCACGATTCCGATTATTTTCTACGGTCAAGGCATCAAAAAAGAATGGCTTTTACAAGATGCATTTGGCATAAGTATTCAAATCATTCCAACATTAGCTGAACTTGTAGGACGTACAGGGCAAACCTATGAGGCTATGGTACCGAGTCTATTTAATCAAGGGCCGTTCGTATTTAATCACCGTTTGTGGATGGATAAGACTGGCATATATGTGGAAGATGAGAAAATGCCACAAGCATATGCTAACTCTATGAAAACCATGCGAGAATTAACGGCTTGGCGATTAAAACATGGGGATGTTATTCAATAATTGTAAATAATATATAGAATTAGTAATCGGGAGTTTTTCTATTTATGAATATATCTAGTTTTTCTTATGAGCAATTCTTTCATGGTCATTCAGTTATGTTTATTGTTCCTCACGAAGATGACGAGATTAATATGGCTGGTGCCACTATATATGGGGCGATACAAGAAGGGCTAGAGGTATATGTAGTTTTTCTTACAAATGGTGATTATGACTATACTTTTGATGTGCGATGTAATGAGACATATCAAATGGCTAAAGAAATTGGATTACCTCAAGAGAATATTATTTTCTTAGGATTTGGTGATTTTATAGGTCATGAAATTATTCAGAATAAATTAGCCATTATCACTAGTCATGCTAATCATGTTAAAACCTATGGTTTTGATTTTGCTAGCCTTGTTATGAATGAGGCTCAACCTTATTCTTGGTTTGGTATTATCCAGTCTTTAATTGATGTTATACTGCACTTTAAACCAGATACAATTATTGCCACGGATTATGATACTCATGTAGATCATAGATTATGTACATTTACAGTAGCTGGTGCGATAGAGTGGATTATAAAGCATACTGAGTTTAGACCGCAACTTCTAAGCGGCTTTGCTTATGCTACAGGATATGAAACAGTTGATGATTACTATGATAACAATCTATTATCTACAGTAATTAATAAGCAAGCATTGCCATCAAATGATTTTAGTACGGGAAATCCTACACTATCTTGGACACATCGTCTCCGAATTCCTGTTCCTTATGATTGTCGGGAAGGGGCATTAGTTACTAATCCTATATTTAAGGCAATGGCAGCTCATATGAGCCAAGAAGGATATAAAAGGGGATCACGCCTAATAAATGGGGATCAAGTATTTTGGAGGCGAAGAACAGATAATTTATCATTAAATGCAGTAATAACTGTATCTTCTGGCGAGTCTACACATCTAAATGATTTCATGCGTTTTAATATAGAAAATGTGAAATTAAATACATATAATCCTGAGGATTATATGTGGATACCAACAATAGATGATATAGAGCGTAAAGCTCATATTGCATTTAAGAAGAATACAGTTATACAGGTTGTTCAATTATTTGGAAATGTGCAAAATACATATAGCTATTGTTCAATTCGTATTGCAATGAGTAATGGTAAAGAAATTATATTAGATGAGATTGCTCATATGGGAAATGGAATATCTTATGTTTTTAATGAACCTCTTCTTTTAGAATGGATTGATATATATATAGATAAACACTGTTTGGGTTTATCTGAAATAGAATTATATAGTAGTAACAGGGATATATATGATTATTGTCATATATTAGCAGATAATCAATTTATGTATGATTGGGTTGTATATCCTGGTGAAAAAATTCCAATGATTACTCCTTATATTGAAAGTCTCAGAAAAGATATGATTACATATGGTAAAACAATACGAGAAAATTTTTATAGGTGGCTAATTAATGGTAAATATGTAGATATTTCTGCATTACAGAGTACAATTGAGCGAGAGTTAAGTACTAGTCCATTACAATTACGATTAGAGTCTAGTGATGGATTAGTTTTTTGTGAGTCTACGATTCGTAAGGGTAGTTTTAAGGATTGGTGTTCTTTAAAATGGAATCAATTACAAGATAAATTGGCTTATATAAGGGTTAAATCTAAATATAAACAGGGATATAAAGCGGCACAGGCATATAAACAAGGAGGTATATAATTATGGAGAACCAGAATAGACCATTAGTATCAATTGTTATTCCTGTGTATAAAGCAGAAGACTATATTGGTAAATGTATAGAAAGTTTACTACATCAAACATATAGTAATTTACAAATTATTTTAATTGAAGATGGATCACCCGATTCTAGTGGGCGTATTTGTGATGATTATGCTGTTAAAGATGATAGAATTACCGTTATCCATCATAAACAGAATATGGGTGTTAGTAAGACTCGTAATGATGGATTGGCTATTATAAAAGGGGATTATATTGCCTTTGTAGATGGTGATGATTATGTAGCACCATCTATGATAGAAGATTGCTTATCAACAATTAATGAGAAACAAGTAGATGTAGTGGTTTTTGATATCGCTGTTGTAGAAAATGGCAAGACAAGTCCACGACATATGGATGAACGTTATTTCAGAGATATTAAAAGTGCATATACCGCATTGATTGAGGATAAAATTCCAAATTATTTATGTAATAAATTTTTTAAAGCAAATGCGTGGAAAGAAATTCGATTAAAAGAAAATACAGATTTCGAAGATCTCATGATAATGCCATTGGTATTTAAGAATCTTTCATCTGTATACTATTTACAGAAACCACTCTATTTTTATAACTGTGATAATGAAAACTCTATTACTAGCAATTGGAGTGCAAAGAGTAAATATGGATTATTTTGTTCCTATTTATATCGTCAACCGTTAGCAGAAGAATTAGGTATGACAGACTTTGTGCGATACTGTCGTCATAGAGCCATTCGCAGTGCCGTTGGAGGAATTGGTTTCAACCTAGCAAAACCAGAATTACAAGAAAAACAGGTAGACCATATGCTAGAGTATTTAAAACAAGAGGAACAGTCTTCTGATATGCCTGCCATTGGTGCCAAATATCAAGTGTTATTATACGGTGCACTCCATGCTCCATTTATCTCAAAATTGTATGGACATATGATGTTTGGATTAGAACGAATCAAGAAATTTTTATAATTGAATAAGTAATTAATTTTATATCCGAATTGAAATTATATAAATATCGAGGCAACGTATGTCAACAATTACAGCTATTATATTAGCTCGCAACGAAGAACAGCATATAGCAGACTGCATAAAAAGTATTCAATGTGCAGATGAAATAATAGTTATAGATGATGGAAGTACGGATAGAACCGTTGAAATAGCAGAGAATTTAGGTGCAAAGGTTATACCACATCCTTTAAATGGAGACTGGTCACAACAACGACGATTTGGTATTAGTCAAGCAACATCAGAGTGGATTCTATTTATTGATTCTGATGAACGAGTATCTCCTTCATTAAATGAAGAAATAAGAAAAGTTGTACAAGGTGGAGAGAAGAAAGCATATTGGTTATCCCGTCATAACATATTTCATTACAATTCTGCAACACATGGATCTATGCGTCCAGATAAGGTATTACGGTTGATGCCAAAAGAAGGCGCGACTGTAGAAGGTTTTGTACATGAAACTTTTATTAGCCCATTTCCTCAAGATACATTAAAAGGAAAACTATTTCATTATACCTATGATAATTGGACACAGTATTTCAATAAATTTAACAAATATACATCGGCAGCAGCTGAGAAATATCATGAACAAGGTAAATCATGTTCTTTTTGGAAGGATATTATACTTCGACCACAATGGGCATTCTTTAAGATTTATATTTTACAAAAAGGATTTCTTGATGGAAAAATAGGGTTTATCTTATCTTTATATCATTATATGTATACTGTAACAAAATATGTGAAACTGTATTATTTAAATAACTCTAATGGGAGATTGTGATTTATTTATAAAAAGTATTTAGAAAACGTATAAAAATGTAAGAGAGAAAGCTATAAAATATAATGAGTGAACAATTTTTCCTATCATTACAACAAAATATAAAATTAATGATTTGGGTGCCTATTTTAAGCACTATATTTCGTTTGCTTTTTATGCGTGTTTATAATCCATATTCTACTTGGACGGGGCGTTGGAAATCTGTACTTGGTGCATTGCGTTATGGATTTTGGTGGGGTATGGATTTTGATGCGTATGTGTTTTTAGTACCTTTAGTATTTGTTACTATTCCTGCACTATGGTTTGATACATATCATCAATATGAAGATATGGTGCGTCTCATTGGATTAACGATGTACTCTTGTGTAGTATATGCTGCCTTTGCAGGTAAGATGATATTTTACAAGCATTTTCACGATACGTATAACTATATGGTTCATTATGGTAAGCATGCAGAGAAACATAATCTTATTGATGTATTTTTTAATCAAGATAGAGGAGCATTGGTCTTAGTAGGATTTATTCCAGTGGCTATCATTTCCTGGATTGTAGGTCATGCATTCTTATCGTTGCCTTCTATTCCTTATCCTGCTATAGATAGCATATGGATGACAGTAGTATGGAATATATTGTTAGTAGTTGTATCAGTTATTGGTTTTTATTGGTTTCGCTATGGTGGTACTTTATCTCATGATGATAAACCCGAATGGGATACGATTCCTACCGTAGTAAAAGAAGACATTTTCTTTGCTCGTGCGACAGTACCTGATTTATGTGCATTGGAAACGGTTTACAAAAATCCGTTGCGCTCGGAATATACTGCAACCGAGGAAGATATTAATGATGCTGTTAGTCGTGTTGTACCTAGTAAATATAAAGATATTTGGCATAAACTTGATAATCCTTTATATGCATTTAAAAGAATCGCTAAAGGTCCTAAGATTAGTAAACCTAAACATATTTTCTTTATTGTTGGTGAAAGTATTCCTCAGTGGTCATTAGATGAGACACATAAGCTACTTAATATATGTCCTGGCCTATGGAATTTTAAAAATCAACAGCATACCGTGCAAATCCCTAATTTCTTGCCTGCTGGTAATGTGTCGAGACCTTCTATCGTGAGCCTTATGAGTGGTATCTATGATGCGGGTTTAGAAATAAACGAACGTGAAAATTTTTGGAAGGGTGCATTTCCTACATCCTTTGCTCATCAAATGAAGCAATTAGGATATCAAACTATTTATTGGTATGGTGGTAATGCATCGTATGGCAATTTTAATCACTTTGGGAAAGCACAAGGCTTTGACCGTGTGGAAAGTGCATCTATCTTCTGTGGACCTAATGCACCTAAAACATGGGTTGGTGTTTATGATCATATATTTTTAGAAAATATTGCGCAACAAATCAAAGAAATTGATGCGCCTACATTCCATTTTATTTATACAACCTCTAATCATGGTCCGTATAAGATGGAGGATGATTTACTTGATTATGACCCACAAAAGGTCATGCTAGATGTAGGTGAGGATTTACGTTCTAATAAAACGCGTAATAAGGAACTAGCAACCTATCGTTATAGCGATAAGGCAATCTTTACATTTGTTGAATCGATGCAACAATTTTATCCAGATAGCTTATTTATTGTTACAGGAGATCATTCTAATCTATTTGGTTCTTTAAATAATACGTCGCTTATTCATCGCGATTATACATTACGAGATACATTCTGTACGGTTGGTTTATTACAACATCCTGAGTTAGATGGTAATATGATTGTTACTCAAAAAGGGACTCATATGAGCCTTATGCCAACAATTATTGAGGCCATTGCGCCAAAGGGATTTGAATATTACTCTATTACGCCGTCTTTATTTGATGAACAACCAGAAACACTTGTTACACCATATCAATGGATTAATAATACTATGATGGGGGATGTGCGAATGGACTATGGTGAAAGTAATATACCTTCAGCTGAACCGATTACACAAATCCGACCTATCGATAATCATGCTGATACAGCACGAGATTGGTCATTATTAACAACATGGTTAATTAATCACGAAAGTACATTATTTTCTAAAAAATAGATGAAATATAAGTTCGTATATGATTAACTATATATAGTTAATTAACCTATATATTTTAAGGAGGGTATCTATGTCGATACTAAACGTAGTAGGCGCCAAAGTATGGGGCGGCGGAGAGCAATATGTATATGATATGTGCGACGAACTACAGCGACGGCAGATATCCTCTTTTGTGTTAGTAGATGAAACAAATCAGGAATTGCAGCAACGATTTATATCCGTAGCCAATGTTATAACTGCGAATCTGTATTCTTGTAAAGGTTTTGGATCCCTCTTATCCATTGTAAAACAAATGAAGCAACATGATATTGATGTTATACAATGCCATTCCGGTAAATATATTTTGTTATGTTTGGCTTTAAAACGGTTAACGGGTGCAAAACTTATATTTTATAAACATAATGTGGTACAGGTTAAAACCGATATATACCATCGTTGGATTCAATCTCATGTAGATGCATTTATTTGCGTATCTAAACGAGTCTATGATGCTCAGGTTATACCCTCGATTTCTGAAAAATATCATCTAGTTTATAATGGCATTAATACCCATCGCTTTCCTTCTATTGATTGTGCACATACAGAATCGCAACAGTTTATTGTAGGATATGCGGGGCGTATTACGGAGAATAAGGGAATCTACGAGCTTTTAGGGGCTATTAAAATTGTACATCATCACAATAGCAATATTCGATTACGTATATGTGGTGATGGTATTCATGATGACATTCAAGAATTACATCATTATATTATGCAATATGATATGAAAGACTACGTGGAATATATTGGCTTTCAACAGGATATGAATCGTTTTTATCGTTCTATTCATTGTTTAGTAGCACCATCTAAGGTTCAGGAAGCATTTGGTCTCGTATTATGTGAAGCTATGTATTGCAAGGTGCCAGTCATAACCAGTACATCGGGGGCACAGGCAGAAATAATTGAAGATGGTGTGTCAGGTATTCTCATTAATACAGTTAGTAGTGAAGTAATTGCTGAGGCTATTCAAACGTTAATGCAGGATGATGTAATTCGCGTATCTATGATAGAACAGGGGTATAAGCGTGTGAAATCTACATTTACCATTACTAAGATGGTGGATTCCATAATAACGATAGTTCGTAATTTGAGGTGATAAAGTGTTAGAGTATATACAAAATCAATGGGCCAAAGGTCGAAAAATATATGGTAAGCGTAGCTGGAGAGAAACGCGTCGTGTTGTATTGCATACAGTACGGTCTATGAGTCGTCGGCAACAGATGAATCGGTTAGAAAATTATTTTGCTAACTATAAACCAGATCCAGAATTATTACAACGTCAAATTGGTTTATATGAATTAATGACACGTATCTTTTTCTACAAAGACTCTACAGTTGGTGAACGATTAGATGCTATCATTAATCATTTTGATTACATACAAAATGTGTTCACGGATAAAGCTATTCAGTCCATGTACTCTGTGGATATGGATAATTTTCTAGATGATGTGAGCCGTATTAAGCGTGGCCTTGTGGTATGGCAATCTGAAGAACTCAATATGAAAGCCCAATTATATTATGGTGCAGGTCAACGTAAAGAAGGTTTATTAACATTATTATTGACGTTAGAATCCAAAGGCGTATATCATGCTAATTTCCGTTTTGGGAAAGGCTTTAATGGGGAAAAAGCTATGTGGATTGGCACCATTCAGGGGTATAAGGATGGGTTAGCCAATGCCAAAACAGCTACTAAAAAGATGTTTGGCTATCGTCCAAAAAACTTTATTATGTATTTACTTAGATTGATTGCTCAACAATGTGGAGTAGAAACAATTTATGCTGTATCTGACGAAGGATTTTATGCTAATACTCATTTAGTACGTGGTCATCGTGCTAAGGTAGCGGAACTAGATTCTTTGTGGCAAGAAAGTGGTGGAGAACTTTCACAAGATGAAAGATTTTATATCATTCCATTAGAGGAATATCGAAAACCGATTGAAGAAATTAAATCACAAAAGCGTAGCCAATATAAAAAACGCTATAATTTATTAGATCAATATGCAAATGAAGTGGAAGAAAATTTGAAGCCGTATATGAAATAGAAAAATTGTTAGGGGAGAGTTATGAAACAGTGGATATTAGAAAAACATGAGTTAGTATTAACTATTTTGCTGATTATTATGATGTGTACAACTAGAATGTCGGTGGCTATTGGAAATGTAGCGTATGGATTATTGTTATTGATTACAATATGTATATGTTTTATAAAGAGAAAAGACTTACGTATAGCAAATTCTATAAAACAATATGGTATAGTATATGGCATTATGTTGCTATGTTTATTACCATCCGTATTTTGGAGTGACGATATTGGTAGGGCATTAAAATACTTTTTTAATATATATATATGGAAAAGTTTAATCGTATTACCTGTACTGTTGTGTATTAAATCTAAATCTAAATTATATACTTTATTAATAGTATTTTTCCTATTTATGGGAATTAATTCCATCACGGCTTTTGTTCAACAACTATTAGCATTTCGTGTTAATGATGGACGTTCTGGTGGTTTATTTAATGGTTCTGTTATGGGATTAGCCATGTTATTAGCATTGGCATTCCCTGTATCTTTGATAGCCGTATTTGATAAGACATTTCCTGATAAGGTACGGAAGTCAGCATTGTTCTCCATTATATCCATGTTATTTGGCATGTGGGGAAATCAAAGTCGCGGTACATGGCTATTTAATGGCATTAATGGATTATTAATCACATTGCGTTATGGTCTATCTAATATAAAATATTTGCTCATTGTGGGTTGTATTGCTCTTGGGATTGTAGGCGTTGTGAGTCAGCATGATAACTATGTAGATCGGTTCAAATCTACATTTAATACTACAACGAATGGTTCCAATCTTGGACGATTATATGTGTGGGAAGCTGATAAGCATATGATTATTGATCATATAGTTACAGGTGTAGGCCCTGGACTATGGCAACGTACGTATGAAGAACGATATAGATTACCTGAAGAAACACAAGGATTAGGTCATTCTCATAATAATTTTTTACAAGTAGCAAGTGAATCAGGATTATTGGGATTATTAGGCTTTTTAGTATTTAATGTGTTTGTATTATATAAATCTATTAAAGCATATTGTCAGAAGAGTAATCCTTATGATTTAAGTATTGTCTTTGGATGGATTAGTTTTGTTTTTTTATTTGGGTCTATTGATTACACATGGGGAAATTCATCGGGGATAAAAATATTTTTGATGATTATGGTAATTATACTTCAGTTAAAAATGTCCCATGAAATTACTGATAAGAATAAATCTACAATATAAAAAGCCTTAAATTATAATAATTTTAGAAAATATTTCAATGAATAATATATGAATCTATAGTATACTAATACTAATAAATATTTAGTGAGATTGTTAGTTAGTTATTAGTAGTAGAAAGAAGGTTGTTTACTTAATGTGTGTATTAGGTGAACAAGCTTCTTTTTGTTTGGGGGTACTATGACAATATGTAGATATCAGAATGTAAGAATGACTATTACAATGTTGATAACGATATTGGTTGATTATATAGCCATTATATTAGGTCTTTTATCTGCGTATCATTTGCGGATATCTTTATCTTTGATTGAGGTGAGCCCTCATTTTAAGTTAGAAAGTATTTATACTTTTATCATTATACCTATCGTATTTTTAGTAACTTTATATTTGAATGGTTCCTATCAGATAGATAAACCCTATTGGGACAAGGTTAAAACTGTATTTCGTAGCGTCACAATAGGTGTTATTGCCGCTATTGTTTTGATGTATACAGGACATGTAACGAATGATGTATCTCGTTTATTTGTAGGATTTAGCTATATATTTATTATGCTATTCATTACTGTGTTTAGATTTATATCTCATAAAATCTTAACTGCTTTTCAAATTTTGTATATACCTGTGCTACTAGTTGGAGCAGGAAAAACAGCGGAGTTAGTTAATAAATCGTTACAGCGGATGCCTGTTTCGTATTATAAGATCATTGGTTATGTAGATGATAATCCTAAATCCTCTATTATTGCTAAAGAATATCCATGTTTTGGTGCATTTTCTGATGTAGAAAGAGTTATCAAAGATACAGGTGTACAAACAGTCCTTATTTGTGCACCAGGGTTAGAACCTAAAAAGTTAGTATCTTTGATTAACCAATTGCAATTATTGGTAAAGCGCGTAGCCTTTGTACCTGAGTTATTTGGTTTACCCACAAGCAATATTACAGCTCGGGGCATGATGGAAGAACAAGCCGTTGTATTGCGTGTACAAAATAACTTGGCTCGTAAATCTAACCGCATTATGAAGCGTATCTTTGATATTGTTGTTACCGTATGTGGCGGTATTTTTATATTACCATTTATGTTAATCATAGCTATTATTATTTATTTAGATTCAGGTGGACCTATTATATATAAACAAAAACGAGTAGGCCGAAATGGAAAAGAGTTTAATTTTTATAAGTTTAGGTCTATGGTTAAAAATGCAGATACGATACTTGAAGAGTATCTAAATACTCATGAGGATGAAAAAAAAGAATGGCAAAAGAATTTTAAATTAAAAAATGATCCTCGAGTTACTAAGATAGGTAAAATAATCCGAAAAACAAGTATTGATGAATTACCGCAATTATGGAATGTATTAATTGGTGATATGAGCCTAGTTGGACCGAGACCGTTATTACCCAATGAAGTAGAACGATATAGTAGCTATATTGAGGATTATAAGTTAGTATTACCAGGACTAACCGGTGTATGGCAAGTAAGTGGTCGTAGTGATACAACATTTGAAGAACGAGTGATAATGGATTCTTGGTATATTCATAATTGGTCTGTATGGATTGATATTGTGTATTTATTGAAAACCGTTTTGGTAGTTGTGAAGTCAAAGGGTGCTTATTAAATAATATATAGGAATTAGTATGAATACATATCTTATTTACATTGCTCCAGGTATTGGTGATTTTATTATTTCCGTACCTCTTATTCAAAATATTAAGGAACAAGATCCAACAGCTGTCATTGATATATTTACATGTAGCAATAAACGACGCATAGGTCTGAATAAAAAGATGGTAGAGTTACAAGGTGATATTCGTCATTGTTACTACTATACTAAGGATGAGCCATTTCATTCTTTAATGTTTTTGTTGAAAGCTGGTTATCATAGTTATGATTATGGTATTGTACTTGAGCATTTTGATTCTAAATATATGTCATCGTGGCCGAGTAAAATTATTGATTTCTGTTGTAAAACAACCATAGGTGCTAATAATCCATATAATGGTGCGACTTATAAAAAAACTATTAATCGTCTAGATAGTTATTATATATATGATTTAGAAAATGATATTTTGAAACAGTTAGGTTTTGCGCCGACTGTTATGCAGCGTGAATCATATTCTATTGATAAGAATCTTGCATCAAAACCAATCGTAATCAACCATCCATCTATCGTTTTTTGTATAGGATCTGGTCATGTAGCAAATGAAAAATTGCATGATCCTTATGCATTAAGTCTTAAGTCATGGCCGACTAAGAATTGGGTAGAGCTTGGAAATAAACTGGTTCGACTTGGTTACGAAATTATACTTATTGGAGGTTCTATGGAGGAAGGGATGATTGCTCCTTATCGTGATGAATTAGATTCACGTATTGTTAGTTTTATAGGAGAACATTCCATTGAAGAGAGTTTTCAAGTGGTACGAGAAGCAGATCTTGTTGTCGGTGTAGATACGGGCCTTATTCATGCAGCGGCTATGCAAGGAACGGCTACATTAACACTTTTTGGTCCTACAGACCCAATTATTGTAAAACCATTTGGTCCATATAGTGAGATTATTCATTATACTGTAGAATGCTCACCATGTTTAGGTTATGATCATTCCTACACATGTATTAATAATAAATGTATGCAAGGAATTTCAGTAGATCTTGTATTAGATTCTATATTACAAATTTTCGAGAGATAGAGGGAGATTCATGGATAGTTATTTATTACTATTAATATCTTATGTGATATTTGTAGTATTAGGCTATAAGAAATTTGAATTGCCTATCATATCCCCAACAATGATTACATTGGTATCTTTAACGATTGTTATTGCTTTAGGATACTGGTATAGACATGAAATGGGAACAGACCTTTATTTTTATACTTTTATAGTAATGGCTCTTGGTGGAGGGGCTATTTTAGGTACTGGTTATGGTGTGCAGAGATGGGCTAAACTTAATTGGGGAAATCCAACATCTATTGAGTATAATTTTGATAGTAATCGCTACTCTTTAGTGGGGATAGTAAAACTTTCTGTACGATATAAATATATATCTATGTATATGATATTTTTTATTTTGTTTTCTTTATTCTGTGTATTTATTAATACGACGGGTGATAGTGATATAGGTCGTATGGCTCAATATAGAGATATTATTTTATATCCTCAATTACATCCTAATGATACACGATTTGTATTTATTAACTCTCAATTTTATAAGATTGCATGGGCCATAACATATGTGTCGGCTTATGTAGCTATGTATAATGGCATTATTTTAAATAAGCCTATTTTTAAAGGAACGGGTCTTCTTACAATAGTTATTTTTTTCTGTATTGGTAGTTCTATTGCTATGGGGGCACGCCAACCAGCTATCGAAATATTTATATTCATGATTTTGACGTATCTATTTCTCCTGGTAAAAGAGCAATATTTTGATCAAATTAAAAGATTTTTATTTAAGCTCATTCCTATTACAGTAATTAGCCCCTTTTTATATATTCTTTATGGTATATTAGTAGGTCGCCACGATGGTAATAATGTAACATTACAACGGATTACTGAATTATTAGCTGGTGGTATTTATGCGTTAAATATTCATATATGGGAGCCAGCACGCACTACTTATTTCGGACAATCTAGTTTTGCTGATGTGTATGATAAATTGATTAATTTTGGCTTGTTACCAGAATCAGCACGAATGGCTTATCATGAATTTGATAAATTTGGCAATACATTATCTTTATTTGGGCGTTGGTATGAAGATTTTGGTATTTTGGGTGTTATTATTATGAGTATTATAGTAACTGCATTATTTTCATTAGCCTATGAATATTTACAGCGTCGCTCTAATGGTAATATTTGGACACATGTTTGGACAGCTATTTTTCTCACTGAACTAGTATCACTTGTATGGGCAGGTTATGATGATCGTATCCGTGCATTATTAGCATTTTATCAATTTGTTATCGTTGGTTTAATAGGGCTATTTATTTACGTAGGTTATCGAGTAAAGATAAAGCAACCAAAGAGGTAGATTATGAATATTTCCATCAAAAAAAGAGATGTTCTATGGTCTTATGGAAGTATGGCTCTTACGATGGCAGTAAATCTCTTACTATTGCCACTTTATATCTATTTCTTTACACCTGATATGGTGGGACTATGGTATGTATTTATTAGTATAGGATCTATTGCCTTACTATTTGATTTTGGTTTTTCCATTACCTTTGCTCGTAATATCACGTATTGTTGGAGTGGTGCTCAAGAACTTAAAGAAAAACATGTTGCTTTTTCTGAATCAAAAGAGGTTAATTTTTCCTTATTAAAAGCTGTCCTTAAAGCTTGTCAATCGATTTATGCTATCTTAGGTGGTAGTGCTTTAGTGTTAATGTATACTTTAGGAATGTACTATATAGGTAGCTTAGTTGGTCCGAGTTCTCACTTGGAAGCTTATATTGCATGGGCAGCGTATGGATTTGGAATTTTTTTAAATCTTTATTACAGTTACTATATCTCATTTCTTCGAGGTGTAGGTGCTATTACATTGGCTAATAAAAGTA
>ERZ773049.249-NODE-249-length-34273-cov-4.406014_pt1 | contig 34273 bp, 29 predicted proteins | sample MGYA00580633_ERZ773049 | MGnify/ENA primary metagenome ERZ773049 (study PRJEB29015, sample SAMEA2737991) | human oral metagenome | biome: human oral; feature: human-associated habitat; material: dental | place: China | collected 2066 ...
CAGAGAAAAAACAGGGTAACTATAGTACAAATCGATTTGTACTATAGTTGGGAGGAAAAAGGAGATAAAAAGAGACGAGGATGAGAGGGAAGATGGTAGAGCGAAGTGTTACTGCTCCGCTCCTCGTGCCTTTAGTTCGCGTTCGTAGCTTTGGAGGCGCTCGATGATGTCGTCGATGTCGCCACCGAGGGCAGCGGGGATGTTGCTGCGGCTGTAGCGGATGCGGTGGTCGGTGATGCGATCTTGGGGGAAGTTGTAGGTGCGGATCTTCTCGCTGCGGTCGCCGGTGCCCACCAGAGCGCGGCGTTCGGCGGTAAGCTTGGCGTTTTCTTCATCAATCTTGCGCTGGAGGAGGCGGGAGCGCAGGACGCTCATAGCCTTCTCGCGGTTTTTGATCTGCGATTTTTCGTCTTGATTGGTGACGATCATACCAGTGGGGAGGTGGGTAATGCGCACGGCTGAGTCGGTCGTATTGACGCTCTGCCCACCGTGGCCGCTCGAGCGGTAGATGTCGATGCGGAGGTCATTGGGATTGATGGTGATGTCTGTCTCTTCTGCCTCGGGTAAGACTGCTACTGTGGCGGTGCTGGTGTGGATGCGCCCCTGGCTCTCGGTAACGGGCACGCGCTGCACGCGGTGCACGCCACCCTCGAACTTGAGCTTGGCATAGGGTGCATCACCCGAAATCTTGAAGATGACTTCTTTGTACCCACCAGAGTCATTGGCGGACTCGCTCAGCAGCTCAGTGCGGTAACCATGCGCCTCGCACCAGCGCAGATACATGCGGTAGAGCTCGGCCGCAAAGAGCGAGGCTTCGTCGCCGCCAGCGCCAGCCCGGATCTCCATGATGATATTCTTCTCGTCATTGGGGTCTTTGGGGGTGAGGAGGACGAAGAGCTTGTCGTCTAGCTGGGCAATGGTGGCTTCGTCTTCGGGAATCTCGAGCTTAGCGAGCTCGGCGAGCTCATCGTTGCCCTGAGCGAGCTGACGCGCCTCAGCCAGCTGCTGCTCCACGGTAGCACGCTTGGTAGCGGTAGCAATGATGGTCTCAAGCTCCGCAAAGCGCTTATTCTTGGCGGTAAAATCGGGTGCACTATACGCATCAGGCTGAGCAAGAAACTGCTCTAGCGCAGCGCGCTCAGCCGTCAGGGTGGCGATATCGAGAGAAATTTTGGGCATATACTAATGATTATACCACGGGGGTGACTCTTGAGCTATTAGATATACTGAAGTTGCAAAGTAACTACCAACTCTACATGAGTGCCCACCATTCCGTCGCTTTGGTAGAAAAGAGAATATGTGTGAGGATTCAGATATTTTTGCTTGTACATGCAATTATTGCATAATAGCTTGACAAATTAAGAGAGAGAGAGAGAGTACCTTATATGGTATTAAGTATAAGTGTAGATAGAGAGTTAGCAAATGCAAAGAGATAAACAGCCAGTATTGAGTCGGTTATACAAAATGCCCGAGTCAACACACGAGCAGAGTAGCGATACACAAGAGAATATAGCAGCTCGGTTGCAAGATGCTATTAAAAATCCTGAGGCTACAGAGGTATACAGTATTGGTACACTATATGGCCAGGATCACCCGCTTCGGCGTCTTGATTTATCGCTGGGCAGTGCTCTTGGTGTGTCGCTTGTGCGAGAAGATTTGTTCCCAAAGTCAGTGGAAGTTACGGCAAAGTACTTTGCACCGCATGAGTATGCTGCCGATGGGTCGAACTCGGCCATGATAGCATTTGATGCATATGATCGTAAACCAGTTAATGATATACGAGAACCAAAAGGCTCTGTATTCTTACTGAAGCAAACAGAAGGTTCTGCAGGTAAGCTTCCTACAATGCCAACCATGGAGGATGTCACGTGGGGTGATAATTGCGCCGTTGGTGCGTATGTATCTGATACAGGTGATGTACAATGGTTTCAACTCGTGCACGAGCCTGCTTCTCAGACCAAAAAAACATATCCAACGATTGAAAAAATTGACCTATCTAGCCACAAGGAACTTCAGCAGGAACTTGATAGGGAGCTCGAAACATTTATTGCATCGCGAAAGGGGATAGACCAATCATCAGAGGATGAAGCGGTATCCACTCAGGAATCTGCGGCTGAAACAACAGAGACAAACGCGACATCTGAGCTGCGCGAAAAAGCACACAGCATGATGGTGACAATCCTGGACAAGATGCAAGAGCATGCCGCAGAAGAAGCAGGCGAGATAACGCGCCCAAGCATCCTTGAGGATTATCCGCTTGAGAGCGCTGATGATCCAGCAATGAGCGTGAAGATTGTTCGAGATGGTGGCAACTGCTTTGTTGCAACACGTGAGCAGGGCGAGCCGCAAGTTGGGGTGCGCCGCGAGCACGTCGGTGGTGCAACGAACAACCCGAACTATAGTGATATCAGAACCGTCTTGCAGGGCAACACTATACGGAGCACCGAGTACGTATGGCAAGGTCCTGATAGGGGTCACTATAAGCATACCTGGACACTAGAGGATAATCCAGAGCGGTTTTATACCGAGCTGTGTAAAATGCACGATATTATAGCAGCTGACGTTGCTGAGGTACAGGCGAAAAAAGGCTTAGCAGGGCGATTGGGCGAGGCGGTGTTGCGGAAGTTTGGCATCGTAAAGTAGAAGCAACGCGACACACGATAAAAGCATAAACAATCATTATAGTAACATAGTAGATCGTTGAGAAGATAATGATCTCGTCATTGTCTATGTTGCTATATGCTAGCGATGGACAGAATCTCTCACCAAGTGAGAGGGAGACGTATGAGTAAACCGGTATATAGAAACACTCACCCTTTTAGAAAGAGGGTGAGTGTCATACCATTGCCCTGCAGGTGTGTTACGCGGCCTTGGCAAAGTCCTCTTTGCTAGTGCTGGCTTGAGCGGCTTTGGCAGCTTTTTTGGCGTTTTGCTTCTTAGCTTTGTTGGCCAGAGCGGCGCGGCGCGCCTCGGCGGCTTTGCGGCGTGCCTCGAAGCGGTCGACCCGGCCCTCGGTGTCGATAATCTTCTCCTCGCCGGTGAAGAATGGGTGAGACTTGCTGGAGATGTGGACCTTGACGAGCGGATACTCGTTGCCATCCTCCCAGGTGATGGTGTCGTCGGTCGCAACCGTCGACTGCGTCAAAAACGCAAAGCCTGCCTGATCATCGCTAAATACGACAGGGCGGTAGGTTTGTGGGTGAATACTGCTTTTCATAACCGCTATATTGTAGCAGAGAGGGTGGGGGGTTGTCAAAGCAACGCCTTGATAGTCAATAAAACTAGGTTATTCTGTTGAGAAAGTGGTATTATTATCAGTATCAGATAAGGAGAATAGTATATGTCACATACCTCAGAACATATGACATTGTCAGACCATCACGAGCAGGGTGAGCCAAAAAAAGTACTCACCCATAATGAGCAGAGTGAGCAAAGGCACCTCCCTAGCGAAGAGAGCTATGTACAGATCGGACTCCATAAAAAATATCTTGGCGATAATGGTATTCGGCCGACGTATAATGTAGATGGTCTGTGGTTCTGCTTTCGCAATAGCGGCGAGGCACCACAGTTGCCACATGCAGTGTATACTGACCAAACGTACAAGAATCCACTGCCATCTGCCGATCAAAAAGCTGCCACGCAACAGATCGAGCAGTATTCTACATGGAAGCTCGATGAAGACAGTTGCTTAGTTGCAACGACAACACCAGAGGGGGTAATGAGACTGTGCGAGAGGATCATTGGTGACATTGATGAGCAGTTCTTGATTGGTCGATATGAGGACGATTTGCGCCGAGGCGACATCAGTACACCACGAATACAACGCTTGACAGATGAGATGATTGCTGCGGTTGCCTTCGATGAGAATAACGACCCAGCAGAAGAATCATCTAATACTGATGGATTGGCATTGGTGGTTGCGGCGTATTGTGGCGATATGACGGCTATGCAGTTGCTTGATCAAAAGCTAAATATGTTATATCAAACACTCGAAGCCCAGCAACGAGAAGTGGAGATCGCGCTTGCTCGAGGATGGGCGACACGTCAGGAGAGTCGAGCCTTTGAGGGTTCTGAGATGATGGGTGCAAGCGAAGTTGCGCTTGTCCACTCAACGTCACATAGGGTTGAGCGTGATGATGAGGGTAATGTCATCTTGCAGCCGCTTGCTGCACACACTGATAGTGCGCAGCCTTATGCACGTTCTTCGCTACACTTTACGCCAAACGGGCAGGTTGCATCGCATTCGTATGGGGCATGGGATCAGAGTAATAAGCTTATTGTGACCAATATGCAAGAGATGATTGATAGAAATGGCTTGCCTGTATCGATGAATAGTTCAGATACATACTTTACGCGTAGCCCTGGCGAAGTTCTCGTGTTACCTGGCGCACTTGTTGTCGAACCAGTTGAAAATATAGAGGATGGTAGCATTATTGCTGAGGACAGCGAGGGGTGTAAATATGTCGCGCGAGATGACTATACTGACAAGCAGAAGCAAGTGATTGCTCAGCTCGTTGTTGAATATGGGATCACCCCTGATGGATATAGCGATGAGGCGATTGTCCGCGAAGCAGCACTCCGCATGACGGAAGAACGTCTTGGCGTGCGCGAGTATACAACAATTGGGCAGAATTATGCAATGAATGATGCGTTTGCACAGCGTTATGCTGCTCTTGCGGAGTCTTTGGGTGTTGGTATGATTAGTCATATGAACTCGGCTGATTATGCGATGGAGCGTGCAGTGCGAGGTTTTTCGCAGGAGAGTGATTGGCATGATAATCCAACACTACACTTCTCAATGTTCCAAAATGGTAAGCTGCCATCGCTTGATGCAATGCGTACCGCGGTATGGGCTGGTTATTTACCAGCAGTCGATATTGCCAAAGCACATACAGAAGCAGATGCACGCATCAATAGCGGTCTAGAATATTAACAGCTTTCTTGTATGAGAAAATGAAGACATACCTATGAGAATGACGCATAGTATGCTATAATTCTCTCGTAACTAACCATAACGACACAGCTCCGCACCACTCCATACCGTGTGGGGCAAGGCAAAAAGGAGTAATGCGATATGGCCGTGCAGGCAGATATCAAGGCTTTGTTTGAAGCCGGTGCTCATTTTGGGCACAAGACCAGCCGGTGGCATCCGAAGATGGCACCATATATTCATAGCAAGCGGCAAGATAGCCACATCATCGATCTCGCTAAGACGGTCGAGGCACTGAATGTGGCGCTGCCCATTATTAGCAAGACAGTGGCAAGCGGCAAGCAAGTCCTCTTCGTTGGTACCAAGAAGCAGGCGAAGGACATCACCCGCCAAGCTGCCGAGGCAGTTGGCCAGCCGTATGTGACCAACCGCTGGGTCGGTGGGATGCTTACTAATGTGACGACCACCACAGCGCAGATCAAGAAGCTCAAGGACTTGGAGCGCCGCATGGCCAGTGGTGACCTTGAGAAGCGCTACAACAAACTGGAGGTCCAGCGTTACCAAGAAGAAATCGATAGCCTCAACTTCAAATATGGTGGCATCAAAGACCTTAATGGCAAGCCTGGCCTAGTATTGGTGCTCGATATCTTGGCCGACAACAACGCATTGCGCGAGGCGAAGACGCTGGGTGTGCCAGTGATCGGTATTGTTGACACTAACGCAAACCCCGACTTGGTGGATTATCCTATCCCTGCCAACGATGATGCGATCAAGAGCCTGCAGCTGATGCTCGATTACTTCAGCGCAGCAGTCAACGAAGGCAAGGCAACGAAGGAGGAGAACTAACCATGGCTGTGACGATTGACGACATCAAGAAGCTCAAGGAGCTGACCGGCATTGGCCTGACCGATGCCAAGAAGGCGCTGGTGGAGGCCGAAGGTGACTTCGACTCTGCGCTCAATGCCCTGCGCAAAAAGGGCCTGACCAAAGCGGAGAAAAAGGGTGACCGCGAGACCCGCGAAGGGTTGATCGAGAGCTATGTCCATAGTGGTCGGATCGGTGTGGTGGTCGAGGTTAACTGCGAGACAGATTTTGTCGCTCGTCTACCTGAATTTAAGGAGTTTGCGCACCAGATTGCTATGCAGGTCGCTGCGATGAACCCGCGCTATGCCACGATGGACGACATCCCAGCTGAGGTGTACGACGCCAAGAAGCAGGAGTTTCTCGCCAGCGATGCTTTGGCAAGCAAGCCTGAGGCAATGCGTGACCAAATCGTCGAAGGGCAGCTCAAGAAGCACTTCGCCGAGCAGGTCTTGGCCGAGCAAGCCTTTGTGCTCGACGACAGCAAGACAGTTGGCCAGCTCATCAAAGAGCAGGTGGCACTGCGCGGTGAGAATGTCCGCGTCAGCCAATTCAAGCGGATTGAGCTGGGCGTGACAGAGTAGTCACGAGAGAGCAAGCTTTTGTGTAGCGAGTGGCACGGGATGTGTCGCTCGCTTTTTTGTGCACCCTCACGGTATGCTCGCTACACAAGAAAATATATGGAGGCCAGCAAATACGCGAACGGGCAAGCTCCCCGCATCATCTGGCCGGAACATTTTCGGTGTAGTGAGTATGCCGTGAGGGTACTGTACCGATTCTAGGATTATGGATTAAGGCCGAGATGAGTAATGACCGAGACACACTTCACCCAAATAGGATCTCATCGAGTAAGCGCGAGCAACAATGCCAGCCATTTTTATGCAAACTCTCCTCATGCCATAGTAAATAATGGTACAATAAAGGAAAACCAAGAAGGAGATCGCGATGTTTGATACCACCCCCTACGAAGAAAAGATGAACCATGTGCTAGAGCACCTAGAGGAGCGCCTGGGGAAGATCCGTACCGGCCGGGCTCACGCGAGTATGCTTGATGGCATTATGGTCGAGGCGTATGGCACCAGTATGCCGCTCAACCAAGTGGCTAACGTGACGGCACCGGAGGCAACGCTGCTGCAGATCACGCCATTTGACCCAGCTAATTTGCAAAAGATTGCCAGCGCCATCCGAGCCGATCAAGCGCTTGGCCTCAACCCCAGCGACGATGGTCACGTCGTCCGTGTGCCAGTGCCACCACTGACGGAGGAGCGCCGCAAGCAACTGGTTAAGCAAGCCAGCGAGAAGGTAGAAGAAGCACGCATTGCCCTGCGCGGGGTGCGCCAAGACGCCCTGAAGGATGCCAAGCGCCGCAAAGAAGCCAAAGAGCTGAGTGAAGATGACGTGAAGGCGGTGGAGAAGGAGATCGATCGCCTCATGGCACAGCATCAAACTACGATAGAAGCCGCCTTCGCTGCTAAAGAGAAGGATATCTTGACGATTTAATGATGCGCTCTCTGCTGACGTACGCAACCAACCGCCCATCATGGAGCCAGGCATGAGTGCTACCATGCACTTGCCGCAGCATGTTGGCTATATTGTTGATGGCAATCGGCGCTGGGCCAAGCAGCGTGGCCTCTCAGCCCAAGAGGGGCACAGCGCGGGCTACGAGAAGCTGCGCGATATTGCTCTTACTACCATCGAGCGTGGCGTGCCCTACGTCAGCGCCTATATCTTTAGCACCGAGAACTGGCACCGCAGCGGCCCAGAGGTCAAGCACTTGATGAATCTGCTGGTGACGATGCTCGACCAAGACCTGCCGATCTTCATCGAGCATGGGGTGCGCATCCGCGTGGCAGGGACGCGCCTGCGCCTAAGCCGGCGGGTCAAGAAGGCGATCGATGCTGCTGAGGCTGCCACCAAGGATTTGCAGCAGGGCACGATGGTGCTGTCGTTTAATTATGGTGGGCAGCAGGAGATTATCGACGCGGTCAATCGCTTGCGTAAAACGCTCTCGGTTCATAAGAAAGTAACAGCCCAGATCTTTGAGCAATTTTTGTATACACCAGATGTGCCGCCGTGTGATTTGATCGTTCGCACCAGTGGTGAGCAGCGGCTGAGCAACTTCATGCTGTGGCGCAGCGCCTATAGCGAGCTGCTGTTCTTGGATAAGCCATGGCCAGATATGACACACGCCGACGTCGATGCTTTGCTGGCCGAGTATGCCCGGCGGCAGCGACGCTTTGGAGGATAACGAAGGAGGAATATGGAAATAGTCATTGGTATTATTATTGGGGTAATCGCACTGACGCTACTGGTGGCAACGCACGAGCTAGGCCACGGCATTGTGGCGCGGCGCAATGGTGTGGTGGTGGAGGAATTTGGCATTGGCTTTCCACCGCAGGCCTATAGCAAAGTGATCAAAAAAAGTATTCTGGGCGAGAATGTCCGCTTCTCGCTCAACTGGCTGCCGCTGGGTGGCTTTGTTAAATTGCAGGGCGAGCACGATGCGGCTGATCAGCCTGGTGATTATGGCGCAGCGACCTTTTGGCAAAAGACCAAGATCTTGCTGGCTGGCGTGACCGTCAACTGGTTAACTGCAGTGGTGCTCCTCACTGGCCTCGCCTGGGTGGGCTTGCCTAAGATGATCGACAACCAATTTTACCTACCAAGCGACGCAGTGGTGAGCAACCACCCAGTGCAGCTTGGCACACTTACTCCTGGCTTGCCCGCCGCCAAGGCAGGTCTCCGCCAGGGTGATGCAATTAGCCAACTGGCTGGGCAAACGGTGCGCAGCACGTCCGACCTCGCACACTTTGCCAGCCAGCACAAGGGCGAAACTGTGCCTGTGGTGTACTCCCGCGGTGATAAGCAAGCCACTGCCATGGTGGCGCTGCGCAGCGATAACCCTGACCGCAAAGGCTATTTGGGGGCAGAGCTCACCAAGCAGCAAGATACAATCCGTGCCACCTGGTCGGCACCGATTGTGGGTGTGGTGACAACAGCGCAGCTTACTAGAGTGACGCTCCAAGGCCTGGGTGATATGGTGGTAAATCTCGCCACCAGTCTGGTGCAGCAGTTTAGCAGCGACAGCGCGACGAGCCAGCAGGCCAAGCAAAACTTATCGCAAGTGGGTAATGCCGTGGCTGGCCCGGTAGGGATCTTTGCCATTATCTTCCCGGCAGCAGGGCAGGCTGGCGTGGTGCATGTGCTGCTGCTGACGGCGATCATTGCGTTATCGCTGGCAGTGATGAATATCTTGCCCATCCCTGCGCTCGATGGTGGCCGCTGGACAGTGATGGCGATCTTCCGCCTGCTGCGCAAGCCACTTAGCAAGCAGATGGAAGAGAATATCCAAGCAGCTGGTTTCTTGTGTTTGCTGGGCTTGATTGTGCTCGTGACGATTGCTGATATAGGGAAGTTGGTGCACTGATGCAGGTTACGCAGTGTAGTAGGGCAGAGCGTTATCGTGGAGGGTTGCAGCGCAGGGAGCTATGGTTGCTCAATCGCGTAATGGTAATACATAAGGAACTCACTTCATGATACGTGTTGCTCTTCGGCCCAAAGCCGCTCACTCCTCCCAGCCCAAGACACCGCTCACACCACGCCAGCGCCTGCTGCGCGGTGCCTCGTGGCTCGGTTGGCCGCTGTGGGTCTGGCTGAGCTTTATGGGGGCGGGGTTACTCTGTAGTGCAGTACTCTACCTTCTCTTTCATGGCCAAGAGTCGGTGCCAGTCTTGCCGCTCATTATGATGCAAACGGCGGTCTATGTGGTGGCATTGGCGCTGCTGATTGGCCTGCCGTGGCTGGTGCAGCGCGCACGGCCCAAGATGCCAGCGAGCTTTCGCACCACCTGGCGCCAGCTTGGGTGGCGGCGCTCGCTGCAGTGGCGCGACTTTGGTTGGGCGCTGGTGGGCTTTATTATCTATATCGTGCTATCGATGATTGCACTGGCGGCGGCCAAGCAGTGGTTGCCTGGCTTTGATGCGACTCAGGCACAAAATCTCGGTTTCAAGCAGCTCTATGGCGCAGAGCGTTTGCTCGCCTTTGCAATGTTGGTAGTAGTAGCACCAGTGGCCGAGGAGCTGGTGTTTCGCGGCTATTTGTATAGCAAACTCCACGCTGCGCACATGCCATTGTGGCTTATTACCGTAGTGGTGAGTGGGCTCTTTGGTTATGTGCACGGCCAGCTCAACGTTGGCATTGATGTGGCGATGCTCAGCATCGTGCTGGTGGCGCTGCGTCATGCAACTGGCACAATATGGCCCGGCATTCTCATTCATATGCTCAAGAATGCGATTGCATTTTTGGCGATGTTTGTCTTTATGGTGGGATGATAGGGAAGAACGAGCCGACTGACGAACTCAACCTAGAGATCTTATTTTTTGTCGATATCTTTTCCCCCGTATCAATCCTAGAACCCCTCTTTCTTGGTATCTCTCTACTGGCGCAGGAGCTCATCGAACAAGAAAATATCTGGAGGCCAGCAACCAAATATACGGAAAAGCACCACCATTCTATCTGGCCGGAACATTTTCGGTTCGGTGAGCGACTGCACCAGCGATGGTTTTTGAGATGAAATTATGAGCATTCAACCTAGCTGTCTCATGCCGCTTTTGCCAATCCTGTGTTACTATAAGAGAGATTATGCGATTATCACACACCTTCACCCGTACCCGCAAACAAGCCCCCGCCGATGAGGTGGCGCACAACGCCCAGCTGCTAATTCGCGCTGGCTACGTGCACAAGACGATGGCCGGCGTCTATTCCTACACGCCGCTGGGCCTGGCCGTGCTGGAGAATATCAAGCAGATCGTCCGCGAAGAAATGAACCGCATCAGCAGCCAGGAACTGCTGATGAGCACCCTGCAGCGCCAGGAGCTCTGGCAGGAGACTGGCCGCTGGAGCGATGAGCTGGTGGATGTGTGGTTCAAGTCGCACCTGCAGGATGGCACTGAGGTCGGCTTTGGCTGGACGCACGAGGAGCCGATTATCGAGCTGCTGCGCAGCTACCTTAAGAGTTACAAAGACCTGCCCATCAGCGTTTACCAATTCCAGAACAAACTACGCAATGAATTGCGCGCCAAGAGCGGTATCATGCGTGGGCGTGAGTTTATTATGAAGGACATGTATAGCATCCACGCCAGTAAGGAAGATTTGGACGCCTACTACCAAGAGGTTATCGAGGCCTATAAGCGCTGCTACAACCGTTTTGGCCTGGGGGATGACACCTACGTGACGTTTGCCAGCGGCGGAGCTTTTACCAAGTTTAGCCACGAATTCCAGACGATTTGTGAGGCGGGTGAGGACGATATTTTCATCGTGCCAAGTACGAATGTTGCCTATAACGCTGAAGTTGCACCAGTGCGTGCAACGCCGAACCCAGATGCTGGTGCTGCCATGAAACCATTAGGTATGTTAGATGACGAAAATATCATCGGTGCGGAAGCGCTGACGAAAACGCTGGACATTCCGCGCACAGCTAGTACTAAGTCGATGTTGTATGATTCGCCAGATGGTATGTTGCTGGCGGTCGTACGGAGTGACTATGAAATTAACGAAGATAAGCTTAAGGCGGTGGCGAACGTATCGTGGCTGTGCTTGGCGGATGGTGAACAGATTGAGGCAACGACAGGGGCGAAGCTAGGCTTTGCTGGGCTATATAATCTACCAGAGAATGTGCGGCTGTTTGTTGATGATTCATGTGAAGATATGGTGAACTTTGAAACTGGTGCCAATAAAACTGGTCAGCATGCCTATAACGCTAACTGGGGCCGTGATATACCGCGACCAAGCGAGTTCGTCGAGATTAAACTTGCGAAAGAAGGTGATATTTCGCCTGAGACTGGCGAAGTCTACCAAAAACGTCGCACGGCTGAGGTGGGCAATATCTTCAACTTTGGTACCCAAAAATCAGAGGAGATGGGTCTGGTCTTTACCGGCGAGGACGGCCGCCAGCACCACGCCTACATGGGCAGCTACGGCATTGGCATCACCCGCGTGATGGGTGTGATTGTAGAGAAGTTCGCCGACGACAAGGGCCTGGTGTGGCCAGAAGAAATAGCGCCGGCTCGCGTGCACCTGGTGCAAATTGGCAAGGAATCGGTCGCAGCGGCCGATGAGCTCTACGATACACTGCAGCAAGCTGGCATCAGCGTGCTGTATGACGACCGCGCCGCCCGCCCCGGGGAGAAATTCGCCGACGCCGAATTACTCGGTATGCCAACCCGCATTACGGTGAGTGATCGGCTGCTCGAGTCAGGAGAGTGGGAGGTCGTAGATCGCCGGACGGGTGAGCAGCAGCGCTTGACGACGAGCCAATTGCTTGCTACACTAGGTAACCATTGCGGAGCTTGTCGCAAGGCATAGCCATGCCCCTGGCTTGCCCTACCGACTTTGCAAGAAAGGAGTATGAAGATAATGAAAAAAACCTACCAGATTACTGATGCTGGCCGCCAAGAGCTCGAGGCAGAGCTGGAGGAGCTGAAGGGTCGCCGCGGCGAAATTGCCGAGAAGATCGCTGAGGCCCGTGACTACGGCGACCTGAGTGAAAACGCCGAGTACGACAGCGCACGCGAAGAGCAGGGTGTGGTGGAGACGCGCATTGCCGAGATCGAGGAGATCTTGCTCAATGCCGAGCAAATTACTGCCCCAAGCACTGGTGCCATCCACCTGGGTAGCACCGTCTCCCTCGCTTCGGACGCTGGGCTAGAGAAGACCTACACAGTGGTAGGGCCGGTTGAGGCCGACCCGCTAGAGAATAAGATTAGTGATGAATCGCCGCTTGGCCAAGCCTTGCTGGGCCACCGTGCAGGTGAGCAGGTGACGATCACTACCCCCAAGGGCGAGATTACCTACACCATCCAGCAGGTGCAATAAGCGTATCTCAACGATGGATACTAGGCCGGGCAGTGTGCGCTGCTCGGTTTTTTGTTGGCAACTGGCAGAGGTAGGGGGTTGATTCACACGTGGCGCATGTCTCTGGCTCTTGTGGTTTATTTATGGTGCGCGTTTGCCTTTCTCCTATTGCATTTGCCTGATGGCACGAGAAAGCTCATGGTGAGTGGCGGTGAGTGGCTGACCTTTGGTTTTGGCATGAGAAAAGCGCATATATACGCAAAAATCCTAGTCTAATAGTGCTCAATCTGCGGGCAATATGCAAGAACCATTCTCAACCATAAGCAATTCACCATCATTGCATTATCGTCGATGTTATGCTATGATAGGTAATCAACCATTAACAGCCCAAGGAGACCGACGATGGCTCGATACACGGCACAACACGCATATCGCCCTAGTAAGGGGCACGGACATAAGAGGCCAGCCTATGAGTATGATCAGCCGAAATCTCAGCACGATAAACCCTCAGTAGTGCGGCGGCTCACCGCGCTGACGGCAGCTGCGGCGGCGCTGATTGGTGGGGGTTATATCAGCTACCAGCACTACCAACCTAGCGAAAAAACCTCGGTTGCTGCAGCGCGGCCAACTTCTGGTGAGCTGGCGAAGTATACAGAGAGTCCCTTTGTGACCGATCCAGCCACTGACAAAACTCATTGTCGCGATAAAACCCGTCAAGAAATAACTGTGACAGCAGAGAACCCACAAACAACCATAACAAACCCTGATGGCAGCACAACACGACTCACTATGGTAAAATTCTCGACGGGCGAACAAGAACGGACGCAAGCGACACTGGTGTATTCATCGAATGCAAAGAGGGGGGAGCACCAGGTACCAATTGCCATTGCAACTGGCCCAAGCGAGACTGGCAAGGGTGGCTGGAATGTGACGACATCACCCGATATTGGGTACGCGGGCACGGACATACAGGCCTCGATGACTGCATCTGGCCCTGGTGAAACAGCAATTGCATGTGCACCGCTGACTACTTCTTCGCAATCAAAATAGGAGAGAGACTAGCTGCTAAGTGCCGCACTTCTCTAAGAACTTGGTAGAGTGGAGCGATTAGACTGTTGCTCTAGTCGACAACCATCCCATTCTTCGCTATAATAGCAAGCAATTATGGCGACATTACAAGACTACCGAGACGAACGATTACGAAAATTAACTGCTTTGCGCGAGCTAGGCATCGACCCTTACCCAGCACACACTGAGCGCACACACGACTGTGCGACAGTGGTGATGCAGTACGACGAACTGGCTGGCCAGAAGGTGACGGTGGCTGGGCGCGTGGTGTCTATCCGCAGTTTTGGCAAATTGGCCTTCATCAAGCTGCAAGACGCGAGCGGCGAAGTGCAGCTCTATCTGCAGCGCGACACAATGGCCGAGCTCGACGCTCCGCGCGGTATCCTGGGTATGAAGCAGCTGCGGCTGCTTGATACGGGCGACTTTGTCGAGGCAACGGGCACGGTGCTGCGGACGAAGACGGGTGAGATTTCGGTTGGGGTACGTGAGCTGCGGCTGCTCACCAAAGCCCTGCGGCCACTGCCAGAAAAGCTCGAGAATAAAGAAGAGCGTTTTCGCCGCCGCTATGTGGATATGAATGTTAACCCAGCGGTGCGTCAGCGCTTTTATCGCCGCAGCGTGTTTTGGCAGGCGACGCGCGATTACCTCAACCAACACGGCTTTACTGAGGTCAACGTGCCGGTGCTGGAGCACACCACCGGTGGGGCGGATGCCAACCCGTTTGTGACCCACATGGACGCGCTGGACGGCCAGCAGTTTTACCTGCGGATTAGCCACGAGCTGCCGCTCAAGCGCCTGCTGGGCGCGGGGTTCGAGAAGGTCTACGATATTGGCCCGCGCTTTCGCAACGAGAATTATTCTGATGAGCACCTGCCCGAGCATATCGCCATGGAGTGGTACGCCGCCTATTGGGACTGGCAGCGAGGCATGCGCTTTATGGAAGACATGTACAAGTATGTGCTGGAGCGAACCTTTGGCACGCTGCAGTTTACCCTGGGCGAGTTTGAGGTGGATATGAGTGGCCAGTGGCAGGTGTGGGATTATGCCGAGGTGATTCACAAGCACTACGGGATTGATGTGTATAATACCACGATTGAGGAAGTCGCTGCTAAGCTGAAAGAACATGGCCTGGAGGTAGAGAAGACTGATTCCATCCCGCGCGGCATCGATAAGCTGTGGAAGAATATCCGCAAGACGGTGGCTGGGCCGGTCTGGCTGGTTAATACGCCCAAGTTTATCAGCCCGCTCTCTAAAACCAACCCGGATAACCCGCAGACGGTGGAGCGTTTCCAGCCGGTGATTGCCGGCAGCGAGCTTGGCAATGGTTTTAGTGAGCTGAATGACCCGATCGACCAGCTGAACCGCTTTGTGGAGCAGCAGCAGATGCGCGACGCTGGCGACGAGGAAGCGATGATGCTGGATATCGACTTTGTGGAGATGCTAGAATACGGCATGCCGCCGGCCTGCGGCTGGGGCTTTAGCGAGCGCGTCTTCTGGATTTTTGAAGGCGTCACAGCGCGCGAAGGCGTGCCATTCCCACAGCTCAAAAGCGACATCGACGAGACGACGCGGGCGGTATACCCAGATATTCAATTATAGCCAAGGGGATGGTGTTTGGCTAGCAAGAAATTATCTCGTGAGAAGGTACGGAAGGCTGGGAAAGTCCTAGTTCATAGTAGCCCAGGTACTATTGAATATGATCAAGCACTTGAGATTGCGCAACAGTGGCGTTTAGCACACGTCTATCCGATCAATACATTCCAAGCTCGATTACGTCATATAGCAAAGAATATACCAGGATCTATCGTTGCACAGCGATTAAAGCGTATGCCAACGATTATTGATAAGTTAGATAGATATCCAGATATGCAACTCTCTACCATGCAAGATATAGGTGGGGTGAGGATAATTGTTCCAACTATTACAGCGGTTTGGGACGTGGTATCGCAATATGAAAATGCCCCACGTTTTACGCATGAGCTAGAGAGAAAAAGAGACTACATAACAACACCAAAATCGGATGGATATAGAGGCGTTCATTTGGTCTATAAATATAACAATACACTCGCTCGGACGCAAGAAGCTAAAGACTGTAAAGGATTGCGGGTAGAGGTGCAAATAAGAACACAAGAGCAGCACATTTGGTCTACAGCAGTGGAGACGATAGGTATGGTCTTGCACGAGCCATTAAAGACGCGTGGTGGTAATGAGGATTGGGAAGAGTTCTTTGCATTGATGTCGTCGGCAGTCGCTATAGTTGAGCAGCAAAATGTATTGGAGCAGCACAAATATTTGCGACCTGTAGACATATACAGAGCTCTCGCAAAAAAGGCTGCAATAATAAATGCTATAGATATAATGAAAGGTTATAACCTCGCAGCGAAAGAGATTCAGGATAATCAGAGAAAAAATAGAAGTTACTATCATATCATAGAGCTCAATATAGATCGCAAAGTCGTTACAATTAGAGCTTTTAGTGAAAAGGAACAAATAGAGGCACTACAAGAGTATAGTCGTCTTGAGCAAGCAACGCAGGGTGATCTAGCAAAGAATGTGGTTCTTGTCTCTATGAGTGCGCTAAACAAGCTACAAGAAGCATATCCAAACTATTTCTTAAGGATGGAAGCTTTTTTGAGAAGACTTGAGGCTATTATTGACTCAGTAGCCTAGATTAGTTATTATAGCTCTATGACAATTGCTCAATTCAAAAAGAGAATCAAGCAGTCTCTCTCAGATAATAAACCTCTGATGAAACAGTAGGGCTTTTAAAATTGTTTAATTAAAAGTAAGCTTCGTGCCTATGTATTTCACTGGTGGTTGGTTTCTTGCAGTGAGCTAACCCGATACACTTGGTGGCCGTGGTGGACTGCTTGGCGTGGCTCGTGGTGATGCATGGTGCGCGGTGCTATTCTGGACGGCGATGGACGTGCCGCGGCTGGGTGCTGTGCCAGGGCGGCGTGGCGGCGGGGTAGTGGTGCGCGGTGGGGCGCTCATTGCGAGGCCGCCCAGGCCGCTGGCTGAGCCGCTTGGAGGTGGTGGACTACTGCTTGGCGGAGGCGTACCGCTACCACCACTCGGGCTTGGTGGCCCACCAGGAGGGGTGTTGCTATCTTTGCTACCTAGCTGCGTGGTGGCAGTATTCTTGGCACGATAACGCCGGATAAGGTAGAGGATGAGCGCAGCAATGCCAACCAAGAGAGCAAGCAGCGAGATAAGGATGAAGACCCACAGTGGCTTATCTTCGCCAGCGAGGAATTTGTCTAGCGTGACCTTGCCGATGTGGCGCACCATTGGTGGCTGCTTCTTCTCGTCGGGCTTTTTGTCGGTGCGGCATTCTGACCAAATGGCGTCGGGGTAGGCAGTAGCCAGCAAGTACCAAGCAGTAGAGGCTACGGAGTAAGCATTCGTCATTTGGTTCGCTTCGTCGACATTAGTGACGTAGGGCCAAGCACCATTAGCTCCCTGAGATGGGTACGTTCGCTGGGCGCTAGCAGCAACTTCGTCTTTGTTGCCTGCGACGTTGTAGGCCTGGGTGACGCCGAATGTCCCTTCAAACCAGACGGTGGGGGTGTAGGTGCCAGTTAGGTATGGGGTGTAGCCCTGAGACCCTGCGCGGCTCATGGTAAAGTTGCGCGTGTAGGCTAGCGAGACTTTGGCTTTGTCGTACTCGCCGATTGCGTTGAGGAAAATAGAGCCCCAGCTGGAGGTGTCCAGCGCTTTGGCATGGTCGTCAAGTCCTTGGTCGAAGCGATTCTCGGCTTTATTCCACAGTTTCTCCATAATGACTTTGGCCAGGCTGTCGGCCTCTTGGCGGTAGCTGGCGTCGCCGTAGACTTGCGAGGCTCGCTCGTACACATGCCAGAGGTCGGTATTGTGCTCAGTGGAGTGCCAGGCGATTTCGAACTGCTTGTTGTTATCGTCATCATTGATATTTGTGCCACCGCGGTAGAGGCCAGCACCAGGGCCGGATGTACTTTTCTTAGTCTTGACCCAGGCCAGGGCAGAGCGCACCATGCTGCTGACACCATTGATATCACCAAACTTCTCTTGGTAACGGATGAGCGCATAGAGGACGAAGGCTACACCGCCAGTATAATAGCGCGCCTGCTGGTTACTGGGGTCGAGCTGGTGGGCGCTGGAGGGAAAGGCACCACGCGACCGACCGGATTTGATCTGGATGGTCTTGAAGCCATTGACGAGCTGGTCTGCCATCGCTTTGTCGCCCGCACCAACCGCCACAAGCAGCGCCAGCGACTGATCGTACATAAATGAATAGTGCACGCGATGAGTGCCGTAACCATCCTGGCCAGGCGAGAACTCGTACGAGCGGATCAGCCCCGCAAGCTGTGGCTGGAAGTACTCAGCGAGGATCTTATTGCTGCGCGTATCCACCAGGCGCAGCATCTTGTGACCCTTCTCAGTGCCGGGGAAGCTAAAGGTGCGGTTGGTGTTGGCGGCTTGCTTGGCAACGAGGTAGGTTTGGTCGGTAATGACGTAGGATTGGATCTCGACATTTTGGTACTCAGTGACGCGTGGCCAGCTCTCGCCGAGAGGTTGGCCGCTACTGGCATCATAGAGACGGAAGCGCCACTCACCACCAATACTACCATCGACTGGTGAGAGGTCGAGTGTCCAGCTGCCATCGCCCTGCACCTGGGCAGGGGTAACCTTGCCTTGCTCATACTCGGCATCTGTAGCGCGAAAGGCCTTGACGACGCGGCTGCCACCGGTGGGTGCCTTGCCCGAGACTTTGCCACGGTAGTTACTCGGCACAGATGATGGTGAGGTGACAGAGAGAGGCGTGGGGTTGCCAGTGGCATAGCTGCCACTGTTCTTGAGCTGGAATGAGCCCTTTATCTCGCCAGTGTAGTCAGTGCCGTACTGCTTGGCGGCGGTGATGGTGCTGCCATCGCCAGCGTTGCGGATGGGCTGCATGAGGCCGCGAAGGTTGGCGAGGGCCTTAGCGGCGCGGGCTTTGTCGGTCGGGGAACTCAGCGCTGTGGTCTTAAAGCGCATCGTATTAGGATCGCAGATGTCGGGCTTATTATCTTTTTTGGTGGACGAATTGGAGCCGGAATTCGTGGCGGGCTCGGCCACTGCCACCTGGTGCAGCTGCACAAAGCCAACTGCCAGTACTACCACTGCTGCCACACCTGCAAACCGAAAATCCGTCCAATATCGTCTCACTTCTGCTATACTCCTCACCTCGCCGATTAGCCGTTGGGTATTGCCTGTGAGTATAGCATAACCATTTGCAATATCACAGCATAAGCGGTATAACTTAAACAGATATTAACAGGGGTGGAAGGAAGTGATTGGCGGGGATATTTGATGGTGCACGAGAGCGATTTGGTGAGTAGTCTGAGCTGTGCTCAATCAAGAGAGTATGACAGGCTGTGGTAAGCTGAGAGATTCAGATGTTGTCAAACGGATCGGCGATTTTTGAGCGATGCTCGCGTTTGACATTCCTCGCCGCATGGCGCACAATCGATGTATGAGAACGACACGCGTTATATCTGCAATTGGTGTCTGCTTGGTGCTGCTGGGCACCGCGCTCGGGGCAGTGCCAATGCAGGCCGACACATCGGTACGAGCCTATTCATCATCGAGTAGTAGTAAAGACAACTTCACTATCACCAGCTACACGGCCGACATGGAGCTTGGGCGCGATAGCGAGAAACGCTCCACCCTCAAGACAAAGCTCACCATCACGGCAAACTTCCCGCCAGAGCAGAATCATGGCCTTGCGCCAGAGTTCGTTACGCAGTACAAGGGTCATCACACGAGCTTTGCGCTTGGCTCGGTGCAGGATGAGCATGGTAATGATTATGAGTATAGTTGGTCGGGCAATACCCTGCGCATTGGCAACAAAGACACCTACGTCTCGGGTAGCAAGACATACGTCATTACCTACACCCAGCGTGATGTCACGTGGAACTATGGCGATACGCAAAAGAATGAGTTCTACTGGGATGTGATTGGTACATCGTGGCGCGTGCCCATTAGTAATGCCAGTATTACGCTCAAGCTGAGCCCCGAGCTTGCCGCCATCAGCCGGACGACACCACAGTGTTACACTGGTAGGCAAGGGAGTCGCACCACCTGCACCGTCACGTCACCGAGCAGCGACACCATAACTGCCTCAGTGGGTTACCTTGCGCCATATGCTGGCATGACGCTGGCAGTAGGCTTCCCGCAGGGGGCGTTTGCGGAGTATAAGAAGACGCCCGGGGAGGTGTTTCAAGAGCGGCTGGAGGCGTTCCTTCCACTTATATTCTTTGTGAGTATGCTGGTGCTGGGGCTTGCCTCGAGCCTGGTGTATTGGCTTTATCAGCGGACGATTGGCCGGAGCAAGGAGCTGGGGACGATTGTGCCAGAATATCTGCCACCCCCGAGCACAAGTGTGACAACAGCGGCAGAGATCGTGCGGCCATTCCGGATGGTGAAGGGCTCAGCTATGGCAGCGCAGATGATCGACTGGGCGGTGCGGCACTACATTCGTTTGATCGAGGTCAAGCCCAAGACGTTCTTCTCACGGGCGCAGTACGAGCTTGAAGTCGTCAAGGATGTCAGCAGCCTCCACCCCGAGGAGCAAGAGATCCTGGGCGATATCTTTGGTCACCTGCCTGCGGTGGGAGAGCGCATCAACCTCAAGACGCTGCGCAACAATACCTCCTACGCCTTCCGCCTGAGTGATAATGCCAAGAAGCTCGATAATCTCATCGACCACACATATAAGTTGCGCGACACAAGCCGGAAGGGCACACGGGGTTTTCGCATCTTTGCGGGTGTGCTAGGTGCCTTAGTGCTGGTGCTGTGTGCAGCTACGATGTTTGTGCCGTTCCTCAGCGGGCTGCAATTCCTCTTCTTCCCAGGGATCTTTATTGTGATTATCATTGGCAAGCTAGGCTTTGCTAAGCCACTGTCGGACAAAGGGCTGGCATTGCGCCGCTACCTACTGGGGCTCAAGATGTATATCCGCTACGCCGAGGCCGACCGTCTACGTTTACTGCAGAGCCCTGAGACCGCCGAAAAAGTTGATATTGGTGACCACGCTCAGCTTGTCAAACTCTACGAGCGGGTCTTGCCCTATGCTGTGCTCTTTGGCCAAGAGAAGCAGTGGAGCCAGCAGCTGGGGCAGTACTATGAGGAAGTAGGCACGCAGCCCGATTGGTATACTGGCCAAAGTGCCTTCAATGCAGCAATGTTTGTCTCGAGTATGAGTAGCCTGTCGAGCTCTACCTCTGTGGGCTCGAGCGACTTCTCGTCGTCGAGTGGAGGCTCGACTGGTGGTGGCTTCTCTGGCGGCGGCGGAGGCGGCGGAGGTGGCGGCGGGTGGTAAAGCCTCCTGCTTTGCTTGCTTCAGTGCGCATCTATTGTTCAGTCTTTCTTCTGCAAAAAACAAAGAAGCGGCCATTCTCTCGTCGTGGTCGCTTCTGAGTGTAAGAACGAAAATAGATCGGCCACAAACATAGCCCACCAACCATGCTCAAACTGAACCGGATTAATTGCTCAACCCGAGAGTGCGCGACAGGCACGACGATCAGATTGAGAATGAGCCCTATGGTGCTACATTCTGCAATTTCCGGCTTGGTGCTTTGTGGCGAACTTGGTATACTTGGTACAAGACATAAGGAACGAACATCATGGATTGGCTTCATATTATTATTCTTGGCATTGTCGAGGGAATTACTGAGTTTTTGCCCATCTCGAGTACGGGCCACTTGATGCTGGCAGAGAAGTTGCTGGGCTACTCGGTGAGCGACCCGGGGCTTGTCGCCTTTACGGCGGTGGTGCAGATTGGGGCGATTGCTGCGGCGATTGTCTATTTCTGGCAGGATATTTGGCGCATTGCCTCGGCGTGGTGTGCTGGCGTGGTGAACCCGCGGGCGCGGACGTTTCACTACCGAATGGGGTGGTATGTCATCATTGGTTCGCTGCCGATTGCAGTGGTTGGTTTGCTTCTTAAGGATACGATCGAGACGGTACTACGCGGCCTGTGGTTTGTCGCGGCTGGGCTGATGGTGTGGAGCATTGTACTGTTTTTGGCCGACCGCCGGGGGCGCGAGACACGCCATGAGCGCAACCTCACCTGGCGCGATGCTATGGCAATGGGCCTGATGCAGTGCTTGTCACTCATTCCGGGGGTGTCGCGCTCGGGAGCGACGATTGCCTCGGGGCTATTCCGCGATATCGACCGCACCACTGCCACACGGATGAGCTTCTTCCTGGGGATTCCGGCATTGATGGCAGCAGGTGGGCTGGAGGCCGTGACGCAGTCGCAGCAGATTGGCCGCTTGATTGGTTGGCCACAGATGATACTGGGGATTATTATATCCTTTGTGGTGGGATATGTGGCAATCTCGTGGCTGCTGCGCTTTGTTTCGAGTAATTCATTTGATAAGTTCGTCGCTTACCGCTTGGCGCTGAGTACACTACTCATCATCCTGCTTGCGGTGGGCGCGTTGGCACCGGTGTAATTTCTCCATGCTTGTTTTCAGACTTACCTCACGTCCTATTGAGCAGGGGAGTGAATCTTTTTTGAAGACGTCGGCCTTCTAGAGATCATGCTCAAGATCGTTTGGCGTTTCGTTTGAATGAGTATAGCGGTGTTTTTATGGCGACGCGTTTTTGTACTCCACCCAGATGAAGTAGGGGGAGTATTAGTTCATATATGCAAGGTTTCTAGATTCAGTCTTGTTATAATTTTGCTTCTGAAGCGCTAGAAAAAACATTGCAATGTTGTTCACTTCGTTTGCTCTCGCTGAGTGATTGCGGTATAATTGCTATTAACATTAGCAGCTTATGGAGGCGCAATGATCGAAATAAAAAACATTACAAAAGTCTATGGCAAGAAGAAAAACACCTTCACCGCCCTCAAGGATGTAAGTCTTGCAATTGAGGAGGGATCGAGCGTGGCAGTGCTGGGCAAGTCGGGCTCGGGCAAGTCCACGCTGATGCATGCCATCTCTGGCCTGGATAAGCCACAGCAGGGCGAGGTGGTCATCAACGGTGAGGATATCTTGCGGCTCAAGCGCAAGGCGACCGACCGCTTTCGAGCGCGGACGATGGGTTTCATTTTCCAGAGTTTCTTTGTGGAGGGCGGCGAGAGTTGCTATGACAATGTGAGTCTGTCGCTCGAGACCGCAGGTGTGCCGCGCAGTCAGCGCAGGCGGCGTATCGTGGCGGCGCTCGAGGCAGTTGGTCTAGAGGACAAGATCAAAGCGCGGGCCAAGGACCTCAGTGGTGGGCAAAAGCAGCGCCTAGCGATCGCCCGGGCAATTGCTGCTGAGCCGCAGATTCTCTTTGCCGACGAGCCGACGGGCAATCTCGACTCAGCAACTTCTGCAGTGGTGGAAGACCTGCTCTTTCGTTACGCCAAGGAGCATGGTGCGACGCTCATCATCGTTACACACGACGAGGATCTCGCGCAGCGCTGCCAGCGTATTATTCGCATCAAAGATGGGGTGATTGATCACGACAGCGCTATGGATGATAAGGCGACAGCTTCTCCCAAGGCTAAAAAGGCGCCAACTCGTCGCCCAGCCAAAGCCACAGCACCTGCCTCGCGGCCCAAGAAAACAACGAAAAAAGCCACGAGCACCACCACAAAAGCTAAATCCACAACCACCAAGCCAACACCAAGGAGGGCAGACTAACCATGAAGACGACTGATATCATTCGCCGCGCTGGCCGCAACCTGCGCCGCGCCAAGATGCGTACCCTGCTTACCAGTATCGCTATCGCGGTGGGCGGCTTCGCCATTATGGCGAGCTTGATGGCGGGCGAGGGTGCACGCCAGTATATTGATCGGCTGATTAGCAGTAATATTGATGCCAAGGCGGTGTTTGTCGTCAAAGACAAGCGACTCATCGGGGCACAATCGGGCCAGCAGGCTGACCTGCGTGAGTATAATCCTGATAGTATCAACCGCTATGGTAATGATTATAAAGCCCTAACCCAAAAAGACATCGACAGGCTGGCGGCCCGCACCGACCTCGAGAAGGTGAGGCCAGTCTATCAGCTCCAGCCCAAATACGTGAGCTTTGCGGCCAAGAAAGACAAGAAATACAGCAGTGATGTGAGTGTCTTTGATGGTGCGCTCGCGGCCGAAGTCGTGGCTGGCAAACAGCTAGGCAAGGGCACTGAGCTCGCGACTGGCGAAGCCGTCATCCCTGAAAGCTATGCCGAGACACTCGGGCAATCGCCTGCCCAAATGGTGGGCAAACAACTGACCGTCACAGTGGTGCAAATGCCACAGAAGATCGACGAAGCGATGCTTGGCCAGGTCTTTGCTGAGAAGGGGCAGGCTGGGGTGAATGAGCTGATCAATGGCAAGGAGCTGCACAAGACCTTTACTATTGCGGCTGTCACGCGCAAATCGGCCGACCAAACCCAAGCAATGCGCGGCATTGGGATTAATGCCAAAGTAGCCCGCGAGCTGAGTGACTACAGTACCAAGGGTACGAGCCAATACCAAAAGTACATGTCTGCCACCGCGGTTGCCAAGCAGGATGCTGAGGCTGCCAAGAAGTCCCTCGAGCGAGATGGTTACGCTGCAGCTACTGCCAAAGATCTGCAGCAGACACTCTTCCGCTTTATTGATATCTTGCAGGGGATTGTGCTGGGCTTTGGTGCGCTGGCGCTGATTGTGAGTATTTTTGGCATCGTCAACACGCAGTACATCTCGGTGCTAGAGCGGACGCAGCAAATTGGCCTGATGAAGGCGCTGGGCGCTAGCCGGCGCGATATTGGCCGCTTGTTCCGCTACGAGGCTGCCTGGGTCGGCCTGCTGGGCGGTGCGCTGGGTGTGCTAGGCGCGTGGGGCGCTGGTGTGGCGCTCAACCCAGTTATCTCGGAGAAGCTCCGCTTTGGTGATCACAAACTCCTTGTCTTTGTGCCAGAGCATGCTGCTGCGGTAGTGGTTGGCCTGATGCTGGTGGCGATCATTGCTGGCTGGCTGCCAAGCCGTAAGGCTGCTAAGCTTGACCCAATCGAAGCGCTGCGTACCGAGTAATCTGGGTAGATACAAAGAGCCAAAACCCGCTTTGCTGGATAGGTAAGGCGGGTTTTATGTACCTGTGCTTAGCTGGATATTAAAATACCGAATTATCTCAAAAATTCGTGGTAGTATAGAGGATTTAAACACGAACAAATTGCCATTACGCTTGGCGTGGTATCTGATATAATATAGTTATGTTAGATATTCGTTATATTCGCGCGCATGCCGACGAGGTGCAGGCAGCAGCGCGCCATAAGGGCTATGAGGTGTCCATCGCAGCGCTTCTCGCGTGCGACGATCAGCGCCGGGAGCTTCAGCAGCGGGTGGATGCTGTGCGTACCACGCGCAACGAGACTGCCGCTCAGATGAAGGGTGGCAAGCCAAGCCAAGAACTCATCGCTACAGGCAAGGCACTCAAAGCCGAGCTTGCAACGCTGGAAGAGGAGCTGCGCACCATCGAGAATAACTTTTTTGCTCAGTTAGAGGCAGTGCCAAATATCACCCTGCCAGACGTCCCACTGGGCGGCGAGACAGACAGTGTAGAGATTAAGCAGTGGGGTGAGCGACGTGAGTCGGCTAAAGACCACCTCGACTTTGCTACGAGCCGGGGCTGGCTCGACTTTGAGCGCGGTGCTAAGGTGGCTGGCACGAAGTTTTACTATGTGCTGGGCGACCTCATGCTGCTCGAGAATGCCATTTACCAATACGCCCTCAATTTCCTCGTGAGCAAAGGCTTCCGCCCTATGACGGTGCCGCACGTGGTGAATGGCCGCGTGGCGCGTGGTTCGGGCTTTGCACCCAAGAGCGATAAGGAGAGTAACGAGTACTTTATTGAAGGTGAAGACACGATGCTTATCGGTACAGCCGAGGCTCCGCTGACAGGCTTCCATGCCGATGAGATCCTGAGCGAGAAGGACTTACCGCTCCTCTACGCTGGCTACAGCCCCTGCTATCGCAAAGAGGCTGGCGCTGCCGGGAAGTTTAGCCGCGGGCTGTTTCGGGTGCATCAGTTCAACAAATTAGAGATGTATATCTATTGCTTGCCCGAGCAGTCGGCTCAGATGCATGAGAAAATCCTTGCGCTGGAGGAGGAGATTTGGCAGAGCCTGGGCGTGCCATACCACGTGGTAAATATCGCAGCGGGGGATCTTGGTGCGCCAGCTGCCAAGAAGTACGACATCGAGTACTGGTCGCCTGTTGATGGTGCCTACCGTGAGCTGACTAGCTGCAGCAACTGCACCGACTTCCAGGCGCGCAACCTTGGCATCCGCGTCCGCCGGGCCGATGGCTCGCTCCAGGTAGTACACACCCTCAATGGTACCGCAGTGAGCTTGGCTCGCGCACTGGTAGCAATTATCGAGAATTATCAAACAACTGATGGCCAGCTCCGCGTGCCAACGGTGCTGCAGCCATATCTGAATAACAGGGAGGTACTCTAGATGGGGCGCACAATCAGAAAAATGAGCCGCAAAGGCTATGCCAAGGTTGCTAAGCCGCTTCTCTTCCGGCGGCAGCCCGATGCAGCGCACCAGTCGATGCTCTGGACGGCGCGGGCACTGCATGCTATTCGGGGCGAGCAGCTCCTCAGTGGCTGGCGCTATAAGAATCCTCGCCTCGAGCAGACTATTCTTGGCCTCAACTTTGTTAATCCCATCGGCCTGTCTGCTGGACTGGATAAAGATTTTGATCTGCCCCCTGTGGCAAAGAAAATTGGTTGCGGCTTTGAGATTGGCGGTTCGGTAACGGCCATGCCTTGTGAGGGTAACCCCAAACCGTGGTTTCGTCGCTTGGCTAGTGAGCAGTCGATTGTCGTCAATGTTGGCCTGGCCAATCGCGGCGTCGCTAAGGCGATCGAGCAGATTCGTAGCTACTCACCACGGGTTTGGCGCGACTTTCCGCTCAGCGTATCCGTAGCCAAGACGAACAGCCCTAAGCAAGTCCGCCCCAAGCAAGCAATTGCCGACTACTGCGACAGCCTTCGCCAGCTTGAAGCAGCTGGTTGCGCACCACTGTACGAGATTAACATCTCCTGCCCTAATGCTTATGGCGGCGAGCCCTTCACCACACCCGCTCGCCTCAAGAAACTCCTCACTGCAGTGGATGAGCTGAAGCTCTCGCGCCCAGTCTTTATCAAAATGCCAACAGATAAGACGTGGACGCAGTTTGCCAAACTCCTCTCCATTATCGATAAGCATAATGTGGCGGGCCTGACGATCGGCAACCTCGTCAAAGATCGCAGTAAGCTCACCGACCCAAGTGTCTTGCCTGACGATACTCCTGGTAGCCTTAGTGGTCGGCCAGCTCAGGCCATTACCACGCGGCTTATCCACAAGACGTATGCGCTGTATGGTGACCGTTTTGTCATCATTGGTGTGGGCGGTGTCTTTACAGCGGAAGATGCGTACGAAAAGATTCGGGCTGGCGCGAGCCTAGTTGCGCTGGTGACGGCGCTGATGTTTGAAGGACCACAGGTCGTGGGCGATATCAACGAAGGCTTGGTGGAGCTGCTCGACCGAGACGACTATGTCTCTATTAGCGAAGCAATCGGTGCGGCGCACCGCAAGTAGGGAAGCCAGTGGCGTCCGAGGCAATGGCCCACGCGTTGAGCATTTTTTGCTTCTCCTATACAGTACGCAGCAGTATGGTTTGGCCAAGCGGTGGTGCGGCACATTACTGGTGCAGATTTGCCCGTGCTGCGCGGTGGGAAGCGATAAAAACTCACGTCCTTCCTGGGTGGCAGCATGAGTCTGTGGTAGAGTATCGAGCTGTCCAGTATGTTGGTACGCATGCGAGGGAGGGTTATCTACTCTGCGACACAACATTCATCGTTTCTGGCTATGTTGACCGCGCAGCTGACCGTTGTGTGGGTGGCCAAGCGGTTGATGTGTATCGGCTAACGGGCCAAACACGCGCCTACCGCCTCATGGTCGATCGCCAGACGGCGCAGTCATATGTAGCGCATCTTGCCCCAGCTCATTTTGATGAACTATCGACCGAGCCACAGGCTGTGGCTGCGCGCAGTTTCATTCCAGTAGACAGTCTATGACGGGTTGGCCGCCTGATAGAAGTGCTCGACAGTCTTGCAGCACACACCGTTGAGATAGAGGCGAAGTACCAGACATTGCTGCGCTACCGCAATCAGCAAAAGTAAAGTAGCGTAGCGACACAGCTTGGCTCACAGCCATTTGACATTACTCATACTATGCTGCATCATAGGACGAGGATATTGCAACAAAGGAGCAAGAATGAACGAACATCAGCCAGCAAGAGATCCAGGAAGCGGAGAGCGACGAAACCTGTCGGAGACTGCGGCTAAACTGCAAGCTAGGATGAGCTGTGTACTCACCGACGAACCTTTTGAGTATGCCAAACATAGGCCAGGTGCGTTGCAGGAGCGTCGTATCCAAGCTAACCCAGAGCTCAATGGAGATGGTGAAGGCGACGCCACTGAGCGTACTATATTTTTGACAGGCCCTGAGGGTGAACATATAGCGGTGTTTGGGGTTGTGCTTGATGCAATGTCGGTCGTTTTGGACCCGTCTGTCGCTATTATGGCACCTGATAGTAATGATTGGGTGGTGTATCGTGCAAAATCTGGTCGCCCGAAGGATGGCCATGACGGCCAGTGGCAAATTGAGCGTATCCATGGCAGCCAGACAGGTCAGATTGATAGTGAACCATACACGTTTTTCCAGCCGGTAGATAAAGACGGCAAGCAAGATCTGGAGCGCGCAGAGACTGATGCACAGGAGTTGCATGATGTCAGAAATCTCATCGAAGGGGCGCACTGTCGCATAGAGACTCCACCTAAGAGTGAGACGAAGGTCTTGCTCGACCAGACAAAAAAGCTACGCGAAGAGGCGGCCTATTGGATAAACTTACTAGCTGAAGGTCTCTATCCGCGTCGATAATTTGCCCATAACAACCCCTGTTTTCTCCTCAACCATGCTATACTATAAGCACAAGTTGCTAACACGAAAGGGGTCAGCATGATCGCAAACATCGACATTACCGGTATTGGCAAATACTCGCCAGACGAGCCAACCAAAAAATACATCCGCAAGAAGATCGGTGCGCTCGACCGCATGGTGTCGCGCCACGCTCGCAAGACCGTGAGCGCTATGGTACGCATCGAGGAGATTAATGGCGAGCATGGCAATAAGTATGAGGTAGAGGTGGTCATTACCGTGCCAGACCAAACCATCAAGGCCAAAGACTCCACACTCAACGTCCTGGCTGCCACCGACATCGTCGAGCGCAAACTGGCTGGCCAGCTGCGCAAATATAAGCAAAACCAGCTGCCGCACCTTGGTCGCCGTGGCCTTCTCGCTCGCTTCAAGCGCAGCTTCGAGCGCGAGCAGGATCACCCTACGGAGTAGGCGATAGGTATGCAAGAGTTAAGAGGCTGATATCGGTTGGGCATCGGCCTCTTGCTCATACTTTGTGCGGGCCACCCTTCCCAAACGGCCGCAAACCCGGTATAATGAGGGGAGTTTTTTGAATTGAATGGCCGCTTAGAGAGGAAAGCGAGGGAAGTTTGACACCATGGCAACAACACAGCAAAAAGCACTGACGAAGATTTTTGGCGATCCGCAGAAGCGGATCTTGAAGCGTCTACAAAAGAAGGTAGACGAAATCAACAAGCTCGGGCCTAAATACAAGGCACTCTCGGATGAGGAATTAGCCAAGCAAACAGGGGTCCTTAAGCAGCGCCTACACAAGAAAGGTACGACGCTTGATACTATCCTGCCTGATGCCTTTGCAGTGGTGCGCGAGATGGCCGATCGGGTGATTGGCGAGCGACACTATGATGTGCAGCTGATTGGCTCGATGGTGCTACACGAAGGCAACGTGGCCGAACTCAAGACTGGTGAAGGTAAAACCCTGATGTCCACTCTGGCAGCATACCTCAATGCGCTCGAGGGCAAGGGTGTGCATATCGTGACCGTCAATGACTACTTGGCGCAGCGTGACGCTGGCTGGATGGGGCAGATCTACAGCGCTCTGGGCATTAGTACTGGTGTGATCATTAACGAAGCGTCCTTCCTCTACGATGGTGCGTATACCAACGAGAACCATACTGACCCACGTATGCAAAAGCTCCGCCCCTGTACACGGCGCGAGGCCTATGAGGCAGACATTACCTATGGGACAAACAACGAGTTTGGCTTCGACTACCTGCGCGACAATATGGTCAATGAGATTAGCCTGGTGCGCCAGCGCGAGCTCAACTTTGCCATTGTAGACGAGGTGGATTCCATCTTGATCGACGAAGCGCGTACCCCGCTCATTATTAGTGCGCCCGCGGCTGAGAACCCTGATAGCTACTACCAATTTGCCAAGATTGCTGCCAAGCTTGTGCCGGAGGACTACCGTCTCGATGAGAAGCACACCAGTGTAGCGCTGACGGATAGCGGCATCGATAAGGTACAGAAACTCCTTGGTATAAAAAATTTGTACACCCCTGAATATGTTCGCAGTGTCTACCATATCAACCAAGCGCTGCGCGCACAGACACTCTTCCATCGTGACAAAAACTATGTGGTGACCAATGATGGCGAGGTGATCATTGTCGATGAGCACACTGGCCGCCTCAAGATCGGCAACCGCTACAACGAAGGCCTCCACCAGGCGATCGAAGCGAAAGAAGGCGTGCCCGTTCAGCAAGAGAGCATGACGCTGGCAACTATTTCCTTCCAGAATTTCTTCCGCCTATATAAGAAGCTCAGTGGTATGACCGGTACGGCCTTTACTGAGGCAGAGGAGTTCCAGCAAATCTACAGCCTGGATGTGGTGGTAGTGCCGCCTAACAAGCCAATTACCCGCAAAGACCACCAAGACCTTATTTACAAAACCGAGAAGGCTAAGCTCAAAGCTGTGGCAGCCGCCATCAAGAAGTACCATGAGCAAGGCCGGCCAGTGCTGGTGGGGTCGGGCTCGATTGCTAAGAATGAGCTGATCGCCCAGTGGCTGGACAAAGCGGGCATTGCATATGAGATCCTCAATGCTAAGAATAATGAGCGTGAGGCCGAGATTGTAGCACACGCTGGTGAGAAGGGTGCCGTGACGCTAGCGACAAACATCGCGGGGCGTGGTACAGACATCAAGCTTGGGCCGGGCGTGAAGGAGCTTGGTGGCTTGGTGGTGATCGGTAGCGAGCGGCATGAGTCGCGCCGGATCGACAACCAGCTACGTGGCCGTGGTGGCCGCCAGGGTGACCCAGGCGACACCCAATTCTACGTCTCAACCGAAGATGACTTGATGCGGATCTTCCAGGGCGAGCGCATTGCCGGCCTGATGGAGCGCCTTGGCGTGGAAGAAGACATGGCCATCCAAAACAAAGCCGTCAGCAAGACGCTCGAGGCGGCGCAAAAGCGGGTTGAGGGCTTTAACTTCGATGCGCGCAAAAATGTTGTTCAGTACGACAACGTCATCAACCGCCACCGCAAAGTGGTCTACACCGTGCGGCGCAAGATCCTCGATGGCGACAATATCAAGCCAGAAATTCAGCGCCTGCTGCGCACTGCAGTCGAGAGCCTTACAGAGGTACCAGCCAAGCAAAACCCCAAGTTTGCTGAGGAGTTTGGCGCAATATTCCCACTGGATAAAGACGAGATTAAGAAAATCGGTGCCGAGAAGCGCGATCGTGTCCGGACCAAGATGGCACTCGATGCGGCGAAAAAATTGTATCAAGATAAAGAAGACGAACTGGGTAGCGAGCTACTGCGCGGTATTGAGCGCGAGGTGTACTTGCAGGTGCTCGACACGCTGTGGATGCAGCATCTAGAGAATATGCAGCACCTGCGTGAGGGAATCCACTGGCGCAGTGTGGGTCAGCGCGACCCGCTCGTGGAGTACCGCGCCGAGTCGCAAAAGTTGTTCGATAGCCTGCAGGCTAACCTCCGGGCTGAGGTCCTCCACGCGATCTACCAAGTGCGCAAGACAGATGCCATTACTCGCGAGGCAACCGACAACGAGCACGACACCGAGCTCACCCGCCTGGCTGAAACCTCGGTGGAGCGCGGTGTGAATGAAATCACAAGTGGGGAAGCGAATCGTGATCAGGACTTTACCAAAACAAAAGCGGCACCAACTACTGCCGATGTCAACCGCAAACGTAACGCCGCCCGCAAGAAAAAGAAAGCCCAGCGGCAGAATCGCAAAAAGAACCGCTAAATGCAGCACACAGTAACAGAGGTCAGGCTAAAGAATGGTGCCTGTGGCCTTCTCATCGACGTGCCTGGCGCAACCGTGATGAGCTTCCAGTTCCAATTTCGGGCGGGCAACCGTTATGTTGCGAGCAAGGACATCTACGAGACGGCGCACATTATGGAGCATATGGCCTTTGGTGCCAATGCTCAGTTTGCGAGCGAGCATGAGTACGAGGCAGAGTTTATTAAAAACGGTGCCTACCACAATGCCTGGACGAGCGACCTGTCTATGGTGTATGTGGCGGACTGTGCGGACTTTGAGTGGGAGCGTATTTTGCAGTTGCAGCAGGTGGCCATTACGCAGCCAAAGTTCAACCAGACGGAACTCGAGGCGGAGAAGGGCAACGTGCGCAGCGAGCTTGTCGGCTATCTTAACAATCATAACCGAGTGCTGTGGCCCAAGATTCAGCAACTACTGGGGAATGACATCTACACCTACCACCAGCGCGTGCGCACCATTGCCCATGTGCAGTTGAGCGATATCCAGGAGCACTACCGACGAACCCACACTAGTGACAACCTTCGCTTTGTCATTGCTGGCAAAATGGCGGGGCGCAAGGCGCAAATCAAGCGTATGATCGAGAGCTGGCAACTGCCGCGTGGTGAGCGCTTTGCGGTGCCGCACGACGAACTTCACAGTGGTAAGCCTACCCTCATCCGCCGCAAAGAGGCCAGCAACCTCACCTTTGGTTGGTCGATGGAGATCCCGCGCGAGCTTAGCGATAAAGAAGACGCTGCACTCGATTGCCTCAACCATATTCTCACTGGCACTATGCACTCGCGCATCTTTGGCAAGGCGCGCAAGCAGGGCATGGCCTATGGGATGTTTAGTGATGGCTCGGTGGGCAAGTATGAGAGCAGCTGGGACTTTGGTGGTGAGGTAGAGTGCGACAAGGCAGAGCGGCTCTTTGCTTTGATTGTCAGTGAGCTCCAAGCGGTGCTGCGTGGTGAGATTACCGAGGCGGAGCTTGAGGCAGCCAAATCCTATGGCCTGGGGCGCTACCAAATGGGGGCGCAAACAGTAGCACAAATTAGTGGATTCTACACTGGCCGCTTCTTCTGGGATGGCTATGTGAAGGACTATGCCAAGGTGCCACAAGAGATCAAAGGCACAACCCTCGAGCAAATGAACGCTGTAGCACGTGAATTCATCGCTGCCAACACCTGGGCACTCGCTGGTGTGAGCAGCGGCGAGCGCAGCGACATCGTGCGGCTAGGTGAGCAGCTGGAAGGGCTGTTTACACAGAGGTAGAAGCACCTCAGCTTAGTATAGTTGCCCCCTTTGTGCCATAAGAGTCGAAGTTTTTGTGGCGATGCTTGGCCTATCTGCTTATATAATTTGATCAAATTATTTTTACTATTTTTTAGTGAAGGCAAGGAGAGATACTTGCATTCATTGAATTTTGTCGTATTATTGAAGTAATAGCATAGGAGAACAATGTATGAGTGACGTCAATCCAACCAATAGTAAAAGTTACCGTCCTGGGGACGAACGAAAAGGTTACAACGACCTTGTCACGATTGTCCTCACAAAACGGGAATGCTCAGATTTATTGACAGCCATGAATGAGCTCACCGCAGGCCCGTATGCACCTTCTGAAAAAGAATGGCAATGGATGGAGGATGTCATGGGTATGCCTACGCGCGAAAGTTTGATGGCACTATTCGATAAGGTTGATGATTTCCAAGAGGGCGACCTTAGGTCGTCCAAGTAGCATTCCGAAATACTTGACTTTTGAATCACAGTGACAATGCATACCTGCGTCGTGCTCAAGTGACTCCTCGTCAGAGTACGAACGATTAGGTTAGTTGCATTTGTCTCGCGTTCCGACGTTAGGCGAGTTTATGAGCACCGAAGCTCAGATGGACGTTGAGCGATATGGCTTCAACCCTGAGGAGGATCGGGACACATCACACAAGACCACACTTTGCTTATTTAACAAAGTAATAAGGAAGAGCAGCTTGGGCTAGTAGATTTTTGTGGTTTGAGCGGATTAATAACAATAACCCTTATTCTCACCTCTGATGGATCCACATGAGATAGGCTATGTATGCTATAATAACGGTATGAAAGTTGCGATTGCTGGGTACGACGTTGAGGGTCGTGCGACGTATGATTATGCGCGGCAGGTGTGGCCTGCGGCGGAGATTGTGATAGCCGATGAGCGGCGCATTGCTGATGTGCCGCCTGGGGTGGTGGATGTATTGACAGGCCTAGATGTCTTTGCTCAGCTGGGTGATGCCGATATCGTCATGCGCACCCCTGGATTGGCACCGTGGCGGATCGAGACAGATGGGACGGTGTGGTCGGCTACGAATGAGTTCTTCGCACGCTGCCCCGCGCCGATC
>ERZ773049.252-NODE-252-length-34021-cov-17.589060_pt1 | contig 34021 bp, 49 predicted proteins | sample MGYA00580633_ERZ773049 | MGnify/ENA primary metagenome ERZ773049 (study PRJEB29015, sample SAMEA2737991) | human oral metagenome | biome: human oral; feature: human-associated habitat; material: dental | place: China | collected 2066 ...
CGTTTCCTTCGGCCAGTCGGCAAAATTCAAGGGCGGTGCGGTAGTCGGAGTATGTCGGGCTGATTTGGTAGCGGGTATTGCCAAGGCGTTTCCAGTGCCGCCTGTCCTCGTACCAAATCCCGTTTTGTTTGTCGTGTACCAACCCGCGCCGTGCCTCTTCTTCGGCGCGGGTTTTGCCGAAAACTGCGAACATTATTTAACCGCTTCTTTTAGGGGTTTGCCCGGGCGGAATCTCGGTTTTTTGGTGGCGGGAATGGTCAGTGTCTCGCCGGTCTGCGGGTTGCGGCCTTGACGCTCTGCCCGTTCCGAAACGTGGAAAACGCCGAAACCGACAATGGATACCTCGCCGCCATCGGCTAATTGCTGCTTGATGGTGTCAAACACGGCGTTAATTACTTTTTCCGTTTTGTGGTCGCTCAAGCCTGCTTGTGCGGCAACGGATTTGACTAATTCGGTTTTGTTCATTTTTTTGCTCCTAGGTTGGTTTTGGATGCGGCAAACCGTGCCGCGCGGGTTTGGATTTTCAGACGGCCTCTTTCATAAACGCGAACCAATGCGTTTTGCCGTGGCGGCCGGTGGGATGCCCGAATAGGGGTTGGTTAGGGGTAAGTGCCAAAATCTGCGGCACTTTGATTTGGTCTTCGTTCCATTTAAAAATCAGCACGCCATTGGGTTTTAATACGCGGAAACATTCCGCGAAACCTTTGCTGAGGTCGTCGCGCCAGTTTTGAGTAAGCCGGCCGTACTTTTTGTCCAACCATGATTTTTTCCCTGCTCGTACAAGGTGCGGCGGGTCGAAAACCACCAAATTAAAGCTGTCGTCGGCAAATGGCAGTGCGGTAAAGTCTAGCCGCACGTCCGGGTGGATTTCGAGGTGGCGCAGGTTGCCACGGTCTTTCAAGTAGTGGCTTTCGGTGCGCAGGTCGCCAAATAGGCAACGTTGGTCTTGCTTGTCAAACCACATCATGCGGCTGCCACAGCAGGGGTCTAGGATAGATTGCATTTTCAGACGGCCTCCGTTACCGTTATTTCAGTCTGTGCACCACGCCGCCGGTTGCGGCGCGGTGTTCTTCGGGTGTGAGGCCGTTCATAGATTGCAGGTTTCCCGCGCCGATGATGGCGGCGGCTTGGATTTCGACGGCGACGGTGGCGATGATGTTGCCGCCGATTTTGCTGACGGCCTGCGCGGTGGCGGCGTCGATTTGTCCTGTCTTCAGGCGGTGCAGGGTGTCGAACAGTTCTTCACGCAGTTGTTCGGTTGCACTTTTCATTTTTTTCCCTTTTTGTTGATTTCGGTTTTCAGTTCTTCGTTTGTACGGCCTGCTTCTATGATTTCGGGAGGCAGCGGCATGGTGTTGGCAGCTAGCAGGCGGATGGTTTCGGCCAGCTTTTCTATCGGCATCAGAAATTCCGACCAGGCAGTTTTCCGCCCCTTGAAGGCACGGGCGTTTAATTCCACCTGCCTGTTTCCGAACAGGAAAATGCTTGGAATAACGAGGCAGTGGGTATAGGCCGCGCTGTCAAACTGGTCGGCTTCGGGGTCGGGTTTCACAAATAGGACGAAGGCGTCGCAGTCGAATTTGTTTTGGCAGCGGAAACGGTAGACGAAGCTTGACCCTCCTTTTTGTGACGAAAATCCCGACGAGGTTTTGACGTCGATACGCAGTTTACCGAGCAAAAAATCGTAGTTTGGGTTGTGCATGCTGATATTTAGGTTTACATCTACTGCTTCGGGGATGAGTTTGGCGAACAAGTCTTCGCCTATTGTTCCGATGCACGAGCCGCTGCTGTTTTGCACGATTGCGTCGTGCAAGCGTAAGACTTTATGTTTCTGGGCGATGATGTAGCCTTGGTACAGGTCCAGTCCCGCACTGCAGGCGGCAGCCTTGAGGGGGGTGTTTTGGTAGGCCTGAAGGAAGGCTTCCACCTGTTTTTTAGGGAAGTCGGCGGTGCTTAACATGGGTTGGTCTCCGTGGTGTCGGTGAAAAACGGGTCGGGCGTAAAGGGCGGCGGCGGGACGGCAAACAAGTATTGTTCGGCTAGTACGGTATCCGCTTCGGCGATGCCGCCCGGCTTTCCCCATCTGAGTTTGACGCGGCGTGCGTAGGTTAGGGCTTGGCTGAATCGGATCAGTCCTGCGGTGTCGCGCCGCTGCCGTGCCGCACGCGCTTTCGAACAGCCAGATGTCAAACTTGCGCTGATAGCGGAATGCGCTTGAGTCGGTCGGTTTGGCGGGGTATTTGGGCAGCGGTTCGGTGGTTTCGCCCCTGTTAGTCAGGATGCGTGTTTTGCCGTCAAGCTGCCCGTATTTCAGGCTGTAGTAGGCGGCGGTCGGGAGTATGGCGGGGCTTTTCAGACGGCCTCCGTCTGTATGCGCATGGCCGCGTCGATTGCAGCGCGCATACTGTCGAGGTGCTGCTCCACGCACTCGGTAGGAAGCATGAGGTTGCCGATTTTGTTTGCAGGGTCGGCCAGCCAGTCGAAGCGCGAAGTATCGGGGTGAGGGATGGGTTCGAAAGTACCGTAGGCGTAAAAATTCGAACATTTCTGCCCTTCCCAGATAATCCACACGGCGGTTTTGCCTGTGTCGATAATCAGGCCTTCCGCGCCTGTTTGTTTGCAGCGCACGCGGTCGCCGAATTTGAGTTGTTGTGTCATGGGTTGCTCCTAAGTTCAGAACGGGATTTCATCAATATCGTCTACGGGTTGCGCGGGTGCGGCCGGATCCTGACGGCTTGGCGGCGCGGGTGGTGTGTGTTGGGCGTTTTGCTGTCCGCTGTCGTTGCCGCCGCCCAGCATTTTCATTTCGCTGCCGATGATTTCGTATGCTGTGCGCTCGATGCCGTTTTTATCGGTGTATTTGCGGCTTTGGATGCGGCCTTCGATGTAAACGAGGCTGCCTTTTTTCAGGTATTGCCCGGCTACTTCGGCCATGCGGCGGTAGAGGGTTATCGCATGCCATTCTGTGCGCTCTTGTTTTTGCCCGTGCTGGTCTTTCCATGTTTCGCTGGTGGCGATGGAGAAGTTACAGACGGCCTCGCCGTTGGGCATGTAGCGCACTTCGGGGTCGCGCCCTAAGCGGCCGATTAGGATGGCTTTGTTTAATGACATTTAATTGCTCCTTTAATCATCTAGGCCGATGGCGTGTTTCCAACCTTCTGTGCCGAAGCTGTCTTCCTCGTCCATGATATCTAACAGCGAAACTAAATCTTGGATGTGGTTGGCAAATTCCGAATATTCTTGATTACTTGATAACTTGCCGATTGTTATTAAAAAATCATTAACTTTCATTTTTATATTCCTTTTCTTCATTGGTTGCGGATTGTCCTTCGCCGCTGTTTGTTTCGGCAGTAGGTTGGGATGGTTGTTCAGGCTGTCCGACAATATCGTTCAGGTTGCTGCGGGTGTCGGGTTTGATTTCGGGGACGGCGAACCAATCCGATGCCTTGCTCATGCCGTCTTTGATGCTGGTATAGATTTTGCGCAGTTCCAAGAACTGGGCGGGGCGGATGGCCTCTATCCTGCACTGGTAGCGCAACTGAACCATCTCGGCGGTTACGCCGTATTGGCTGTAGGCTTCCAACATTTTTTTGATGCTCTCTTCGCTCAAATCTACATTGGCGGCCAAGGTTGTGCCGCATTGGGCAACGGCCGCCTCCACTACGTCGCCGGGGATGACGCCCAAGATGCAGGCACGCAGGCGGCGTGCGCCGTTGTTGGCTACGATTTCGTAAATATCGCGCGGGTCAGTCAGGGTTTTGGTTTTGCCTCCGGCGAAGCGTTTGTGCGGCACCTGAAACACTTTGACTTGGCGGGTGTTGGTCTCCAAGTCCCAAGCGTAGGCTTCCACAGTGCTTTCACCGTTGCTTTGGCTGATTTCGCGGATGCCGAAGTCGATGTTGCCCCAGTTTTGGGCGAGGACTTCGGCCAGCCGGATAGACGGGCCTTCTACCATTTGGTTGCCGCGCGGATATTGGTACACCGCGCCTTCGGCTAATGATTGACGGGTACAGGCGTTCAGGATTCTGTCCATTGCCTGTATCTGGTTGCGCGGAAACTGCTTGGCCATGACAACCATGGCCTGAACTTCGGTGGCTTCGCGGTGGGCTTTGCTTTCGACCATGCCGTTGTGTTGTGGGGCAGTTGGGGCGTTGAACGGGTTTTGTACGGTGGGATGGGTCATGATGTTTCCTTTATCGGTATGCCCATGCGGGCAGGGATAGGGTTTCGATTTCTTGGCTGTAGGCTGTCCACTCTTGGCTCTTCTCGGCCTCCAGCAAGGTTTCCAAGTCGCGTCGGAATAGTTCGTGCCCGTAGGCTTTGGCGTCATCATCCAAGCTGTAACAGGCAACGGCATAGGGGGCGGTTTTTTCTACGGGGATGAAGACAAAGCCGCGCGGCCATTGCCCGGTTGCTTGGTAGTAGCCTTCGCTGTAAAAGGCATCTTGAACGTGGTATCGGTATTTGGCTACGCTGCGGGCAAACTCTTCCGGGCTGGCGTCGGTGGTGCTTTTCAAATCCACAATGATGCCGCCGGGATGCAGGTAGTCGGGGCGGCAGCGGCAATCGATACCGCTGTCTTCGTCTGTCCAAAAGATGCTTTGCTCGGCCTTCCCCCCTTGCAGCAGGGCGGATGCTTTAGGATGGGCGGCAATGGCGGCGGACATGCCTTCGATGGCCGTCAGCCATTCGGCTTTCAGCACGGTCTGCCCGCTTTGACGGATACTCTCCAACATAGCCTTACCCTCCTTGGTGCGCCCGTTGAAGTCGGGCGGTAGGACGGTGTAGGCCGTCTGAAAGGTATCGGGCAACAGGATGTAGTCGTGAAAGGCCGAACCGAAAACCAAAGCATCGCTGCCTTCGTGTTCCGCCTCACGGGCTGCCTTGTAATGGGCGGGCGATTTGGCGATTTTGTCCAACCCGCTTTTACTGATGGCGGGGTGTGCGTGGTAGTCGGTATTGGATAGGCCGTCTATGATTTTTGACATGGTGGCTCCCTGAAAATTGCTATGTGTATTTGTGCCAGTAGGCGGGTTTCAAAATTTCGGGCATCGGCGGAAATTTGTTTACTTCGCTCGGTGTGAGGTATTTTTCCGCCTTGCATTTGTAGTAGTACCTTTTCTGCCGCTCCGTGCATGTTCGGCATTGTTTTTGCCGGAAGCCGTTTTTCTGTAGGTTGAAATCGCTTTCCGGCTTTGCCTTTTTGCAGGCGGGGCAGGTGATGATTTGGGGCATGGCGTTACTCCGACCCTATATTGCCTTGCGCTTCTTCCAGTCGGCTGCGGGCGACCTCTATTAACAATTCGTACTCGCGTTTGGTTTTTTCGTCGTGCACTTCGGCGGATTTGGCTAAAAACTCTTCCACGCTGCCGGTGAAACAACCGCGCGTGGCTATCAGGTCGTTTTTGCCGCAATAAACTGTCAAAGTGCCGTTCTCCGTGCCGACGTTTGAAAACCATACAACGGCATTATTGCCGAATACCCATGCGTTGCCTGATACCCATGCGTTGCCTGATACCCGTGCGTTGCCTGATACCCGTGCGTTGCCGTATACCCATGCGTTGCCTGATACCCGTGCGTTGCCGTATACCCATGCGTCGCCGTATACCCGTGCGTCGCCGTATACCCATGCGTTGCCGTATACCCATGCGTCGCCGTATACCCGTGCGTCGCCGTATACCCATGCGTTGCCGTATACCCATGCGTCGCCGTATACCCGTGCGTTGCCTGATACCCATGCGTCGCCTTCGTGCGAGAGGTTTCTCTCGGACTCAATATAGCCGCCAAACTCACCCTCTTTTACATTGTGAAAATCCTTTAATGCTTTGATTCGGTAAAGTTTACGGCCATCAAATTCTATAAAGTCGTCTTTTAAAATTTCGTATTTCATCTTAGTCTCCAATAGGCTCATATGGCGGATGCCAATCGGTGAGGTCGGCTTCTTCAACCGCTTTGACTGCTTCGGCCTCCCGTGCCGCTTGTTCTACCTCCACAGCGTTCATGCGGCGCATCCATGCTATGTCCGCCTCCACTTCCTGCCGCGTTTTGGCGGCGTCCCATGCAGGCGGCGGGAATGGGGGCGTTCGGACTGTTTCAGGCAGGCGACAAAACGGGCGCGCGGATGGCCTTCCGCGAAGCCTACGGCCGACTGGCGGCCGACGTACGCGAAGCACGCTGGACGGTGAGCGCGGGGAGCGACCGCGAACAGCGCACGCGGGCGGTGGAAGCGGCGGTGCGCGATGGCAGGCTGGATGCGCACCGCGCCGCCGCCTATCTGCCCTCCGAGGCGGCGGAAGCGCGGCTGCGTTTGGAAAACCGCCCGCTGCTTCCGCACGAAATCGAGGCGGGACGGGCGCACTCGGCACGGCTGATTGCGCTGCTGGCCGACAAAATCGGACGGATGCAGTGAAGTGCCTGCACTGCGTTCATGCCGATTTCCGCGATGCGGCGGCTAAGGGGTTCAAAGGCCATCTGACCTGTCCGACGGTGGATAAGTGGCGGTACCTGAACAGGCGCACGGTATGCGAGAGCGGGAAGTTTCAGACGGCCTCCGAAGAGGTGGTGGCAAAACGGATTGAATGGTTTGAGAGGGGAAAATGACGGGAATAGTGGGTTTGATTTGGCTGACGGGCGCGGCGGTTGTCGGGCTGGTGTTGGGGTTGGTTGTGATTGCGGTTGAAGAGGTTGGGAGGAGGCGGAATGGCTGAATATTTTTTGTGCCGCATCAACGGTAGGCCCAAGGGAAAGGGCAGGCCTAGATTTAACAAGTCGGGCAGGGCTTATACGCCGAAGGCGACGCGGGAATATGAGAAGGCGGTCAGGGAGGCCGCGATGAAGGCCGCCGCCGCACTGCAATGGCTGAAGCCCGATAAGGAAGTGCCGTTGGAGGTTTCGGTTACGGCGTATTTCCCCGTGCCGAAAAGATGGAGGAAGGCGGATAGGGAGGCGGCCTATGCGGGCGACCTGTACCCCATTTCCAAGCCGGATATAGACAACGTGGAAAAGCTGGTTTTGGATGCGTTGAACGGTATTGCGTATCACGACGACTGCCGCATTGTTTCGGTTTCGGGGCGCAAGCGGTATGCGGGCGAGGATGAGGAACCGCATGTGCTGGTTTATGTGGCGAGGCAGAAGACTTTTTCGGAGATGAAGGCTGAGGCTTTGGCACGCGGGAAGCATGAATGGTAAGGGTAAACAGGCCGTCTGAAAGAAACAGGAGGAAATGATGTTGGAATTGGTATTCAAAAGCGGTAACGAGGCGGAAACCGACAGCCGCAGGGTGGCTAAGGCGTTTGGGAAGTTGCATAAGGATGTTATCCGCGCCATAGAAAATTTGGAGTGCCCTGCCGATTTTGCAAAGCGTAATATTGCGCTTTGCTATGAAATCAATGAGTTGGCAAACGGGAAGCCTGTTAAGTATTACAGACTTTCGGAAAGCGGCGCGATGCTGCTGATTATGGGCTTCACCGGCAGCGAGGCGGTCAAGGTCAAGCTGGCGTTTATCGAAGCGTTTAAGGAAATGCGCGAGCAGATTGCCAACTACCGCGAATATTGCGAACTGATGGCCTTGCGCGATGCCAAGTTTGCCGAAGCGTCGGACTGCGGGCGGGGGCTGGCGCATTGGGCGCGTGAGAAAACGCGGCTGGATGCGATGATTGCGCGGCGTGAAAGCCTGTTGCAGTTGCCGTTGGTTTTGGAATCCGAAGTATGAGCGCGGCGGAACGTGGAGATTGCCTAAAAATGCAAAATGAATTTAAACCATTGAACAACAAACCAATTGAAGGATTTGAAGACTACGAAGGTTTTGTCGAAAAATTCAAACCCAAGCTGACGACCGATGACTGCTATACGCCGCCTGCCATCTATACAGCAGTGCTGGAATGGGTCAAAGATGAAATCGGCATTACCGAAGGGATGGAGGTCATCCGCCCGTTCTATCCGGGCGGCGATTATGAAAATGAAGACTACATGGGCAAGGTCGTCATCGACAATCCGCCGTTTTCGATTATTTCCCGCATCGTCCGTTTTTATCAGGAGCGGGGCATTCCGTTCTTTCTGTTCGCACCGCGTATGACCTGTCTGTCAGGGAAGGCTGCCGATATGCAAAACCTGACCGCAGTGTTTGGTGCATATGCGATTGTTTACGAAAATGGCGCGAAAGTGCCGACGGCGTTTTTGACCAATATGGCGGGTGATTTGAAGATTTGGGTATCGGAAACTTTGAGGGAAAAAATAAAAGCCGTGCAAAGGCCGTCTGGAAAGCAACTGCCCAAATACGTTTATCCTGATAATGTGGTCAAAACCGCCGATATGGAGCAGTACGGAAATTTGAAAATACACCGCCGCCATATCCTGCCCGTCAATGCGCTGGATGCACAGCGAAAACACGGTAAAGCCGTGTTTGGTAAGGGGTTTATGCTGTCGGCTTCGGCAGCGAAGGCAGCGAAGGCAGCGAAGGCAGCGAAGGCAGCGAAGGCACGCCACGCTATTGTTTGGGAATTGTCGGAACGAGAAAAAGAGCTGCTAAGGCGGCATGAGCAGGCGGCTGCAGATATCCGCCATGACGGAACGCATAAGGCCGTCTGAAATTCTAATTAGAACGGACGGCAGTCTAATTAGAACGGGAAAGGATTTGAAATGGCGGTAAATGTTGCGGTGGTGAAAACGCCGGCGGGAACGCTTGCACCGGCGACGGCATACGATGCGGAATTGTTGCGGGATTATGCCGCCGGCCGGCAGTTGAAGGTGGAAATCAAGCAGATGGGCAACCGCAGTTATCAGCACCACAAGCTGTTTTTCGGCGGGCTTTTGCCTTTGGCGTATGAGTACTGGGTGCCGTCTGGCGGGCTGGTTACGGACGGGGAGCAGAAGCTGATCAGCGGTTTCGCGCGGCGGCTTGAGGCCATGCATTCGAGCGGCGGCTTGTTTTTGGAGTTTGCCGACGAGTTTGTACGGATGGTGGCGGCAAAGCGGGGAGAGAAAATCGGTGCGGTGTTGCAAAGTATGGAGGCTTTCCGCAAGTGGCTGACGATTGAGGCGGGATATTTCGATGTTTACGAAACGCCGGACGGCTACCGCAAGGAGGCGAAAAGCATCAGCTTCCACAGTATGGGTCAGGAGGAGTTCAACCGGTTTTACCGGGACTGCTTTCAGGTGGCTTGGAATATGATGTTGTCGTCAAAGTTTGAGTCGGAGGAGGCCGCCGAACGGGCGGCTATGGAGATGATGGAGATGGGCGGATGAGCAAGATTACGCAGTCGGCACGCGGCGAGCGTTGTCAGATACGTTTCCCGGGCGTTTGCAATCATGACCCGGAAACGACGGTTTTCGCGCATTACCGTTTGGCGGGCTATTGCGGCACGGGCATCAAGCCGCCCGACTTTATGGGCGCGTATGCCTGTTCGCGCTGTCACGATCTGGCCGACGGGCGGTTGAAGGCGGATTGTGCGGAAGGGGAAATTCAGACGGCCTTCGCGGAAGGTGTGATGCGGACTTTGGTTTTGTTGCATGAAAAAGGGTTGGTTAAAACATGAACGGGGCTGTGAATGTATAGGAATGTTGAACAAGTATTACGTGAAGTTTATAAAATCCATAGTGTACGCATGGAGTCGCTGAATAATACAGCCAAGGTGTGTGCGTGGTGTGAAAGTAAGGGTGTGATGGTTGGCAGTGGAGAATTGACGCAAGCCGAGACGCACGCAAACGCCGCGATGATTATCAGCCGCATAGAGCGCGTGTTAAACCGTTATGAGTTGGCTGTGATTGAATGCACATATAGCGAAAACCTGAGTGGTATTGTGGATATTACGGCGTATATTGAAGAGCAAAATGTAGGGGTTAATTTGCTGTTGTGCGACAACATATTATCCAACTTGTTTACGGGGCTTCCTAAAAAAACCGTTATTATGGATAAATACGATATATCAAATGGTTATTTGTACCGGCAGCGTGAAAAAATAAAGAGGGTGGTAGCAGCATTAGAGACAACGGCTATATTGAAATTACAGGATGAGTTTGAATCATGCCGCATTATTGACAAATCGGAGGTTTTAGGTATAATTATGATATAGTTTGGAAATAGCTATATGAACCGCCTTTGTTGGGCGGTTTTTTGCGTTTTCAGGCCGTCTGAATTTGAGCTTCTGCCTGTACAGGTAGCGGCGTTTGAATTTTCAGACGGCCTGAATAACCTGAAATTTTGGGTTGGAGGGTTCTCCGGCCGGTTTCAGGTTTCTGTGGGCGTTTGCCGTTTGAAGGTGTTCGGCAAAGGCTGTAGGGGCGTGGTTTCACGCTGAGGGGAGAGGATTGCGGACGCTCCCAATCGCCAGAGGGTCGCGCCTCAGTTTCCTAATGTCGTGTCCTAGCCCCGCGCCTGATTGGTGCGGGGATTTTTTTGGAGGTTCGATATGAGCGATAAGAAACGCCCAGTCGGGCGACCGACAACATACAATCAAGAAACGGCAGATAAAATCTGCGAACTGATCGCCCGTGGCATGAGCTTGCGGGCGATTTGCGCATCTGCCGATATGCCTGCGGGCGGCACAGTACACCGCTGGTTGGCGGAGCACCAAGATTTTCAGGAGCAATACGCGCGTGCGCGCGAGGAACAGGCGGACGGTTTTGCCGACGAGATTATCGATATTGCCGATTCCGTCGCCCCTGAAACGGGTGAAGTGGCGAAAGCCAAGTTACAAATCGACGCCCGTAAGTGGAAGGCGTCCAAGCTCGCGCCGAAGAAGTACGGCGAGAAGCTGGAGTTGGATGCCGATATGCGCGTGAAGGTAGAGACGCGCTCGCTGGAAGATATTTTCAAGTAACCCTATGGCCAATCCGTATTTCAAGCCGATCATCCGCAAGGCGCGTTACAAGGTGCTGTACGGCGGGCGCGGCAGCGGGAAATCGTATTTCTTGGCGGAACTGGCGGTGGAAGTTTCGCGTCGCATCGGCACGGTCATCCTGTGCGCCCGTGAGTTCCAAGGCTCGCTGGACGATTCGGTGTACCAGCTATTGATTGAGACCATCGAACGCTTGGGCTACGCGGATGAGTTCGACATCCTGAAATCCACCATCACCCATAAAGGCACGGGCGCAAAGTTCGTGTTTTACGGCATCAAGAACAACGTGACCAAAATTAAATCGATTCAGGGTGTCGGCGTGTGCTGGGTGGAAGAAGCCGAAGCGGTAACAAAAAATTCATGGGATGTTCTGATACCGTCCATCCGTGGCGACAAGAACGCGGAAATATGGGTGAGCTTCAACCCGAAGAATATTTTGGACGATACCTATCAGCGCTTCATCGTCCATCCGCCCAAAGACAGCATCGTCTTGAAGGCGAATTACGACATTAACCCGCATTTTGCCGATACGCCGCTACTGGCCGACATGCTCGAATGCAAAGAGCGGGATGAAGACCTTTACCGTCATATTTGGTTGGGCGAGCCGGTGGCCGACAGCGAACTGGCGATTATCAAGCCAAGCTGGATTGAAGCCGCCATTGATGCGCATGAAAAACTGGGCTTCTCAGCCGCAGGCCGGCGCATCCTTGGTTTTGACGTGGCCGATGAAGGCGATGATGCCAACGCCACCGTATTGCGGTACGGCTCGGTCGTAACCGACATGCAGCAATGGCGCGGGCAGGACGTGATTTACTCCGCCGACAAGGTTTACCTGTACGCCCAAGAGCAGAATATTGACCGCATCGTGTACGACAACATCGGCGTAGGTGCCGGTGTGAAGGCGCAGTTCCGGCGCAAGAACGGCAAGGTGCAGACGCTAGGCTTCAATGCCGGCGGCGCGGTGTACAAGCCTGATGCCAAGTACACCGACGACAAGAAAAACCGCGACATGTTCGCCAACATCAAGGCGCAGGCATGGTGGATGGTGCGCGACCGCTTCTACAAGACGTGGCGTGCCGTGCATCACGGGGACAGTTACACCGAAGACCAACTTATCAGCCTTTCAAGCAGCCTGCACGAATTGGAATACCTGACTGCCGAATTGAGCCGCCCGCAGGTGGATTACGACCAAAACGGGCGCGTGAAGGTAGAGAGTAAAAAAGACATGAAAAAGCGCGGCATCCCCAGCCCGAACCGGGCGGATGCGCTGGTTATGGCCTTCGCCCCCGTGCAGGGCGGGCTGAACATCAACCCCAAGATATTGAGCGGACTATGAGCAAAAAGAAAAAACACACAGACAAAGCCATGCGCCGCGCCCTGCAAAGGCTACCTGAAAAGCAGCCTGCATCCTACAGCTTGGATTTCCCAGTCCTGCCGGACGGCGTGAAGCCAAACGGCCTAGCGATGGACAGTAGCCCCTTAGGAAACTTCGGGGCTGATTGTTTTTTCGGTACCGGCTTTATCGGCTATCCGCGCTTGGCCGAGTTGGCACAGATTTCCGAATACCGCAGCGTGAGCGAAACTACCGCTAATGAAATGACCCGCCAATGGATAGAAATCAAATCCGTAGGCGAAGAAGACAACAGCGAGGTCATCAAGCAGATTGAGGAATGCTACGAGCGGCTGAACGTGCGCGATGTGTTCCGCAAGGCCATTGAAACAGACGGCCTGTTCGGACGCGGCCAGATATTGGTGCAAATCAAAGACCACGACGGCAAATTGGCCAATCCGCTGCTGCTGACCGAGAAAACCATTACCAAGGGCAGCCTGAAAGCCTTGGTGAATATTGAGCCGATGTGGACGACCCCCGCGCCATACAACGCCATCGATCCGACATTGCCCGACTTCTACAAGCCGAAGGCATGGTATGTGATGGCGCAGGAAATCCACGCCAGCCGACTGTTCACTCTGATTTCCCGCCCCGTGCCGGATATGCTCAAACCCGCCTACAACTTCGGCGGCGTGAGTATGACCCAGCTCATGATGCCCTATGTGGAACGCTGGCTGCGTACCGTGGATTCCGTCAGCGACCTACTGCACAGCTTTTCCTTGTCCGGTATCAAAACCGACATGAGCGCGATACTGAGCGGCAGCGACGACGGCGACACCAACATCATGCTGCGCGCCGAACTGTACAACCGTTTGCGCGACAATCGCGGCCTGATGCTGTTGAGCAAAGACGAAGAAGAGTTCTTCCAGTTCAACACTCCGCTTTCCGGCTTGGATGCGTTGCTTGCACAGTCTCAAGAGCAGATGGCCGCGCCCAGCCATACGCCGCTGGTTAAGCTGCTCGGCATCACGCCCAGCGGCCTGAATGCCAGCACGGAGGGCGAGATTGCCGTTTACTACGACCACATCCGCGCCATGCAGGAAAACCTGCTGCGCGACCCGCTGGACAAGCTGCTCAAGCTGGTGCAACTGCATCTATTCGGCCAAGTGAACGACAACATCACGTTTGACTTTGTGCCTTTGCAGCAGATGAGCGAAACCGAGCTTTCCACCATCCGCAAATCCGATACCGACCGCGATGTGGCCTACATTCAGGCAGGTGTCGTATCGGCAGAGGAAGTACGCGGTCGGCTGGCGAGCGAGCCGGACAGCGGCTACAACGGGATTGATGTAGAAGATGTGCCTGAAATGCCCGATGACGGTTTTTCAGACGGCCTGAATGACGTTGAAGAGGAAGAAGGCGGAGACCCCGACGCCCCAAAGCCTGAGCCCGCCCAAGATGCCGAATAGGACGAAAGCAAGCCATGAAGTTATCCGCCCCGTCCGATAAAGACATCATCCTCAAGCCGATACAACCCAACCTAGGCGTAGAGGCCGCCTACCGCAAAAGCCTGAAAAAGCTGTTGCGTGAAATGCGCACCGACGTGCAGGACTTGCTTGAACGGCACTACCCGAAAGGCATTGCCCAAGACGGCCTGACGGACGGCTTGCAGGCTGCTTTGTCCGCCCTGTTGCGTTATTGGTTGGCACGGCTTGACAAACTCGCCCCGCAAATCGCCGAGATATTTGCCAATCAAAGCGCAAACCACACAGAGAGAGCCTTTCAGACGGCCTTGCGGGAGGCGGGCTTTACCGTCCGTTTTCGTGCCACAGCGCAGCAGCAAACCGCCTTGCAGGCCGTATTGGGCGGCAACGTCTCGCTTATCCGCTCCATCGGCCAGCAATACCTGAACCGCGTGGAAGAAAGCGTATGGCGCAGCGTGAATGCAGGCTACGACATGGCGCAACTGACCCGCGAACTGCGCAAGGATTACGGCATCAGCGAACGCCGCGCCGCCTTTATCGCGCGAGACCAGACCAACAAAGCCAAGGCAGCCATTGAAAAGGCACGGCGGCAGGAATTGGGCATTACCGAAGCCATATGGATGCACTCCCACGCAGGCAAAGAACCGCGCCCGAGCCATGTTGCCGCCAACGGCAAACGTTTCGACGTGGGCAAAGGCATGTATCTGGACGGCAAATGGGTACAGCCCGGAGAGGAAATCAACTGCCGCTGTACGAGCCGTGCCGTGATTAAAGGATTCAACTCATGAATACGCAACAGAGAGCCATTTTGAGCAAAGCCCGCCGATTGTTGGCGATGGACAGCCGCTGGATTACCGTTAAACCGAACGGAGCGGAAAACAAAGGCTCGCCCGTCAAAATCGACGAATCAGGCCGGATTGAGGCAGGCATGGGGGGCAAGTTTAACGGCGAGAAAATCAACGAAGTACGAAAAAGCTTTGTCGGGGCGAAAACGCCGAGTAAAGAGCATCTTGCGGCTGTAGGTAAAACTGTTACACCGCCTGAAAAAACTCCACCTAACAACGTAAAAGAAGAAATTGGTGGCAACAACAATAAAACAATTACTACCGAGCCAAAAATCCCCGACTGGTATGCCGAAATCCGCAAGAAACATTCAGACCCTTACTGGAACGGCAAGTTCTACGATGGCAGGAAGAAGGATACCCACCGCATTTATGTATCCAATAAGGAATACACCATCAGTAACGAACAGAAGGCCGAGCTTGAACAGCACCGCAAGGATTGGGCGGCTTTCAAGGCATCCCAACAGGCTGGCGGGACTTACTTAAATGTCCCTTATGAGCAGCGGGAGCTTGCCAAAAAGCACGGGGCAAAATGGAATCCGGATAAGAAAAAATGGTATTTGCCGCCTGGTGTCGAATTGGCGGATGAAATCAAACATTTCAGCCCGGATTACAAAGCACCGGTGCAACAGAAAACCACATCATCCCCGCAGGTTTCACAGTCCGCTATCGCCAATGTGAAAACTCGCGATTACGACATGGATGCAATGTCTGAAACTGAACTAAAGGAGCATATCCAACGGTTAAGGAAACAGCGCAGGCAGTACCAGAACGTAATGAATGAAGGTGGCGAAGGGTTCAACCCCTATGATAGCCGGATTGAGGAAGCATGGAGTAAGTTCAGTGAGCGATTCCCTAACGCTAAACTTGGAAATTCTAAATTAGACGAAGAGATTAAAAGAGACAACCTACGGGAAATGCGCGCTTTAGCTAAGGCGTTTGGATTTAGGAGATGAAATTGGATTATTTGGACGAAACCTACGCCATGGATTGCGACAACCCTCGTTGGTATAGAAAGCAGCCACAATTGGCCCAAGACCGCTCCCTGCGCTCCTACGACCAAGACGGCAGGCTGCACGTTGAAAGCTCCAACATCAGCAAGGCAACGGTAAATCCGTACTACGGCAGCGAAATCCCCAATTACCAACAACTGGGGCTTGAGCCGAAAAAGGTTTACTACCTGCTGCGAGACCCTGAAGAGTTGGGAAAGGCAGCACCGACGTTCAACAACCTGCCTTTATTGAGCAAGCACATCCCCGTTTCTGCTGACGAGCCACAGAAAGAAGTGATTGCCGGCACGACCGGCAGCGATACCGTGTTTGAAGACGGCTACCTGAAATGTTCGCTGGCCGTGTGGGATGCGGAGGTGATTGCCGGTATTGAGAGCGGCGAGCAGGTGGAGCTATCCAGTGCGTACCACTACACCGCCGATATGACCGCCGGAGAGTTTGAAGGCCGGCATTACGACGGCGTGATGCGCGATATTGTCGGAAACCATGTAGCCCTTGTCGATGTGGGTCGGGCGGGGCGCGATGTAGTCGTAAGCGATTCAGACCCATTCAACAAGAAGGAAAACACCATGAAACTGAAAGCAGGCGCGAAAGCGCGTATTCAGGCAGCCGTGCAACCCCTGTTGGCGCAGGATGCCGAATTGAGCCCCGATGAACTGTTGCAGGTCATCGGCTCGCTCACCAACGAAGTGCAAACGGCGGAGGACGACGGCGAAGAGTTGCCGCCCGAAAACGTCGAGAATGTCGGCACGGACGAAGACGAACCGGAGGACGGCGACAACAACCCAGCCCCCACCGAGCCGGAAGAACCCGCCGAAGACGAAGAGCCGGAAGAACCCGAAGGCGGCGCACCCAAGCCCGCACAAGATGCCGCCATTTCCAAAATGGCGATGGATGCGGCCATCAAACGCGCCGTGGAAGCCGAACGGAAACGTTCGCAAGCATTGGCAACGGCACAACGCGAAGTGGCGCACATTGTCGGCGATGTGGCGATGGACAATGCGGCGGATGTGTACAAGTTCGCGCTTGAACAGAGCGGTATTGATGTAACCGGCGTGCATCCTTCCGCCTACCGTGCCATGGTCGGCATGCTGGGCAAACCCAAACAGCCGATGGCGCAAGATGCGGCCAAAACCGCCGAACAGTTCCCCGGTTTATCACGAATCAGAAAGGCTTAAACCATGTCATTCCAAAAAGCAGTCCAACCTTACCAAGCCCCCGCCGTTGCGGGGGCTTTTGCTGCCCACAACCCGAACGCTTCCATGTTGGCGGGTGAAGGCGCACTCGTCAGCGGCACGGACGGCGTAACCGTCGGCGTGTTTGCTTGGGCGGATGCCGAGGGCAAAGTGTCCAACAAGAAAACCGCCGGCGCACGCATCGGCTTTGTTCACCGCGAACAGCAGGCCAGCATCACCGCCTATCTGGCGGAACACGGCAACCAAATCCTGCCCGGCCAAATCATTACGTTGGCTGTGGCAGGCGATTTTTGGGCGCATTTCCCCGCCGGTGCCGATATCGGCCAAAACGTGTTCGCCAAAGACACCGACGGCACATTGAAAGCATCTGCCGCCGCCACTGAAACCGGCCACACACTGACCCGCTTCAAAGTGGCTTCCAAAGCCGCAGCGGGCGAACTGGCCAAAATCACCACATGGGAGTAACGATTAAATGAATACCTTGCAACAACTCGAGCGTGATGCCGGCATCGTCTTTATGGGCGGCGGCAAAAAGCTGATGAACGAACAGGTGCAGGCTGCTTTGGCGATGGACGCGCAGCCCGCACTGACCACAGCAGGCAACAGCGGCATCCCTGCATGGATGCTGACCTATGTTGATCCGAAGCTGATTGAAGTCGCCCTCCAGCCGATGAAGGCCGCCGAAATCTTCGGCGAAGTGAAAAAAGGCGACTGGACGACCGAAACCGCCATGTTCATGCTGGTAGAACCTACCGGCGAAGTCTCCAGCTACGGCGACTACAACAACAACGGCGTTAGCGGCGCAAACGTCAATTTCCCGCAACGCCAAAGCTACCACTACCAAGTGTTCACCCGCTGGGGCGAACGCGAAGTGGCACGCGCGGGCGAAGCCAAGATTGACTATGTAAACCGTGTCAATCAGGCCAGCGTGAACGCCTTGAACCGCTTCCAGAACAAATCCTATTTGTTCGGCATCCGCGGCTTGCAGAACTACGGCATCCTCAACGACCCCAGCCTGCCGGCCGCCACCGCTGCCGCCCAAACATGGGCGACCGCCACCGGCGAGCAAGTGTACGAATCCATCCGTAAGCTGTTCCAAAAATTGTTGCAGCAGACCGGCGGCCTGATTGATATGAACACGCCGCTCCTGCTGGTGTGCAGCCCGACGGCCAGCGTGGAACTGACCAAAACCAACCAGTACAACGTCAATGTTACCGACCAACTGAAAAAGAACTTCCCGAACCTGCGCATCGAAACCGTGCCGGAATACTCCGCCGCATCGGGCGAGATGGTGCAGCTGATTGTGGAAGAGTTGGACGGCCAGCGCACGTTGGAATGCGGTTTCACCGAAAAACTGCGTGCGCACAACATGGTTTTGGAAGCCTCCAGCATCAAGCAGAAGAAATCGCAGGGCACATGGGGCGCGATTATCTACCGCCCGTTCTGCATTGCTTCCATGACGGTGAGCTAGGCAGCCTGCACAACAAGGCTGTCTGTTTCAGACGGCCTTTTTCATGCCCGCAGGTGCGGGCTTTTTTATTGGAGAACCCAAATGGCAAAACAAAAAACCTTAATTGTTGGCTGCAAACTGCCCAACGGACTGATTATTGAGGTCGGCGGCCAGTCGGTAGAGTTGAACGGCGCAAACGCTTCAAACATCATCGGCGGCCACGGCATCACTTACGATGTGGACGCCGACCTGTTCAATGCCTGGATGGAAGCGCACCAAGACCGCGACATGGTGAAAAACGGCTTCGTATTCGCCCACGAAGATGCAAAGAACACCAAAGCCGAAGCACGGGAAAAGACCGACAACGAGACCAAGTTGGAAGCTATTAACCCCGATGACAAGGATAATGGCGTAAGCACCGCCAAGGAAGACTAACCATGCCCGCCGTCGTCTTCGATAAAGCACGGTTTCAGGCGGCCTACCCCGAAGTGCAGGTAAGTGATGCCCAGTTCGCCATGTGGTTCACGCAGGCCGAAAGCCTGCTGGACAACACCGACCACAGCATCGTGGAAAAGCTGGAAGAGCGCGAAATGCTGCTGTTCCTGCTGGTGCGCCACTTTGCCGCATTGGCTGAACGTGCCGCACAGGGCGGATTGGTGGGACGCATTGCTTCGGCTACCGAAGGCAGCGTTTCCGTGAGCGCGGATATGGGCGCGGTGGGTAGTAATGTCGCCTGGTATCTGCAAACGCCCTATGGTGCAACCTACTGGCAGCTTACCGCCAAATACCGCCGCTTCCGCTATGTATTGGGAGGTTGTTATGCGCGGCGGCGATAAATTCCGGCAACGGCTGGCCGAACTGGCCGCGCAGGCAAAAACGGCCAAGGTGCGCGTCGGCATCATCGAGCAGGCAAACTACGACGGCTCGGACGGCGAAAGCGTGGCACAAGTGGCATTTTGGAACGAATACGGCACGGCAAGAATCCCCGCGCGGCCTTTCTTCCGCAATACCATTGCAGAAAGAAAAACAGAGTGGGCAAGACTGGCTGGAAAGTTCATGCAGGCCAATGGCGGCGATGTGCGGCAGTCTCTTTCGGAGTTGGGTGAAATTGCGGTTGGAGATATAAAAGAAACCATTACTAACGGCAATTTTGCGCCCAACTCCGAAGTAACCAAACTGCTGAAATACCGCTTCCCCACCAGCCCTGCGCGCGTAACCGCCGCAGCGTATTACAAAGCCGTTCGGGATGTGCAACAAGGCAAGACCGTTGTCAGCAACCACGATAAACCGCTGCAATGGTCGGACACCATGCGCGATTCAATCAAATACGAGGTAACGGACGAATGAACTTGAGAGCCATCGCCAACGGTGCGATTACATCCGTCAATCCGAACCTGCCCGCCGTGCTGAAACTCAACGACGGCTACGCCACCGATGCCACGGGGAAACGGAAATCAGGCTACAGCGAGCATCCCGTAACCGTGCAGACCCAAACCCTCAGCACGCAGGATTTGTCCTTGTTTGAAGGATTGGCGCAGCAAGGAACGTTGCTGTATGCCTATGTTACCGGCCAATTCCACGGACTGCGGCGACAGGATGGTAAAGGCGCGGACAAGCTGGTATTCGCGGCCTACGGCGAAACCGAAACGACAGAATGGCTGGTGAAACAGGTGGTGGAAAGCTGGCCGGATTGGTGCAAGGTGCTGTTATGGCGGCAACATTAGACGATATTTACACCGAAGTCCGGGCAATGCTGCTCGGGCTTTTTTCGTGCGAGGTGGTGCGCGGATACAGCAACAACGTACCGTTGCCCAAGCCGCCGTTTGTGGTGATGAACATCCTGAACGAAGCCGCCGCCGCCACCAACGAACACGCTTACGCCGTGGCGGATGAAACCGCTGCCGTATCGCGCCAATCCGAAATACAGATGCAGCTTGACTTCTACGGCGAAGAGGCGGGGCAGATGGCGCAGAAAACCGTTTTGCTTTGGCGCGATTTCTACGCCTGCGAACAGCTGAAATCCTGCCAGCCGCTATATGCCGACCCCGCACGCTTCATGCCGCTCACCAACGAAGAGAGCGAATATGAAGAGCGATGGATGACCACCGTTCATCTGGCCTATGCGCCACAGGCAGAACACCAGCAACAGTTTGTAAACGCTTTTGATTTAACCCTGATCCAACCGTAAAGGATATATCCATGTTCCAATCTATTCCGGCAAGTAAAATTGTCAGCGTAAACCCCGCCGTACTCAGTTCCGGCGGCTCTCCCCTGTCGATGAACGCCGTCTTTTTGAGCAAAAATGAAAACCTGCCCACCGGCCGGCATACCGCGTTCCCCGATGCTTCGGCAGTCGGCGAGTTTTTCGGCTTGACCAGCGAAGAGTTTAAAGCCGCGCAAGTGTACTTTAAAGGCTTCGACAACTCGCACATCAAGCCCGGCACGCTGTATTTCTACCCCTACAACGTCGGCAAAGAAGCCGCCTATCTGCGCGGCGCAAGCGTGAAAAGCATGAGCCTTGCCGCCCTGAAAAAACTTTCGGGCAATCTGAAAGTGAATATCGACGGCAACGACAAGAGCGGCGATAACATCAACCTTTCCGCCGCCACCAGCTTTTCCGATGCCGCCGACAAAATCGGTACAGCCATCAGTGCCACCGTGCAGTTTGACGAGCAGTTGCAAGCGTTTGAAATCGTCTCTGCCACCCAAGGCAGGGCTTCAGAAATCGGCTTTGCCACCGGCACGCTGGCCGAAGCCTTGAATCTGACCGAAGCCAAAGGCGCAGTGATTTCCAAGGGCAACGATGGCGACAGCGCGGAAACCGTGATGGAAGGCGTGATTCAGTCCACTTTGAATTTCGCCACCTTCACCACCGTGTTTGAACCCGAACTGGCCGACAAGCTGGCCTTGGCCAAATGGAGCAACGCGCAGAACAACCGCTTTCTCTATGCCGCATGGGGTAAAGAAGCCGCTGCGCTGCAAACCGGCAACACGACCTGCTTGGGCGCGCAACTAAAAGCCGCCGCATACGACGGCACCGCCCCGATTTATGGCGGGCTGGACAAAGCCGCTTTCCTGTGCGGCGCGATTGCTTCCATTGATTTCACCGAAACACAAGGCCGCATCACGCTGGCGTTCAAAAACCAATCCGGCTTGAGCGTGGACGTGGACAACGCCGCCGATGCCGACAACCTGAAAGAGAACGGCTACAACTACTACGGCGCATGGGCGACCGCCAACGACCGCTTTACCTTCCTTTATCCCGGCCAAATGCCCGGCAAATGGAAATGGATTGATGCCTATGTAAATCAAATCCGCCTCAACAGCCAGTTGCAGCTTGCCCTGATGACTCTGCTCACCTCGGCCAAGGCCGTGCCGTACAACGCGGTCGGTATCGCCCTGCAGCGCGCCGCCTGCCAAGACCCGATTAACGAGGCCTTGAACTTCGGCAGCATCCAGCCGGGCGTACCGTTGAGCGAACAGCAACGCGCCCTGATCAACAACGAAGCGCGCGTCGATGCCGCCGCGAAGATTGAAAGCACCGGCTATTTCCTGCTGATTCAGAACGCCTCGGCGCAGACACGCGGCAACCGCCAATCCATGCCGATGAAGCTGTGGTACACCGACGGCGGCAGCGTGCACAACATCAACCTTGGTTCAATCAACGTCCAGTAAACCACAATAGGCCGCCTGAAACTTCAGACGGCCTCTTTGCAAAGGAAAATATATGCAAACCGTATCAGACCGCACCCTGACCGCCGCCAACAGCATCCTGCTGATGCGCGTGAAAGGCTTTAACGACAACTTCGTACAGATTGAAGGCTATGCCGCCGACAATGCTTTCGACTTCGGACAAGGCAAAATCGGCGAAACCATGATGGGCGTGGACGGCCAGCAATCCGGCGGCTTTACCCCGCACGAAGTAGACTTCAACATCCAGCTTGCGCCCACCAGCAAATCACGTGACTACCTCGACCAGCTCACTAATGCCATCCTGCAACGGCAGGAAACGTTCATGGTGGAGTTTTCGGTAGAGATTTCATCAGTGAAGCGCCGCTACACTGCCACCGGCTTCTTGGTGGAAATCCCCGGCGGTACCACGGCTAAGAAAACGCTGGAAGCCGTAACCTACAGCTTCCGCATCGTGGTGAAACCGGAGGAAATCTGAAATGGCTTTAAAGACCAAGCAAATCACGATTGAGCACGGGCGGGATAAAGGCCGGGTATTCCTGATTACCGAAATGTCCGCCGCCCATGCCGACAACTGGGCGATGCGCGCCCTGATCGCGTTGGCCAACGGCGGCGTAGACTTGGGCGGACTGAGCCCGCAGCAAGGCATGATGGGCATGGCGGGCGTGGCTTTGGACGCATTAGGCCGTCTGAAAGCGGATGATGCCATCCCGCTGCTGAACGAACTGTTGGACTGTGTGCAAATCATCCCCGAAGGCGGCCAGCCGCGCCCGTTGAATATGGACTTCAACGACGTAGAAGACTTTACCACCCTGTGGCGGTTGCGGAAGGAGGTGTTCGCATTGCATACCGATTTTTTGCAACACGCCTTTGGCAAGACTACGGCGTCGGAAGAGGAAGGGGCGGCGGCCTAGACTATCTGAATCTGACCCAAACCATAGGCGCACTGGTGTCTTCCCGCATCTGCACACTGCACGAGTTGCAGACGGTGTACGGGCTGGAAGATGCCTTCAACCTTTTGGAGGTCGTCAATACCGATGCCTTCAACCGCAGTAAGGCCGTCTGAAAAAAAGGAAATACCATGGCAACCGTTATTGACACCCTGTTTATGGAACTGGGCATAGATTCGGGCAAATTCGGCACGCAGGCCAAAGAGGCCGAAAACAGGCTTGACCGCATGTCCGCCTCATTCGGCAGGGCGGAAAAAAGCGCGGCCAAATCCTCAAAAGGACTGGAAAAGCAGGCCGCGCAGTCTGCCAAAAGCACCAAGCAGGCCAAAAGCCTGACGCAGGCGGTCGGCTCCCTAGCAAAGGGCTTTGCCGCCTTCACCGCCTTGGTGATGGGCTCAAACGCACTGGACAAAATGATTCGGGAAGGTGCGCAGGCCAATGTCGAACTGGACAACCTGTCCCGCAACATCGGCATCAGCCGCAACCAACTCCAAGCGTGGGGCGGCATGGCGGAAATGGCCGGAGGAAGCGCGGAGGGCATGAAAGGCAGCCTAGCCGGGCTGAGTATGGACATCACCCGCCTCACCACTATGGGCGACACGTCCATGGTGCCGTTCTTCAACGCTTTCGGCGTGGCCTTGCTCAACGCAGACGGCAAAGCGCGCGACCTCGACAGCATCATGCTGGATTTGGCCGACCGCTTTGCCAAAATGGACAGGGTGCAGGCCTACAATCTGGCCAAAAGCATGGGTTTGGACGACGGCACCATCAATACCTTGATGCTCGGTCGTGCCGAAATGGAAAAGATGCTGGAGATGCAGCGCAACCTTTACCGTTCTGGCGAAAAGGAAATACAGGTCAGCCGCGAACTGACACAGGCGCGGGGCTATTTGAACGCGCAATGGGACAGTCTGAAAGCCATGCTGGCCGACGCGCTCGCCCCCGTACTGCTGAAAATCGTCAAAATGGTCAGCGGTTTTGTCGATTACCTGATGAAGCATGAAAGCAGCATGAAGCATGTTTTTGAAGGCCTGGCATTTGTGCTGGGCGCGGTATTGATACCCGTCTTTATCGCCGCCACCGCTTCCTTATTGGCCTTTATCACCCCCTTCGCCCCCTTCATCCTTACCGTCGGCGCACTGGGCGCGGCCTTCCTGCTGCTGTACGACGACTACAAAACATGGGCGGAAGGTGGGAAAAGCCTGCTGGACTGGAAACTTTTTGACAACTACATCAAGACGTCGAAAATCTCGACAGACAGCCTGGGCAGCGCGTTCGTCTACCTGCTCACAGGCTACACATCATGGGCGGATGCCGCCAACGGCCTGTTGGACTGGCTCAAACTGAAGGGCTTTATCGACGAAAACGGCCTGTCGGTTAATAGTCTGAAAGAAGGATTCCACAACCTTTATCTGGAAATCAAAAACTACCTGATGCCGTATTTCGAAGCTTTGGGCGATACCTTTACCGCCATGATGAACGGCGATTGGGAGGGAGTGAAAAAAGGTGCTGGGAGGATGGCGCGCGAGGCAGGGAACGTCGTTACCGACGTTGTCGGCTGGGGTGTAGGGAACGCGGCAGGCGTGATCGATACCGCCACCGGCCACGATCCGAACGCGGAAGGCAGCCTGCAATCACAGGCCAAAAATGCAACCAACGCCGTAAAGCAGATGATAGGCGGCGGGGCATCTCAAACAATCGAAACCCGTCCTATCAAAGGCGCAGTCAAACTCACTGCGCAGGATATTATCGATATTAAAAAAGTTGCGGCCACGGAAGTTGTCGGCGGCCTGAAGGGCGAGGCATTCGAAAAGCAGCTTGCCGGAGTAGTCGATACCATCCTGAATAGGGTGTATAAAAAAGGCGGAAATGTCCGTGCTGTTTTAAACGAACGTTGGGCGTTCAGCGACATTAACGCACCACGGAAAAGTGCATATGGAAGCGTGCAGAATGTACCCATAGGCAGGGTCAGCGCGCGCGTCAGCAAAGGTGTGGACGAGCATTTAGCAAAACGTGCCGCAGGCATGGCCTCGGTTGTCGGCGGAAATACCCATTATGCCAACCCTTATTTTTTGGGAGAGGCCAGTGCCAAGACTAAAAAATGGGTGCGCGAAGTGGAAAGTCAGGCGAATGCCACCGGCCAACGCTTCGGCGTAGGAAAGGCCATCCATGTGCACGGCACCCCTACTGGTAGCACCGCAGCCCCTGCATTCAAGGTAATACTGGGGGGAAATCAGGCCATCGCGGCAGGTGCCCAACGCGGGATGCAATCCATGCAGCAGGGTGAGGCAGTACGCGCCCAAAACGTAACCAACAACAACCAACGCACCACGCAGGTTTCCATTAACGGCGGCATACACGTCCAATCGTCGGCAAGCACCATCACCGGCACGATGGACGACGCATCCGCCGCCGCGCGAGACCGCATGGTTCAGATTGTTCCGGCAATGGTTTGATGCCTGTTTATTTAAATGTTAGGTAATGTTAGAATCCGCCGGATTTTTTATCTAACGGAGAATAAAATGGGAAAACCGTCAATCCTTGAAGAATTGGAAAAATTGGGCGAATTGAGGGACAAAGGCATTTTGACCGAAGAGGAGTTTGCCGCACAGAAGGCAAAACTCCTCAATAGTGCGGACGCCGCAGGCGGAGCGCCGCAAAATCCTCAAGAGGGGCAGGCAGAGCCGCAGCAACAGCAGCCTCAGGCACCGCAACAACCACAGCAGCAACCGCATCAGCCGTCTATCGTCATCCAGCAATCCTCCATGCCCAGTGCGTCGTCATCCGCCGCAGCCGCAGCCGCCAGCAGCGGAGACGGTTTTTGGGGGACGTTCTTGAAAATCGTGGGCGGCATCTTTGTTTTATCCATCATCCTTGCCACGTGTACTTTGAGCGGCCGCGACAAGAAAACGGAAAAACAGGAGGCCGTGCAGCAACAGGCATCCGCCGTTGTTGCCGAACCGGCGGAAACGCCGAAGGACGTACCGGAGGAAAACCTAGAAGCCAAACTCGGACAGGCGCAGGCAGACTATGCGGAAGCCGAAATCCGGCTGAACAAAGTTTGGAAGGAAATGGATGCCGGCGTGCGCGAACACTTGAAGCGCGAGCAGGTGGCCTGGAACCGCGACAAAGAAAGCACTTGCAACCTGTATGCGAAAGAAAACGGCCAGACCCAGCAGGAGCGCGATATTTTCCGTCTCGACTGTTGGACGGACAAATCCGACCAGCGCACTTCTGAACTGATCGCACTGGAAAAACAATTGCTGCCGCAGATTCAGAAAGCCCAAAAAGAGCAACTGGAGAAAAGCTCGGCGGTTGCCATTGCGGAAATCGAAAAAGTGCATGCCGCATGGTCGGAAGTCCCCGACGACATCAAACAGCAGCTTGAAGGCGACTTCGCCGGATGGAAAGACGAGGTAACGTCCACCTGCTTCCCCGAAGGCAAAGACAGCGTGCAGGATGTGATTAAGAGCAACGAATGCGTCACAAAAGCGGCGCAGAAGAAGTTGAAAGAAATAAACGGATACAAGATATGATGACAAAGGCCGTCTGAATTTCAGACGGCCTTTTGGTTTGCCGCCGCGCCGAAAGGTTCGGCGGCCTTTGTGCTGGAAAAACAATAGGAAGTTTGATTATGGCTTGGAACTCAATCGGCATACCGAATATCCCCAAATTGCCGACGAATATAAACGGTGCGCTGATACAGTTCGGCGGCGCGGCATTGATTAACGCCGTTTTCGGCAATTATTGGGGGATATTCGGCCAAAACGGCATCCCGCTGTTGCTGGCAGACAATGTAACCGCCATCAAACACACTTCCGCTTCCAAAGTGGCCAATGCGCCCGTAGAACAAGGGTCGTTTGCCAGTTACAACAAGGTGGACGACCCGTTCACAATGACCGTGCAGATGACCAAAGGCAGCGGCGGCGTCGTGATGCGCGGCGCGTTCCTTGCTTTGGTGGATGCGCTGGCCAAAAGCAACGACCTGTACATGGTGATTACGCCGGAGGCCGTCTATCCGAATATGGCGATTACGGGCTATGACTACGCCCGCGAGGCTTCGGACGGGGCGCGTCTGTTGAAGGTCAATATCCATCTTGCGGAAGTGCGTCAGGTTAAGGTGAAGTACACCAAAACCAAAGCACCGGAAGCGCAGGAGATGCAGGACAACGGCAAGCAGGCGGCGAAGCCTGCGCAGAATCAATCCGGCCAGTCCTTCCTATCCAAGATTGGGGATTTTGCCAAGGGTGGCTTGGATAAAGTCAAAGGCTGGTTCAAATAGGCTGTCTGAAAATGATTTATGAAATTCCTTTAAAACTCGTCCCCTCCCAGCAAACGACCGTCGGTATCGAAGGGCGGGATATTACCGTGGCCGTCCGGCTGCGGCTTGGCCGTCTGTATGCGGACGTGAAGGCGGACGGGGAGTATTTGGTTCAAAACCGCGTCTGTCTGGACGGCGTGCCGCTGGTGAATGAAGTTTGGCGCGGACTGCCCGGCGATTTGTACTTTATCGACAAGCAGGGCGCGGACGACCCGCAATGGCCGGAGTTGGGCGGCCGCTTTATTTTGGTGTATCACGATGGGCATTAAGGAAAAAATCCTGCGGATCAGCATCAAGCTTGGGCAGGAAAAGGACGTGTGGGATGCGAAAGGCAACGATACGCTGGTTGCGGAGGGATTGCGTGCGTCCTGCCAAATCAATTACGGCAACGGCTCGCTGATGCCGTCGGCAAGAATCAAGGTTTACGGCTTGAGGCTGGAAACCATGATGAAGTTGTTGCGTGTGCGCTGGAATACGGAGCAGGCAATGATGAACTTGGTGCAGGTCGAAGCGGGGGAGCAGGGCAACATGAGTGTGGTTTACACCGGCAACATCACGTTTGCCTACCCCGATATGGGCGGCGCGCCCGATGTGGCCTTGGTTATCGAGAGCCATACCGCCGTTTTGTGGCAGCTGAAACCTGCCGAAGCGGTCAGCAATGAAGGGGAAACCGATGTTGCCGCCGTGATTGAATCATTGTGCGCGAAAATGGGGCGGAAATTTGAAAACAACGGCGTAAACGCAAAAATCAGCAATCAGTATTTGGGCGGCACGGAGTTGGACAAAATCCACCAGATTGCAGCACATGCGGGAATAGACGTTTATATCGACAATGAGACGATTGCGATTGCGCCGAAGGGTCAGCCCCGAATGATTGATGTGCCAGTTTTAAGCCCGAAAACGGGGCTGATAGGCTATCCTGTACCCGATTTGCAGGGCATCAAACTGCGCTGCCTGTACGACAAGGCTTTGCGTTTCGGCGGCTTGTTGGAAGTCGAAGGCAGCCAGATAGAAAGCTGCAACGGCAAATGGCGCGTTTTCGGCATGTCGCTTGATTTGGAGTGTAAAACGCCGAACGGCAAATGGTTTGCCGACATCAAAGCCGCCGATGTGGAGGATATGAATGTCAAAGTCGCAAAATAACTGGGCGCAATATGGCGCGGAACAGGCGCAGGGCGGCGCGGGCGAAATCGGCGCAATCGTCTCGGGCATCGTCTCGCGCATCCAAACCGTCACGCTGGTGCGGGTGGTGAAAACCAAAGCGGGCGGGCTGGCTCCCGTTGGGCTGGTGGACGTGCAGCCGTTGGTTGCCCAAGTCAGCGGCGGCGGGGAAATTACGCCGCACGGCATTATCTACAATATCCCGTATTTCCGCCTGCAAGGGGGCGGGAACGCCGTGATTATCGACCCCGAGCCGGGGGATATAGGCATGTGCGGGTTTTGCAGCAGGGATATTTCCGCCGTCAAACAGAATAAAACGCCGTCTGCGCCGCAAAGCCTGCGGCGTTTTGATTTTTCAGACGGCCTGTATTTCGGCGGCTTCCTGAACGGCGCGCCCAATCAATACATCATGTTTTCCAAAGGCGGCATCAAACTGTTCTCGCCCGGCGATATTGAGATGGAGGCGGCCAATATCCGCCTGAAAGCGCAAGGCGGCGTGAGCAGCACCTCGCAAACCTTTCAGGCCAATACCCAAGCCACGGCGCAATTCACGGGCGGCGGCGGGATTTCTGCCGATGGCGATGTGAAGGCGAATGATGTCAGCCTGCTGAACCACGTCCACAAAGGCGTGCAACCCGGCGGCGGCAACACGGGAGAACCGCAATGAATACCCTCTATCTTGACCCGCAAAACTGGGATTTGGTTTTAGACGCGGCGGGCAATATCGCGATGGCGAAAGACCCCTACGCCAAAGCGCAGGATGTGGCCTCGGCGTGCCGCCTTTTTTCGGGCGAACTGTATTACGACACGGAGAAGGGGATCCCCTACTTTGAAGAAACGCTGGGCAAAAAGCAGTCGTTCGCGCTGTACCGGCACCGCCTGATACAGGCGGCAATAACTGTTCCCGGTGTGGTGGCGGCAGATGTGGAGATGGAGCAGATGAATGACCGCATCCTGTCAGGCCGTCTGAAATTTACCGACGACACGCAGAAACAATATGAGATAACGCTATGACGAACGTACCTAAAATACAGATTACCGACAGCGGCCTGAAGCTGCCGACCCATCAGGAAATTTTATCGGGCGTGCTGGCCGACATCAATGCCGCGTTCGGCGGCGGGCTGAATACCGAAAGTCTGGAAACGCCGCAAGGACAGCTTGCTTCGTCGCTGGCCGCCGTGATAGCCGACAAAAATGATTTGATAGCCGAACTGGTCAATCAAATCAATCCCGATTACGCAGACGGCATCATGCAGGATGCGATTGCCAAAATCTATTTTTTGGAGCGGAAAAAAGCCGTGGATTCGTCTGTCGAATGTGAATTTATCGGCCTTGCCGGAACAATCATCCCTAAAGGTTTCGCCGTATTGGACACACTCGGCGTGCAATGGATATTGAGGGATGAATCCTCTATTTTGGAAGGCGGCAGGGGGACGGGTATTTTTACCGCCGCCGGCGTGGTGTCGGCCGCCGCCAATACGGTAAACCGGCCTGTCAGGACAATTACCGGGCTTGACCGCGTCAATAATCCACGCCCCGCCGTCCCGGGAAGGGAATTGGAAAGCCGCGCGGATTTCCGCCGCCGCCGGCAGCAGTCGGTGGCCGCAAATGCACACGGAACGCCGCAGTCCGTGTATTCCAACGTCGCACAGCTTGACGGGGTAAGTGATGTGTATGTGGTCGATAACCCGAAAGACGAAGCTATCAGTATTGGCGGGGTAACGCTTAATCCGCACAGCATTTATGTTGCCGTCCGCGGCGGGGATGATACGCAAATTGCCGAACAAATCTGGCGGTACACAGGCAACGGATGCGATTACAACGGGAATACGACCGTAATCGTTTATGACCACAACTATATGGATCCGAAACCATCTTATGAAGTGAAATTCCATCGGCCTGAAGAAGTGCCGGTGTATTTTAAAGTCACGGTAGCCCCCGGAGCGGCACTGGGTTACGAAATCAAAATTCAGAATGCGATTATTCGGCATTTTGCCAATCTGAATCTTTCCCGCATCGGTCAATCTGTATTTTCTGCCGATTTTTTCCAGCCTGTTTTGGCATTGGAAAATATCCGGCTGCTGGATATCCAAATCAGTGATAAACGTACAAATTGGAGGGAAGAGGTCAAGGTAGGCATCGGCAGCATCCCTACTATTTCGTTTGGCAGTATTGAGGTGGTGTCGGCATGATTGATGTTGATAAAACTATCATCAGCCAGTATGCGCATAGCCCGGTATTACTGGAGATGATTCATAGGTTGAACGACTGCATTTGCCCGCGTGAGCAGTTGCAGACGTTTTATCATATGATTTGGAATGTTGAGACGGCCAAAGGCTACGGCCTTGATGTGTGGGGGCGGATTGTCGGTATTAGCAGGGATTTTAAGGTTACGCCTAAAAACAAGCATTTGGGATTCGCCGATGGTTTTTTAAACTTTGATAATGGTATTTGGAGTGTCGGTGACGGCACGACGGACGTTTATACATTGGCTGATGATGCCTATCGGAAGCTAATTATGATTAAGGCGATGAAAAACATCATGTATGCAACAGCATACAATATCAACCGCCTTTTAATTTCGTTGTTCAGCGGCCGGGGGCGTGCCTATTTCTTAAAAATAGGCACAATGAAGGCACGGTATGTATTTGAATTTAATCTCACCCCGACTGAAAGGGCTATTATTTTCCAGTCTGATATTTTGCCAAGGCCGTCTGGAGTCTTGGTGGATTTTTTTGAACCAAAAGCCGGGCAGTATTTTGGCTTTAAAGAAGCGAACCTAACCCCGTTTGACAGCGGGGTTTTTTATTTGGAGTAAAAATAAATGACTATGCCAAAATTATTGGTCACACCATTTGCTGATGAAGGTTTGAAAAACAGCATTCCTGTTTCCACCGAACCTGATGCTTTAGCCAATACGGCTTCTTATAAAAAGGGGTTCCCGCAAGCGACAATGACCCCTGTAGAGCTGGGCGGAATGCCACCCAGCGGGAAAGATATGAATGGGATATTACATGAATTGTCGGCTCATATCGCCTATTTAAACAAAGGCGGGAATTACACATTTGATGCTGATTTTGCCGAATCGATAGGCGGTTATGATATTGGCGCGATTGTACTTAGTGATGACGGCATGACGGAATACATCAACACATTAGCAAATAATAAGACCAATCCAAACGCAACAGGTTCGGTTGGTTGGAAAATTTGTGCAGGTGCCGCCCCACTTGGGAAATTGCTTGCAGACAGGGGCGGATTGATTTCAGATTCGGGCGTAAAAAACGATAGCATACCGGATGCCGTAAAAAATATTGCCAAGAATAGCGCGGGGGATTTGATTAACAAATCCCCTTTAGTTATTTATGCCGTTTCTCGTGCAGATTTTGTTGCCAAACAAAATACGCCTGAAATTATTGCATTGCCTGATGGTGCGGTTGCGGTCGCTCAAGGTCATTTCTACGAACGCAAACGAGGAAGTAAATATATTCCTGATTTGCCAGGCTGGGTGCCAATCGATGAATCTTTTGCCCATTTTGACGGCTCATACACCGATAATCACGAAAAAACCATCGTCCGCTGCCGATACCATCAACGTGACGGAAAACGCTGGAATATTACAGAGGTCATTAATCCTAAGCCAGGCTGTGTACGCAAAATCACTCTTGGCGAGCCTGACGCGCAGAAGAAAATTAAAATGCAAAAACTGCATGAATTTGTCGATCATAGCAAATCGCGAATCTTGTTAAGCTGTGATGGCTGGACAACGCCGCCAGTTGATGGCAAAAGCGCATTGCAAGGCTTGCAGATTATTGACGGCGAAGTACATCGGGATTGGGATAAAACAGACTATGACACCAATGCCGCTGCTGTGTGGATGAAGAACGGTAACCTGAAGATTGCACGAAGCAAGGACGGCAAGAATGCCGCGAAGTGGGTAGCAGAAGGCGCGTTATGGACGGCGAGTTTTGCGCGCGGCCCTGCGCTGGTTGAAAATGGCAGTGTTATTCAAAACCCTGACACATACTTGAGCGCACGAGCCGCCATCGGTCAACGCGCCGATAAAAGCCTTGTGTTTCTGAATCTTGAGGGTATCAGTGGCTCATACGGTGCAACATTGCAGGAATCGGCGCAAATCATGGCTGATGAGGGGTGTATTACAGCGATTGCCCTTGATGCCGGTGGGTCATCACAGGTTTGGTACGGCGACGCGTATGCCTGCCCATCGTCTGATGACAATTTCCAAACTGGCCGAGCGATTCCGTCGGCTATTGAGATTATTGCCGACATTATCGAGACTTATGATACAGGCTGGATACCTGTTGCCACAGTTGCCGGCGTAACGGCGGGGAGCGACGCGCAAGGCGGTGCCGCGATTGCATACAGACAAACAGGAAAACAAATCGAAATGCGGCTGGATGTGGTGGCGGAACTGAAAACAAATAAGGAAGTACTCATCACAAGCGAGAGTATTCCAAACCGTTTTCTAAATAAAGACTACCGCCCCGCGCGTGGGATGGCTTCAGGCTTCGGCGGCGCGCCGGTGCCGTGGTGGTCTGGTATTTATATCAGTCTTTTGCCACAAAAAGACACGCCGTACGCATACGGGAATGCGGTGTGGTATTCGAAAAACTGTAAATAAAATGGGAGCGATGATGTTTTATATTTTCAACAGCAGGGGGCATTTCGCCGAAAAAATGACAGTGCGGCCGCCTGTGTTGCCGCACGGATATTTTCATATAGAATCCGCCGACGACATCGGCGAATACCTGTTTTCAGACGGCCTGACCGTGATGTCTGCATCCGAACCGGCGCCATCGCAATATCATGTGATTGACGCGGGGATGTGGGTCTTGCCAGCCGATGGCGCGGCTGCTCAATTGGCAGATGCAAAAGCTGAGAAAATTTCAAACTTAAACGCCGCCGCCCAAGCGTTTATCAACGCCGCCGCCGAAATCGACAAAGTGCCTGATTTCGAGGTGCAGACGTGGTCGATTCAGGCGGCAGAGGCAAGAGCATGGGCGGCAGACAAAACCGCACCCACCCCCGTGTTAGACCAGATCGCCGCCAGCCGCGGCATTGATGCCGACAAACTCAAAGCGGCGGCACTGCGGAAAACGCTCGCGTATGAAAAGCTGACAGCACATGTGGCCGGTCAACGACAAGCGCTGCAAAGCAAAATCGAAGCAGCGAAAACTCAGGCCGCGCTTGATAAGATTGCAGTCGTATTCACACTGCCGGAGGCCGTCTGAATGGTTCGAGTCTATTTGGCACTCTATAAAGGCAAAGCCGCAATCAACACCCCGCGCGATGTGGTTAAACGCATTGCCGACAGCGTTGTACGATTGGCAACATGCAGCCCGTACAGCCATTGTGAAATCGCTGTTAAGCACCCACGCGACGGCCTGTTTGATTGTTATTCGTCTAGCGCGAGAGACGGCGGGGTGCGCATTAAAACCATGCCGCTGCCTGCTGATAAATGGGATTTAATCCAGCTGCCGAAATCTGTTGCCATATCGGCCTGCCACTTGTTCCGCCGTACACACGGGGCAGGTTACGACTGGCTAGGTGCAATTGGCGTGGTACTCAAATCACCACACAGCAAAAGCCGCTGGTTTTGCAGCGAATGGTGCGCCTATGCAATAGGCTGCACCAACCCGCACCGGTATACCCCCGGAGAATTGGCGGATACCATTACCTCGTGATTTCAAAATCGCATGACAGGCCGTTTCAGACGGCCTTTTTTTACGGAGAT
>ERZ773049.253-NODE-253-length-34002-cov-13.401273_pt1 | contig 34002 bp, 27 predicted proteins | sample MGYA00580633_ERZ773049 | MGnify/ENA primary metagenome ERZ773049 (study PRJEB29015, sample SAMEA2737991) | human oral metagenome | biome: human oral; feature: human-associated habitat; material: dental | place: China | collected 2066 ...
TAGATAGACGAGTGAATCTCAAATCCGGTGGCTATTTGATCATTGAGCAAACAGAGGCTATGACCACGATCGACATCAATACCGGTGCATTCGTGGGGCATCGTAATTTGGAAGAAACCATTTTCAACACCAATATTGAAGCCACCAAAACCATCGCGCAACAACTTCAACTGCGCAATCTCGGCGGCATCATCATTATTGATTTCATTGATATGCAAAGTGAAGAACACCGTAATCGTGTGTTGGAATCCTTGCAAGATGCCTTATCGCGCGATCCGGTGAAAACCAACGTGAATGGCTTTACGCAACTAGGTTTGGTGGAAATGACCCGTAAACGTACGCGGGAAAGTTTGGAGCATATTCTTTGTTGCGAATGCCCGGCTTGTCAAGGTCGTGGGCGAGTAAAAACTGTGGAAACCGTATGCTACGAAATCATGCGCGAAATTATTCGTGTACACCATTTATTTGCCAGCGAACAATTTGTGGTTTACGCCTCTCACGCGGTTGCAGACTACTTAATTAACGAAGAATCCCACGGCTTACTGGCAGAATTGGAAGTCTTTATCGGAAAACAAGTCCAAATAAAAACCGAACCGTTTTACACTCAAGAGCAGTTTGATGTGGTGGTGATGTAAAAGTATCAGTAGTATTAGGATGAACACCTTAGGTCAGGGGAATAAGATGAAACCAATTTGCGCTGTATTAACCGGTGCTGGGATTAGTGCCGAAAGTGGCATTCCTACCTTCAGAGCGGAAGACGGTTTGTGGGCAGGGCATAAAGTCGAAGAAGTTTGTACACCGGAAGCCTTACAAAAGAACCGTGCGAAAGTGCTCGATTTCTATAATCAACGCCGTAAAAATGCCGCCGCAGCTAAGCCAAACGCTGCGCATCTTGCCTTAGTTGAATTAGAAAAAGCCTATGATGTGAGAATTATCACGCAAAATGTGGATGATTTACATGAGCGAGCAGGAAGCTCAAATGTGTTGCATTTACACGGCGAATTAAATAAAGCGCGCAGTAGCGTTGATGAAAGTTATATCGTGGATTGTTTTGGCGATCAGAAATTAGACGATAAAGATCCAAATGGTCATCCAATGCGACCATATATTGTTTTTTTCGGTGAAATGGTGCCGATGCTAGAACGAGCCATTGAGATTGTAGAACAAGCGGATGTGGTATTAGTGATTGGTACTTCTTTGCAAGTGTATCCGGCGAATGGCTTGGTCAATGAAGCCCCACGCAATACGCCGATTTACTTAATCGATCCGAATCCCAATACAGGCTTTGTGCGCAAGCAAGTGATTGCAATAAAAGAAAAAGCGGGGGCAGGCGTGCCGAAAGTAGTGGCAGAGTTATTGGAGAACGTGAAAAACACTTAAAAAAACGACCGCACTTTATCATTGGCATTGCCGATGGTATTTCCAATAGCAATCACTCGGAAAAAGCCAGTAAGTGTGTCATGTCAGCGAAACGGAACGAAATATTGCGGAAGCTTTTGAATCGGCGAATTGTTTGTTGGTGCTGGATCCGGCAGCATTACAGCGTTTTGATTTAAAATTAAAGTTTGATTATTTAATGCCACAACAGCGGTTAGATTTTGCTAAACAACAAGCGGAAAAATTGAATTTGGGCGCATGGGATGAACCCCATTCAAAACGTATCCTTGAGCTGAATTTACTCACACCGGGCGATTTTGCTGCTGTTGCCAGACGACACAATTTTTCACCCTTTGAGAATCTAGAAGATTGGTTAGACGCATTGCGTGGTGAATGTCTTGTGAAACCGGAATTTTCCCGCAAAAAGGTCAGTTTTTAATTTTCGCTATGTTTTTGTTTATATAACTAATGTGCTATATTTACCTCACTTTTTAAAACAGGAGTGTGACATGAAAAAAGTAGCAACATTAGCCGCTTTGGTGATGGAGGCATTTTCTGCGCAGGCAGCGGATTTGTATCTTTATGCCGGCGCAGGTTTGAAAGAACCTGTCGAAAAAATTATTCAGCAATTTGAAAAGGATACGGGTAATAAAGTCACCGTGGAATACGGTGGTTCGGGGCAGCTTTTGGCACGTTATAATCAGGTGAAAAGCGGCGATTTGTTCTTGTCCGGTTCGGCGGATTATGTGGAAAAATTGCAACAGGCGAATGAAGTGAAGGATGTTGCACCGCTAGTCTTGCATATTCCGGTGATGGCGGTGCGTAAGGATAAAAGTGCGGGGATTGATTCTTTCAAAGCCTTGGCGGAAAGTCAGTTGCGTTTGGGTATCGGTGATAGCAAAGCCATGGCGTTGGGCAAAGGCGCGGAAAAAATGTTTGAACAGTCCGGTTATCAACAACAGCTTAACAATAAAGTGGTGGTGAAAGCGGCGACGGTTAAACAATTGATGTTGTATTTGCTGAACGGGGATGTGGATGCAGCAGTTGTTGGTCGTTCCGGGGCGTGGAAAGTACGTGATAAAGTGGATTTATTACCAAACCCGGCCGGAACGCCGGAAGAAAAAGTGACCCTTGGTTTGCTTTCCTCAAGTCAGCATCCGACAGAAGCCAAACAGTTGTTAGACTTTTTCAAATCCGAACAAGGCGTGAAATATTTTACCGATGAAGGCTTCCTCCCTATTAAATAAAAGCCTTAGTTTAAAGTTAGCACTGATTCCGCTGGTGATGTTGTTATGTATTGTCGTAGGCGCGGTGCTTTCTTTAACGGCACAACTGGATTTTTATTTTTTCAAAAAAGCGTTGTGTGATGCCGAGTTGCATTTCGCTTTAGGGATGTCTCTCGGTACCTCGCTTATTTCTCTTCTTTTGGCGCTATGTATTGCTATTCCATCCGCGTGGCTGATGAGCCAAGTGCGGTTACCTTTGCAAAAGTTTATTGATACGTTTCTTGATTTGCCGATGGTGTTGCCGCCGTTGGTGACAGGCTTGAGTTTGTTGCTGTTGTTTAATTCGCAGGGCATATTGAGCCAACTGATTCCCGGGATCAGCCAATGGATTTTTAGCCCTATCGGCATTGTGGTGGCGCAGACTTATATCGCCTCGTCCATTTTGTTACGCAATGCCAGAGGCATTTTCACGTCGTTTGATCAGGGGTACCGTCTCGCCGCCTACAATTTAGGCTTATCGCCTTTCAGAACGCTCTTTAAAGTGGAATTGCCCATGTGTTGGAAGCCGTTGTTGGGCGGTGCAATTTTGGCGTGGTCGCGGGCTATTGGTGAATTTGGTGCGACATTAATGCTTGCCGGTGCCACCCGCTTTAAAACCGAAACTTTGCCAATGGCAGTGTATCTGAATATTTCTAGCGGTGACTTTGAAATTGCTATCGGTGCCGCGTTGTGGCTGTTGTTTATTGCTGCCTGTTTGCTGTTTTTGCTTCGGGTGCTGAATCGGAATATTTAATATGTTGAAGATCGAAAAGTTACAGGCCGGTATTTTGCAACAGGTTTCTCTTTGTGTAGCAAAAGGAGAATGTGTCGCCGTAGTGGGCGAGTCGGGTAGCGGAAAAACCACCTTGCTAAATACGATCGCCGGTTATATTGATTACGAGGGCGAGATTTTACTCGCACAGAAAAATCTGAATGCATTGCCGCCGTGGCAACGAAATTGCCGTTATTTAAATCAGCGTTTGTATTTATTTCCGCATAAAAGCATCGCCGGGAATTTAATGCTTGCCAAACCCGATGCGTCCCGTGAAGAACAGTTGGCATTGTTGGAAAAATTGAAAATCGCCCATTTAATTGATCGTTACCCTCATCAATTATCCGGTGGCGAACAACAACGGGCAGCGCTTGCCAGAGCGCTAATTCATTCGCCGGATTTGCTGCTGTTGGATGAACCTTTTTCTTCACTTGATTGGCAAACTCGCGAACATATTTGGTATGAGGTAAAAAGCCTCACTCAGGCGTTGCAGATCACCACATTATTAGTAACACATGAGCCGAAAGAGGCGGATTTTTTAGCAGAAAGGCAAGTTCGATTGCATTTAGGGCGATTTATTTAAGGAGAACACATGATTTATTTTTCAGATAAAGAATTAGACGATTTTTTATTGGAGGATATTTATCGTGGCGATTTGACGACGCGCGCGCTCGGTTTGGACAACGTGCCGGCGAGAATTTTATTTAAACGTAAAAATGCCGGTATTGTGGCGGGAATCAGCGTAGCAGAAAAATTGCTGAAAAAACTGGATATTGAACCGCAGGTTTATGTGCAGGAAGGTGAAGTCGTTGACGCCGGCACGGTGCTGTTAAGTGCGGTGGCTTCCGGCGACAAATTACATCAGGCATGGAAAGTGGTTCAGTTGGTGTTGGAGTGGTCTTGTGGCGTGGCACAATACACGACGGACATGATCGCTAATGCCAAAGCCATTCATCCTCATGCAGTAGTGGCTTGCACCCGCAAAAGCATTCCGAATACCCGAAAATTGGCGACCAATGCGGTGTTGGCGGCGGGCGGGCATATTCATCGCCAAGGCATGAGTGAAACGTTGCTGGTGTTTACCAATCATCGCAACTTGCTTGAAGAACCCGATAATTGGTTGGCCATTGTGGAACGTTTAAGACGGGAAGCACCGGAAAATAAAATTACCTTGGAAGCGGATAATTTCAGTCAATTTGAACAAATGTTAGATGCCGAACCGGATATTATTCAGTTGGATAAATGGTCGGTGGATGACGTGAAGCGTGCATTGTCTTTGGTGGTGAGCGGTAAAAAAATCACTCTTTCTGTTGCTGGCGGCGTGAATAAAAATAATATTGCTGATTATGCCAAGTTGGGCATTCATTTATTTATCACCTCAGCCCCTTATTACGCCCCACCGGAAGATATTAAAGTGGTGATTGAGCGACAGTCTTAAAAACACCGCAAAAAACGACCGCACTTTTCGATTAAAAGTCTCATTTTGTATTCACGCTGTGGCGGTTAAATGCAACCGCCGCAACTGCCACAACGCCAGTCTTCCGAGTTCACCGCTTGATAAAATGCGCGCATGTAGTCTTCTTCCAAGGGAATGTCGTATTGAATAAATAAATCCGACAGCCAATCTATGTTGGCTAAAATCCAGTCGCTTTCATCCAAGCCTTCTAAATAAAGCTCATCTTCGGGATCAATAAAATTATAGATATTTCTGGTGCCCATATCTTTATCACGGCGTTCAGCGGGGAGGTCGATAGGAATGTTGTTATAACGAATATCCCAATGTCCTAAGCAGAGCGTATGCCCTTTTGCCGTCCATTCGGCTTTAAATGGATTTTGCATAACTTGTTACTTAATTGGAAAAATAAGGGGTTCAGTATAATCCCCTATAAAAAATGAGCCATACTACAAAGAAGGTAATCCGGCTGTTCTTGTGAAAAACAGATCTACACCAATCAGATTAAAAAGTGATTAGCCTTTCCCCGAGAGCGCGAATTCGCTATAATTTGCGCATTTTTTACCAATCTATTTTTCGATATAAGTAAATATTTCATGTTAAAACAAGTCACCGAGTCTTTATTAACCCGCAGTCATTTGGCGTTATCCGATTTATCCAACGTATTTGATACGTTAGCGCAACGCAACGTAGATTATGGCGATTTATATTTTCAGCTGAGTCAGGATGAAAACTGGGTATTGGAAGACGGGATTATTAAAGAAGGCGGATTTCATATTGATCGCGGCGTAGGCGTGCGTGCAGTCAGTGGTGAGAAAACCGGTTTTGCCTATTCTGATCAAATTAATTTAGCCAATTTGCAACAATGCGCCCAAGCAGTGCGCGGTATTGCACAACCTTCCCAATGTAATTTTATTCTGCCGGTCAGATTTAATCCGGTGGACGCACCGTTGCGTTATCAACCCATTAATCCGTTATACAGCTTAAGCCAAGAGCAAAAAATTGAATTATTGCGCTTAGTGGACAAAACCGCCCGCGCGGAAGACCCGCGAGTGGTGCAGGTGAATGCCGGCTTGAGCATGGTGTATGAAGAGATGTTGGTGGTAGCCACTGACGGCACCTTGGCGGCAGATATTCGCCCACTCATTCGTTTATCGGTTTCCGTGTTGGTAGAGCAAGACGGTAAGCGTGAGCGTGGCAGTGCGGGCGCTGGCGGTCGTTTCGGCTTGGAGTGGTTCTTTGAAAGCTATCAAGGTGAGCAAAGAGCGGTCTATTTTGCGAAAGAATCTGTGCGTCAGGCATTGGTGAATTTAGGCGCGGTGGCGGCGCCGGCAGGATTAATGCCGGTGGTATTGGGCGCAGGTTGGCCGGGGGTGTTATTACACGAAGCGGTTGGGCACGGCTTGGAAGGCGATTTTAATCGTAAAGAAAGTTCATTGTTTACCGGCAAAATTGGCGAATTAGTTACGTCGCCCTTATGCACGATTGTGGATGATGGCACCTTAATGGATCGCCGAGGCTCAGTCACCGTGGATGACGAGGGCGTGCCAGGTCAATATAACGTATTGATTAAAGAAGGTATTTTGCAGAAATACATGCAAGATAAAATGAATGCCCGCTTGATGGGCGTGCAACCGACAGGTAATGGTCGTCGTGAATCCTATGCCCATTTGCCAATGCCGCGCATGACCAATACTTATATGCTGGCGGGTAAAGATAAATTTGAGGATTTAGTGGCGTCTGTAGAACACGGCATTTTTGCACCGCACTTTGGTGGCGGCCAAGTGGATATTACCTCCGGCAAATTCGTGTTTTCTACTTCAGAGGCTTATTTGATCGAAAAAGGTAAAATCACCAAGCCGGTGAAAGGAGCAACCTTAATTGGTAGTGGTATTGAAGTGATGCAAAATGTGTCCATGGTTGCTGATGAAGTGGCATTGGATCATGGTGTTGGGACTTGTGGTAAAGAAGGACAAAGCGTGCCGGTAGGCGTAGGGCAACCGGCATTGAAAATCGATCAAATTACCGTAGGCGGAACGAATTAATGGTAAATAACAGCGTCAATTTTAAAGTTAATCAAGGGAGTATCTGATGCAAGGCAAAGTAAAATTTTCAGTGCTTGGTGCACTCGTATTAGCCATAGCAGCCGGTGGTGGCAGTTATTGGTATCAGCAGCAAAAGGGAAATGAAAACAATGCGGTTCACGTGAAATTTAATCCCATTGAACCAACCTATTACGGGGAAGAAGGTGCATCAAATACCATTTATCCGCTGAATATTGAATTTAATGGCGCTGCCGCACCAATTGATAAACTGAAGGCTGAGATCACGCAAGGCATTAAAATGGAACCTGCCCTTGAAGGGAAATGGGTTTGGTCGAGTGATAATTTACTGAGTTTTACGCCCGCACAGGATTGGCCAACTGGGCAAGAATATAAAATCACGTTAGATAAAACGGCATTAAACCCTGGGTTAACCTATGCAAAATCGGTTACCACGCCTCATTCTGTAAAAACCCAGCCTTTTAGTGTTGTCGACTCCGATGCGGACTTTTATCAGGATCCGAATGTCTTTCATGTTCGTCATGCGTTAACGCATTTGGTGTTTTCCAATCCGGTTGATCCGAAGGCATTAGAAAGTGCGGTTGAAGTAAATTTAGTTCGCAAAAATCAGGATCAATCGCTCAATTTGATTAATCCGTTGAAATTTAAGATTCGTTATTCCGACAATAAATTGGAAGCGTGGATCAGTTCTGATGATCTGTCTTTATCGACCCAACCGAATCAATTTGTGCAAACAAAAATTAGTCAAACCTTGCGGGCGAAGACCGGTGTGAATACTTTAGAAAAAGACATCACTAAACTCGTGCCGGTGCCGACTAAATACAGTCTGCAAAACGAGGATAATAGTTTTAAGGTTATTAACAATCAGCAAAATGAAGCAGAACAGGTTCTAACCTTTAATTTCAACTATGGCGTGAAAGGCAAAGACATTGCCGAGAATCTTATTGCGATCTTATTACCGGCATTACCTGAAGGACAAAGTTGGGAATCGGAAAAATTAACGGAAGCGGCTGTTAGACGTGGCGAACGCGTTCAACCGGAATTAATTCCAAGCGAACATCCTTACTCGGCGCAACAATCTTTTCGTTTTGATATTCCGGAAGGCCGTTGCCTTTATTTGCAACTGAATAACAAATTCACAGCCTTGGGCGGTTATCAACTGAAAAAACCGATTGGCAGCTTAGAATGTGCGCCGAATTATCCGACCTATGTCGGCTTTGTGGGCAAAGGTTCTTTATTGTCTCAATATGGCGACGGCAAATTAACCCTTGCTGTACGTAATGCTGACAGTGTGCAACTGGATATTGGCCGCGTACAGGCTGAGCAACTTCGTCATGTGGCAAATTTAAATAGCAACAGTTTCCAAAAACCGGATTTAGGTAATTTGAAATTTGATGATATTGCTACGTTTAAAACGGAAACCCTTACCGTAGCTAACGATAATCCACGTAAATCAGATTATCTCAGTGTAGATTTATCGCAAAAAGGTTTGCCAAAACAAGGGATCTTTTGGGTGAAAGCAAGTGCGGTCTCTTCTGGCAGTGAATCTGATGGCGATAATTTAAAAGATAGCAAAGATGAAGATGGCTATTATTATTGGAATTCCGATCCGGATTCGCAAACCAGTGATTACCGTTTAATTGTGTTGACGGATTTAGGCATTATTGCGAAAAAAGCCGCAGATGGGACACAATCTGTTTTCGTGCAATCGATTGCCAGTGGTGCACCGGTGTCGAATGCGTTGGTGAAAGTTATTTCCCGTAATAACACCGTGATTGCCAGCCAATTTACCAATAAACTTGGGGTTGCTCAGCTTCCATCTTTAGAGAATTTCAAGCAAGAACTTGAGCCGGTTATGTATTTAGTCACACGTGGGCAAGATCAGTCTTTCCTACCGATTGATAAATCAGACCGCACTTTAGATTTTTCCCGTTTTGATATTCGGGGTCAGGAAATTTCGCCGGAAAAAAACGCCATTAAGACCTTCTTGTTTAATGATCGAGGTATTTATCGCCCCGGTGAGTCCGTGTATATCGGCATGATCAGCAAGGCGTTGGATTGGAAAAAATCCTTGGCCAATGTGCCACTCACTTTAGAAATCACGTCACCATCCGGTAAAACCCAATGGCAAAAAACAATCCGAGTGAGTGAAAGTGGTTTTAATGATTTGACTTATCCGTTGTCGGAAAATGCAGAAACCGGTGAATGGACGGCACATATTTTAATTGGTCAACAGCAAGAACAAATTGATGTTGGTTCTATGACGTTCCAAGTGCAGGAATTTGAACCGGATACGTTGAAAATCAATACGATGTTTAATCGTAGCCAACAAGCCGGTTGGGTTTCTCCGCAGGATTTAAAGGCGACCATCCATTTAACAAATTTATTTGGTATGCCGGCGCAAAAACGCCGGGTGAGTGCAAACATCATGTTGCATTCTCTCTTCCCGAGTTTTCCTGAATACAAGAATTATCAGTTCTATGATAATCAACGCAATAAAAATGCGATTTTGTTGGAAACCGAATTACAGGATCAAACCACGGATAACAACGGTGATGCCGTTTTTGCCTTGAATTTAGCGCAAGAAGCGGAAAATACCGTACAAATGTTGTATTTCACAGCGGACGGCTATGAAAATAACAGCGGTCGTGGCGTATCGAAAGTGCAATCGGTGTTGGTTTCTGCGCAACCTTGGTTAGTGGGTTACAGCAGTTCACAAGACTTGAATTATTTAAGAGAAAACGGCGTAAGTCAGGTGAACTTAATTGCGATTAATCCAAGTCTGCAAAAAATTTCCGTGCAAGGGCTAAGTGCGGTCTTAATGGAGCGTAAATATGTTTCCGTGCTAACCGAACAACGTTCCGGTGCTTATAAGTACGAATCTAAACTGGTAGAAAATCAAATTGATGAAAAACCGTTGGATATTGATCAAAATGGGTCTGATTTTGCTTTGAACACTGAACGCAGTGGTGATTTTGTACTGGTCATTAATAACCAATACGGTGAAACCGTTAACCGCATTCCTTATACGGTGATTGGCAACAGCAACGTCTCTGTCGCCATGGATAAAAACACCGAACTTAAATTGAACTTGAACAAAAAACAATTTATGCCGGGTGAAGAAATCGAGGTGGCAATTAATGCACCTTATGCGGGGAGTGGATTAATCACCATTGAACGTGATCGTGTATATGCCCATCAATGGTTTAAATCCACGACTAACCGTTCTGTACAAAAAATCAGAATTCCTGAGAATTTTGAGGGAAGTGGTTATATTAACGTGCAATTCTCTCGTGATATGCAATCTGATGATATTTTCACTAGCCCGCTAAGTTATGGCGTTGCGCCGTTTAGCGTCAATGTGGATAACCATCGTTTGAATGTGACGTTAAATGTACCGCAGCAAGTGAAGTCCGGTGATAAAGTGCAGTTTACGTTATCTTCCGATAAACCAAGTAAAGCAGTAATTTATGCGGTAAATGAAGGCATCTTGCAAGTGGCTGGTCATAAACAAGAAGATCCGTTGAAGTTTTTCTTCCCGAAATATGCCCTTCAAGTGGAAACGTTGCAGATTTTGGATTTGATTTTGCCGGAATTTCGTAAAGTATTGCAGTTTGCACAAACCGGTGGTGACTCGGAAGAAGTGGCAATGTTGGCAAAAGCCTTAGCGGCCAATACCAATCCATTTAAACGTAAAACCGATAAACCGGCAGTGTTCTGGTCAAATATTGTGGATGTGGATGGAAGCAAAACGGTAACTTACCAAATTCCACCGGGCTTTAATGGTAATTTAAAAGTCATGGCGGTTGCCGTAACAAATGACGGTTCACAGATGAATATCGCACAAGCGGAAACCTTGGTGCGTGACGACATGATTTTATCGCCAAGTGCGCCGATAACCTTGGCACCGAATGATGAAAGTAAAGTCAGTTTGACCGTTTCGAATAATACGAAGAGTAAACAAAATGTGCTTGTTCAGCTCAATGTTGCACCGCAATTCCAAGTATTAAGTAATGCGCAAACCTCCATTGTATTAGCCCCGATGAGCGAAGGCGTGGTGGATTTCCAATTAAAAGCAACAGATTTGCTTGGTAGCGGCATTTTATATTTCACCGCGGCTTACTTAGATGAACAGCAACAACCGGTACAGGTTGAACGCAAATATGGTATTTCCGTGCGTCCATTAACGGCGAAACAGCAATTCATCAAAGTGGGTGATGTGTCGGCAAATCAACAGGTACAAGGCGAATTACCTAATCTCTTGTTCCCACAACGCCGTGAGCAATATGCGCTGATTTCTTCCGCCCCGTTAGCCTTAGCGAAAGGTATCACAAGTTATTTAGGCAACTATGACAACTTGTGTACGGAACAAATTATCAGTGCGGCAATGCCTAATCTGTTATTGGCAAATAATCCTGAGTATCAAAGTTTACTCGGCGTTTTATCACAAGCGGGCGACAAGCAGGCTATTGAAGCCACTAAACAGCAATTACACAACAATTTGAATCGTGTCTTTAGTTTATTACCGGCACGTCAAACTGAGAATGAAGGCTTTGGTTTATGGTCCGGTTTAGATGAAGATGATGCATTCTTAACGGCCTATGTGGCGCATTTCCTCATTGAAGCGCAAGAGCACAACGTGCAATTACCGGCAGCATGGGTCGCGCCAAACGGCTTGTTTAATCAAACTATTGCGGCATTAGAACGTTTAAGTCGTCCGGAAAGTGAAGATGATTTAGCCATGTTGCGTCAACGCGCTTATGCGACGTACTTATTGGCGCGTTTAGGTCAAGTGCCAAGCGACAGCTTAATGTCTATCCGTAGTCTATTGGAGCGTCATTTCAAAGCGGAAGAGTGGCAATCTGATTTAACAACCGCGTGGTTGGCGGGTGCCTATCAGTTGGTGAAACAGGAAGAAGATGCAAACACGCTGATGAACAATCTGATGGAACATTTTGCTCATTCGCAGGCAAAAACCGAATGGTTCTACCGCGATTATTCAGATCCGTTAATTGAGAAAAGTTCGGTATTGTATGTGTTGTCACACCATTTCCCGAAACAGGCGGCACTATTGTCTAACGGATTGTTTGAAGGCATTGTGCAAGATTTAAATGACGACCGTTATAACAGCTTGTCTTCCGCAATGGTGCTTTTAGCGTTAGAGGCTTACGGTAAGCAATACCCTGACCAACTTGAAAAATTACATATTCAACAAGAAGGTCAAAATATCGGCAGAGTACAAGGCGCTTTTGTGTTAGCCAATATCAATGCAGACAAAGCAACGCTTAACTTTGTTAACCAAAGTACGCAAAGAGCCTGGTATGCTATTAGCCAATCCGGCTATGTACAACAACCGTCTGCTGAGGCCATTAAAAACGGCGTTGAAATCGATCGCACTTACTTAGATAAAGACGGCAAACCGGTGACTTCCGTGAAACTTGGCGACATCATTAACGTACAAGTCAATGTGCGTTCATTGCAAAATGTGCAAGACAACATGGTGATTACCGACCTTTATCCGGCTGGATTTGAAGTGGTAACGGGGAATGGTGACATGAGCGCACAAGAGGAAACTCAACAACGTTTTAACTGGGTACACCGTGATTTGCGTGAAGACCGTATGTTGAGCTATGGTTCCGTGGGAGAGAGCACCACCGTCATTCAATATCAATTAAAAGCAGTGAACGTGGGTAAATTCAAAATTCCACAGGCTTATGCAGAAAACATGTATAACCGTGCGGTTAATGCCCAATCTGCTGCGAAAGGGGATATTGAAGTGATTCAATAATCGCTTAAAAAAGAAAAAACTCTCCCTCGTTTGAGGGAGAGTTTTTTATTGCGAACGGTTTACAAGCCCTAAAGTGCGGTCAGAATCAACTGCATTTTTCGCTGTTCTCAGCGTATAATGAAGCCTCATTTCCCTTTCATGACAAATCAAATGAAAAATCGATCATTCTATTTCGGGCTTATTTGTGTGGCATTTTTAGCATTTATCGCACAACAAATAAGTCAAACACCATTTGCTCAGCAGGCGCATTTAAGCGCGCTTATTATTGCCATTTTGCTGGGGATGCTCTTTGGCAATAGTGTTTATAAACGTTATGAAAGTCATATTGAAAAAGGCGTGTTGTTTGCTAAAGGACAGATTTTACGTGCCGGGATCGTGTTGTATGGTTTTCGAATCACGTTGCAGGATATTACTGACGTGGGAATAAACGCAATTCTGACCGATGGCCTGATGTTACTTTCTACTTTTTTGCTCACCTGTATTATTGGTATTCGTTATCTCAAAATGGATAAACAACTTGTTTATCTCACGGCTTCCGGTTGCAGTATTTGTGGTGCAGCTGCCGTGATGGCCGCCGCACCGGTAACAAAGGCAGAATCGCATAAAGTGTCGGTGGCGATTGCGGTGGTGGTGATCTTCGGCACGCTCTCCATTTTTTTGTATCCGCTTTTTTATCCTTGGCTCAGCACATTAATGACACCATACCAATTCGGTATTTATGTGGGCTCTAGCGTGCATGAAGTGGCGCAGGTTTATGCCATTGGCGGCAACATTAGCCCTGTCGTCGCAGATACAGCGGTGATCACGAAAATGATTCGGGTCATGATGTTGGCCCCTTTCTTATTGGGATTGTCTTGGCTTTTGACTAAAGATGCGCAAGCAGGAGCGTCACGGAAAATTACTATTCCATGGTTTGCGCTTTGGTTTATTGCTGTTGCGGTGTTCAATTCATTTAATTTATTGCCGCAAGCGTTAGTAAAATGTTTGGTTGAGCTTGATACATTTCTGCTTGTTTCTGCGATGGCTGCGTTGGGGTTAACAACGCATATCGGTGCAATTAAACAGGCCGGTTTTAAGCCGTTGATTCTCGGCACCTTGGTTTACCTTTGGTTAATTGTCGGTGGTTTGTTAGTCAACTATGAAGCTGGGCTCTTTGGGTCATAGGCAGAAAAGGAAATTTAATCGTAAGTTAAGTAAAAAGGGCGGGGGTGTTTTAGCGATAAAACACATTGAAAATCTACCGCACTTTTTAGTTTTTAGTCATGTTTGATGGTTATGTCACAGAAATTTCGTCAATGCTTGTATGTTGTTTTATGCGGTTTATTCGTTACAGCCGTAGTGGTTCATTTTTTACCTCGTGAGCCTTTGAAGCAACGTTTTCCCTATTCTGTTGCAGTGTATGACGAACAGCAGAATTTATTACGCCTAACAACAGCAAAAGATCAGAAATATCGCCTATGGACGCCATTAGAAGAACTCTCGCCACAATTAGTGGATGCCGTGCTTTTTCAGGAAGATGAATGGTTTTATTATCATTTTGGGGTGAACCCTTACGGTTTGTTGCGTGGCGCGGCACAAACCTATCTGTTAGGTGGCTCACCGCAGGGCGGTTCTACCATCACCATGCAATTGGCGAGGATTCTATGGAATATTGACAGCCGCACTATCCACGGGAAAATTGAGCAAATTTTCCGTGCCGTTCAATTAGAATTGCAATATTCTAAACAGGATATTTTAGAAGCCTATTTCAACTTTGCGCCTTATGGTCGGAACATTGAAGGTGCCGGGACGGCAAGCCTGATTTATTTTAATCGTGCCAACAAAAACTTGAATTTAGCGGAAGCCATGACATTGGCGATTTTGCCGAAAAACCCAAATGGTTATATTCAGCAGAATAATCAACAGCTGAATCCGCAACTGTTCAATGCCCGTAATAAACTGTATGCCCGTTGGATAGAAAGTCATCCACAAGATTGCCAGTGGCAATCCCATTTTAAATTAAATTATCCTTTACGCCCCATTGAGAAACTTCCGTTTTTGGCACCGCACTTTACCGACCAAGTATTGCAACAATATGCGGAAAAAGAGGGAATGCAAAATGGACGCATTGTGACCAGCCTAAACAGTGGATTACAGCGTTTGGTTGAGCGAATTAGCCAGCGTTATTTGCAACAACAAAAAAACTATGGTGTGAATAATCTGGCGGTATTGTTGGTGGATAATCGCACCATGCAAATTAAAGCCTTGGTAGGTTCCGGTGATTATTTTAATCCGCAAATCAGCGGGCAAATTAACGGCACGCTGGCAAAACGTTCTTATGGTTCGACCTTGAAGCCGTTTATTTATGGTTTGGCCTTTGATCAAGGGCTAGCCCACCCGAAAACGATTTTAAAAGATTTACCGACGCACTTTGCCGATTATCAACCGGAGAATTATGAAGGTAATTTTCTCGGACCGGTTAGCGTGACGCAGGCGTTATTACAAAGCCGCAATATTCCAGCAGTCGAGATGGCACAACGTCTGAAATATCCTGATCTTTACGATTTGCTGAAACAAGCGGAAATTGTTTTGCCGAAGGAAAAAGCCCATTATGGGTTGTCTTTGGTATTGGGGGGAGCGGAGCTTTCCTTGCAACAACTGGCTGGCTTATATGCCGCGCTTGCCAATGGGGGAAAATGGCAACCGTTGCAAACCTTGAAAGACGCCTCCTCCGAACAATCTATCCCGTTATTAAGTCCGGAAAGCAGTTATATGTTAGGCGACATCTTATCGCAGAATATTCGCACCGATATTTATAACAAAGCCATCAAAACTAAGTTACCGACTTATTGGAAAACCGGCACGTCTAACGGATTGCGCGATGCTTGGACAGCAGGCTACTTCGGCAATTACACGTTGGTAGTGTGGTTTGGCAATTTTAACAATAAAAGCAACCCGCACTTTATTGGGCGTCGCCTTGCCGCACCGTTATTTTTACAGCTGGCAGATGCGATTATTACGCAATCTCCGACCATGCAAGATCCGCTTAGCCGCGAAAAGTTAACTTTAAAAGATGTACCGGTATGTGCCGCTGACGGCAACTTACCGAATAGACATTGTCAACAACTCACCAATACCCTGTTTATTCCCGGTAAATCGCCCATTCAGGTAAGCAATATCTATCAGCAGTTACGCGTACGTAAAGGCACGGATGTTTTAGCTTGTACAACAGATCCGAGTGAGGAAACAGAACAAAAAATTTATGAGATCTGGAGCAGTGACTATCAAAAATTGTTTGCTCAAGCCGGAATTATGAAACGTAGCCCGATGGTCAATGCCGAATGCCCTTATGAACAGCAAAATCAATCTTTACAACAGATTACGCATAATCCGTTGAAAATTACCTCACCACTGGAAAATCGGATTTATTTTATTAATGCGAACAGCGTAGAAGACCATATCCCGTTAATTGCCACGACATCAGGCGAAGTTCAGCATCTTTATTGGTTTGTGAATAACGCGTATTTAGGCGAGAGCAGAGCAGATGAAACATTTTTATGGAAACCAACAAATATCGGTACATATCAAATTACCGTTGTTGATGAGGCAGGCTATCGGACGACAATCAATGTGACGGTGAAAATCACTCGCTAGGAAAAGGAAAGTGCGGTCGAATTTCAGGTTGTTTTTAATGAAAAACGCATTGAAATTGAACCGCACTTTTTTAATTAGAATTGATAAGTAAATTCTAGTTTACCATTGGTTTCTTCTCGTTTACCGGTCATGTGCCCAAAGCTGAGGCTGGCTTTTGCAGCCGGTGTGAAGTGATATTTGAAACCGATTTCACCACCTACGCTTCCCCCTTTAGATGCTTGTTGGAAACCTTCCTCATCTGGCTGAGCTGTAATTTTTGATGCACCATTAAGCTTATAATCAAATTTCAACTTAACAAAAGGTTGAAAGTTACCGGTAAGATAACTTAACTTGGTTTGTGCTTTTAATCGATTTGCATTGATATGAGCAAATTGTACTGTTGTACCTTTGATCTCTGCGCTATCACTGCCCATGCGGGAATAAACATAAGCTAAAGAATTATCTAAGCTGATATGATCGAATGAAAGTTGATGTCCGATAGCAATGCCGGGCTGTAATATGGCATATCTAAACGGTAGTTGAATCCATTAGTGCCGTTGTTTAGGGTTTTGTTTCTGCCTGCTCTTACAACGCCATCAAAATAGACGTTCTGTGAAACATTAAATCGGGCAAATGCGCCTACGCCATAGGTTCTAATTTTGCCATCAAAGGTAATATTTGTTTGATAACTGTGATAATGACCATGGCCATTTTCAATGAAACCACCATAAACATGGTTTCTAACTTTCATCGCGAGGCCGGCAGAAAGGATTGCTCCTTTCATATCGGTGTCACTATTATCATTGTTAGATTTGAAGCCATTAGCAGAGGCAAAAGTCGTTATTGATTTTTGCTCATTCATGTTTGTGTTGTCGATAGCATCTCGAGTGACATCCCATAATTGATCCACTAATTCAGTGGATAAATGTGCTGCATTGAGTGCTGTTTTAGCATTCGCATTGGCTGTCTTAGATATTAATGTTGCTTTTAAAGCCGTGTTATCGCTATTAATATTAAATCCGTAGTTGCCAATTAGCCCTGATTCCATGACATGTTTTTGGATGGAGCTCTCTGTTAGTACTTTCGCATTGTTACTTTTAATGAGATTAATGCTTTCACCCACTTTTAAGTTTAAGGCCCCGGCATTTAGCTGCATGCTGATTTGGCTGTTTCGTAAATCAATGTCTTCGTTTCCGGTTGTTGTGAGAATGCTGCTATTTGCCTGAGCATGACTTGGTAGGTAAAAATTGTAGGCAGAAAAGTTTTTAACATTTTTTACCGTGACATTATTGGAATAAACATTCAAGGTGTTTCCGCTGGTAACATCAGAATTGATGGTGTTGTTTGTGCCGGTTCCGGTGGTGTTTAATCCGCTGATAGAAAGTAATCCACTTCCGAATCCACTTCCGAATCCACTTCCGAATCCACTTCCGAATCCACTTCCGAATCCACTTCCGAATCCACTTCCGAATCCACTTCCGAATCCACCTCCGAATCCACCTCCGAATCCACCTCCGAATCCACCTCCGAATCCACCACTTCCATAAGAATCACTTTCAGCCATACCGCCGGCTAATTCGCCGTCAATTTTGACTTGGTTTTTTAATGTAATGACGTTGTTGGTGGTATGGCTTTCTGTGCCTTTATTATACCCGCCATAAACATTACCACCGACATTGGTGTTATCTAACGTAATTGTATTCTGTGCGGCTTGTTTGTTGTACCCATCGTTAATATAACCTCCATAAACATCGCCCTTGACATCCGTATTAGCGATATTAAGGTTATTGTGTGACGCTTCTCCGGAGAGAGTGTAGCCACCATAAACACTCTCAACTTGGGCGCGATAGTGTTTATCTCCATTGATGACAAGTTTACCGTAGCTGGTATTGCTTCCTGCTGATTTTGCAATATAAATATCGCCTTTCACGATGGCGCCTGTAATATTGACTTCATTACCATTGGCGGTAGAAATCGGTCCGCCAAATGTATTTTGACCTTCATTGGTTGCGCCAAATACATTGGCGTTAATGATGGCTTGTTTGTTGCTTTCAGATTTGATGGTCACTTTATTGTTATTCGCGTTGCCGTATGTGGCAAATCCGCCATATACACCGCTATCGCTTTCATTGCTGCTTTCAACATCAGACCCAATCAGTGTGACTTTATTGTTATTGACGTTTGCCTTGGTGCTTGAGGCACTTTTTCCCCCCATAACGCCACGTGACAGTGATTTTTTATCGCCATTAGATTTGATAGTAACTTTATTACCACTTACTTCTCCTCCTTGGGATTCTCCACCATAAACCCATGAGGCAACAGCGCCTGAAATTTCAACGCTGTTATTTTTAGCCCCTTGTTTACTGAACCAAGTGCGGCCACCGTGAATGACACGGACATCTGAATTGACGATATTTACACTGTTTCCATCGGCAACACCATTGCGTGAACTTCCCCCTAAGGCTGTGTCAAGGGTTGAATCGGTAATATTAAGGCGATTTCCTTTTGCGCTGCCTTTATAAGAATGCCCACCGCGGACATCCAGATCGTGGCCTTGGGTAACATTATTTAGTATTAGCGTATTTTGTGTCACGCTACCGCTATGAGAACCTGCGGCAAAAATGGTTCTCTTTTTAGTGAGTGGGGTATCTTTGAGCGTTAAGGTGAAACCATTAATATCAGCGTTCTTATTGAGGTTATTATCGCTGATTGCACCAATAATATTTCCAGTTAAGGCATGTTGCTGAATATTTGCTTGATACAGTTCAGCCTGCTTTCCTTCTCCTGTGTAATAATGAAATTTTTGAGTAAGAGAGCCATTTTCAATATTAGTACTTAGTTCAGTCCAATCTGCACTCAGTACTTGAACGGAGCAAAGTGCGGCAAGGGCCGTTACGCTAAATTTCATGGTTTTTATATCATGAGATTTGTGAAAGTTATGTGTAATCTTCTTCATGATTCATCCTTGTTTTAAATGAGATACGATATTGAGTTATTAAATGATTTAACGTTATATATTATAAAATATAGTGTTAAATCAAAAAATATGCTGTGATCAAGATCACAAGCTAATGTATTTCCTTTGGAAGGCGAGAAACCGGCATTAAGCCTAATTAGAAAAAGGGAGAAATTAAAAGTGCGGTTGAGAAAATAGGTCATTTTTCTACCGCACTTTGAGATAGGATTTGGCGTTAATTGTTGATACCCAGTGTTTTGGTGTTTTTATCGAATTTTAAACCGGAGTGAGAACCTTCGGAGCCATTAAAATAAATATCTTTTGGCTGAGAACAGGCGGTGATGGTTAAAATGGCTGTAAAGACTAAAATAAGTTTTTTCATGTGATACCTCTATGCGTTAAAAATACTGATGTGATTATAACATAGGGGAGGGAGACTTAAGGTGGCGAAACAAGGAAATAAATAATTAAAAGTGGGAATATTGCTTTGATATAGAAAAACAAAAGGCTTAGTTTTCTAAGCCTTTTGTCGTTTAAAGTAAGGTTGATTTTTATCGTATTTCTCGCTTATTCATCAAACATTGCTGAAATGGATTCTTCGTTGCTGATCCGGCGAATCGCTTCTGCAAGCATTTTAGATAACGTTAATGAGCGAACTTTACCTAATGCGATAATTTCATCAGTCAACGGAATAGTGTCTGTTACGACAACTTCGTCTAGCGCATCGCTGGCAAGGTTTTTCGCGGCAGAGCCTGAGAATACCGCATGTGTAGCGTAAGCGAAGACGCGTTTAGCACCACGTTCTTTTAAGGCTTCAGCCGCTTTGCATAAGGTGCCACCAGTGTCGATCATGTCATCAACTAAGATACAATCACGATCTGCTACATCACCAATGATGTGCATTACTTGAGAAACGTTGGCACGCGGGCGGCGTTTGTCGATAATCGCCATGTCGGTGTCGTTTAATAATTTTGCCACAGCGCGGGCACGCACCACACCACCGATGTCCGGAGAAACAACGATTGGATTCACTAAGTCGGTTTTTTTCAAAATATCATCAATTAATACCGGAGAACCGAATACGTTATCTACCGGCACATCAAAGAAACCTTGGATTTGTTCTGCGTGTAAATCGCAGGTTAACACACGGTCAACGCCAACGCCGGATAAAAAGTCGGCAACCACTTTGGCTGTAATTGGAACACGCGCAGAACGAACGCGGCGGTCTTGGCGGGCGTAACCGAAATAAGGAATCACGGCAGTAATACGACCGGCAGAAGCGCGACGTAAGGCATCAACCATAACCAATAATTCCATTAAGTTGTCATTTGTTGGCGCACAGGTTGATTGAATAATGAATACATCGCTACCGCGAACATTTTCATTAATTTGCACTTGTACTTCACCATCGCTGAAACGACCAACGGTAGCATCGCTTAATTTCGTTTTTAAGCATATTGAAATGCGTTTGGCGAGTTCCGGTGTTGCGTTACCGGCGAAGAGTTTAATATCAGGCATTGTAAGTTTGACCTCAGGTGTTAGATGATAAAATTAGGGGGTTAACGGAGAAACGGATTACCACTTTTTAGCTGTTCCAGCATTGTGTGTAACGGTGAAACGTTTAATCCTTTGGCGACAAATCCAAAATATGCTTTTGGCATGTTGTCGAGCACGGATCGCGCGGATCTTTCATCGTCAAATTCCGCAAAAACACAAGCGCCGGTTCCTGTTAATCTTGCCGGAGCATATTCTACCAACCAGTTCAGTATTTCTTCAACCTCTGAATAGTGATCTCGTACAACTTTTTCGCAATCGTTTACGTATTCTTCGGACAATAATTGTTGCAGTGATTTTTTCGGGGTATTTCGCGATAAATCAGGAGAGGAAAAAACCACGGCGGTAGAAATAGACACATTCGGTTTAATCACTAAATACCACTTCTCCGGTGGTGCGCAATAAGTGATTTTTTCGCCCACACCTTCAGCAAAAGCCGCTTTGCCATGCACAAAAATGGGAACATCTGCGCCCAAGGTTAAACCAAGGGTGGCAAGTTGTTCGGTTTTTAAATGGGTTTTCCATAAATAATTTAAGGCGACAAGCGCCGTTGCCGCATTGGAGGAGCCGCCACCCACGCCACCACCGATGGGCAGAATTTTATCTAATTGCAAATCCGCGCCGAGTGAGCAACCGGTTTTTTGTTGTAATAAATGTGCCGCACGATAAATCAAATTATCTTCAGGTGCCAAATCAGCGATTGGCGAAATTAAATTGATTTTGCCGTCATTTCTTACCTTAATCGATAGCCAATCGCCAAAATCCAGAAATTGAAACAGCGTTTGTAATTCGTGATAACCATCCGGGCGTTTTCCGTTGATATACAAGAACAGATTTAATTTCGCCGGGCAAGGGAAACGCAGGCCGGCTTCATTATTTAAGCTTTCCGGCACTAAAAGTGCGGTGGAAAATTGGTATGTTTTCATTTTAAGTTCCATTCATCCACACGAATCTTCAGAGTTTGTCCTTCGGTCTTCAGCAAGATATTTTCCGGCATCGGTGGCTGTTGATTGAGGTGATAGGACAGATAGTCGGCCGTCCATGTTTTACCATCAAGGCGATGAGTAAAAGAGCCGAGGAAATGATTGTCTGCCACTAAATAGTCGCTGTTATCTTTCGGTTGGCCTTTTAGCCAAAAGACAAATTGATCGAGTGGAAAATCCATGCCGATAATTTCTCTGAGTAACATTTTGGCATCGGTAGCGGAACGTTGACGGCCTTTATTGTCAGAAATTGTCATGCCTTGTGGGTGCATTTGAATTTGTAGCGTTTCGCTGCTGAGTGTGGAATAAAGTTTTAACGTGTAATTTTGTGGATCCAGGTATTGCCAGTCAAAACGGGTAGAAAAACGTTCTTTCGTGCTGATATAACCCAGTTGGCCTAAAGCTTGGTAACTTTTGATTTGTTGTAACTGTTTTAAATGCTGTTGCCATGTGGGATCTGTTTTTTCGATGTATTTTACATCGGTAGGGCGTTGCTGATCGACGGTACAGCCGCCCAATAACAGTCCGGCGAAGAGAATCCAAAGAGAAAATTTAATGGTTTTCATACAAGACCTGTTTTATAAAAAATAACGCTGATTTTACGGTTCGATTTTTATGGCGTAAAGCATTCAACGCCGGTTTAGGGTTTAAAGTGCGGTAGAATTTCTTGGCGTTTTTGTTTGACGGCAAAAATACGTCCGCGATTAAGCTGATCACGAATGGCTTTGTTTTCAAAACCGGCAGCAATAATAGATTGAATATCTACTTTTAATGCGGCTTGATACAAGGCGATGGCAAATTCTTGTTGAGGGTATTGAATGTGTTCAAATCCTTTGCGGCCTCGTGTATCGGCAAAACAAACAAGAAGAAACTCCATAAAACGCAATGGCTTACGCCACACATCAAAGGTATTAAAAAGTTTCACGATCGTTTCTGGGCGTAGCTCAAACACTTTGTGTACATGTGAATGATATTCGCAGGTGAGTTCTGCCAGTTGTTGATAATATGTCGGCACTTTTAAACGTTTACATAGAGCCCTTGTCGGTGCAATACCCAATTTTTCGTGTCCGTGGTGATGAGGCCAGTTTAGTTTTGGGGTACAGGCTTTGCCTAAATCATGACAAATGGCGGCAAAACGGACCGCACTTTTATGGCAATCGACCTGTTCGGAAAGCAGTGTTGCTTGTTGTAATACCATCATCGTATGCACGAAGCTGTCGATTTCCGGATGATATTTTGCCGGATTTGGCACGCCATAAAGGGCATCTAATTCGGGAAAGAGTACTTTGAGTGCTCCAACTTGACGCAAGGTTTCAAAGTAAATTTCAGGATTTTTTTCATTTAAGGCTTTTTCAGTTTCTGCCCAAACGCGCTCGGCCGTCAGATGCTGTAGCTCGCCTTGCGCACTAAGTGCGGCCATTAGTTGTAGGGTTTCATCAGCGATGTTGAAGCCTAAGTAATGATAGCGAGCGGCAAAACGGGCAACGCGCAAAACGCGTAAAGGATCTTCCGAAAATGCGGGGGAAACATGACGTAAAACACGTTTTTCTAGATCTTCCACGCCATGGTATGGGTCGCATAAATTGCCGGCTAAATCTTGCGCAATGGCGTTAATGGTGAGATCGCGACGAACTAAATCTTGTTCTAACGTGATGTCGGCAGAAAAATCGCAAATAAAGCCGGTGTAACCTTTGCCCGCTTTTCGTTCAGTACGCGCCAATGCATACTCTTCTTTGTTTTTGGGGTGGAGAAAAACCGGAAAATCTTTACCGACTTGTTGATAGCCTTGATTCAACAAATCTTGTGGCGTCGCGCCCACAATCACCCAATCCCGATCTTTGACGGGAAGGTTGAGAAGCTGATCGCGAACTGCGCCTCCGACTAAATAGACGTGAAATTTTTCCGCCATTATGACCAACTATCGCGACGACGGCGTTTAGGCATAATGAACGGTAGTGCTAAGCCGAGAACCAATCCCACGCCAAGCACCGACCCGCCGTAGATAAACCATTGAATGGCAATTTCGCGTTTGCCGGCATCTAACATGGCTTCTAAATCACGATTTTTATTTTTAGTCATTTCCAATTCCCGTTTTAGTTGGGAGTTTTGTTCCAATAATTCGCTGCTTTGTTGCTCCGCCTGTTTGGCTCGGCGTTGCATTTCTATCGTGCGTTTTTGCCAATCATTGTCTAAACGATTAAGTTTTAAACTCAACTCTTGAATTTGATTTTTTAATCTCGGATTTTCATCTTTGCTGCTGGCGTTAGTGCTGAGTTCACTGCTTAAAATCCAGGCTTCACGGTTTTTACTGTCGCGAACCAGCGTGTAGCGCTCTTTTTTATCTAATACGGTAACGGCTTCGCCTGCTTGAATGGTGCCGGCAATTTTAAATTGCTCGCCGGCACCTTTGCGTAGAAACGTGGAGAGGTTTTCTGTGACGTATTTTGTTTCTCCCTGTGCGGCAGACATGCCAACAGTGAAGCAAAATAGCGCAAGCAGTGTAGATAAAGCTTTTTGCATAGGGGAAATCCTTTATAAAAAAACGAAAAGTGCGGTGAATTTTTAACGTAAATATTAACCGCACTTTTCAGACAGGATTAATAGAAAATAGTTGTTAAGAGGTAATAAATAATAATGGCGAAGAACGCACCGGCCGGTAGCGTAACTACCCAAGAAACAACAATATTACGAATAACGTTTAAGTTAATGGCCGCAATACCACGCGCAAAACCAATACCTAATACCGCACCAACAAGGGTTTGCGTAGTGGAAATCGGCAATCCGGTACCGGAGGCGATAACCACGGTGGTTGCTGTTGCAAACTGGGCGGCAAAACCACGGCTTGGGGTGAGATCCGTAATGCCGGTGCCGATGGTTGCCATCACTTTGTAACCCATAACAATTAAACCGACAACAATCCCGGCAGCGCCTAAAGGCAGAATCCACCAAGCAAGGGGAACGTTGTTAACAATCTGACCGCCGCTTTCAATAATGGCAACAACCGCAGAAAGTGGGCCAATTGCATTAGCTACATCATTTGAACCATGGGCAAATGCCATAGCACAAGCAGTCATCAACATCAGAATACTAAAGACCTTTTCTACGCCTCCGAAGGAGCCGCTTTCCAACATTTTGTATTTAAATTTGATGCTACGGAAATAAAAGTGGCTGTAAATAATAGAAATAATGCCGATAGCAAAAGAAATCAGTAAGTTCTCTGTGCTACTTAAATTCAGTCCAATATGTTTTAACCCTTTGTTTAAGGTCACGATACACAAAATAAAAATAGTGATACCCATGTAATAAGGACCGTATTTTTGTGCATTTCTGAAAGGACTTTCTGTATCGAAAATGAGTTTTTGTGTGCTGATAAAAATAGCGTAAGCGAGTAAACCGGCAAGTAATGGGGTGATAAACCAGCTACCTACAATATTTTTAATGTTGCTCCAGTCGACGGAGTGCGGTCCTGCAGTCACGCAAGCAAAACCGATGATTGCTCCGATGATAGAGTGGGTCGTGGATACCGGCCAGCCCATGCGGGAAGCAATTAATAACCACGCGCCTGAAGCGAATAAAGCCGCCATCATACCGAAGACCAATACTTCCGGTTCGCCAACAAATTGCATAGTATCGATAATACCGCTTTTGATGGTTTCGGTGACTTCGCCTCCGGCAAGATAAGCTCCTGATGCTTCAAAAATCATTGCAATAATAATGGCTTGTTTCGCTGTGATTGTTCCTGAGCCAACGGATGTTCCCATTGCATTTGAAACATCGTTGGCTCCTACGCCAAAGGCCATGAAAAAGCCAAAAACGGCTGTAATGAAAATCAATAATGCGCCGTATTGATGAAGTAGTTCCATTGAAAAATACCTAAGTAAATGGAAATTATGAGCGAGCCAGCATTAATTCAATGCGTGAGCCGACTCGTTGTGCTTGGTCGGCAAGCACGCCAACCCATTCAATAATTTTATATAAGAACATGACATCGATGGGGTTGTAACGACCTTCAACCTCATAAAGCATTTTTCTTAATTTGATTTGCATTTGATCGGTATCATCTTCAATGATATCCAACTCGTTAATCATTTGATTAACAAAGTTTAATTCTCGACCTTTGAAACCGGTTTCTAATAGCTGATCCATTTCTTCAATCACTTTATGGGCTTGTTCGGTAGCATCTAAGCTGCGTCTTACATAGCTCATAAATTCATCATGCATTTCCGGCGGAATGCCAAATTGGCGTCCAACCATGCGGCCGGCAATGTCTTTTGCGTAATTTGCTAATTTGTCTTGTTGAGTAACTAATTCTAATAAATCGGTACGTTCAATCGGCATGAATAAACCGCGTGGTAATTTCAAACGAATTTCACGTTTTAATGCATCGGCTTGACGCTCATGAGCGGAAATATCTAAACGGAATTGTTCAGCGGCATTCCAGTCTTCACGGAAGATCGCTTCAAAGAAAGGAACCAATAATTCACAGCATTCAGTGACTTTATTGGAGTGTTTTTGTAACGGCTTTAAAGGGGAGTGGGCAAATAATCCAAGGATGTTATTCATTGCCATGAAAATGACTCCTAATTAAGGTTAATAATTTACGCGCATATTACCTGATGTAAATGAAAAATTCACGATTTTAATCGAAAAAAGCAGGCTTTTATTGGATAATAAAATCCATGAATTCAGAGTAAATACAAAACTTTATGATCTTAAAGGATTTTATCATGGTAAACGAAATCGAATTAAAATTAGCGGTCGGTGATATTCATGAGGAACAGCTCAATACCTTACTACATCATTTTCATGTTATTGAGCAGCAAGAAGCCTTTTTAACCAATACTTATTACGACACTGCCGATAACTATTTCACTCGACAGAAAATGGGCTTGCGTGTGCGTCAGCAAGGTGACCATTACACCTTGACCTTAAAAACCGATGGCAAAGTATCCGGTGGGTTGCATGTACGCCCGGAATATAACGTAGAATTGCCGACATCAGAACCTAATTTAGCGGCCTTAATTCGTCAGCATGGGCTTGTATTAGAAAATGTTGAAGAGCCCCTAAAGCCGATTTTTAGCACTGACTTTATGCGCCAAACATGGCTGGTTCAATATATGCCCGATTGCCAAATTGAAGTGGCATTTGATCAAGGAAATGTTATTGCAGGTGACAAACAACAGCCTATTCGCGAAATTGAGTTTGAGGTGAAGTCAGGTGAATTAGAACCATTTTTTGCCTTTGTTGCTGATTTCTTAACCCATTATGCGGGCAAGGTACATTTTTATTCCATCAGTAAAGCAAAACGCGGATATCAATTAGCCCAAAATAAAACGACGAAAGCCAGTGATTGGATTGAGCAATGGCGCGGCTTTTTGTATTCGGAAAAACGGATGCCAAAAACAACGGAAAAATTGACCGCACTTTTAACTTATGAGCAGTCTTTAGTAGAAGAAACACTGGCTTTAGGGGCTAATTTCTTTGCGGCAGATTTTATTAAAACCGTAGAACGCGTAGGCGCTTTTTTCAATTTATATCATTATTACGAAGATAATAAATCTTTGCTAGAAGCAGCATTAAATGAACAACAGACGGCGAATCAACATTATGCACAAGAAAATGTATTGAACGATTTAGCCGACGCGAATGCGGATGTTTTGGCGAAACTACATGACGTTATTCGTTTGCACAGTGAGACGAAAGATAATGCGTTGGCGATGAATAAATTGCTCGACCTTATTCAAACGCCGCAGTATGCACAACGCATGCTTTACTTAATTACATTAACGATCGGTGGATAACCCTATGGCGAAAACAAAAACAGCTTATGTTTGTAATGATTGCGGTGCGGAATATTCCCGTTGGCAAGGGCAGTGTGGTGCATGCAAAGCTTGGAATACCATCACCGAAGTGCGGTTAGTTTCTACGCCAAATAATAAAGCGGATCGATTTAGTGGCTATGCCGGAGAGACTCGCGCCAAAATTCAAACGTTAAGTGAAATTAGTCTACAGGAAACTCCGCGTTTTAGCAGTGGTTTTTATGAACTGGATCGCGTGCTGGGCGGCGGGGTAGTGCCGGGCAGTGCCATTCTGATTGGCGGCCATCCGGGAGCAGGGAAAAGCACGTTATTGTTGCAGGTGATGTGTCATTTGTCGCAAAAAATGACCGCACTTTATGTGACCGGCGAGGAATCTTTGCAACAAGTCGCCATGCGTGCCAACCGTCTCGGTTTACCACCGGAAAAATTGAATATGTTGTCGGAAACTTCGGTAGAACAGATTTGTAATTTGGCGGATCAATTAAAACCGCAAATTATCGTGATCGACTCTATTCAGGTTATGCATTTGGCGGATATTCAATCGTCACCGGGCAGTGTGGCACAGGTGCGTGAATGTGCTTCTTTTTTAACGCGTTATGCAAAAACTCGACAAGTGGCAATCATCATGGTGGGGCATGTCACTAAAGACGGCACCCTTGCCGGACCGAAGGTATTAGAGCATGCCATTGACTGTTCCTTATTATTGGAAGGCGAAACAGATTCCCGCTACCGCACCTTGCGTAGCCACAAAAACCGCTTTGGTGCTGTGAATGAGTTGGGCGTATTCGCCATGACGGAACAAGGTTTGCGTGAAGTGAAAAACCCATCGGCGATCTTTTTAAGCCGCGGTGATGAACAAACGCCCGGTAGCTCCGTGATGGTGCTATGGGAAGGCACACGTCCGTTGTTGGTGGAAATTCAAGCGCTGGTGGATCATTCTATGCTTGCCAATCCACGTCGTGTTGCCGTAGGGTTGGAGCAAAACCGTCTTGCTTTATTACTGGCTGTGTTGCATCGCCACGGGGGATTGCAAATGGCGGATCAAGATGTGTTTGTAAACGTGGTTGGCGGCGTCAAAGTGACCGAAACAAGTGCCGATTTGGCGTTGCTTCTAGCGCTGATTTCCAGCTTCCGTAATCGCCCGTTACCGCAAGACCTTGTGGTGTTTGGCGAAGTGGGATTGGCGGGTGAGATTCGTCCTGTACCAAGTGGGCAGGAACGTATTAGTGAGGCCGCAAAACACGGTTTTAAACGTGCGATTGTTCCCTTCGGAAATAAGCCGAAACATGCGGTGGAAAACATGCAAGTGTTTACTGTGAAGAAACTTGTTGATGCACTGGGAATCTTAGATTCGCTTTAAAAAATGACCGCACTTTTGAAAATGCGGATGAATAAAAACGATAGATAAAAAAATAGCCCTTTTGAGAAGGGCTATTTTTATGTAGAAATGTTTCTTAAATCACTTCAACGTCAACGGCTGTCGGACCGCGTTGGGAATCTTGCACGTTAAAAGCAACACGGTCGCCTTCGTTTAACGTACGGAAATTATTGCCCACGATGCCGGAGAAGTGTACGAAAACATCTTTAGAACCATCTTCAGGTGCGATAAAACCGAAACCTTTTGCGGAATTGAACCATTTTACGGTGCCGTTTAATTTAGACATGTTGTCTTCCTTATTTTAAATAATGAAATGGTGTGCTTATGTTCAGCACGAATTGCTAGCGATTTAACTTAAATAGAGATGGGTAAATTGAATCTTCAAAGCACAAATTCAAAACTTGAATGAGGAAGAACCGAAATAACTAACTTACTGAAGTGATTGTCTAGCGTGGGGCTCATTAGAACACGCGAAAGAAATGAAAACAATCTCTTTTTGTTCAGATCTGCGTTGCTCTTTGATTGAATACAAAATAGGGTTAAACAAATTAAATTTTGTACTCAATGAATATTGGAGAGCTTTCTACTTTCTTACTGCAATATTGGGCCAAATAGGCTAGAATTAATCACTATTTTCTCTCATTCATACGAACGTCGCACATGGAAAAGAAATTAACAAAAGCTTTAGATGCCATTGATATAAAAATACTCAATGAATTACAACGCAACGGTAAAATTTCCAACATTGATTTGTCGAAAAAAGTAGGGTTATCTCCAACACCTTGTTTAGAACGTGTAAAACGTTTGGAAAGACAAGGGGTGATTATGGGATATCGCGCCTTACTGAATCCGGAATTATTGGATTCGCCATTGTTGGTGATTGTGGAAATTACTTTAGTGCGCGGTAAACCTGATGTGTTTGAGGAATTTAATTTAGCAGTACAACAGTTGGATGAAATTCAAGAATGCCATTTGGTTTCCGGTGATTTCGATTATTTGTTGAAAACCCGAGTGGCGGATATGGCGGCATACCGTAAATTGCTCGGCACCACTTTGCTACGGTTACCCGGCGTGAATGATACCCGTACTTATGTGGTGATGGAAGAAGTCAAACAAACTAATTTTTTACAGTTGAAATAGAGATAAAGTCGTAACGCATGATTAAACGTATTACCGAACATTTTTCCCCGAAAGATTATTTATTAAATTTGTTGCTAGGTATGACCGCACTTTTCGGATTTTATCTGATCATTGCTTGGTTGGGATACACGCCGCTGGATAATTCTTGGGCGACCTCCAGTTTTTCGCCGGATACCATCAACAAAGCCGGCGCATTCGGGGCATGGTTTGTGGATTTATTTTTTGTACTTTTCGGTTATGTGGGGAATGTTATTCCGTTTATGTTGTGTTTTATTCCGACATATTTAATTCGTACTAAACGGGTAACTTCGCTGACATGGACGAAATTTAGCTTGCGGACATTCGGCTTTATTTTATTGCTTTGCGGATTGACAGTCATTTGTACATTGTCCTTTAACAACACGGCAAATTATTTGTCCGGTGGCGTGTTAGGCGGTTGGCTCACTTTAACGTTCTATGAAGCCGCCGGAAAATTTGGGTTGCTTGTCTTCGCAGGGATTTTTGCCCTCGCGGGATTTATTTTGTGTTCCGGTGCTTCGTTTATCCGATTGTTGGTTCGTTTTTATCAATGGTTAACCATGCAAACGCCGCCAGCAGAAGAAACGCAACCGCAATCGAATGAAAATGTTTCCGCTGAAGCAAAAGAAGAAATTATTTTGGTATCCAAAGAAAGCCTAATGACGCAGGCAAAAGCTTTGTCCGAAGAAAATTCAGCAGAAACAGACACAGAATCAAATCATCAGCTTCACATCACCGGACTCTCTGAAGAAATGACATCAGTGTCTTCTGACAGTATGACGATTACTCCGGAAAAAGAGACTGATACTGCTGATGCGTTTATTTCTTATGATTTTGAGCAGCAAGAGGCATTACCCAATGTGACCATTGCCACACCGACACCTCAGTCGGCGTTTGCTGCTACTTCACTTACTCAAACGTCTTTATCATCAGTACAAGCGCATGTGGAACCGGCGATTGAACCTCAAAGTGCGGTGGATTTTTCCCATGATTTTTCAGAACAGGAAATGATGCCGACGGTGTCTTTATCGGTGCCACATGAGAATACGCATGTGGAGACGCCACAATCTGCTCAAATTCATCATGAAACAACGGTGGTTGCGCCATCAGTGAGCAAAACTGAAGACGCTGAATCAACAATGCCTCAGATCACGCCACAATATAAGCCTTATGGCGATTCTCTTGTTCATCCGGCATTCCAGCAGAATAAAGCTAACGTTGAAAAGCCGACCACACCATTGCCGAGCTTGGATTTATTAGATCGGCACCAAAGCAAAGCCCAAAATATTACTCAAGAAGAAATTGTGGAAACTTCGCAACGTATTGAACAACAGCTACGCAATTTCAATGTGAAGGCAAAAGTGAAAGATGTGTTGGTTGGGCCGGTGGTGACTCGTTATGAACTGGAGTTGGATCCAGGGGTCAAAGCGGCCAAAGTCACTGCCTTAGATACAGACTTAGCACGCGCGTTGATGTTCCGCGCGATTCGTGTGGCAGAAGTGATTCCCGGCAAGCCTTATATTGGTATTGAAACGCCGAATGATCATCGTCAAATGGTGCCGCTTCGCGATGTGCTTGACAGTGATGAATTCCGGAATGCCAAAGCCTTGCTTTCCATGGCGTTAGGTAAAGATATTAGTGGTAAGCCAATGATTGTGGATCTCGCAAAGATGCCACATTTATTGGTGGCAGGAACGACCGGTTCAGGGAAATCCGTTGGTGTGAATACGATGATTTTAAGCTTGCTTTATCGCGTAAAACCGGAAGAAGTGAAGTTCATCATGATTGACCCGAAAGTGGTGGAATTATCCGTCTATAATGACATTCCTCACTTATTAACGGAAGTCGTTACGGACATGAAAAAAGCCGCTAATGCGTTGCGTTGGTGTGTGGATGAAATGGAACGCCGCTATCAATTATTGTCTGCTTTACGGGTGCGTAACATTGAAGGTTTTAATGAGAAAATCGATGAATATGATGCATTAAAAATGCCGATTCCAAACCCATTATGGCGTCCGGGTGATTCTATGGATCAACTTCCGCCTCCGTTGGAGAAACTGAGTTATATTGTAGTCGTTGTAGATGAATTTGCCGATTTAATGATGGTTGCCGGCAAACAGGTGGAAGAACTGATTGCGCGTTTGGCGCAAAAAGCCCGTGCAGTGGGGATTCACTTGATTTTGGCAACGCAACGTCCTTCTGTGGATGTCATTACCGGTTTAATCAAAGCCAATGTGCCGAGCCGTATTGCTTTCACCGTGGCAACGAAAATTGACTCACGTACGATTCTCGATGCAGGTGGTGCGGAATCTTTGCTGGGCAAGGGCGATATGTTGTATTCACCGCAAGGCTCTACCGAATTAATCCGTATTCACGGTGCCTTTATGACTGATGATGAAGTTAGCCGTGTCGCAGACGATTGGAGAGCGCGTGGTAAACCGAATTATATTGAAGGCATTTTAGACGGCAATGAAGACGAAGATGCCTTAGAACGCTTAGGTGATAATTCGGGTGAGACCGATGAGTTGTTTGATGAAGTGGTCGAGTTTGTTGTCAGCACTGGCACAACCTCCATTTCTGCGATTCAGCGCCGTTTCCGCGTGGGCTTTAACCGTGCAGCGAATATTATGGATCAACTGGAAGAACAGGGTATCGTCTCGCCATTGCAAAATGGCAAGCGTGAGATTTTGGCGCGCGGGGCGGATTATTAGAATGAATCTCTCCTTTTGAGGTTAAATGGTCACTTTATTTTTGGCCGTTTACCGGTGCATAGACTGAAGCGGCTAAAGGTAATCGGTTTAAACAAGGAATTGAATAATATGAAAAAAACGTTTCAAAAACTCACCGCACTTTCTCTTTTGGCAATGGCGACCCTTGCTTGGGCAAATGCTGATATTGAGTTACAGAATCGCTTAAATAAAGTGGATACGTTAAGTGCCGATTTTGCACAAACGGTGAGTTCGGCAAATGGTAAAAATGTGCAACAAGGCAATGGAAAATTACAAATTAAGCGTCCGAATTTGTTCCGTATGGACACTAAATCACCACAAGAAACCCAAATTATTGCCGATGGACAAACCCTTTGGTTCTATGATCCGTTTGTGGAACAAGTGACGGCCAATTGGGTAAAAGAGGCGGTAAATAATACGCCGTTCGTGTTGCTCACCAGCAATGAAAAAAGCCATTGGGCGCAATATTCGGTAGAACAAAAAGATGACACTTTCGTGTTAAAACCGAAAGCCAAAAACAGCAATATTAAGCAATTTGATATTCGTATCGATCAAAACGGTGTATTAAAAGGGTTTAGTACCATTGAAAAAGACGGACAGTCTAATCAATATATTTTGCGTAATATTACCAACCAACATCTAGATAGCGGTTTGTTTAAATTTAGCGTCCCAAAAGGCGTAGAATTGGACGACCAACGTAAAAAATAAGCAATTGAACCATGTCTAACTTTAGCTTTGATTTCAACGAAAATGACTTTCGCCCTTTAGCGGCCAGAATGCGCCCAACTACTTTGGCACAATATTGTGGCCAGTCTCATTTGTTGGGCGAAGGTAAACCGTTGCGCAAAGCGATTGAGGCAGGCTATGTTCATTCCATGATTTTCTGGGGGCCACCCGGCACCGGCAAAACCACCTTGGCGGAAATTATTGCGCAACGTATTCAAGCGGAAGTGGAGCGTATTTCTGCTGTCACCAGCGGCATTAAAGAAATTCGTGAAGCCATTGAAAAAGCGAAACAAAATAAATTGGCGGGTCTGCGTACCATTTTGTTTGTGGACGAAGTGCATCGTTTCAACAAAAGCCAGCAAGATGCGT
>ERZ773049.254-NODE-254-length-33996-cov-8.742818_pt1 | contig 33996 bp, 52 predicted proteins | sample MGYA00580633_ERZ773049 | MGnify/ENA primary metagenome ERZ773049 (study PRJEB29015, sample SAMEA2737991) | human oral metagenome | biome: human oral; feature: human-associated habitat; material: dental | place: China | collected 2066 ...
CTCTGCAAAAGCTTGATCGTCGGTTCAAATCCGTCTACCGCCTTTCAATACCTGATTTATCAGATTTTAACCGAATGAAAAGCCCTATTTTACGGGCTTTTTTATTTTTTTCTTCGGTTTAAAAATGATAACTTTAAAAATATTTTGGGGCGGATTTGGGGCGAAAACAGACCGACATCACTGTCGGCCTGCTCAAGTCTATCACTACGGAAAATTTTAAATTTTTTCCATTATAACAGAAAAAATCCCCAGCCAAAAGGCTGGGGATAATTAAAATTTAAGAAAAAAATATTTATTTTCTCGCAGTTTCCGCTGCGGTTTGTTTTAGCTCAAGTCACCCCATAGAGTGATACGGTTCCCTGCATCGTCTGTTTGGCCAATGGCCATATAATTACGATTGCCAGATTCCCCAATGTAAGAGATCCAGCGGTAGCCGTTAGCCGAACCCTTGCTGTCATAATTAACAGAATCCCCGGCTTCGTAAACATGCACGATTTCACTGTTAAGATTTGGTTCGCGGCGCACATTGATAGCTGCTTCTCCTACCTTAAATGTTCCAGTTTCAGGCGTAAGTTCAATTTCGTCTGATGTTGGGGTTACATCTGCAGGAGTGACTGGTGTTGCGCCATCGCTATAAGGTGGATAAAACCAGCCAATCACATCCTCAAAACCTCGATTATTGTATCGAGCTGGGCCTCCTACAATTAGAGCATCAGCATTGCCATCAACATTCTGCTCAACGGTTCGCATAGTAATACCATCAGAATCCTCAATGACGATGCCACAGTGGCCATAATTAACACCACCAAACCAAGCATTCATATTGAAAAATGCTCCAGCTCGTGGGTTTTCGTCAGTTGGCATGCGGTGTACTTCCCAGCCAGCGGCTTCTGCCGAATCTAGCAAATCAGCTGCATTGCCCCATAAATCTACACCGAAAAAGTGTTTTGATGGGTAGGTTAGCAAATCTGCGCATTGAGTGCCTGCGAATCCGTCTTTATCAACACCCATACCTGAGTTTGCTAGGTCAATCGTAAATTGTACAAGTTCATTTGCTGTTGTCATAATTATTTTCCTCCTACTTATCAAACTGGCTAGCGCCTACAATATAGGTCACCTCACCAACGATATCAAGTGGTGTAGGTAGCTGACGCACATTGCTAGCATTAACCAGCACACGGCCATCTGGCATCAAGACGAAGTCAATCGCAGCTTGAGGGTGGATCTTGCCTTGAGCAATGACTTTAGCTGTAAATGTTACAGGATGGGCAGGCTTAAAGCCTTCTGCAATCCTTTCGTTTAATGTATATTGTCCATTATCCCAGCGCTGTGTCGCTGGTGTAGAGATGTGAGCTCGCACTTGTGCTTCTTCATTTCGAGCTAGATAGAGTTTTGACCCAAAGCCAAAACGGAAATTTCCTTCTGCATATTCAGTTACTTTTGTCATTTTTTATTTTCCTTTCATTTTTTCAAAGGCTGCGAGCCAAAAATAGCCTGCAGCAAAAGCAAACAGAGCAAGCTTCAGCGCCTGCTCTTTTATTCTATTTTTTATCATTTTTACCCGAATTTGATATTTTTTCGATAAACTCTCGAAAAAATGTTGTGTTAATCCCGAGCTTGTCGAAATTTTCCAGAATAGATTTTAGCTCAAAAAACAGATAACCGAAATAAAGTATCTGTAGAGCTCCCAGTCCAATTCCTTCAGGTAGCAAGATAGACAGCGGAATGCAAAAAGCTAGTAAAGCAATACTAGCAATCTTGCGAATAATTCCGTTGATCCCTTCTTTGCTACGAAATTCAATGTTTGGGTTGAGCTTAGCGGCCAGAGTCCCTGTCAGGAAGTCAATAGCCATAGCACCCATGATAAGTGCTAAAGTAAACACAATCAGTTCATCCTGCGTATCAATTAAGCCACGTAAGCCATGTGACCATTCCAAAACATTAGCCTGCATTCATCACCCTTTCTTTTCTTTAGCCCCGGCTTCCAGCTCCGCGATGATGGCATCCTCAGCAGCATAGACCGCATCCTGAAATGCCTGCTCTTGTTTCCGCACTTCGCGACGATTAGCCGCATAGGCCTCACTATCGTTGATCCATTCAGTAAACGTGGTCACACCCTTATCATCGATATCCGCAGTCATTGTCTTAACGACTGTATCACCGACCTTTAGGCTTCCAACCAATTTTGTAGTTTTTACGATTTCCAGTGTCATTTTACTTCCTCCAATTTTTCTTTAGCTTCGTCAAAAAGTTCTTTCAATGCCGTGTCCGAAGCTAACACAGCATTAAAGCTATTTAGTTCTTGCTCTAAGAGCGAGCTTTTGCTTCTCTCTACGATTAGCAAAGCTTGCAGCTCAATTTCTGATTGAGTCTTCTCCGCTAGCTGATTTTTGTACTCAGCTAGCATGTAAACGTACACGTTTTCGTCCATGTTTTCTCCTTTTATCTCACATATTTTCTAGCTCCAAGACCTGGAATTGGTCCGAAGATATCCCGTCTGCCAGTATGGTTTGCCAGATTGGCCATCATCTGATTTAGGGTCTCTAGCACGTTGACAAGGTCAATGCCGTTGAAATAATTTGCCACAATGTTTGACCTAGTCACATTACCAAATGGCTGCAATATGACCTGTCTATTGTCATTTCCGTAAAGCGTCCGCATCTCCCAGCCTCGATAGTTGACAGCACCAGTCGCAAATCTCACAACGTCGCTGATAATTTCAGTGCGCTCTACCTTGTTTCCGCTATATAGCCTGATTCCAGCAAAGCTGTCATTCTTACTATTTTCCGTTCCGTCCCGATTTGCACCCAACACAGTCACGCTGGCTGGCGCTCCACCCTCTATTTCACTAGTAAATTTTAAGAATTGGTTTGGATAGCCATTTATAACACGTCTAATGGCTGCTTGATCGGTCATAACATTGTACTGACCATTGTTTAAATCAATTTTCAAAGCCCCATTTAACGCTTTAATCATCCCACCTTTGACCTGCTCAGCTGTAAAGTCAATAGATTGTAGTCTATTGATAAAGGCATCTTTTGCCATTAGCTTCCTAAGCAGGGCCTCGCCTGCAGATAGCTTTTCGAGCAGAGCATCATCTGCCTTGACCTTATCAGCCGTCACGGCATTAGCTCCTAGCACTTCCGCTGTCACTGCGCCTGCTGCCAGGTGAGGTGTCGTGATAGCTCCTGCGGCCAAGTCACGGCCAGTGATAGAGCCATCCACGATTAAATCACCCGTGATCCGCATGAGCTTTGTGATGGCCTGCATGCTTTCCGGATTTTGGACAAAAAGACTAGCCAAAGTTTGACCGTTGACTACCTTACCAGTACCCAGAGTGATTTGACCGGGTGTAATGCTGATATCGGTTTTCTTGAGACTTTCACCGATTTGACTGGACATAGTCGCAAACTGGCCATCAACTGTCTGACGATACTCCGCAAGCTTCGTCTCGGAGCTGGTTTTCAGCTCCTCAAACCGCCTCGTCAGCCCCCGCATGTCTTCTGCATGCTGTGCCTTTGCCACATAGCCAGACTCAATGAGCTTGCGCTCAGCAGTCAACTGACGTGCGGTCTCTTCACGGGAGTAAGTCCGGAGAGCTTCCGTTCTTGTGCCGTCAGTGCTGACGTAAGCTTGTACAGCCGTTAAGTCAGTGCGCAAGCCTTGAGCTGTCTGCTTAAACTCAGCTAGACTAGTCTTAGTCTCGTTAAGACCAGACTCGACCTTACCGACTTTATTCAGCGTTTCTTGCGCTGATTGCTTCCACGTATTGAAGTTTGTCAGCGAGCCATTGGCTGTGTTGATAGCAGCTTGCACGCTGGCCAGTTGGCCGTCGATGCCTTGCTTGTACTCTGCCAGCTTGGTATCTGCGTAGGCTGTTGCGTCTTCTGGGGCTGGCGACCAATTCGTAAACACTGACCCGCTCTCAACCTTGGCAAGTCGCCACTGGAGCGACCCACTCGCGATAAAATCGGTTCTAAACATCCAATTCCAGTAGGCATTTTTTAGATGATTTTCGGTGATTTTAAAGGAGTATTCAAATGTGATTTCTCCGCTTCCATTGAGGGTTTTGACAGGACTGCCATTATAAGCTCCAGCTGTCCAACCAGTCACGTTCCCGTTGCCTTGCATCCAAACAGCCGCCGTTTTGCCAGCCGCTGGTTGGATATTAGTGTACTTGAGTATGATCTTAGACCTCAATGTGTCCCCGACTTGCAAGCCGTCAGTCAAAACTTTGTACAGCGGAGGACAGACATTCGGGTTGCCCGAAAAGTTTGTAAAGGGTGTAGACCACTCCTTGCTTGTTCCTAAGGCAAGATTTCGACCACCTACCGTCAGCTCCTCAAACCGCCTTGTCAAACCTCTTACATCTTCTGTATGTTGCGCTTTGCCCACATAGCCTGCCTCAATGAGCTTACGCTCAGCAGTCAATTGACGGGCTGTCTCCTCACGAGAGTGGCTTAGCAAGGCTTCCGCTCTCGTACTGTCAGCGTTGACGTAGCTCTGGACAGCCGACAAGTCAGTCCGTAAGCCTTGAGCTGTGCGCTCAAAGGTTGCCTTAGCCTCCGTGATGAGGCCTTCTGTGTCCTCTGGAGCTGGTGACCAGTCTGTCGGCACTGTACCAATTTCGAGTTTTGGAAAGCCGGCCACAGCTCCGGGACCTGTTTGGATGTATAGGTTAGCGACAAAATCAACCCAATTGTCTTTAAAATCAAAGACCTGATAGATTCGTTTCCTAGCTACATTTCCTGTTCCCGTTTCCCAAATTTCTGGCCAATCTCTGTATGCTGATCCAGCAATTCCTGCTGATGCAGATAAACCAAATCTTCCTTGATTTGTGGAAACAACATTTTCGCCCGAAACCTGCACGCTCATGACAAATTTCTTGCCTTTCGCATGCTTGATAAAATCAGGATGGACTTTAATTCCTTTGTTTCCAGATGAAATTTCGACAGCCGAATTCAAAAAGTAATTCCGCCCACCAACAGACAAGCTAGCCAACTCCTCCCGGATTTTTCCAGCTTCAGTCACAACTAAAGTCTTATCTGCCTTGTCTTTCGTAGCGTTAAGGATTTCCTGACGGATTCCAGACGCTCGCACATCAAACTCAGCCGTGCTCAATTTTGAGTTCAGCTTGTTATCCATGTTGGTCTCGAGTGACTTGACAGAGGCTAACACCCTATCTGAGAGAAGGTTCAAAGCGCTTGAGTCCGCTTTGGTACTGAGCCCCTCCCGCAAGCTGGACACCCCAGCCTCAAGCGAGTCAGCTCGTTGCTTAAAGGTCGATTCAACCGCTGAGATTTGGTTTTCAACATCTTCAGGCGCCTCCGAGTAAAGCGTATCTGTGTCGCTTACTTCAAACTTTGGCATCCAGATCCAGACCGTATCTGCTCTGTCGAGATTAAACAGCCATTCGTTGGTTGTTAAGTTGGATAACCCAGTCCAAGCCTTCGAAAATTTAACCACATACCGCTTGGCTTCCGTGGTCAAGGTCACATTTCCATCTTTAAACCAGATATTCCCAAGTCTTGACCGTAAAATCGTTCCAGCATTTTCTGCTTTTGCGTAAAAGCTGATGGTCACATCCTGATTGGTCATGCTTCCAGACACTACTTTGCCATATTGACCAGTAGCTGGATAAGTGATTTTAGGGTTGCCACCGTCCTTACCTGTCGGGTCTTGTCCAACGATTTTCAAAGCGTTGTGCCCAAGATACTTGCTTTCGCTATCGATAGTAGCTGTGTAGGTGCTTGTCGTCCAAATGCCAGCTTTCCTGATATCTTGCTTAAAAAGGGAGTTTAAAAAGAGATTTCGACCAGAGGCCTGCACACTCGCTATCCGACTACTCAATTCCTGAGCAGTCTGCACCAACTCTGACTTGTTGGCTTTGCCATCTGCCAGATTGACCAGCTCTGCCAGTCTGCGTTGTGTGCTCTGCTCATAATTAGCTTGAGCAGATTTTACGCCCGCCAGCTCGGTTTTAGTCGCATTGAGCGCCTGCACTTGCTTGCCGATCTCGGTTTCGTGCTGGCCTTGCTTGGTTCGGATGTTCCCAACATCCGAGCGGATTTGGGCAATGTTGCTAGTTAGTTGACTCTGAGCCTGCGTCAGGTTGGTTTTGACACCAGCCAGCTCCGACTTTGCCTGATTGATAGATTGCGCTTGCTTAGCTAGCTCACTATCAGATTGGGATTGCTTGCCTCTGATAGCAGCAATATCAGACTGGATTTGACTGATGTCGCCAGAAAGCCGACTCTGAGCCTGTGTCAGATTCGCCCTGACAGTCGCTAAATCAGCCGAGGCGCTAGACAGTTTCTGATCAAATTCCTTTTGCAGCCTGTCCGTAAGCTCGCTCTTACTCTGATTGATTTTCAGATTCAGCTGGTCGGTCATTGCTGCCTTGACTTCTTCCGCTTTAGCTTTAGCAGCATTTAGACCATCGGTAAATTGGTTCACCAATTCCTCTTTTTGATGCTCAAAAGCGAGATCAGCATTTTTGAGTTCTCTTTCTAGCTGTTTCTCAAAGTCATCATGAAGTTGTTGCGCTTCAGCATTGACCGCATCGCTAACTACGTTACCAATCGCATTCGCAAGACCAGACTTAAACTGGCCAAAACCAATCGCAATCAGTTTCTCGGCCATAGGCGAGTAAGTGTACTTGGTTATTTTCTTACGCACATCCAGATTGTAGACCTCGTGGAAAAGACTCACGATGTCAAACATCTGGACAGGCACGTCACTCTGTCCGACAACCTCAAGCTCAAGACTATCTTCCATCATGTCACAGAGCGATGTCTTAAAATACTGCTCACCGTATTTTCGCAGACTCGCTTCATCTTTCACGTCTTGACTATTAACCTCAATCACATCTTCATAGATTTGATTATATTTGTTAATAAGCGGACTATCCACAACCACAGAAAACTTGCGATCAGGAGCAATTTCTCCCTCACCTTTGACAGTAGTCTTAAAGGTGATTCGAGTCTTCAAAGACTTAGTAGAGGTCTTGTGTTGATAGCTAGACAGGTTTTTCTTGTACATAAAAAGCGCTTCATTCTCCGAACCGCCATTTTTCAAGAGTCGAATCTGGTAGCCATGACGCACAAGGTCACCACCCCATTGGCCAAGGATGGAATGCTTGTCTTTGGCGAATACCTGCATGGCATTTTTGGTCTCAGTATTAAAGGTGTGACGCTCACTGATGTCTGAGAAAAATGAAAATGGATTGTCTCTGGTAATCGCACCAGCAAAACGACTAAGTGCCGTCGTACCAGTCACTTGATCCAAAGAAATCGGGCCAGTTACAAAGTTATTGAGCAAGGTAAATACCTGATTGGCATAAACTTGGACATAGCCTTGCTTTTTCTCAACTTCAAAGATGACATAGTCCTGCTCACCATGCAGATCGTCAGCAATCAGAAACGTTTCCTCTTTCAGCCTTTCCCATAAAGGATCTGATGTCGGGAAACGAAAAGAAAGCTGATACATATTGTTTGCTTCTTGGACGATTTTATCCGAATAAGCATTGTTAAGAGGCATATTGCCATCTGTTAAATAGATCAAACTTTATACCTCCAATTTCCTATTATCGTGATTTTGCGGACAGTGCCAGTGTAGGAAACACCTACTTTTCCTGTTGGGATTTCAAAGAACCCCCCACGTTTTCGAAACGTATTCTGCACTGCTCCAGTAGCATTGTAGATGTTCTGCTTCCCTTGCCTACAATCAATCACGGCCTTTGTCTTAATGGCAAGGTACATGGTCTTACGGCCAATCGTAAGGGAGACATCACCATCCCCCTCAATTTCAACAATTGGCTCAGAGGAAATCGTACCAGGATTGTTGACTGTACCAGCCGCCGTAAACACCACAGGTGCTACACCTTTTTGATAGCGAAACGGTTGCATGGTCAACTTGATTTCTAACTTCCAAGCATGATTTCCAAAAGGTTCGAAATTAGCACTCACAAAATCAGCATAAAAAACCGAACCAAGCTGATAGCTAAATTCCAGAACATTATCATTTGATTGAAATTTATCAAGAATACTTGAAATATCAACCATCTTTTTGACATGAAGCGTGAAGGTTCTCTCGTAACTTTTGAAAGAACCATCTAGCACACGATAACTTCCATTCACTCCGTGAAGATTCGCTACTTCACCTCTCGGCTGAGCAGCTTCCACTTTCCCAAAGTCGGTCACGACACAACCAGCAAGAGTTGATGTATTAAAATCATTGATGATCATATAATCCATTAGATTCCCTCCCTTGCATAAATTGCGCCATGTTGCTCATAGGTCTTCAACGAAACAATATCATTATCTAGGTAGACGTCTGACGACTTCTCAAGGATAGCAGTAAGGATCTTCTCCATACTTGCTCTCAGAATCGCTATCTCAGACACAGTTTTATTTTCATGCGCTTCAAATTGAGCCGATGGCATAGCCAATTGCGCTTCAAGATTTTTGGTCACAGAAGATGAAGAGTTAATACCGAAGTCATCTCCTGAAAATACATCAGAAATCTCATCAGCCATGCCCCCAACATTCTTCTTCACATCCTTGAAACGATCTTGTAGACCTTTGTCTAAACTTTGCATGATTGCATTACCAGCAGGTATCAAGAGCTTGCGGTCATACTCGATTGGCCCCTTGTGGTCACGGATCCAGCCTGCGATACCGCCGACAAAATCCGTCACACTGCCCCAAGCAGATTTCAGACCGCCCAGGAAGCCATCAAGGATAGCCCGACCAGCATCCCAAAGATTGATATTAGCTAGACCTTTAAAGATATTTGTGACACTGTTGACCACATTAGTCACACCCTGTTGTAAGGTATTCCAGGCATTCTGAGCGCCTTGGATCAGACCGTTGATGATAGAAATAACCCCCGATTTCAGGGCATTCCAGCCATTCACAGCCGTTGACTTGATGCTCTCCCACAGGCCAGACAGGAAGTTCATAAAGCCATTCCAGATATTTTGTGCTCCCTGCACAAGACCTGTTATCAAGTTTGTTACAGTGGATTTGACCCATTCCCAAGCCGCTGAAGCAGCCGACTTGATAAACTCCCAAATCGCAGATAAAGCAGCTGAAAAGTTTTCAAATGCAGCTTTCCCAAAGCCTATAATGGCATCGACCAAACCCATGAAAATGGCTTTAATGCCTTCCCAAACCAGAGAAACACCGTTTTTTATCCCCTCCCAAATCAGAGCTAGGTCAGCACCTAGCTGGGTGAAATTTCCAGTCACTAGGTCAAGGATGACCAAGATTGCACCTAAGAAGATCGATTTGATAAACTCCCAGGCTCCCTGAAAGACCATCTTGATGCCTTCGAAAATCTGAGAAATCCCATTTGAGACACCATTCCACAGATTCAAAAATCCATCAATAAAAGGCTGGACGATAGACATGATCGTCGTAGTAAATTGATTCCAGGCAATCGAAGCAGCCGTTTGTACTGTCAACCACAAAGCATCGAAAAATACAACGATCCCGTTCCACAAATTCTTAATATTTTCAACCGCTGAGCTCCAAGCCTCAGACACTCCATTCCAAAGATTGTTGGCACCCTCAGAAATGCCAGACCATAAACCAGTGAAAAACTCGGCTATTCCCTGCCAAGCCACCTTTATCCAATCAACAAAAGCAGCCCAAATCTGACGGCCAGTTTCGGTTTGAGTGAAAAACCAGATTAGTCCAGCTGTAAGAGCGGCAATAGCTGTTACAATGATTCCAATCGGATTTGCGGATAGAACCGCATTAAAAATACCAAACGCTCCGCTTGCTCCCATTGTTGCAGCAGCATTAGCAGCTTCAGCAGCCGTAAGAGCTCCTGTCCGCACAAATTGAGCAAGCATCAAACCATTTGTAACTGCTAAGGTAGCGTTTCGAATTGCTTCGATTCCTTTAATAACAGCCATAACTGTTTTATAGCCAGCCCAAGCTGTAGTAATACCTACCACAGCAGATTTTAGACTATCTAAAGCCACTGGACTATCTTTCAACCATCCAGTAAAATCTTTCAGCTTTTCAGCAGCCCCTCTAATAAAACCAGTAACTGCTTCAAAAGCACTTCCTAAAAGATTAACTCCCTGCTCGCTACCAGCAATACCAAGCAAATCTCCAATAAAACTACCAACAATCCCAGCGATATTACCAATAGTCGCTCCGATATTCTCGAAGGCTACACGAATGTTCTCGCCAATGTTGACAATCTGACTGGCCGTACTTTCATCCAATCCAAGATAACTTTTTAAAAAATCTTTGTTATCTGCCTTGTCTCCAGAACCAAAAATCATATCAGTCAGTGCATTGAGAACACCACTCACATTAGTATAGATATCATATATTTCTTCCATGATGGATTGAGCGATATAGTCACCAAATACTGCACTCAAACCTTCCTCAAGCGCAAAGCCAATCACTTGAGGAAGTCCACTCAGGACATTCCCAACCATGGGGATAAAATTATCAACAATAAATGTTTTGGTAGTATCATACAAGGCTCTTAATGACGGACCAATATTCTGCCCGAGAGCTAACTGACCAAGCACATTCTGCGCCGCCGCTTTCATCGCAGCAAAGGAGCCACTAAAGGTTGATGCGGCCTCTTTGGCAGTCGTCCCTGTAATATCCAGATTTTCTTGGATGGCGTGTATGGCATTATAGACATCAGATAGGTTGTTGATGTCGTATTTGACACCAGTCAGCTTCTCAGCGTCAGCCAAGAGCCTTTCCATTTCGGATTTAGTACCACCGTAGCCAAGCTTGAGGTTATCAAGCATGGTGTAGTTCTGCTTAGCAAACCCTTGATAAGCATCTTGGATTCGCCCCATATCCGTACCCATTTTATTGGCATTATCAGACATGTCCACCATAGCCATGTTGGCCACATCAGCAGCTTTCGCTGTATCTCCACCCAAAGATTGCAGGAGGCTTGCGGAGAACCCTGTTACATTCTCCATATAAGCATTGGCTGACAGACCTGTTGTCTTATATGCTTCAGCAGCATATCTTTTGACCGTATCAGCACTACCCTTGAAAAGAGTCTCAACCCCTCCCAAAGATTGCTGGAGGGCTGCCCCCTCATGAATAGCCGCTGAAAAAGCCTTGCCAATTCCAGCCGCTGCAATTGCTTTTGTTGCCACGCTAACCAAGCTAGCTCCTAGCGATTGACCAGCACTTTGTCCAGCAGCCGACGCCTCAGGGTTTAGAATGGCTTGGATTTTCCCAGTGATTCCTCTCGCAGACGGAATCAACTGCACATACGCTTGTGCGATTTCTGTAGCCATTACCTCTCACCTCCTGCTCCGTCTAATATCTTTTGACGATACGCTTCAAATTCCTCGCCAGAACTAAAGACCATCTCATCCCTTTCTTTCTCTTCTCCGATCAGCTTTTGAGCTATCATAGTTGGCCTGTTCGCACCCTTTTCCCCATCTTTTGTCTTAAACCAGACGAGCGTTGAGAGCCTATCCAGCGTACTAGCCATCAGCAAAGTCTCAAAAGGCACCTTCTGATTACTCAAAGCCATCTTGATCCGAGAATCCTCTTTTAAACCAAAAGCAAAGACAGCTACCTGTTGAGCAGGTAGCTGCCTATAATCATAAATGCCATAAGTTTCAGCGAGGTCACAGATGAGAGCATCTTCATCTAGGTCGATCATTCTAGCAAGGAGGGCTATTTTTTTAGATGCGTCCTGCTTTTAAAGATTTCTTCCACTTCCTGCATCAATTTCCCTGTCGGCACCATCCCAGTTTCTGTTCGGACGTGGTCCTTCAAGTCCTGAGCCTTATCACCCAGCATCAGATTGATAACGGTTGGCAAGGCAGCAGGATTCTTATCCACTTCTGCCACTGCTTCCAGCAGTTCATAGTTATCCAATCGTTCCTGCGTGATTTCAAAGACAAAACCAGTTGAAGTTTTCCCTTTAAATGTTTTTTCTTGTGCACCATGATTACGTTTGTTACGTTTGCGTTTTGCCATCTATTAAGCCCCCTTGATGTATTCGTAGTGAGTATTTTCGTTAGCGTCCGGAAATGCTGTGATAGTTGTTTGATAGCCAACAACTTCGCCATCTTTATAGGTTATTTCGCCGATTTCAGTGACCTTCCCAGAAGGAATCACAATCCGTTTGAGAGCACCGTTTTTCAAGATCATTTCAATAGCTAGACAGTGATTTTCCAGCTCTTTTGAATTAGCCTTGATGGTGATACCAGCAGCAAGATCCCCTGAAACATTTTCAGACCCATAAACCTCTTTCAGGACATCAATATTGAGCCCCTCGATTAAGGTATAAACAAATGTGTCCTTCTTCTCGGTCTGAGAAGAGTTGACGATAGTGCCACCCCAAGCCTTGATATCTTCAGATTCAGGTGAGTTGTTATTTGTCACACCATCCTCTGAGATAAAACCTAAAGACTTAAAAGCAGCATCTAGCTTACTTGTCGCATCGACTGGCAATTTTGCACCAAGCGGTGCAGAGTGTACTGCTCCACCAACCTTCGGTTTCGCAGTTGTTACATTAGCTTCTAATGCCATTGCAGTGTCTCCTTTAGTAATAGTTTATGTCAAATACCGCCTGATAGCGATATTGTTTAGTTTCTGTGTCCGTAAAGTTGTAATCGCTGTTCAAGTGGACACCGCTGATTGAGTCCAGCTCAATCAATCCTTTCACAGCTTGCTTCACTTTGACATTGAGCTCAGCAGCCTTCTGCATGCTCGGAGCGTAGCTCTGGAAGGCAAAAGTCGCACTTCCAGAATGATTTCGCTCCTTTCCTCCTGTCTTTTGAATAACGACAAAGCTATCAGGAGTTTCAGCTTCACGCTCAAAAAATGACGGTACATCTAAATGACCGTCAAGATATTTCTTGATAATAATTTCAATCATCTAACGTACCGCCTTCAACAAAGTATTATTTCTTAGATTGTCTTTCTTAGCTTGATAGGTTTTTGGATAGACCATCGCATTTGCCCGCGTCTTCCCGACATGACTGTCCTGCTCATAGCCTGGGCCACATCTGCTACGGATTTTAGTAGCTTCCTGATTCAGTAGATTTTGGATTTCCCTTGACTTCAGCAAGGCACCGATTCCAGCACCATTTAGCTTGACTTGCATATTAGCCATACCGCTCCACCGTCACTTTCTTGTTCCAGTCTAGCGGAATCAAGCTGTCAATCCCTTCTGTTGGGATGCCAAAAGTGCGCCACCGCTGCCCAAAGAAAAGAACTTCCTTATCTTCCCAATCATGAGTATCACCTTTTGGGATTGCTAAAGTGTAGACAGCTACTTTACCAGTAAGATTGAGCTGATTGACTTTATCGTCTGTTGAGGTTGGGCGCACAAGCACATTTTCAACCTCAATTTCTCGATCTTCGAAAACAGAATGACCAAAATCATCCTGTCCTGTCTTGACCTTGTCAATTAAGGTCACGGTAATTCCCTTAATCCGTCCCATAGATCTCCATCACCCCAAATCTTTGCTTCTTTAATCCCAAGCGTTTGAGCTCCGAATCCTTGATAAAGAGACCTCCGCCTGGAACCAAATAGGACCCACTTACCGAGTAGCCCAAGGCACTCTCAGCAAATTGAGTCATCGGTTCCTGCTCAGTAGAGGTCATCAAGGTACGAGCGACCACATCGACCGTAACTGACTTGACCACACTTGCAAAAGACGAATCCTCAGCCGCAAGCACATCCAAGTCTTTCCCAACCTTCTTAGCTTCGACACGCAGAGAGTCAGAGACAATTTTCAACAGAGCCTCTGCTCGCTTGCGTTCGTCTGATTTTAAAAGACGCCACAAAGTTTGCAGGTCTTCAACTGTTGCAAAGTCTCCCATTTAGCTTACTCCTTATGCGCTTCCAGCAAAGCAATCAATTCTGCTTTCTTAGCTTTGTCACTGTACTCAACACCAAGCTCGTCTAGCTTAGACTTAAGCTCAGGTACAGTCCAGTTTTCCGAATCATCCGCTTGTCCTTCTTGTGACTTTGCAAATTCAGCAGCGGGAATCCAGTCGCCCCCAGAAATTTCTGAACTAGTATTGATTGTTGCACCAGTCTTTTTGTTTACATACTCAGCCATGATTAACCTCCCGTTTTCACGATACGAGCAAAGCTTTTAGGATCCAAAATTCCCCATCCAAGATAAATTTCTGCACGAAGGTAAACTTGGTTATAACCTTTCAAGTCTTTCCCAGAATTGTCTGGATCACCATATCGAATAACTTCGAGTGGAATTTGTTTCGCATACCCCCATTTAACCATGTTTGCAAAGTCACCAACAATAGCAACATCTTTGTTAGTTCCGACATTGAGACCAACCGTTGTATTTACATCTACAGGTAGACCATTAATGGCCCCTGGATTTGCTCCCCATGCCAATTCAGGATAAAGGCGCTCATTTGCTGCATTTTTCATACTTGCAAGTGCGCTTGAAAATGTAGTATCAATAGCCATACCGCTAACAATATTATCAGCCCCTTGAATCATTTTCACTGCATCTTCAACATTTGCATCTGGATCATTGGCTGTAAAATTAACAGTTTGAGTAACGGCTTTATCAAAACAGTTATCTCCGATAACCGCAGACTCTTGTTTCGTACGTGGATTGACTCCGTGAAATGACATCAAATCAACACCACGAGCTACTTTAACGGCAAATCCTTCGTTAAATGATTTTAATGTGTCAATTTTAGCCTCTTCTGATGCATAGATAAATTCATCAGATACACGAGCACCATACTCAATTTTAATTGGCACAATAGTGACTGGTTCTAAGCTAACACCACCATGGGTTTTCTTACCATTTTCTGCAACGATGTCAACATCAGAATCCAATGAGAATGTAAATTCCCGCAATCCATTAAACGGGATAACTTGTTGATTAGACAACTTAGCCAACGAGCTGTGACCCTTAACTTTGTTGATAAGGTCTGTCACAAGCACTGGATCAAATAATGTTCCTTTTGATAGTTGATCTGCCATATGATTTCTCCTTTATTCTTCAATCTCTAAACCTTGAATTAGGTTTTTATACAATGTGTTTTCTGTTTTTTCTAAAACAGGTTCCGTCTCTTTGACAGGCGCAACTGGTTGATTACTTTTCATAAACCCAGCCAAGCGCTCCGCATCTGCTTTGAAGCTCTCTTCATCAGTCCCCTGCAAACGGTCTGCAAGGTCGTAAGGCAATCCATGTTGCAAAGCCACACGAGTTCGCAGACTAGCTGTCTCATAACCAGCGATTTGATTCTGCAAATCTTCAAGTTGCTTGTCAGCATCTGCCTTGCTTTGATTACTAGCTTCAATTGTTGACTTCAAGCCAACATTTTCTTCTTCCAATTCGGTCACACGAGACTTGAGCTGATCATAGTCGCTATACTTCGATTTCTCACGAGCTAAGCGTTCTTTGATAGCATTATCAAATTCTTCTTGTGTAGTGATTGGTTTAAAATCTGACATTCTCATGTCTCCTTTCTCCTGCTTTCCCGGCAGTTCGGTAATTTTTGGCATCAAAAAAAGCAGTCACAAGACCGCTCGTTTTAATAACTGATTTTTTGCTTTTTCTTAGGCTTGGTCGTAGCACAAGCCCAATGCGCAAGCAAGGCGCTGTCCATCAAAGAAATATCCATGTCGTCAAAGTGCGATCGATAGCCAAAGCCACCATTTGAGCCAATATTCCGCTTATCGCAGTTAGTGGCTACTTTTGATAGCGATGGCTGGCCAGCGTGACAGATGGTTTTCTGGTAGATACCCTGTTCCCAAAGAGCATTGGCCACGATGATTTCCTTCACCGTCGGTAGAATCACATTCTTGATTCTGTAGTCCTTCAACTCTTCGTCTAGGATCTTTTGACCACTTGCGCCATCAATGACAATTTGAGCCACATCGGATTGACGCAAGAAAGCAACCATCCACTCATTTCCGTTACGAACGGATTGACAATCGACTGTCTCGATAAAGAAACGGCCATCCTTGGTCCTAGCAGCAATACTCAATGCCACGTTCGTTCCGTCTTGGCCATACTTAATACCAACAGACAGCTTGCCAGACAATTCTGGTACATCATCCACCTTGAGCTCATTCCACTCCGTTTCAGAAATGGCAGATTTTTGGTTGTAAGTCGGCCAAAATCCCAAACGTTGGATATTATGGTCTAACTTATCCTCACCAAGCTCAGCCTCAATCTTCCGCTCATTTAAGTGGTAGCCCATAGACGGATTAGAATTATACCAAGCTTCTACGTCATCAATTTCCTTTTCATCAGAAACCGACCACTCAGCCCAGCCTGAATACTTCCCTTTCCCAAAGAGACAAGTCTCACGATACTTAGTAAAGACTGTACCACTCGATACAGGGGTCGGAGGTGTCCCACACATGATTGTGATAGGATTCGCACTGTCCGTCACCGTGTATTTCAAAGCAGATTCTTGCTCGGTCGTGTACTCCTGAGCCTCGTCAATGATCAGCATATCAAACCCTTCACCAAGACCACCATTTGATGTTCTGGTACGGAATTGGACGACACCACCCGTTGAATAAAGTTCAATCCGCTCTTGCCCCTTCGCTCGAATGGAATTAAAATCCTCACCATCCACATATCCCATTTTCTCAAGGTATCGCTTGACCTTTTCAAAAGAGGAATGGGATGTAGAAATTCGGTGAGCCGTGTGCAGTATATTCAATCCCTTATGCAAGCCCCAAATTTCAAGAATATAAAGGATTTCAGATTTCCCATTACGACGAGGAATAGAGTAACCAAACTTCTGATGCACCCAAAGACCATTCTTGTCAATGGCCATCATAGGCAGTAAGAGATTTTTCTGCCAGGCATAGCAAGAAAGACCAGTCCGTTCGTAAAGTTCAATCGCTTCTTTAGCTTTTGAATTTTTCTTGACGTATTTTAAAATCACCGATTGAGTAGGATTCTGATTGCCAAGTTTCTTCCTCGCCATTCTACTTTCCTTTCAATCGTCATCGCATGATAACCCTGTCGCTGGGATGTAGGATTTCCTACAAGCTCAATAAACGAACTACATCATCTGGCCGATGCCCATCCCATTCTGGGGCAAATTCAAGCTCTTTTACATCAGCAAAATATTTCCAATTATCCATGTGATAATGGTAGCTATACTGACCATCTGGAGTATCAATCCCAACGATAAAATAATTTTCATACATTGATCCGTCTGAATGCTTTTTTGATTTCCATGCTTTATCAAGATGATTTTTTAAGATGACGGCAAACAATACCATTCGATGATGATACAATTCATTGAATGTATGAGAACCATCGCTTATCAATCCTCTAGCTAAGTTTAGTTTGTTATTGATTATAAGTTGGACTTCCTGCAAGTCGCATTCTTCTATCCCGTGAATTTCAACCATTCTTTCTCCTTTTAAAAATATAATAAAAGCACCCTGACCACTGTTAACGTGCTTATGCTATAATTTCAACTTCCTTGATTTCATCTTCAAAGACTTTTGTCCATCTGGTTCCTGACTTAACGGACAACGCATCAAGTTCTTCATCATAGACATCCTTATCCTCATACAGACAGACACCTTCAAATATTTGGCCGTCAATATCGGTGATTCTGACAACCTTGTTATTAAATTTCCCGAGTTCCATCAGTCTCCCCTTTCATAGTATGTCGGTATCAAGTGTGCGCCAGTTTTGCTATATTTGATTGTCATAGCATTTACTGGCTTACCAGTATATATATCAATTCCTAACGGACTATCTTCAAACAAATCAACCTTTTCATTGCTGGTTTGAGCGCCTTTTCTACTTGTTTCTAAAAATCCAGTCATCTTGTACTTATCGTACAAAGTATTGACATCCACATGATCATAAAAATAGCTCTTTCCAGGCAATGATGTTGATTGAATATGTCTAGCTTGTTTTTCTGGATTGATTTTATCCAGCCAAGTGCCATTTTTGAATTTTTCTTGGATATAAACTACATCTCTTAAGCGTTCATATCTTTCACTATCATTATACTTCAACTCCTGAAATTGCGCTAGTGAAATAGGTGCATTTTGTGGCCCCAAAATCTCAACAATCTTCTTGTATTCTCGGATATCTACCTTTCGGTTATTATCACGCACATCAATATTCTGTTGCTTGCGTCGTTCAAGGACATCAGCACTTTCTTTTGACCATTTTTTAGACCAAGAGTTTTGTTGCTTCCCATTTTTTGGATGATAATCAATGGTGCATTGACAATGTTGATGCCTTCGGTAAAATCCTAGCGGTTCTTCACCGTACAAGTATTTACCAACCAGCGATTGACACCAGTCACAGCAATGTCCTGTAGAGTGTCGTTCAATGATTGGAGCCAACCCAACTTTTTTCTGAAATTCCGCATTTTTCTGAATACTATCATCAATAATGCTCTGGCTAAAATTGACAATCGGCTCTTTCAAAATCCAAGCAATCTGACTAAACTCAGCTTCACTGGAAATCCGATTGACCAAACCAGCTATCCTATCCTGATTTAGTTCAGGAACTTGAACTCTCAGCCCTATTTTAGCCTCTTCATTCAAATTTTTCTGAACTTGCTGAGCATAGCCACTTATTAGCTCGAAATTCCGCCCCAGTGTCTCCGTCAGCAGCCTTTTAGCGATATTGTAATACATTTTGCCGTCTGGAAGATTAGAGGGGCTTACAGAACCTCTCAGAACCTTAGAAAGAATTTCCCCTAACTCGATAGCATACTCATTCGCATCCAGATAACCAGCTGACTTAGATTGTAATTTTGACAAGAGAGACTTCAGCACTTCGCTATCAAGCCTCGCCTCCTCAAATTCCGTCTGAATTTTCGTCAACAAGTCCGGCACGATATCCTTGACCATCATTTACCTCTTTCTCAATCGGGGCAGGGGCAGGATTCTCAGCACCCTTGATACCTGTCAAGTCTCGGATAGTCTCACCATCCACATAACCAGGCACAGCCTGATTGAGCTTGATAGCACCATCCCCAATCATTGTCAACATATTGGCATCTGCTTCAAATAACGGCTCCCACTTCACTTTCGTTTTCACAAATTGACTGCGGGCATATTTAAAATCATCTTGCAAACAAGTAGCCACATAAGCCACATTCAGAAAACCTGCTCCCAGTGACCGCTGAGCCTTCCGCCCAGCTAAGCGCAAGTTTTCGTGACTAGCCTTGATAGCTTCTACAGATGATGGATTATCTGACACAAATCCCAAATCATCCAAGGTCAAGCCCATTTCGCCAGCAAATCCAGCAGCAGCCGTTCTCAGTTGCTCCGTAAAAGGCGACATGCTGGCAGTGCTAAACTGGCCAACGTTTGGCTTTTCCCCATTGTCACTCGCTGAGATCGTCAACAGGCTTGACACTGTCGCTTGCCATTTTTCCAAGGGCTCTGCATCAGGATCAAGTCCAAGGATATACTTTTGAGGCCATGAGTAAAACTCAGCCGTGATGTCAGCACGTTCCAAGGTCCGCTTAGCATATTTTTGATAATACATACCAGCCCTCGTGATACGACTACGACCAAACGGTCTTACCGCATCAGGACGATGAATGACTGGAACCAACAGTGGAATATTCGTCGGATTGCTGATTGAGTAGGGGCGACCATCCTTTGGAATGAAATGCGTTGCATTTGGCTCGAAGTAAGCTTCTAAAGTTGCCTGACCGTAGTCATCACGAGCCAGCACCGCATAACCTTCCACAAGAAGACCAGTGATAGGATCAATCACCCCAGTCGCATTACTAGCCTCAATTACCTGCAAGCGAACCTCATCATCTTCCCCTTTCGATATATAGATGAAGCAACACGAACCAATCAGCGCAGCCAGAATAGCACTATCAAAAAAGATATCTGGGTTATTGCGATCAAAGATTTCCGTGACATTGAAAACATCATCTCCAAATTCCCGAAAAACCAGACGATCAGCAAGACTATCCACACCTTTAGCAGTCCATCCCAAAGTCGCCCTATACTGCGCCCTGACATTTGGAGGAATTGTGATTCCTATTGGCGCTTCCTGATGCTGCATAGCGTAATGCTTATATCTCAGTTTGACCCTTGACCTACAAGAGTCAAGTTTCCTCCTCAGATAATCAATTCCTCTTAATTCCAAGTCATTCTCCTTCTATTTCTAGGTTTTGGCGCGAGAAAAAATGTACAGTGACGGCGTGAAGCTCGGCCGAGCCTTGGGGGAGGGTGCTACCCCCCTATCTGCCAAAAGGCAGATTGGCTACAAAATCATTATTCCAATTTTTTTCAAGCGCTAAGCACAAATATCATTATTGATTTCTATTTCATAAATTCAGAATAGCATTCGTTTAGATACTTAAATATTCTTTTGAGCGTTTAAGCTCTATACTTTGTCCAATCCTTACTTTGAGGTAAATTGCGATTACCAACAACCTTTGAGTTTTCAGCTCTGCTATCAGCATAGAGCTTATCAGACTTCTGCCTGTTGCATTGCCAGTGAGCCAGCTGTAGATTATTGATGTCTGATGGATGACCGTTTCTATTGATTGGAATGATGTGGTCAATGACAGGACTTAGCGGATGTGGGTACTTCAAGGATTTATCAACGGGTAGCCCGCAAATCCCACAAGTATTTCTGGTTTTAAGTATGATGTTCTTGTTCTTTTCAAATGCGACACGGTGAGGCCCGTTTCTATCTGGGCGGGGGAGGTTCATCTTAGGGGCTTCCTTTTTTATGATTGAGGGGGGGAGGTTTTCAAGACCTCTCCGATTGTTCTGGGGAGGGGGTATTTTCTGTACTTGAATCCCTCTCGTATTTAACATATCTTATATTCTGTTAAATTCAATCAAATATCCCTAAAGGCATATTCTTCAAGGATTCAGCATTGTTTTTCTAAAACTGAATTTCCAAATTCTCAATATGTTAAATATAAGATGATTTAATACTTAAATTTAAGCATCACATCATCTATCTCATCCTGCTCATAGCCAATATAATCGAGCGTTTGTCTCTGCGTTGCATGATTAAATATTTTCATCAACATGACCAGATTTCCTTCTCTTTTGTAGAAATGGTACCCAAAAGTCTTACGCATTGAATGAGTTCCGATTTTGTTAAGACCAATATGCAAAGCAGCATCTTTGAATATCAAGTAAGCAGCTTCTCTGCTTATGTGATGGATTCTTGCGCCTGGCATGCTGCCAGTTTTTGACCGTTTTTTCTTTCGACTTGGGAAAAGGAAATCGTAGCTTTTTAAATCATTTTCTCTGATATACTCATCCAGTGCCTTTCTTAGCTGGTCATTTATAGGAAATCTTTTCCTCTTCCTTGTCTTTTTTTCGTAAATATCAATGTGGTCACCAAGTACATGCTTGACTTGCAGTGGGATGATGTCGCTAATTCGCAATCCAGAATACAAGCCACACATGATCAGTATATAGTTACGCTCGCTTTTAGAACGTAGATAATCTTTCATGCGTTCGATATCATCAACTTCTCGAATTGGATCAACTTTTTTCACAACATCACCTCCAAACTACAATAAAAGGCAGGGTGTGCCTGCCTTCGTCTAGTATTAGATAGTACTATTTTAGCACATTGAAATTGGTATTTACTCTTGACTTACTCCGCTTTTACTCCAGAATAGCGACCTGCTCACCGTTTCGGTAAAGCTCTGCAAATGCTAATAGAGCTTTATCAAGAATTTCGTAATACGAACTTTCTGAGATTGCAAGCTCGTTGTATATCGTCTCATCTTTCTTTCGTTGCCAGACTAGATACTTCTCATATATGATCCTACGATAGTATGGATCGTGCAGCTCGCTGACCGCCTGCTCAATAGCATCTAGCTCCATCTCTGCGTCTACTTTTCTAATAGCAAGCTTCTCAACTTGACTAGTCGTATCGCTTCCAGGATTGCGAGGCATGAAAGAGTAGGTAGTCGTCACCTTTTGACCGTCCTTGTCATTGGCCACACGACGCCAGCGAGGATAGCCTTTTAAAATTTTCTTGGCATTTTCTTTCGTTTTCGCTTCATTTATTTCTGGGAAAAAAGGCATCTCTCACCTCAATTCTATGTATTTTCATTTTTCAAGGCTTGTCAAAACCTTTGAATAACGCTGCCAGCCCGTCAAAAATAGAAGCAAGTGTTCTAACCATACTCTTGAATACTTGTTTAACGGCTCTCGCTAGTTCTTCAAGTTCTTCAGGACTTAGCTGAGCCAATTCTTGATTCAACTTTTCTTGTTCACGCAGTAGAGCCTGTTTAGCTTTCTTCTTCTTGATTCTTTTGTTCATCTGGCTTTCTCCAAATTTTAGCAATGGACTCGACAGTGCTGATGACTGTGATAGCAATCATAATAGCGATAAAGCTTGTTAAATATGGATTTTGTAACATAAATTCATAACCATTCATATTAGTTTCTTCCTTTCTTTCCACTTGATCAACTTGCCTTCGTTGTCATTGTTCCAATACGACGGGATTCTCCCGATATCCTTTTCCACATAAACAATCTTTTTAACCACTTTTTCGATTGTCTGTGGTTGCTGGTCATCATCGCTCCAGCCGGCAAGCCAAGCTGGATTGATGTTATAAGTCTTAGCAATTTTCTCGATTTGTGGGATCGATGGTGTCGCACCTTTTTCGTAAAGCAATAAAGTATTTTTAGAAATACCTGTAGCTTCATGGATTTCACGACGGATGAGGCCGAGTTTATTTCTTAATTCTTCAAATCTTGACATCATCTGGCCCTCCAACGCCGATGTGGCTGCCGTTTTTCAGCTTTTGCGTGTGCAATGGCAGAGCGAACCATCCCATCCCAGACATAATCAGCATTTTCTAGCATGAGATTGACACATTTTTCTTTTAAACTATCAATCTCAGCTTCTTGCCTTTCGATATCTTTGTATGCTCGCTCATATAGCTCATCTTCTAGGAAGCGAATGCGGTTAGCCATCGCTTCCTGGATGATGATGTAGGTTGGTTTCTTGTATTCTGACATTTCTGCCTCCTAAAACGGTAAGTCATCATCTGAGATGTCCATCGGATTATTATTGCCAAAAGCTGGTGGCATCTGCTCGTCGATGCTGCTATGATTAGCAGCTTTGTTACGACTTTCTAAAAGCTGAAAGTTGTCTGCAACAACTTCTGTGACATAGACACGCTGACCTTGCTGATTATCGTAGTTACGAGTCTGAATGCGACCAGTAATTCCGATTAGAGCGCCCTTTTTTGCCCAATTAGCAAGGTTTTCTGCCTGCTGACGCCAGATAACAACATTGATAAAGTCCGCTTCACGCTCACCACTTTGATTTTTAAAGTTGCGATTAACAGCCAGAGTAAAGGTTGCGACCGCTTGGTTTTGCGGTGTATAGCGAAGTTCAGCATCACGGGTCATACGTCCCACAAGTACAACATTATTGATCATTTGCTACCCTCCAAAAGTCCCTTGTTTTCGTAGATGTTGCCGATGATTTCCTCTGCCTCCGTCCAAGCATATCCTTCTTTTATTCCTTTTAGATATATCGCAGGCATTCCGCCGATGAATGTACCACCATATTCTTTTTCTAAATACACTTCATGGTGACATCCTCTTGTACATTTAACGATGTCACCGACAAACACCTCCTTGCCATTTTTATCCAAAAGGCCTGTTGATTGCATGAGGTTAAGGTCATTGTTTACAATCCATTCGCAGCCAACTGAATCCTCATCAATAATCCAGATATTGCCATCACCAACCATCACTTCGTCTGGTTGATACATACGACTTAATGAGCCACTATCATACGCCCTAAATTTTGGGATCATCTTCCGCCTCCTTATTTTCTCTCACCTGTCACTTGATTTTCTAAAACCCTAAGTTTAAAACATCTGTTATCACCTGTGCTTACTATTGTGATTTCTTCAGTCCATTGACTTCGTGTGTAAGGGTATCGTTCAGGTCGTTTCATATTACCTCCTCGATCTTGATTCCTGGACAATCGAATACCCAACCGAAATTAGCTTCTTCTAGTTCTTTGCGGGTGTGGTGTGTTTTTATAAATTTTGAGTGAGTTTCGTCATTCATAAACCATATTTTCCTAACAGTGTCATAATTTAAAATGCTGGTATCTTCTTCTGCGCCCTTTATCTTCACCAAATACCGCTTCTCCTTCTCGACCTCGTAGCCGAAAACGATTGCTAAATGTAGCTTTTTAAGATTATTCTCTGTAGCATATACCCAATCATAAATTTCACTTGGTACTGAGTCGTAATTTAACCCAAACAGGCCACTTTTTAGGTTGCTCAACCAATCCGCCACAAACTGCGGTACTACGACTTTTTCTGGTTCGTCTAGTTGTTCTAAATCTTGTAAAAAGATTTGGCGCGCTAGCTCTGCTCCTTCAGCATCCCATACACCTTCAAGTTTTTTATATTTTTCAATCAATTCCTGCTTATTCATCTTCCTACTCCTCTCAAATAATCTGGGATTTCATCCCCTATTTCCAAAGCATCGTACTGTTCCTTAGTCACAAGGAACTTGCCGTAAGCCCCAGCCGTGACTGTATATCGACCGTCGATAAGCTCTTTACCAGTAATTCTACCGTGCATCTCTGCACCTGCGTTATCAGCCCTGTGAATTGTGATGAGTTTCCGTGCTTCTAGCTGTTCCACTCGCTCATTAAGCTTGTTGATTCTGATGATTGCTGCTAGCAAAACAACAATACTGAAAATGTAAATGCTGTGTTCTTTCATGTCAAATCCTCCTCTTTCACAAACACGCCATCAATCATTTTTCCTTTTCGATGTTTAATAGTCTGATAAGCTAATGCTAGACAGTCATCAGCGCTTGTCTCATTGTAGAGAGCCACCGCATGAATTGAGCTGTGCAAAAGCATCAAATCGGGCTTGATGAGCGGTTGCTTGGTTTCTTTGTGAAACACATGCTTATAAAGCTTCTGAGCAAGATTGCCAAGGCTCGAAACCATGAGTAACAATTCTAGCTCCTGAGCAGTCGCTTCAATCTCTGCACCATTACGAATTTGCTGCTCAAGTCCAATCAAGACGACTTGAATATCACCCAAAGCATCATAAATCAGCTCATTCTTGCCTTTAGCAGTGCCCTCAAACAATTCACCAGCTTCTTCCATGAGCTTTTCAAATTGCTTGACTGGATTTGCTTCATGTAGATTTCTTTCCACAAACCATTGCTCTACTTTTTCTTCAAGTTTTCTACTATTCATCTTTTTTCTCCTTTTTAAAATTTCATAAAAGTCATCCAATGCGTCGTCCCACGTCGCTGACCGAAAAGCGGTTGTTGCGGAACCAATTCCAAAATTTCCTTAACATTTACTTGTGCATCAGACCACTTGAAAATGAGCGTTCCACCTTTTTTTAATACCCTGAAACATTCTTCGAAACCTTGTTGCAGGTCTAATCTCCAAGTCAGTACGTCAAGTTGTCCATATTGAGCACGCATAAATGATTTTTGGCCAGCCCATAAAAGATGAGGTGGATCGAACACAACAAGATTAAATGTTGCGTCATCGAATGGCATATCTCGAAAATCTGCAACAATATCTGGCTTAACATTTATTTTCTTTTTGTGAATTTCAAACTCTTCTTCACGTCTATCCATGTATGTCGTATGTGGTTCTTGTTTATCAAACCAAAACATCCTGCTACCACAACACGCATCTAGTATTCTGATGTCCGACATCAATACCTCCTATCCTTCATTCCACTAGGATATACAAAGCACCTTCCAGTCGCACCCTCAAAGATGCGACTTGACAGAGCACCATTCCCGAAATCATCCGCATACAAAGCCTTGATTGCCTCGCTAGTCAAGTTTGTATTGATAATCGTGTTACTCCGATTATCCAAAATCTCGTAGAGCACACGATGCGCCCACTCATTGCTACGAGCGTCAGCCTTGCGACTCTCTTTTCCTAGATCGTCAAGAAATAGAAAGTCAACATCCGTCAGCAGCTTTATCATCTTAGACTCAGAGAAACCATTATCAACCTTGAAACTCTCCTTGATTAAGCTAAAGAGCCTCACCACCGACACGAAAAGCACGCTTTTAGGCTCATCATAAGACTTAAACTGCTCATTGAGATAAGCGGCCAATCCATAAGTCAAGTGGCTCTTACCAACACCAGATGGCCCAGTGATGATCGCATTGCCAGTCTCACCTTTCGCATAGCAACGTTCCAGACACTTCACGAAATTCACCGCTTCCTGGTCAATATCGCTCATAACCTCATAATTTCGCAAAGTCTTATCTCTTAGCTTGTCTGAGATGATGCTGTCTCTCTCAAAGACAGCATAAGTATCAGCCAGCTTGCTTTGCACCTCGGATGTTTCGTTTAGCTTTTTTTCGAAGAGGCTAATCGCAGCCTTGGTGCATTCAGGGCACTGCTTGATTTCTTCCAGCCGTCCTTTTATCGGCATCTTAGTCAGCCAGAGCTGGCAACCATGCACTTCGCAAGTCTCGTCTAAGACCTGCCTAGCTTCAAAATTTTTAAAATCCATCAAAAACCTAACCTTTCGTCAACTGTACTAGTCAAAATTGTAGAGCGTTTTGGCATAGGCTGATTGAGATAATTGTCCATCTTGTTGCCAAAAAGTGTCTGAGGTTGAAGATACTGCTCATAGTCAGTACCTTTCCACTTCGCTACCATGACATCTACAACCTTTTTAAAATCTTCCAAGGTGTAACCTTCTTTGAGCCGTGCTTTAATGAATTTGTGGTGACTAGCAGTATCAACCTTGAAATTCTTCTTAGCTTTTAGATTTAGATATGATATAATTTCTTTACAAATCGACAATTTATTATTATCTATATCAGTCTTTATAACATCAGTCTTTATTGTTTGTACTTTCTGCGCTTCCTGAGCCGTATTTTCTACGGTTCTGGACGGTAATTTTTGCGGGTCAGGAAATTCTGACTTGACAACAGTCGGCCCAAGGATGTAGAGCCTATTCGGCTTGGTCAATCCCTGACGCTCCTCTTTTAAAAGACCAGCAGTCACAAGCTCTTTTTTAATCTTCGTGACCGTCTTCTCCGAGCAACCCAACTCCTCACAAAATTGACTAGTCGTAAAGTAGATAAATACTTGCCCATTGCGGTCGTGCCACTCAGATTCAAGCGACAGATTCAAGCGATTGTAGAGCAGAGCGTACATGATTTTGGCATTGTTAGATAGCTGCTTGTACGGCTCCTTAAAGAGCCACTTAGGTAGTTGGAAATACTGATATTTCTCTACCTCATTTTTAAAATAAGTCTCAGCCATTCTCTACCTCCTCCACGCTTGAAAATTTTGTGTACTCTTTGTGAAAATACAGCTTCACCGTCCCTAAACTGCCGTGTCGGTTCTTTTTGATAAGAAGCTCAGTCAGATTGCTTTCTGGCTGGTCATCGGTCTTATCTTGATAGTATGCGTCACGATAGAGAAAAGCGACAATATCAGCATCCTGCTCAATGCTCCCAGAATCCCTCAAATCAGACATGATAGGTCTTTTATCCTGTCGTTGCTCAACGCTACGGCTGAGCTGGGAAAGAGCAATCACTGGGACTTTCAGCTCTTTAGCAATGATCTTCAACTGCCTCGAAATCTCAGACACTTCCTGTTGCCGATTATCAGTCTTTCGTCCTGTGATAAGCTGCAAATAGTCAATCACAATCAGACCTAAACCGCTCGTTTCCTGAGCCAGTCTCCTCGCTCTCGCTCGAATGTCTGAAATCCTGATACCAGCCGAATCATCTATGAAAATCGGTGCTTCAGCTAGTCTACTCTGAGCATAGACCAGCCGTTCCCATTCGTCCGTGGACAAATAGCCTGTCCTGATATGATGGTTTGGTATCGCTCCTTCTGCTGACAACATCCGCTCAACCAGACTCTCAGCTCCCATTTCCAGAGAAAAGATAGCCACAGGCTGATTTGCCTTTGTTGCCACATTTTGAGCAATATTGAGAGCAAAAGCCGTCTTACCCATAGCAGGCCGTGCTGCTAGAATGATGAGATTATCCTCATGCAGACCAGTCGTCAACTTATCAAAATCAGTAAAACCTGACTCTATACCCGTGATTTCACTAGTGTTGTTTGACCGTTCTTCAATTTTGCTATGATTTTCCAAGAGGACATCATGGATCGGACGAAAACTTCCCTTATTGCTCGACTGGCTCACTTCCATGAGCGACTTTTCAGCCTTAGCGATAATCTCGTCAATGTCCATATCCTCGTCATAAGCATTGCCAATCGAGTCAGACAGATTAGCAATGATTGACCGCAACCTTGATTTTTTAGCCACGATTTTGGCATAATGCTCCGCATTCGAGCTAGTCGGTACAGCGTTGATAATCTCAGCTAAATAGCTGACATTACCTACCAAATCCAGCTCATTGCTAGCTTCTAGCGCTGATTTGACAGTGACAATATCAATGGCTTCTCCGCTTTCAAACAGACCCAGCATAGCCTGAAATAAAATCTTGTGCGCTGGCCTATAAAAATCATCTGGCTTCAGAAGCTCTGTCACCTCGATCATCTTGTCAGGATTGATAAAGATTGACCCAAGGACTGCCTGCTCAGATACTAGATCGTGAGGCAAAACCTTGATTTCATCCATGACAGCCACTCAAATCACCCCAATCCTGTAGCCCAGCAGGCTGCTTCTTTCTAGCTTCAGCCATCTGCTCAGCAGCCTCACAGAGAGCCTGCTCCTGCATCCACAGCACATATAGAGCCTGCATATTGAGCATTTCTTCTTCTTTTCGCTTTTTTTCGGCCTTTTGATGGTCAACGTAGCAACCCACCACACCCGCAAAGAAAAAGAATGCAATCATCATCACGCTTCCTAAAAACTCACTCATCGCTTTCAATCCTTTCTCTGATTACTCTGTCTTCCTGCTCCAGATGAACGATGCGCACAGCATTACGACGCATGCTATCCCTATTATCATTTATCTGATATTGCAGATCCTTCAAATGATGCTCTCGCTCAATATTCGTTTTAACTAGAATTACAACTAAAAGCATAAAGACACAAAAGATTGTAAACAATCCCAATTGAAGATTAGCGATTGTATCTCTCATTGCTCTGTTTTTAAATTCTAGGTTTTCTATTTTTTTATTTATTGCCATTTTTCTCCTCAAACTCTCACTGCTGTTCGTTCCCAGTTTTTGTGATACCATTCAATAACTGCATCACGAGGAAATTTGTCACGTCTCCCCTCGATTCGAGGAAAATCCTTGTGACAGTTAAACCGCTCATCAAATGTTCCTGTATCTCTCGTACCCAAAAGCATCTCTGAGCATTGTGATTTGTTCAATTCCATCGGATAGCGCCGCTTCTCGTCAGTCACAACATGCATGACTTTCAAAGCTCGATCCATCAAACCAGCCTCAAACTGGTCTAACAGTTGATTCATTAGCTCATTCATGATATAATCCTCTTGAATTTATTTATTTCAAAGCCTGATTGCCGTCATGCTTTTTCTATTTCTGACCAATAGTCAGCTAGATTGACTGCCATGATGGCTGCTAGGTTCTTTTGCTCAGTCAGGATTTGCCGCTTGTACGGTGCCAACCCATCATCACGCTCTGCTGCTGTTTTTGGCAGATAATAGCCATTTGGCTTCCGTTTCTTGGCAACGATTGGATGATGAAAGTTGACTCGCAAGCTCTCAATCACTTCTTCAAGCGCTCGCTTGGTCAGTCCAGTGATGTTCCTCAGCTCACTTGCCTGGATAGGCAAGTCAAAGCTAGCACAATTCCTGATTGCATTAAGCACCTTGACCTCGATCTCATTCATGTCTCTGCTAATCGTCATAGCTAGTCCTCGCTTCCCTCAATATTCAAAACTTTTGAAATATTGTCCTTGAGCTTCCGACTACCTTTTCCATACTTAAACAATTCTGAGATAGTTGATTTCGTTACTCCCACAGCCTCAGCAAGCTGAGTCTGAGTCCATTCAAGGTTGTACAGTCGCTCTTTCACAAGAGCGATCCAAATTTTCTGTTTTTGGCTCATCTTTTTCCTTTCTAAATTCATCCAAGCTGACTTCCAGTGCATCAGCTATTTTGCACATATTTGTCCAAGACATTTCTTTTAATCTTCCAGCCTTGAGGTTTGAAAAATTAGATGTATGGACACCCGATTCTTTAGCTAGCCGATACATTGACCAGCCTTTTAATTTTAATTGTTGTTCAATCTTATCCCACATTAAAAACACCATATGTTGTGCTTTTCAAGCAAACTAGATCCTTTCTTATACAATATGTTGACAAACAAAAATGTTTGTATTATAATATATCTTGACTAGGACCTCTCACCGTTTTAGTCAAAATTTAAAAGGAAGGAGGTTAAAAAATGAGTAAACTTAGCCATAAGCCAAACCATTTTTTTAAGAAACGAACTTGGGAAGATCTCAATAATATTCTATTATTCAATTTTTCAGATTCGGTTACTGAAAAACCTAGCGTAGTAATTCAGTTATCTGATTACGAAATGTCTAAAACTGAAATTATCGAAGAAGCAACTGCTCAAGGTTACCAGGTTATTGATAATTCTGATGGTTTTTTAGAATTTCGATAGTAGATTTTAAAGATGATATATTTGTACGGTTTACGTCAATATCTCGTTTTAACTTAGCAATCTGTTTATCAGATTGCTTTTTTCTTTTTCCACTATACGGATATCGTTTTGGTCTCATCTCCCATCCCCCTTTCTATTTTTAATAAATTAGCTAAAAAGTTAGCGAACACACTTGACAAATTTTAAAACTAGTATTAAAATTAAAGCATGCAGAAAAAAGCTTACTAAAACATAATCTATCCTATTTCAACAGACGCCAATCAGTTTTCAGGAGTTTTATTTTTTAGTCGCATTGTTCGCTAACTTTAGCTTACGTATGTTATTTTAATACTAATCTTAATAAATGTCAAGTGTTTTAAGATTAAAATTAAAATATTTTTTCGTATGCTTAGAAAGGTTGATAAATAAATGCCTACAGCATTCGATAGAATTAAAGATTTAGCTACTAATCAAGGAATATCTTTGAATCAATTAGAAGAAAAACTAGGTTACAGTACTAATACTCTTTATGGTATCAAGAAAGCAAATCCAAAATCAGATAGACTTCAGGAAATTGCTGACTATTTTGATGTTAGCACTGATTATTTGCTGGGCAGAACCAACAATCCAAAAATCGCTGATGACCAAGAAAAATTTTACTTTGAGGGTCAGGAAGTCAATGTGGAAGAACTTGCTGCTACAGCTATGCGCTATAACGGCAAGCCACTGAGCGACGAAGACAAGAAAGCGATTCAAAACATCATCGAAATCTATTTAAGAAAATAAAGGATGATACTATATGACCGAAAAAGAGCTCTGTGAGGAGCTAGGGATAAAAGTATTTGTGTTTGAGGATTCTTTGTTTGAAGATGAAGCCTTCTTTGTCCCAGGCATTAGAACAATGTTTCTGAGTGACAAAATCATGGAAGAGAATCGCATTAAAACCATCTTACATGAGATAGGACACAAAAACCATCTTCCTCACTTATATGCAATTTTTAGAGAAAAATATGAGCTAGAAGCAAATCGATCTATGATCCAGCAGCTTATCCGATTAGAGATTGAAGCCTGTGAAGATAAAGAGCATTTTAACTTTTTAGCTTTTATGCAAAAATACAAATTAAAAACCATCGCTGACGAAGCAATGGTTAAAGAAGAATACAATAATTTAGTCAGTAATTTTTAAAGGAGATCTTCTATGGGGTTAAAAGGACTATTGAAAGCAAAAACGATTGGTGAATACCTTCAGGCCAAAAAGGATCCTGAACTTATGAAGCAAATTGAAGATCGCTCCTTAGGAACTGCACTAAAACAATCTGCTCAGGTCTCAAATCAAAATAGTATTGTAAAAAAACAAAAGCAATTAGAGAAAAATGCTATCAAATGCCCACATTGTAAGAGTAAAAACGTACAGTTTATGCAGCAAGGGAAAAAAGCCTTTTCTGTTGGGAAAGCCGTTGGCGGTGCTGTTTTATCTGGAGGAATAGGGACACTAGCTGGTTTTGCTGGAAAAAAAGGGAAAAAGCAATGGCATTGTCAGGAGTGCGGAAATATCTTTGAAACAAAATAAAAAAAATCCCCACGCTTTGCTTTGGCCGGCAGCGTGAGGACTGAGCTAGTATAGCAAAAAGGCATTCAAAAGCCTCTTTTACTATACTCATTTTATCAGAAAATGAGGTGAAAAACAATGGCATACTTTAGAAAAAGGGATAATGGTTGGGAATATCGCATCTCTTATAAAGGGCCTGACGGCAAGTATAAGCAGAAATCAAAGTCAGGATTTAAGACCAAAAAACTAGCTCAAGCTGCAGCAAGGGAAATAGAGGATAACCTATCCGAGAATATCCTGACAGACAAAGATGTCACTCTTTATGATTTTGTCAAAACGTGGTCTGATGTTTACAAGCGTCCGCACGTCAAGGATAAGACCTGGGATACTTACACCAAAAACCTCAAGCACATCAAGACTTATTTTGGAGATTTGAAAGTAAAGGACATCACTCCGCTTTTTTATCAAAAAAGACTCAATGAGTTTGGCGAGAAATACGCCCAAGAAACCCTCGAGAAATTCCACTATCAAATCAAGGGAGCTTTGAAAGTAGCAGTCAGGGAGCAAGTGATCAGCTACAATTTTGCCGAAGATGCCAAAGTCAAATCTCAGATAGAAACTAGGTCGGAGGATAACGACTTTTTAGAAGAGAGCGAATATAAGGATTTAATAGCCTCTACACGCTCCAATATACAGTACGTGTCCTATTTCACCCTCTATCTCCTTTCGGTCACTGGTATGCGTTTCTCTGAGGCTCTTGGGCTGACGTGGAACGATATAGACCTGCAGAACGGGATAATAGACATTAATAAGAGCTTTGACTACTCTAAAACGCAAGATTTTGGAGATTTAAAAAATGAAAGTTCAAAAAGAAAAATCCCAATTGACAGGATCACGATCGAGACTTTAAAAACTTATAAACAGAAACACTGGCAGGCCAATATCAAAAACAGGGTATGTTTTGGCGTTTCAAACTCGGCTTGTAACAAGCTCATTAAAAAACTGGTAGGCAGACCTGTCAGAAACCACAGTCTAAGGCATACCTACGCTTCTTACCTGATATTCAAAGGGATTGACATTGTGACCATATCAAAGCTATTAGGTCACGAAAGCCCAGATATAACCCTAAAGGTCTACTCACACCAGATGGAAGCTCTCGCGGATAAAAACTTTGAGCAAATAAAAGAAATATTCCTGACTGCTTAAATTTGGGGCGGATTTGGGGCGAAACCCCCACAAAGCCCGATAAATCAATAGCTTTTAATCCGTCTACCGCCTTTTTTATCGGTTTAAAGCCGACTTTATACTGACCAAAAGCCTGAAAAATCAGGCTTTTTTTGTTTTGTTACGTTATTGGTCAAGTTTAATGAATTGCAAAGATGCCAGAAGCACCAGTCTTTATCTAAGATCTCAGCGCTGCTAACAAAAAAGAGCGGAAAATGCTTTCCGGCTCCTTTTAGTGCATTCCAAAATTATAATTCAGCAATTTGGCTAAGGTTGACTTCGGCAACCGTGTCATTTCCAAACATAGAGATAATCATCTTGACCTTATTATTGTCAATTTCCGTGATTTTGCCAGTATAGTTAGCAAAGGCACCGTCAATGATGCGAACTGTATCGCCCACTTTGACATCCAAGTCAAATTCTTGAACCGTTTGTCCCATAGAAATCAGAATGCTGCGGATTTCTTCCTCCAAGAGCGGCGTTGGTTTCGAACGGTTTCCGTGTGAACCTACAAATCCAGTTACATTTGGTGTATTCCGCACGACAAACCAAGCTTCGTCCGTCATGACCATCTCAACCAATACATAACCTGGGAAGCGGTTCTCTTCGACTTCCTTGCTCTTGCCGTTTTTCTCGACTTGTACGGTCTGAGTCGGAATTTCCACGCGCAGGATATTTTCCAGCATATTAT
>ERZ773049.255-NODE-255-length-33974-cov-7.501843_pt1 | contig 33974 bp, 32 predicted proteins | sample MGYA00580633_ERZ773049 | MGnify/ENA primary metagenome ERZ773049 (study PRJEB29015, sample SAMEA2737991) | human oral metagenome | biome: human oral; feature: human-associated habitat; material: dental | place: China | collected 2066 ...
GAAGCAAAAGAAGATCAAGGCCTCACCGAGGCCGGGGAATTTGGCCGGATACATGATCGGTCTTAGAGATGTACCGGGAAAAACTTCCCAGCCCCGGCAGGGGCCTTTTCTTCCATCAAGGGAAGAAAAGAAGATCTTGAAGGCAAGAAAAAAACGCCCCCTTTTGGAATCAATCCCTCGTTTCCTATCAGAAACGTCTGGGGGGCGTATGCAATACGCCCCTACCCGGGCACATCCCATCTATTTTTTTGAAGAGAACATTTGCCCGATACCTCAACCCATATTTCGTTTTTAGCTTTTCATTTTTCCCTTCTGATGAGATACTTCATTTGGCTATCATACACCGGTGGCGCCTACTGCGGCTGGCAGCGACAGCCCAACGGCATGAGTGTGCAACAGCGCGTGGAGGAGGCCTTGGCCACCATCCTTCGTCAGCCCACGCCCCTCACCGGGGCCGGCCGTACAGACGCCGGCGTGCACGCCCGACGCATGGCGGCGCACTTGGATACGGACGTTCCGATCGACGATCCCGCCGGGTTAGTGGGTCGGCTCAACCGACTCCTACCGCCCGACATCGCCGTGTGGAGCCTCGACGCCGTGCGGCCCGACGCCCACGCCCGGTTTTCGGCCACGGCGCGCACCTACGAGTACACCGTGACGGGCGTCAAAGACCCCTTCGCGCCCCCGGCCGTACATCGGATGGTCTTGCGAGGCGTCGATTTTGAGGCTATGAACCGCGCCGCGGCGACGCTGCTGGACTATCGCGACTTCACCTCTTTCAGCAAGTTACACACCGATGTGAAGACCAACCTCTGCCACGTGACACGGGCCGAATGGCGACGCCAGGGCGACCGCTGGACGTTCACGATCACGGCCGACCGCTTCCTGCGCAACATGGTCCGCGCCATTGTCGGCACCCTTCTCGAGGTGGGGCGTGGCCGACTGAGCGAGGAGGGCTTTCGACACGTGATCGAAGCCCTCGACCGCAGTCAGGCGGGCGACTCGGCCGCGGCGGAAGGTCTCGCACTCGTCGAGGTGCACTATCCGGCCGACATCTATCTTTAGTCCCGATCACGCCCTCCTTGGGCGCCTCAGATCCCGCTCCGGAAGCGGCTTTTGACTTTTGCGAGATTGGTCTACTTTTGCGGCCGGTTTAATTTTCAACGAATTACAGTAATAACAGAATAAGAAAATGATTAACTCTCAAGACATCAAGAAAGGGACCTGTATCCGCCTCGACGGCAAGCTCTACTTCTGCATCGACTTCCTTCACGTAAAGCCCGGGAAAGGCAATACGATCATGCGCACGACCCTGAAAGACGTCGTTCGCGGCAATGTGATCGAACGCCGATTCAACATCGGGGAGAAGCTCGAAGACGTACGCGTGGAGCGTCGCCCGTACCAGTACCTTTACCAAGAGGGCGAAGAGTTTATCTTCATGAATCAGGAAACTTTCGAGCAAATCCCTATTGCCAAGTCGCTGATCAACGGGGTAGACTTTATGAAAGAAGGTCAGATCGTAGACGTCGTCTCGGATGCCTCTACGGACACGATCCTCTTTGCCGACATGCCCATCAAAGTGCAGCTGGCCGTGACGTACACCGAGCCGGGCATCAAGGGAGACACGGCGACGAACACGCTGAAGCCGGCCAAGGTCGAGTCAGGCGCTGAAGTGCGCGTGCCGCTCTTCATCAACGAAGGGGATGTGATCGAGATCAACACCCAGGACGGATCCTATACGGGTCGCGTGAAGTGACGCGCGTCGCCGTCCTATACCTATATATAGGGGTGCGGCAAGGGGGGGAGCATACGCATGCTCGCCCCGTTTGTCAATCACCCGCAGCAGACACTTGCCATTCGTAACGCGTAACGATTGGGCGCAATGGACGACAGGCTGCGCATCAAGGAGTTGGCCGAGGAAGATCGGCCGCGCGAGAAAATGCGGCTCAAGGGGGCCGCTGCGCTGAGCGACGCCGAGCTGATCGCGATCTTGATCGGATCCGGCAGCAGTACTGAAACGGCCGTACAGCTCTCGCAGCGTATCCTCGGCACCGTCGATAACAGTCTCGGGCGGCTTGCCCGCCTGACCGTCGACGAGCTGATGGCTTTTCGTGGCATTGGCGAGGCGAAGGCCATCACCATCGCCGCCGCGATGGAGCTGGGGCGGCGCAAGGGGCTCACTAACGACGACGCGGACCGCGACACGATCCGCAGCAGTGCCGAAGCCTTTCGCCTCTTCCATCCGCACCTCTGCGACTTGCCGCACGAGGAACTCTGGGCGGCCTTCACCAATCGCAGCGCCAAGGTCATCGCCCGGACGATGATCAGTCGCGGCGGCACGGATCATACCTCCGCCGACGTGCTGATCGTCCTCAAAGCAGCGATCAACAACCTCTGCGCGGGCATTGTGCTTTGCCACAACCATCCCTCAGGCGATCCTCGCCCCAGTAGGCAAGACGACGCCCTGACCGATCGCATCGCCCGCGCCGCTGCGCTCCTCGGCATCCAGCTGATTGATCATATCATCCTCTGCGACAAGCGATATTATAGTTATGCCGACGAAGGTCGCCTGCCGCGCACCTAACTCATCGATCGGCTTCGGAGCGTGCCTCTTTCGGCTCACCCGTTGCGGGCGCAGCCCGCAACTCGCTTGGTCTTGAGGTCTAACGACCGTAGCCCCTGAGGGTGCGCCAAATCTCGCAGCTCGCAAGGTTGCATGATTGTTTTTTAGCGCCCTTTCGGCTAAGGTTCTGCGGGCGCAGCCCGCAACCCGCCCGGCCTTGAGTCCAAACGACTGTCGCCTCCGAGGGCGCGCCAAATCCCGCAGCCCACAGGGTTGCATGAATGTTTTTCAGCCCCCCTTTCGGCCAAGGTGCCGCGGGCGTAGCCCGCAAACTATCCGGCCGAAGGCCGTAACTACCGGCGCTCTCTAGAGCGCCCTAACTACCGCAGCCCTCAGGGCTGCATGAATGTTTTTTTAGACCCCTTTGGGCCAAGGTGCCGCGGGCGTAGCCCGCAACTTGCCCAGTCTTGGGGCCAAACGACCGTCGCCCCCAAGGACGCGTTAAATCCCGCAGCCCGCAGGGTTGCATGAATGTTTTTTTAGACCCTTTGGGCCAAGGTGCCGCGGGCGCAGCCCGCAAATCGCTTGGTTTTGAGGCCAAACGACCGTCGCTCCCAAGGGTGCGCCAAATCCCGCAGCCCGCAGGGTTGCATGAATGTTTTTTAGCCCTCTTTTGGCTAAGGTACCGCGGGCACAGTTCGCAACTTGCCCGGCCTTGAGTCCAAACGAAAGTCGCCCCCAAGGGCGCGCCAAATCCCGCAGCCCGCAGGGTTGCATGAATGTTTTTTTAGCCCCCTTTGGGCCAAGGTGCCGCGAGCGTAGCCCGCAAATCGCTTGGTTTTGAGGCCAAACGACCGTCGCCCCCGAGGGCGCGCCAAATCCCGCAGCCCTCAGGGTTGCATGAATGTTTTTTAGACCCCTTTCGGCCAAGGTGCCGCGGGCCCAATCCGCGACCCGAACGGCCTTAAGGCCAAACGAAAGTCGCCCCCGAGGGCGCGCCAAATCCCGCAGCCCGCAGGGTTGCATGAATGTTTTTTAGAGCCCTTTGGGCCCAGCTACTGCGGGCGTAGCCCGCAAATCGCTTGGTTTTGAGGCCAAACGAAAGTTGCCCCCGAGGACACGCCAAATCCCGCAGCCCGCAGGGTTGCATAACTACTTTTTAACCCCATTATGGATAACGAATTTCTGAGAATAGAAGAAGAGATCGTGAAGGTCCTTCGCACCGTTTTTGACCCCGAAATACCCGTCAATATTTACGACTTGGGGTTAGTTTACCGCGTCGAAGTCGACGACGATAAGGATGTGACGATCGACATGACCTTTACCGCGCCCAGTTGTCCAGCCGCCGACTTTATCCTGGACGATGTGCAGCAAAAAGTGGAGGGCATCGCTGGCGTGCATGGCGTGACGATCAATCTTGTCTTTGAGCCCGAGTGGAACAAGGACATGATGACCGACGAGGCTAAGCTCGAGCTGGGCCTGTTCTAATCCTGCCCCTCCGCCGACCTTCCCTCCGTGAAGAAGATCTACTTTGCCTCCGACGCCCACCTCGGCAACCGTTACGCGGCCGATCCCATGGCTGACGAGAAGCGGCTCGTCCGCTGGATGGACCGCATTGCCCCGGATGCCGCGGCCATCTACTTTCTGGGTGACATGTTCGACTATTGGTACGAGTATCGCTACGTCGTGCCCCGCGGCCACGTGCGTTTCCTTGGCAAACTGGCCGAGCTGCACGACGCCGGTGTGGAAATCCACCTCTTCATCGGCAACCATGACATTTGGATGTTCGATTACCTGCCCGCCGAAGTGGGCGCTGTCATCCATCGCGGCCCGCTGGCTGTGGAGCTGCTCGGCCGTCGATTTTTCCTCGCTCACGGCGATGAGGTGGGCTACCAGCCCCGAAAATACCGCTTCATTCAGCGCATCTTTCGCAATCGACTCTGTCAAGTGCTCTATGCCTCGATCCACCCTCGGTGGACGTTCGGTTTTGCCCGGGGATGGTCGCTCAGCAGCCGTCGTAAAGGCCTCGCCGAGACACGTCGCGCAGCCGCACAGGAACGCAACACGCGCTCGCTCGATGCCTTTGCCCGCACTTATTTGCAATCCCATCCCGAGACGGATTTCTTTCTCTTCGGCCATCTTCACCTCATGCTCGACCGCCAGCTCACGCCCCACACTCGCATGATTGTCCTCGGCGACTGGATGCAGTATTTCTCCTACGCCGTCTGGGACGGTCTCGAGCTCCGTCTGCTTCAAGACGAAAGCTGACCGCGCTCCCGATCACTTTTCCCTTGGTGAGAGGTGATCTTTCGAGACATTTACCCCGTTTTTCGCCCTGTCGGGATTATCGATCGAAAAACTGGACCAATTTTTCGCCGTGAAGAGAGGTCGGATAGCGATCCTTGCTCGGTTTTGCACCCCGACGGAGAGTGTCAATGGGATCAAGGGAGAGTTTTTCGAGGGGCAACTTTTTGCAATGGAAACGGAGGCGTCTTACGGCCCCCGTTTTTAGATCCGTACGCATGTCTTTACTTTGCGCCCATATTTACAGCAGACAGATTTTCAAATAGCAATAATGATAAAAGTCACATTCCCGGATCATTCCGTAAAAGAATTTGCAGAGGGAACGACCTCCATGCAGATAGCCGAAAGCATCAGCCCCAGACTGGCCAAAGAGGTGCTCGCGGCCAAAGTCAACGGCACCGTTTGGGACCTCACACGACCTCTCAACGAAGACGCCCAAGTTGAACTCCTCAAATGGGAGGACGAAGGCGGTAAACACACTTATTGGCACTCCAGCGCACACCTTATGGCCGAAGCCCTCCAGCAACTCTATCCCGACGTTAAGTTCGGTATCGGCCCCGCCATCGAAAACGGCTTCTACTATGATGTCGATCTGGGCGACCACACCATCACAGACGAAGACTTCTCACGCATCGAAGCTCGCATGCAGGAATTGGCTGCACGCGCCGAACCGATTGTCCGCCGGAGCATCTCCAAGGCTGACGCCATGAAGATGTTTGGCGACCGTGGCGAGGTGTACAAGACGGAACTAATCAGCGAACTCGAAGACGGTAAGATTTCCACCTATACGCAAGGCTCTTTCACCGACCTCTGCCGTGGCCCGCACGTTCCGGATACGTCGTACATCAAAGCCGTCAAAATCACCAGCGTGGCCGGAGCCTATTGGCGCGGTGACGAGAAACGCAAGCAACTCGTGCGTCTCTACGGTATCACTTTCCCGAAAAAGAAGATGCTCGACGACTACCTTACCATGCTCGAGGAGGCGAAGAAGCGCGACCATCGTAAGGTCGGCCGCGAACTGGAGCTGTTCACCTTCTCACCTGCCGTAGGTGCCGGTCTGCCTCTGTGGCTCCCTCGTGGCACACAGCTCCGACTCAAACTTGAGGAGTTTCTCAAGCAGATTCAGAAAAAGTATGGTTACAAGCAGGTTATGACGCCGCATATCGGTAGCAAACACCTCTACGTAACCTCTGGTCACTACGCCAAATACGGCAAGGACTCTTTCCAGCCTATCCACACGCCGCAGGAGGGTGAAGAGTTCCTTCTCAAGCCTATGAATTGCCCGCACCACTGCGAGATATACAAATCTTTCCCACGTTCCTACCGTGATCTGCCTTTGCGCCTAGCTGAGTTCGGCACGGTTTACCGTTACGAACAGAGCGGCGAATTGCACGGCCTGACGCGCGTCCGCGGCTTCACGCAGGACGACGCCCATATCTTCTGCCGCCCCGATCAGCTTAAGGACGAGTTCCTCAAGGTGATGGATATCATCTTCATCATCTTCAAAGCGCTCAACTTTGAGAGCTTCGAGGCGCAGATCTCCCTCCGCGATCCTAACAACAAAGAGAAATACATCGGCTCCGATGAGAACTGGGAAAAAGCTGAACGTGCCATCATCGAAGCCTGCGAAGAGAAAGGTCTTCCAGCCAAAGTAGAGCTTGGCGAGGCCGCTTTCTACGGTCCCAAACTCGATTTCATGGTCAAGGATGCTATTGGACGCCGTTGGCAACTGGGTACCATCCAAGTCGACTATAATCTGCCCGAACGATTCGAGTTGGAGTACACAGGCGAGGATAACCAGAAGCATCGCCCAGTGATGATCCACCGTGCGCCCTTCGGCTCCATCGAACGCTTTGTTGCCGTATTGATCGAGCATACCGGCGGAAAGTTTCCCCTCTGGCTTACCCCTGACCAAGTCGTCGTACTTCCCGTAGGCGAGCGCTACAATGACTATGCTCATCGCGTGGCCAAAGAGCTGGAGCAGCATGACATCCGTGTCCTCGTAGACGACCGTAACGAGAAAATCGGACGTAAGATTCGTGACAACGAGCTCAAACGTATCCCCTACATGCTTGTCGTCGGAGAGAAGGAGCAGGAAAGCAATTCCGTATCTGTCAGGAAACAAGGCGAGGGCGATAAAGGAGTAATGGAAATTTCTACATTTGCCGCGCTTTTAACAGACGAGGTCAACGACATGATGCATCGCTGGGAAAAAGAACAGATAAATTGATTTCACCGTACAATTAAAAAGGAGGATATATTACTCATTTGGATACGAGAGGTAAGATGAGAAACGACAAACTGAAGGACCAATACCGGATCAATGACCGGATTCGTGTACCTGAAGTTCGTTTGGTCGGCGAGAATGTGACTAACGGAGTCTATCCGATAGAAAAAGCATTACAGATAGCAGAGAGCCACGAGATGGATCTGGTGGAGATCTCTCCCAACGCCGATCCCCCGGTGTGTAGAATCACCGACTATCAGAAGTTTCTTTATCAGCAGAAAAAGCGGCAGAAAGAGCAAAAAGCTAAGTCGGTCAGAGTCGTCGTGAAGGAGATCCGCTTCGGACCGCAGACTGACGATCACGATTATAACTTCAAGCTCCGCCACGCCAAAGAGTTTTTGGACGAGGGTGCCAAGGTCAAGGCCTACGTGTTTTTCAAAGGCCGCTCGATCCTGTTTAAGGAGCAGGGAGAGGTGCTGCTACTGCGATTTGCTAACGATCTGGAAGAGTATGCCAAACTGGATCAGATGCCTGTCTTGGAGGGTAAACGCATGACCATCATGCTTTCGCCTAAGAAGAGCGTATCGAGCAAGGCCGCTGCCACTAAACAGCAGGCTGCCGCGGTACAGAAAGCCGCCAAGAACGCCGATGACGCTCAGCCCACTGAATCCGCTGACTCCGACGAGGAAGAATGATATATACATCGATATACAGTATTAATTAAGAGTAGATTATGCCAAAGTTGAAGACTAATTCCGGTGCCAAAAAGAGGTTCGCCCTTACCGGAACAGGGAAGATCAAAAGAAAACATGCCTTCAAAAGTCACATCCTGACTAAGAAGACGAAAAAGCAAAAGCGCAACCTGACCGCCACCGGTCTCGTGGATCGCGCCAATGTTCGTAGCGTGAAGGAAATGCTTTGCATGAAGTAAGTTGATCCGCAAAACAGAGAGGACAGAATATCATTTTACTAACCGAATGAATCAGCGCCAAAGATCATCGCTTGCAGAAGGGATGACGCTGACATTCAAAAACAAGAACTTATGCCAAGATCAGTAAATCATGTTGCTTCGAGAGCAAAAAGAAAACGGATTCTGAAACTTACGCGCGGCTACTATGGCGCCCGTAAGAACGTGTGGACGGTAGCTAAAAACACGTGGGAGAAAGGTCTGACCTACGCCTTCCGCGATCGTCGAAACAAGAAGCGCAACTTTCGCGCCCTGTGGATTCAGCGTATCAACGCTGCGGCACGCCTCGAGGGGCTGTCGTACTCCCGACTGATGGGCGGGTTGCGTGAGGCCGGTATCGAAATCAACCGCAAAGTGTTGGCCGACCTTGCCGTCAATCACCCCGAGGCGTTCAAGGCCGTTGTTGCCAAGATCGCGAAGTGACGATGAAAAGATAATGTGAGAAAATAGATCGTTAAAGGAGCTCGGCCCGATGAAGGTCGGGCTCTTTCTGTTTATTGTCGCCACTCAGCGCACCCCATTCAAGCCCTTAACCACCTGCTTTATGGACATCTTTATCGTTGCCATTGTGACGTTCGCTATCAACCTGTTACTGGGACGGTGGCGCGTACGCTATCGGAAATTCAGCCCCATGTGGTGGGTGCTGATACATGCCTCGATCCCCATCGTTATCCCCCTGCGTATAGGACTTGGCGTACCGTTATGGACGGTTCCCGTTTTTATTACCTTGGGCGTGGCGGGTCAAGCGTTAGGAGCGAGGCTCAGATGGTGATCCTCGGCGGGGCACGCCTTACATTTCACAACACGATCGGGAGGACGCCCAAATCCTCTCTTCCCCCAATCACCCGGGAGCACAACTCCCATAAATTCCCGTTATGAAAAAGACATTTTTACTGATGATTGTCGCTTCCGTGTGTGTAGCGACGGAAATGGCCTGCATGTCGCGCGAGGCGAAAGATCCTGTGATGCAGGCTGATGCGAAACGTGGCGAGACACAGATTGACACAGCGCCGTCGATCGCCACACCTGCCCCCGAACCCGTTCGCCCGAAGGTAACGACCGAAACAACCTGGTCCGAAATCGTTGCCATACCCCAGTTCAAGGGCTTCGGCCAGTACATTTTGGCTCGCGAGCGCATCGGATACAAGCCCCACATGAAGTTAGCCGATGTGGCCAAGACATTGCCCTTCCACCGTAACGTTGACGCCAATCAGGCTGCCGATTGCATTAACAAAATGATCGAGCGCGTCGATGCCGGTCGGATGAGCTACCACAGCATTGGGCAGGACGTCGGTCTCTTCTTCTTCCGCGGTCGGCCCGGCGCCCCGTTTGCCATTATCAGTGCCGGCGGCGGGTTTTACTACGTCGGATCCATCCATGAGGGCTTCCCATTGGCGATGGCACTCAGCGACTTAGGCTATAACGCCTTCGTTCTTCAGTATCGCACCGGCGGGTTTCAGATCGCTTGCAAAGATTTGGCTCGCGGCATCGATTACGTTTTCAAGCACGCCGACGAATGGAAGGTCGACACCGCCGACTATTCCCTTTGGGGCGCCTCGGCGGGGGCTGAAATGGCCGCTGCGCTCGGTTCGCACGGCACACGGCACTATGTCCCGAGCATTGTTCGGCCTCGCCCGGCCGCGGTCATCCTCTGCTATACCGAGCACGCCGATTACACCCGTCACGACCCGCCCACCTACGCCGTTGTTGGCGCCGACGATCGTGTCACGAAGGCTTCCGCCATGCGTCGCCGCGTAGCCAATCTCAAGGCCGCCGGCATCGACGCCGAGGTGCACGTCTACCCCAACCTTGTTCACGGTTTCGGTATGGGCATTGGTACTACCGCCGAAGGATGGCATATGGGAGCTGTCAAGTTTTGGGAGAAATACATCAAAAAGGATCACTCAAAGTGACAAAATGACATTCTTTGACCGCCAGATAAATCTTTTCGCAGCCTTATTGCCGTACGCAGGCGTAAAATGAAGCGCAAAGGAGGTGAGTCGGCCAACACGGCTCTATCCCATAACGAAAGACCGGAAGGCTTTGTGCTTTCCGGTCTTTTTTTGATCTAAAATATTGGTGTTTTTTATCTTCATCGAGAATATTTATACCCTAAATCCATCGAAAAATCACTTCCATGAGTAGATTTTGATCATCAGTCTGTCATAAATTCGATTTCGAGAAAAGAAGAGTATCGGGAATTTACCAAAGATATGCTTCCATGAAAAGAAAATGATGAAGTACCTATCGAGGATTTGCTTCATGGGTGCTTTTTCTACCTCAAATTAGACCAAGATATGCTTCCCTGACTCACTTTCTACCTCAAATTAGACCAAGATATGCTTCCCTGACTCACTTTGCACTCAAAACCCATCAAAGATTTGCTTCTCTGATATACTCCAGATCTAAAACTTGTCGAGGATTTGCTTCATTGACACTCTTGTATAGGAATCCCCGGCAAGTTTTTTATATCTTTTGGATCTCGGATAGTAATCCTCGATAGGTTTTTCGCATCTTTTATCTCTCGGATGGGAATCCCCGGCAGGTCTTTCATACCTTTTGGATCTCGGATAAGAATCCTCGCCGGATTTTTTGTATCTTTTGGCTCTCGGATGGAAATCCCCGTCGGGTTTTTCGCATCTTTTGTCTCTCGGATGGGAATCCCCGGCAGGTCTTTCGTATATTTTGGCTCTTGGATAAGATTTCCCGCCAGGTTTTTAATTTTGAGAGCGCACCCTAAGGCTGATCTGTATAAAGATAGACTAATCTTTTATCGTGATAGCGCTGTTTCGCATGAGTTTGGCCATGTGGTTGCCTCTCGGAACGGTTCTTCTTTTCTTTCCTTGATGAAAGAAAAGAAGCAAAAGAAAATCAAGGCGATGATCGCCATCTCTTTTTGCCTTGTATATGTAGTTAATGGGCGGTGTTTGGTACGATTTGGGGAGGGGAGGATTATCCTCACCGTGTTTTTGCTTTTGAGAGGGTACCCTAAGTCTGACTGGTATAAAGATAGGCTGATCTTTTATCATGATAGCGCTGCTTTGCATAGGTTTGACCATGTGGTTGCCTCTCGGAACGATTCTTCTTTTCTTTTCTTGATGAAAGAAAAGAATCAAAAGAAAATCAAGGCAATGATCGCCATCTATTTTTGTCTTGTACATGTAGTTAATGGGCGATGTTTGGTACGATTGGGGGAGGAGAGGGTCATCTTCGCCGAGGAGCTGCTTCTCTGTTCTTTATATATGAGGAAAAAGTGCCTTCATTTTTTTTCGATTGTACTTGGTGTTTGTTTCAAAAACATGTTCTAACTTTGGGGCCATGAAACGAAGGGAATCGTTGCCGATATGAGGCTAATGAGCCACAGCGGGTAGCAGAATCTCTTCCAAATGCAAATAGTAATACTAAATATAAACAGGAAAAAGATGGCAAGAACGATTGAAGTTAAGAGAGTGGGCATGAAAAAGTACGACAACTCTCTTCATGTACGTTATCACAGCGAGATCTATGGCATTGTAAAACAGTATGATCTGACCAAGATTGGCCTTACGACCGCTTTGATGGATGAATGGAATGGCGACATCAATTTAGAGGGCGACATTAACAAAGAGGCAGGCATGAATGTGAACACAGAGCGCATGCTTAAGAAAGACGAAGAGCGTGGCAAGCTGATCACGTTCATTTTTAATGCTATTCGGAACGCGCGGCAGTCTCCCGACGACAACGAATCCGATGCGGCTATGACGCTGTACACCGTGATTCGCTCTTACGACGGTCTGCAACAGGAAGCGCACGAGCGCAAGTCTGCCGATATCTTTGGCTTAGTGACCGACTTACGAAAAACCGAGAATGCGCCGTTTGTTACAGCCCTTCATTTGACAAACGCCGTGAATAAATTGGAGACGGTGAACAAAGCATACGACGAATTTGTCGCAAAACGGGCAAAAGATCGTACAGCGGCCGCCGAACTGCCTCCGGCTCGGGTCGTCCGACCGAAGACAGACGAGGTTTTTGACCACATTGTCTTTGCGATACAGAGCGCTTATACCTTTGGCACCGCACCCGTAGAAAAGGAGCTGATTACGAAGATGGTAGCCGAGATGAATCAGCGTACCCGAGAGATTGAGGAGGCTTATCACCGCAGTTTGGCAGAGAAAAAGGCCAATCGGAAGAAGGATCCTAACCAGCCGAAGGATCCTAAACCGAAAAAGCCTAAGAAAAAGGACAATGATCCAGATATCCATCTGCCTGAGAAAGAGGAACCTAAGAAGCCTGAGGATGGCAAGGGCAAAAAGCCTGAAGGAGGCGGCGGGTCTGCTGATGGCGGAACAGAAGGCGGCGGCGGAGGCGGCCCCGAAATCCATCTCCCGAAAGAATAGAAGTACAAACCGGGCAGGTCGAGGAATCGTTTGTAATACCCTAACTGCCTTTTGATGAGATAGATAATGACTGGGCGCACGGTGAAGGGAAACCTTGGTTCGTGCGCCTTTCATTTTGTCTATCTGTAGCGAAATCTTGGCTTTGTTTCTATTCGTAAAGTGTTCGTATAGAGGATATTTAGCGAGTGCGTCATTCGTCTATACTTTTTCATAGACGTTCCTCTTGAATTTCTTCTTCCTTTTTTATCCTTGATGAGAGAAAAGGGCGGGAAGTAGATTAAGAGATCAAGAGCGTTAGCCAAACTGGCCGGGTATCCAGTAAAAAAGGAGTAAAATAACGCCAAAACGTCAGGGATTTTGGATGAATGGGCTTGGTATTAGGCAAACTTCCCCGCCTCCGAAGAGGTCTTTTCCCTTCTTAATGAGAGAAAGGGCGAGAGAGAGGATCGGGGCATTACGAGTGTCGCTATCTTTGCCGGGTAAATTCTGAGTTGGCGTCCTGTTTATCAGATATTTAGTGAGTACTTTCTTCGGAAAAACTCTTTTAGGGTAAACGGGGCGAGACATCGATTAGAATTTCTTTCTGTCATGTATAACTGATTATTAATCAACCGCTAATAGCTTCATCTTTTCCCATTCCTGACAATATGTCCAAACTGATAATCACCCTGATCATGATTACGAGCTTTACCGCGGTAGTCGGCCAGCGGATCAAGGTTGCATGCGTGGGCAACAGCGTAACCTATGGCTACGGTTTGCCAAATCCTGCCACCGACGCTTATCCCGCACAGCTGCAAAAGCTGCTCGGCGATGCGTTTGACGTGCGCAACTTCGGTCGTAATGGCGCCACCCTCATGCATGGCAGTGGCACGACCTACCGTCTTCAGAACGAGTGTAAACGCGCCCTTGCTTTTGCCCCTGATTACGTCGTTATTGACCTCGGACTGAACGATGTAGATCCGATGAATTGGACACCCAACGACACGGCCTTTACTCGCGACTACCGTGAGCTGATCGACGCCTTCCGTCGGGTTAATCCGCGGTGTCGCATTTGGATTTGCCATATGACGCCGATCGCGTATGACTATCCGAACTATTTCCATGGCCTTCGTGAGCGCTATGCCATGATTCGACAGAAAATTGCGGATGTGGCCCGCGAAACAGGCGCCTCACTGATCGACCTTCGCGAGCCGTTCCGCCATCGCCTCGACCTACTTTTTGACGGCCTCCATCCGAACGCCGAGGGTGCGCGCTTGTTGGCCGCGACCATTGGCGAGGCCCTGACCGAGAGGCACGGCGGGCTGCGCATGCCTGCCATGTACACCGATCACATGGTGCTCCAGCGCGACCGGCCGATCAAGATCGAGGGAACGGCCGACGCCGGTGAGACTGTCACCGTGCGCATAGCCGATCGCACGCACTCGGCGCAGGCCGCAGCCGACGGACGCTGGCTCGTCACGCTCGACGCCATGCCCGCCGCCACCGGCCTCACGCTTGAAGTGGCCACCCTGAAGCGCAAACTCCGCTTTGACGACGTAGCCGTGGGCGACGTTTGGCTCTGCTCCGGGCAGTCGAACATGGCCTACCCCACGGACAGCGTCGTGCCGGCCGAGCGCGCCGTATTGCGCGCCTTCGCGAAGACCTTTCCCACCGTGCGTCTCTTCCTCATGCAGCCCTCGCGGATCCCCTTTGCCGAGGAATGGGAGGCGCCGATGCTCGACAGCCTCAACCGCTTGGAATATTTCCTGCCCGCGCGCTGGGAGCAGTGCGACGAGTCCACGGTCGGCCATTTTTCAGCCATAGCAATGGCCTTCGCTAAGCGGATTCAGGAGACGGAGAACGTTCCTATTGGCCTCATCCTCAATGCTGTCGATGGCTCACCGCTCGAGGCCTGGATCGACCGCGAGACCTTAGAAGTCGACGGCCCGGAGATGCTCAGCGACTTCGCGTCGAACGTGCTCATTCATCCCTGGGTGCGCAGCCGCACCGCGTTCAACCTACGGCGTGCGACATCGAATCGACAACGCCACCCGTACGCGCCCACGTACCTCTTTGAGACCGGCGTTTGGCCTCTTGCGCAGCTTCCCGTCCGCGGCGTGTTGTGGTATCAAGGCGAGTCGAACGCGCACGATGCGGCGGGTTACGCACGCTTCTTCCCGTTACTCGTCAGCAGTTGGCGGCGTTACTTCAGCGACGCCACATTACCGTTCTATTTTGTCCAAATTTCCACCACCGACAAGCCCGATTGGGGTCGTTTTCGCGACATGCAGCGCCGACTGCCCGAGCGCGTCCCCGCCTGTTACATGGCCATCAGCAGCGACCGTGGCGATTCGATCGACATCCATTTTCCGCATAAGATCGACGTCGGGGAACGGCTAGCGCGACAGGCCCTTTATCACAGCTACGGTCACACGGACGTGATCGCCGACGGTCCGATCGTCGAACGCGCCGTGCAACACAATGGCCGAGTGACGATTTACTTCCGATCGGCCGCGGATCTCATCACGTCTGACCATCAGCCAGTTCGCACGGTCGAGTTGGCTGATGCCGAAGGCCCGTTTTACCCCGCTACGGCCGAGATTATCGGGGACAGGCTGAGCGCTTACTCGCCACACGTCCCCCGTCCGCATCGCGTGCGTTACGGTTGGGCGTCATTCAATCGGGCCAACCTGACGAACGGCGCAGGGCTGCCCGCTTCGACCTTCTCCGTCGATGTCGAACAGGAGGGCAAGCCATGAAAAAAGCGCAAAAAGGTGCGGTGCCGCGGTCGGAACGCAAGCCGCGCATGCATCGCGTATCATTTTTGATGAACGAAGAAGAATATCGGGCTGTCACGCATCATTTAGCAAGATACAAGATCAAAAACCGTTCGAATTGGCTTCGTATGACGATTCTCACCCACGTTTTTCGCGTTATGGGCGAGGATCATCCGACACTCTTCAACGAAAACGAAATGCGCCGATGACTGTACAGCCTTTTAATGACGAATACTTCATGCGCCGTGCCCTCGACGAGGCGCGTCAGGCCGCCGCAGAGGGCGAAGTGCCCGTCGGAGCGGTCGTAGTTTGCGGCGATCGCGTCATCGCCCGTGCCCACAACCAAACGGAGCGCCTCAACGACCCGACTGCGCATGCCGAGATGCTGGCGATCACCGCCGCCACCGGGGCTATGGGTGCGAAATATTTGCCCGAATGTCGTCTCTACGTTACCGTCGAGCCCTGCGTCATGTGTGCTGGCGCCATCGGCTGGGCACAATTAGGCGCCGTCGTCTACGGTGCGCCAGACACTAAACGCGGCTTCACCGTCTACGCTCCGCAAGCGTTTCATCCGCGGACGGAGGTGCGTGGCGGCGTGATGGAGGCGGAATGCGCTGCCGAGATGACAGCTTTCTTCCGTGCTAAGCGGTGAGGTGTTATCGTGTGCTTGCGGGGATGTACCGATGTGGCCGCCCAGAGCAAATAAAAAGAGGGTAGGACGTCGTGGTCTTACCCTCTTCTCATTGTCTGTTACCGGATCCGCTGTTCGGCTGGGATCCGCACTGAATGCGGCATACGTTTAGCGTATCCTATGCGCAGTAAGATCGTCGGATACTCACCCGGGAGACCGAGCGTGTCGGCCAACTCATGGGTGAGTTCCGGAAGCTCGTTCGGCGGGTTGAGGTACGCATGGACGAGGCCCATCGCCGTCGACGTGAGCAAGAGGCGCTCCAACGTCCGACCTAGTGCTACCCATTGCTCTACAGTGTTGTCGCGGGTGGTGAGCAGGATCAAGTGGGAGGCTGAGGCGATCTTCTTGCGGTCGGTGCGGTTCTGCGATCGCTCGTTGAGTGTACCGGCAATCACGTTTTCGGAGATGAAGCGCGGCAGATTAGGGGCGCCGAAGACGTCGTAACTCAGTCCGTCGTGCTGAGCGTCGCGGTGCTTCTTGTTATAACGCATCCAGCTGCGCAGTTCGGTCTTGAAGGCGTCGTCCTGCATTTGCAAGCTGTTACCGCGGTAGATCAGTTCGGCGATGGCATCGAAAGCGGGTGTGCTGCGCTCGTAGAAATGGACGCTGACCGAGGGCGCGACTTCGACGGCCCGCAGTCGGTCGATGTTTGCCGCGGGGATCGTGCGCCCATCGTACACCCGGCGATTAGTCTGCCGGAGGGCGATTTGTTCGAAGAGCGGCGACGGCGTTATGTCGGCGTGGCGATCAAGCCGGATGCAGATCGTACCGTCTTCTGCAATGGTTACCGTTGGGCTGTAGCCTTTATGCGAGGCGGCTATGCAGAGGTTTTCCGCCGCGCAACCGAGGCTGACGAACAACTCCCGATTGTTCGGATCGACTACGGGCAATGCCCGGCTATAGTCGGGGCAGATGTCGATCTCCGTCTTGCCGATTCGGAACAGCCACGGCTGTGTGTTATGCCCCGACGGGGCTTTGACGGCCTGCTCGATCAGGAACAGGAGGTCTGGGTTTTGTGTGAACAAGTCATTCATTGCAGTCTAAAGTCAATAGGTGAAATCAAGTATGCTGTTTCATTTTCCGTTTTTCACTCCCTTGAGGTAGTGGTCCAACGCCTTGACGTATTGACGGAGGGCTTCCGTGCCCTCGGGCGTGATACGGCAGGTGGTACGTGGAATTTTTCCCCTGAAACCTTTCTCTATAGCGATGTAACCCGCTTGAGAGAGCTTCTCCAACTGCACACTCAGGTTGCCGGCCGTCGCGCCCGTCTCCTTGCGCAGGAAGGTGAAGTCGGCACTTTCTACGCCGATCAGGATGGACATCACGCCCAGCCGAAGTTCGCTGTGGAGCAGCGGATTCAGTCCGGGGAGCATGCCTTCTTTGCGCGACGGTTCAAGATGTGTCCGGGGATAATACCCATCGCCACGAAAGCCAAGGCGAAGGTCAGCAGGTGCAAGTCTATGTCCGTGAGATGGAGGAGCGCGAAGCTGAGCAACAGCGCGACGATGCCGCCGATGGTGAGCGGCCGGAAGCGCGTGACTAACCCCGTGATGACGCTGCCCTGACCCATCATCAGCGTGATGAGGAACAGGATCGTCGTCCGCATTGCACCGAGGAACGAGAGGCAAGAGACGATGAAGCCGCTCCAGCCCATGACGATCCAGATGTACGACACCACTTTGTCGACATACGTGCGGACCTCCGGCGGCCGGCGCCGCTGAAACAGCATCCACGGCAGCCCGATGACGGGGATCAGAAACCACAGGAATTGCACCCGATAGTCGTTCGTGAACTTGTAGCCGGCCCAGACCGCCAGCGTGGCCAGCACCGTGGCGTAGCCCCACACGAGCATCGGCGTACCCGCGCCACGCTCCATCTTGCGCTGCGTGTTGCGGATCATCTCCGCGATCAGCGCCATACTCTCTTCTTCATTCAGCGGGACGTCCCGCAGGATCTTCTTCTCTTCTTTCATTGTCATGATTCGTTATTCATTCTTCACCCGATCCATCCGCCGCGTGTCGTCCGTCGAGGCGCGCTCCACGGTGCGCGACTTGACGGACTTGCCCGAACGTAGCACGTAATGCAACCCGACCGTGACGCGTCGCCCGGCTGATCCGCCGGAGACGGACGTGCGTTCGTTGAAGCGATCGGTGTGTGAGAAGTACGTCACGCCGCGGTCGAAGATGTTGCTCACGCCGAGGGTGACGGTCAGCCGACGGTCGGCGAACTGCTTCTTGAGCGCGACGTCGAACGTGTGGCGCGGCTCGATGCCGGAGTTGGCCGAATGGAGCCGACTCGACGCGTTGTAGGTCAGCTCCGCGTACGCGTCGCGGGGGAGGGTGACGCCGAGCGTGAGGCGAGCAAAGCCGAGCCAGTGCGTCGCCCACGGATCGGAGGAGGTGGCGCGCAGATCTTGTCGCACACCGACGAGGTTGGCGTTGAGTTCCCACCCGCGGACGGGTCGGAGGGGCGCGCTCAGGGCGACGAACCAGTGGTTTTCGCGGTCGTGGTTCTCGGGCCGCACGATGCGGACCTCGGGCGCCGAAGCGTCGGTGTGCGCCTCCTCACGGACGAGATCGCGGTGGAGGTTGCCGCCGACGGTCAGCGTGTAGCGGTAGTGCCAGACGGCCGTCAGGCTGAGGCGCCGGATGTAGGTCGGGCGGAGCGCCGGGTTGCCCTCGATGTAGGCGAAGTCCGACGAGCGGACGCGCCGCGGGTTGAGGTAGCGGAAGTTGGGTCGCTCCACGTTGCGGGCGTACTGCGCGACGAGCATGAAGAGGCGCATCGGGTCGAAGGCGTACGTCGCGGTGGCATTCTCGAAAAGGTCGGCATAGGCGCGGTGCACACCCTCGCGACCGGCCGTGTGTGTCCACTCCGCGCGCAGTCCGGCGGTGAGGCTGAGGCGATCAAGCTCGAGGGCGAGCGAGGCGTAGCCGGCCGCGATCTGCTCGGTGTAATCCGTCAGGAAACCTGGGTCGGACGCCGGGCCTTCACGCCGGACAGAGTCACGCATGCGGTTGCGGGTGTACTTCGCGCCGGTGGAGAGCCGCATGCCCGACCGGAAGACGCGCACGGCAGAGGCGTCGATGGCCAGCACACGGTAGCGTGAGGCGGTGAGGTCGCGGTTCGTCCAGCCCGCTGTCGAATGCTCGTCCGTCTCGCCGCCGAGGCTGCGGTCGGTGTAGTCGGCCACGAGCTTGAGCCGCGAGCCGATCGTGTCCGTGCGGTGTGTCACGTTCACGGCTGCCACCGCTAAGCGGTCCGTCTCCTCGCGGTCGTAGTGACCCGATACGGACCGCAGCCTGCCATATTGACTGATCACGGTCTCCACCTCCGACGGCTCCGTTTCTCGTCCGCGCGACAGCTCCGCCTCGGCGCCGATGGACGTCCGCGGGTTGGCGTCGAAGATCGCTCCCACACGCCCCGTGACGCTGTGTCGCCGGCCGTCCATCACCGACTGGGACGCGAACGAGCCGGCTTCGCGGTTCACATAAAAACGCTCGGCCGACTGCCGCCTGATACCTTTATATATAGGGTCGCTCGAGATGGAGGCGTGCCACGTCCAGCGCCCGGCGTGCGCCCGGACGGAAGCCGAGGGCCGGACGCCGCCGTACTGCCGGCCGAAGTCTGTCTCGATCGACACATTGGCATCTACGCCCCGCTCGCGCCGCCGACGCAGCACGATCCGCACGACGCCGCCCCGCACGTCCGCGCCATACGACGCATCGGCTTGGGGCAAGACCTCCACCCGCGCCACATCGGCTGCCCGCAGCGTGCGCAGGTAGGCCGTCAGCGCACGCCCCGAGAGCCGCAGCTCGCGGTCGTCCACATAGACCCGCGCGCCGGCCGCGCCATTGACAGATACGCCGTCGTCCGTCACCCAGACGCCCGGCGCCGTGCGGAGCAGCTCCGCGCCATCGCGGCCAGCCATCGCCGGCGCATCGCCCACGTGCACAACGAAGCGATCCGCCTCACGCACGATCCGCTCGGCCTGCACCGTCACCTCACCGAGGCCCACGGACGCCTCAGCCATGACGAGTGACAATTCGTCACCCGAACGGCCGCGCGCCGAGATCAGCGTGTCCAACGGTCGATAGGCCACATGCCGCACACGCAGCGTGTAAGGCCCATCAGGTGCGGAGAGTCGGAATCGTCCGTCCGTGTCGGTCACGTCGGCCGCCAGCTGTCGGTCGCCGCGAAAGACGGCCACCGTGGCAGGCTCCACCGCCCGGCCCTCGGCGTCCGTCACCCGGCCGCGAACCTCCTGTGCCCGCGCCCCATCGGCGAGCATCGCCGCCGCCAGCGCCACTATATATAAGGTATAACGCATCGTTTTTTCGTTCTCGAGGTTGCCCCCCTCTCTTCTCTATTCTCTCTTCTCTATTCTCTCTTCTCTATTTTCTCTTCTCTACCCTCTACCCTCTACCCTCTACCCTCTACCCTCTATCCTCTACCCTCTACCCTCTACTCTCTACCCTCTACTCATTTGCCCATCATCTCGGCCGGGTTCACGAGGTGCGCCTTCAGAAGAACGCCATGATCAGCAACCCTCACCTTCTGCTTCATGTAGCAAGGCTCAGTGGGCACGCCGTCCGCATTGCGATCGAGCTTCTTGTTGCCGTTCAGGTCTTGAAAGACGTAGATGTCGCACATGCCCACGGGCACGTTCTCCAGCACGACCGCCTGCAGCTCGTCGGCCGTCGGATCCGCCATGGCGTAGACCGTGCGCTTGCTGTCCTTCGGATCGACGGCCGAAGCCATCAGCTTGCCGCCACCAGTGCGCACGCCCGAGAGGAGCAGGTTCACGTTCACCTTGTCCGACATCGGCAGGGGCCTACTTTGCGCCATCATCGCGGCGCCTGTCATCATGCAAAACACGCCTGCGAGGCAGGCCATTCTCAGTGTTTTCATCTTGTTTATCTCCTATTTTAATGGGGTTTGAATTGTCATCGAATCGGCTCGATGACGGGGGCAAATGTATGGAGGTTTGTTTTATAAACCAATCATCATTGTAGACTGATTTAACCTGACGCACGAGAGATTCCGCTTCATCAGCCAGCTTTGCCTGTTAATTAGACAAAAAGTTTTTGGGGCTGCCCACTGATAACCAGCAATACTTACCTCGAGGTAACTGACTCACGCGGTCCTCAGCCGCTTCGGCAGCGGATTTTTCGCTACATCTTTGCCGGCGTGATTGTAATACACAGTGTTTCACAGCTTAATACAAGACAGAAATGAAAAGAACAGATTGGAACGTGGCGCACAGCGCCCAGGGAGTGATGATGATGACTGTAGACAAACCGACGGCTTGCGGTTCGGCTTGTGGCAGCGGTGACAAACCGGCAGAGAAGTCGGCTGCTTGCGGTTCGGCGTGCGGATCGGGGGATAAGCCCGAGAAACCGGCCGAAAAGCCGGCTGCTTGTGGCACAGCGTGCGGCGCGGGCGACAAGGCCGAGAAGCCGGCTGAGAAACCGGCCGCTTGTGGTACGGCATGCGGGGCGGGCGATAAATAAGCCGCCGAGGCATGGACTACTTCGCCTTTCAGTGGCACATCACTGACGAGTGCGACCAGCGTTGCAAGCACTGCTACATCTTCTCCGAGGGGCATCCGAAGCTCATCGAAATGCCTTGGACGAGACTTGTGGCGGTGCTTGCTAACGTTAGGCGAATGTGCGAGCGGATGCAGCGGCGACCGTACCTCTACATCACGGGCGGAGACCCGATCCTGCACAGTCGCTTTTGGGACTTCCTCGAGTTGGTGCACAGCTACGACATCCCCTTCACGATCATGGGCAACCCGTTCCACCTCACCGACGAGGTCTGCCAGCGGCTCCGGACGTTGGGCTGCAGGAAGTATCAGCTGAGCATCGACGGGATGCGAGAGACGCACGACTTTTTCCGCATGCCAGGCTCGTTCGACACCACACTGCAGAGCGTCCATACGATCCGCCGCGCGGGTATGCATTGCGCGGTGATGACGACCGTCTCGGAGACGAACCGACACGAACTGACTGACATCATCGACCTCGTCGTGGAGCACGAGGTAGACATCTTCGCCTTCGGTCGCTATTGCCCCACGAGCGAGGACAAGTCGACGCGGGCGAGTTGGCACATTGAGCCGGAGGACTACCGCGACTTGCTGGAGCGATGCTGGGAGAAGTTCGAGGAGCACCGCGATTCGGAGACGACGTTCAACCTCAAGGACCACCTCTGGACGCTTTTCCTCTACGAAAAGGGCCTCTTCCAAATCCCCGACGGGCTGGACGAAGACACCATCTACGACGGCTGCAACTGCGGCAACTGCCACTTCACCATCTCGGCCGAGGGGCGATTGATGGCCTGCCGACGCTTCGAGAGCTACGTGGGCACCGTCCGCGAGGAGCTTTTCGACGTCTTTCACGGCCCACGGATGGAGCGCTACCGGGAGCACGAGCGCTTCGAGAAGTGTCGCCACTGCGAGCTCCTACGCTTCTGCCGCGGCTGCCCGGCCGTGGCCTTCGGCTACACGCACGACTTCTACGCGCCCGACCCACAGTGCTGGAAGCAAGTCGTGTAACCCCGCATGATCTCACCCATTAAGCAGAAAATAAATCAGATGAAAGCCATCGTAATCAATGGATGCTGCAAGGCCGAAGACCTGCACATCAGTGAAATCCCCACCCCGCAGGTGAAGCCGGGATGGGTGTTAGTGAAAGTGTACGCCGCGGGGCTGAACCACTCCGAGGCGCTCATGCGGCGGTTCGAGGCCGACCGGGATTACATCCGCACGCCCATCGTGCCCGGCATCGAGTGCGTGGGCGAGGTGGCCGACGCCTCCGACTCCGACCTCTGGGTGGGCGACCGCGTGATTGCCCTCATGGGCGGCATGGGGCGATCGTTCGACGGGGGCTATGCCGAGTACGCCCTGCTGCCAGCCACGCACGTCTTCCGCGTCGACACGGACTTAGATTGGACCTCGCTCGCGGCCGTTCCCGAGACCTACTTCACCGCCCACGGCTCGCTCTTCGAAAGCCTCCGGCTCGAGGCCAGCGACACGCTCCTCGTGCGCGGCGCCACGAGCACCGTCGGGCTGGCCGCCGTGCAGCTGGCCAAGGCCGTCGGCGCACGCGTCATTGCCGCCTGTCGCCGCGAGAGCTCGCTCGAAAAGCTGCAGGCCGCCGGCGCCGACCGCTGCCTCATCGACGACGAGCGCCTCAGCGAACGCCCTTGGGCGGAGCGGCCGAACAAGATGCTCGAGCTGGTCGGCATCAAGACCCTCGACGACTCCCTGCGCTGCGTCTCGCGGCCCGGTTACGTCTGCCACACCGGCAACTTAGGCTACGTCTTCACCTGGGAGCACTTCAACCCCATCAAAGACATCCCCAACGGCGCCTACCTGACCAGTTTCTACAGCAACTACCCCACGCAAGCCGTGATCGACGACCTCTTCCGGCTCATCCGCCGCGGCGGCATCCGTCCGCTCTACAGCAAAGTCTTCGGCATGGACGAAATCGCCACGGCCCATAAGCTGCTCGAAACCGGCGGCGCGGGCGGCAAGATCGTCCTGCGGATACGGTGACCATCAGAGCCGCAGAAGCGAGGTGAAACGGGGGTTGTTTCGCGTAAATCGCTGATCAAAAAGCCGTTTTTGTTGGATGACGAGCAAGAGGAAGCTCAGAGGCGAGCTTTTTTTACTCGATCACGAGCTTTTTTTACTCGCTGACGAGCTTTTTTTGCTCGATCACGAGCTTATTTTGCTCGTCGTCGAGCTTATTTTGCTCGTCGTCGAGCTTATTTTACTCGTTGACGAGCTTATTTTGCTCGCTGACGAGCAAAATAAGCTGGCCGATGAGCAAAAATCACTCGATCAAAAGCGAGAAAGTGCGGCCCATGCATGGTCATTCTCATAAGAGCATTACTTTTACGTCACTATTTTTAACACGATTGATATATGGCAAGAGCAAAGAATTTGATTTCCGCCGCACTGACGGCAGAGAACATCACGAAGACGAAAACTCACATCGGTGAGATCGAGACAGAACTCCCTTTTCTTATCGCATTACCAGCGGAAGAAAAGAGGCGAATGAATGCCATGGGGCAGAAGAGCGTAGAGTACGTCAACCTGGCACTGACAGGCGCAGAGAACTTTCCGCAGTATCTGCTGCCATCGTTTAAGAAAGACGAGTTCAAGAAAGACGTTACGCTGATCCGTGATTTACAGGGGATCCGCACATCCGTAGCCTCTCTACTTGAAAAACTTGATGACACGATCTACGGCGCATCGGTTGATGCCATGCAGGCCGCAAATGAGGTGTATGATTACCTGAAAACAGCAGGAGAAAAGGACGCCGCTGTGAAGGCTTTAGTCAGTGAAATGCGCAAGCGTTACGACCACAAGGACAAAAAGTCTGCTGATCCCAAAAAGCCCGCCGACCCCAACAAGCCCGCTGACCCGAAGAAGCCGGACACGCCGAAGAAACCGGGTACGGGCGGCGATCCGGACATCCATCTGCCGGAGGAATAAGGAGGATCGTTTAGTCGGCGGTCGCAGCCGTCCGAAGCCGTCTTAAAGTGCCAATGGCCACAACTGGAGATGATCCGGGGAGGCCGTTGGCACTTTCTTTGCTCAACAACGCCCCGTTTCACACATCACCCCATGCCTAACGATTATGACGTGAGCCGCACGCTCTGCCGGTGGTACGACACGCACCGCCGCGCGCTGCCTTGGCGCGACACTCGCGACCCCTACCGCATCTGGATCTCCGAGGTCATCCTCCAGCAGACCCGTGTGGCGCAGGGGATGGACTATTACCACCGCTTCCTCGAGCGCTTCCCCGACGTCCGCGCCCTGGCCGACGCCGACGAGCAGGACGTCCTCCGGCTCTGGCAGGGCCTCGGCTACTATTCCCGCGCCCGCAACCTCCACGCCGCCGCCCGCGACGTCCGCGATCGCTTCGCCGGGCGCTTCCCCACGGATTATGCTGACGTCCGCTCCCTCAGCGGCATCGGCGACTACACGGCCGCCGCCATCGTGTCCTTCGCCACCGGCGCCCCGTACGCCGTCGTCGACGGGAATGTGTTGCGCGTCATCGGCCGACTCTTCGCCATCGATACGCCCACCGACACCTCCGCCGGCCGCCGCCTCTACAACGATCTGGCCCGTAGCCTCCTCCCGCCCGATCATGCCGGCGAACACAACCAAGCCATCATGGAGTTCGGCGCCCTGCAATGCGTTCCCCGCAACCCCGATTGCAGCGTCTGCCCACTCGCCGCGCGTTGCGCCGCCCATGCCGCCGGCACGCCCGAACGCTTCCCCGTCAAGCAGCACCGCACGAAGACCGTCGACCGTTACTTTCATTATTTCTACGTCACCACGGGCGACGACCTCTTCCTCCGCCGACGGCCCGCGGGCGACATCTGGCAGGGCCTCTTCGAGCTCCCGCTCATCGAGACGTCCGCCCCCGCCGACCTCGACGCGCTCATGGGTACGGACGATTTCCGCGCGCTTTTCGCCGACACGGGCAACACGCAGTTTGCGCTTGTCGCCGCCGACGTCCGCCACGTCCTCACCCATCGCATCCTCCACGCCACCTGCTACCTCGCCCGCATCCAACACCCCTCCGAGGCCCTCCTCCGCCTCACCCACACCTCGCGCGCCGAGCTGGATCGCTATCCCCTCCCGCGGCTCATGACGCTCCTCATCGATCGTGTCGACAGCCGCGGCCGATGACCCCTTCCGGCTTTGTGCGATCCTATTCTTAGGCATACTTTTGGCGCACTTAAACGATAAAAAGACTGATAACTATGTCACTGAACAAAGTCATCCTCATTGGAAACGTGGGGCGCGAACCCGACGTCCGCTACTTTGACAGCGGGAACGCCGTAGCCAACTTCACGCTGGCTACCAACGAACGCGGATACCGCCTGGCCAACGGCACAGAGATCCCGGAGCGCACCGAATGGCACAACATCGTCGCCGGCCGCGATCGCGCACTCTTCGTAGAGCGCCACGTCCATAAGGGATCGCTCGTGTACGTCGAAGGCAAGATCCGCACCCGCAGCTACGACGATGCCTCGGGCAACAAGCGCTACATCACGGAGATCTATGCCGATCGCATTGAGTTCTTTTCTCTCGGTGGACGCCGTCCGCAGGATGCCGAACACGCGGGCGACTCGTCCGTCGCCACACAGCCGGCTGACGCCGCAGCCGAAGTGCACGCCTTTGCCGCCAAGTCCGAACCTACACCGCCGACATCCGCCTCCGATCTCGAGCCGATCTCTCCCGCCGACGCTGATCCGGTGGACGATTTGCCCTTCTAACCTTAGCCCCCTCATTCCTTGGATTCAGACTATTTCCCGCCCCTTTCGCTGCAAATAGCAGCCCCCGGATGGACGGTTCCGGACGCCATCCTTTGTTGTGTCATCCTCTGTATTCTCCTGATTCTCGCCTGCGCAATCGCTGCGGGTGGTCGCGCACTCTTTGCGCTCACCCTGGAAGAGTTGAGTGAGGTGCGTGAGGAGAAGAATCCTGCCGATCGTTTCCTCCATTTATTGTCTGACCGCCCGCAGCAGACGCGTTTCTCACTGGCCGCCGTCCAGTCGCTTGTGACGTTAGCCATTGGCACCGTCGGATTGTACGGCGTGGCGTTGCTGTGGCCGGATGCCTTACGGTCGGCAGTCGGATGCGTGTCGGTGATCCTTGTTGGTAGCCTTTTGATGTGCCTTTGCTGCGGACTTGTGCCGAGATGGTTGCTCCGGAACGGTCATCTACGCGTGGCGCGGACCATCGCACCCGTATTGAAGTTCATCGATTTTCTCTGTTCGCCCATCAGTCGCCGATTAGCCGTCGCCCCTTCGAACGCCATGCATCGCAACGAGGTGACAACCGGCGAACCCGCCACGATCCTCTCCAAAGAGTCGGCCGATGAGCACGAAATGCTCGAGGAGATCGGACAGTTTTACAACAAGACGGCCGACGAGATCATGGTCTCCCGCATGGACATGAAAGCGATCAGCGCCCATTGCACGTTTCAGGAGGCCCTCGACCTAATTATCCGCAGCGGCTTCTCGCGCATCCCCATCTATGAAGAGTCGGACGACAACATCACCGGCATCTTGTACGCCAAGGACCTCCTGCTCTACATCCGCGATCCGCAAGACTTCAACTGGCAGAAATTGATCCGCCCCGCCTATTTCGTTCCGGAAACGAAGAAGATCGAAGACCTCCTCGAAGAGTTCCGAACCAACAAAGTGCACATTGCCATCGTCGTCGACGAGTTCGGTTGCGCCTCCGGACTGGTAACGATGGAGGATATTATCGAGGAAATCGTGGGCGACATCAGTGACGAGTACGACACGGAGCAAAAGCCCTTCTTCCGACTGCCTGACGGTAGCTACATTTTCGAGGGAAAGACGCAACTCAACGATTTCTTTCGCGAAACTGACATCGACGAGGAAGAGTTTGGCGATTTGACCGAGGACGTTGAGACGCTCACCGGCTTGCTACTCAAAATTAAGGGCACGCTGCCCCGCCGTCGCGAGACGATTGACTACGGACACTACCGTTTTCGCGTGCTTGAGGCCAACGAACGTCGTGTGCTCAAGGTGAAATTCTATCGCCTCCCCTTGTCACCCGCTGAGAGCCCAAAAGCGTGATGCACGAGGAGGCCTCCACATCTCATTCTTTCTCAAGAAAAACAAGCGCAGAATGAACTTAGCAGTACACCAGACCGGAAACAAGAAAATCGCCGAGATACAGGCTTCCGAGATCGTCATACATAGCACGGAAGATGCCTTGAACCTGATGGGCGACCTCTATTATCAGGGTTACGACGGACTCATCCTACATGAGGAGCAAATCACCCCTGCATTCTTCGACTTAAAAACGAAAATGGCTGGCGAAGTCCTTCAAAAATTCTCGAACTATCGTTTCCCATTGGTCCTGATCGGCGACTTTTCCAAGTTCCCAAGCCAGAGTTTGCAGGATTTTATCCGAGAAAGCAACAAGGGACGACAAGTGAACTTTGTCCGTACCCTTCCGGAGGCCCTCCAACTACTGTCCAAGCCATGAAGTCGCGGCCGACTACTCTTGCAATCCTCTGTGCAGTCCTTTTTTCCCTCTTCACGGCCTGCAATGCACCCATGCCAAAGCCTCGCGGCATGCTGCGCATCGACTTACCCGCGCCACGATACGCCGAATTTTCCGCGCCAGGCCGTCCCTACACCTTTCGTTTCTCCCGCCTTGCCAATGTGGAGCTTCCCCCCGTCGGTGAAGCTGACGACCGACTCAACATTACCTACCCTAAGTGGGGCGTAACGATCTATTGCAGCGGGGCAGCCATTACCCCGGCCACCTTAGCCGCCGCCACGGACGAATGTCGGGAACTCATCCGCCGGAGTGTCCGCGACGTGCACGCCGTTACCGAACAAGCCTACGAGGATCCCGACGCACGCGTCTACGGCGTCCTTTTCCACATCGAGGGGGATTCGCCCGCGCCTATCCGCTTCATGCTCACCGACAGTGCAGCCCACTTTTTTCAGGGCGCGCTCTATTACTCCGACCGAGTAAGCCCCGACTCTGTCGCGCCGCTGACTGATTACCTCCTTAGAGACGTCGCCGTGCTGATCCAAACCTTTCGTTGGAAATAAGTACCCCCTTACCGTGCCATTGCTTGAAATTCATACGCAGTCGGAGTGCCGATGGGGACTGTGGCGCATAGATGGAACTTGGTTGGAGCTGCTCGACGGGCTGGAGCGACGTGATGCCTATCGAGATTTTCTCGAAAATGTCCGCGCGGAGGGTCGTCGCACGGAGTGGTTAGCCGTTCGCGCGCTGTTGCGAGCCCTACTTGGCTATGAACCGACCGTCAACTATCGCCCCGAAGGCTATCCCGAGGTCGATGGATGGCACGTCAGCTTCTCGCATACGAGACACTATGCCGCAGCCATCTGTTCCCGCGACACGGTCGTCGGTATTGACATCGAACGGTTCCGTCCGCGCATCGTCGGGCTGCGTGACCGCTTCTTAGATGGGGACGAACTGGCGCTTATTGGCGGACCCAACACGGATGATGTCCGTCGGCTGACGGTCTGCTGGAGTGCCAAGGAGGCGGCATTCAAAATGCTCCGTCTGGGGTCGTCTGACTGGCTCCGAGGAGTGCGTATCGTGGCCTACGAACCCGCTTCCAATCAGCTAACGGTCCACGAAACGCTCACGCCGAACACATACACCTTCAAAATAGACTTCTCCCTCACCTCGGATTACGTACTCACTTGGGGTAGGAGGAGGTAACGTGGTGTGTTTTTTGGGGTACATGGAATAGATATGCCCAAAACGTGGTACATTTTCAAGATAAATCATGTACCCGGTCATCTTCCCTGGCCTCGGCAGAGGCCTTGATTTTCTTTTGTCTTCTTTTCTTTCATCAAGGAAAGGCCCCGACCGGGGCAGGGAAGTTTTTCTCGGTACGTTGTCTACTTTTTTCATGTATCCGGTCATCTTCCCCGGCCTCGGCAGAGGCCTTGATTTTCTTTTGCCTTCTTTTCTTGTATCAAGACAAGAAAAGAAGGTAGGGGAATGGGGGCAAAGCCCCCGATTTTTATTCTTCAAGATCAATATACCCAGAAAATGTATCACGTTTTCATGATTCATTGAATATGAATACCCAAAACGTACTGCGTTTTGGGATTATTAGATCCTTATGCCCTAAAAACGTATCACGTTTCGTGTATTCGCCATTCTTGGGATGGCGTTCGATGGGGCGTATTTCTAATACCTCTACCTTCTTTTCTTTCCTTGATGAAAGAAAAGAAGGCAAAAGAAAATCAAGGCCTCTACCGAGGCCAGGGAAGTTGACCGGGTACGCGTGGGAGCTGGAAAACGTGGTGATTTTGGCAGTTCCTCCGAAAATAGAGCTTCAAAACGTGCGGCTTCTTTCGACCGTTAGGGTAGGGGCGTATTGCATACGCCCCACAAACGTTCCATTTATGGAACGAATAACCCTGAAAATGGACGCGTTTGGCGCATTCGCCATCCTGAGGGATGGCGTTTGGAGAGCGTATGCGATACGCCCCTACCGTGGTACTTCAAAACGCACCAAAGGCTTGGCCTTTCAACCCAAATAGATCCTCACAACTTGAGGTAGCGGCCGGTTAGGGACTCGGGGCAGGCGATAATCTCGCGCGGGGTGCCGGCACAGATCAGGTGTCCGCCGGCTTTGCCGCCTTCGGGACCGAGGTCAATGATGTAGTCGGCACACTTGATTACGTCCGGATGGTGCTCAATAATAACTACCGTGTGCCCCAGGCGGATCAGATCGGAGAAGGCTTTGAGTAGGGTCTTAATATCGTGGAAATGAAGGCCAGTCGTAGGTTCGTCGAAGATGAACATCGTCGCCGGATGCTGCTTCTCTAATCCTAAATAGTAGGCCAATTTCACGCGCTGGTTCTCGCCTCCAGATAGGGTCGACGAGGATTGCCCGAGTTTGATATACCCCAGCCCTACTTCCTGTAAAGGCGTCAAGCGAGCGACTATTTTCTTGGCTTGCTTGTCGTCCTTCTGCGCGCTGAAGAACTCCATCGCCTGTGCAACTGTCATCTCGAGCACGTCGTAAATATTCACCCCGTGATATTCCACCTCCAGCGTGTCGGCGTTGAACCTCCGCCCGTGACAAGCCTCACACTCGAGCGTGATGTCGGCCATGAACTGCATTTCGACCGTGATCCGTCCCTCGCCTTTGCACTCCTCGCAGCGACCTCCCTCCTTATTGAACGAGAAATGGGCTGGCGTGTAACCCATTTGCTTCGAAAGCGGTTGTTCGGCAAAGAGTTTCCGTATTTCTTCATACGCCCCGATATAAGTGACGGGATTTGACCGCGAACTTTTCCCGATCGAATTTTGATCTACAAACTCTATGTTCTTGATATGCTGCACATCGCCCTCGATAGCGAGGCACTCCACGGTTAGGGTCGCGTTGTCCAGGAGTTGTTTCAATCCCTCATACAAAATATCCCGAACGAGCGAGCTTTTTCCCGACCCACTGACGCCGGTAACGACCGTCATGGCGTGAAGTGGGAACTTGACATCGATTTGCTTCAGATTGTTTTTCCGGGCGCCCCGTACTTCGATAAATTCGTTCCAGAGCCGAGGCGCGTCGGGGGCTTCAATCTGCTCTTCACCCGTCAGATAGCGCACGGTGAAGCTCTCCTTGGCGCCTTTTTCTATTTCGCTGACCGGGCCTTGATAGACCACCTCGCCACCAAGCCGTCCCGCGGCCGGGCCAATGTCAATAATGTAATCCGCAGCCCGAATAATCTCCTCGTCATGCTCCACTACGACGACCGTATTCCCCTGCGCCTGCAATTGCCGGAGCACTCGGATCAATTGATCCGTATTGTGCGGATGGAGACCGATACTCGGTTCGTCGAGTATGTAAAGCGAGCCCACGAGGCTACTTCCCAGCGAGGTGGAGAGGCTGACGCGCTGACTCTCGCCGCCTGAAAGCGATGCAGATAGGCGATCGAGCGTCAGGTAGCCGAGTCCCACATCGAGAAGGTACTGAATCCGGGTCGTGATCTCGGCCAATAGTCGCTTTCCAATCGTTGCCTCGGTCTCGTTGAGCCTTAAATCGGAGAAAAAAGCACGTAGTTCGGTGATGGGCATAGACACCAGTTCGGTGATTGTCCGTCCGCCGACGCGGACATAGAGCGCTTCGGGTTTTAAGCGCGTCCCGTGGCACGTGGGGCAGGTCGTTTTGCCTCGATATCGCGCAAGCAACACGCGATACTGTATTTTATACACATTGACCTCCACGTCTGCGAAAAAATCGTCGATGCCATTCACATCCTCTGCCCCATGCCAGAGCAGATGGCGCTCCTCATCCGTTAGATCGTAATAAGCGCGATGAATCGGGAAGTCCTTTTTCGATGCCGTCCGCATAAAATCGCGTCGCCACTGATCCATCACCTCACCCCTCCAGCACGCGACCGCGCCCTCATAGACCGACAGGTTTTTATCCGGGATCACAAGGTCCTCATCGATACCTACTACCCGTCCGAAGCCCTCACATTGCGGGCAGGCGCCCATCGGATTATTAAAATTGAACATCATCTCGGTCGGTTCCTCGAACGTCAGGCCGTCAGCCTCGAAACGTTTGGAAAATTCGAGGACCTCAGGCTCGGCACCAGGCTTAGCGTAGACGCTGAGGCGGCATGTCTCATGCCCCTCGTAGAAAGCCGTTTCCACGGAGTCGGCTAATCGGTTCCTAAAGAGCTTGTCGTCGGACACTTCGAGGCGATCAATCAAAATATATACCCCTTCCGTGGGCCACTTTTCCTGTTCCAACACCTCTTGAAGGCGCATCACGCGCCCGTTCGCCTCTATTCTTGTGTAACCCTCTTTTTGCAGGATCTCGAGTTGCTCCTTCATCGTCCTCCCTTCTGGCAAAACGATTGGCGCATAGACCGCCAATCGGGTGCCAGTCGGGTAGGAGAGCGCCTTTTCGACTACATCAGACACTTGATGCTTCTTCACCTCCTGGCCAGAGACAGGCGAAAAAGTACGACCCAGTCGCGCGAACAACAATCGGAGGTAATCATAGATTTCAGTCGACGTCCCGACCGTCGATCGGGGATTCCGGACGCTCACTTTCTGCTCAATGGCAATGGCCGGAGGTATACCTTTAATATAATCACATTCCGGCTTGCTCATTCGGCCAAGAAACTGCCTGGCATAGGCTGACAGACTCTCCACATAGCGTCGTTGGCCCTCGGCATAGAGCGTATCGAAAGCCAGCGACGACTTTCCGCTGCCCGAAAGCCCCGTAATGACCACGAAACGGTCTCTCGGGATACGTACATCTATATTTTTCAGATTGTTGACCCTTGCTCCCTTGATAAGGATGCAATTATCGTCTTGCCATACGGCCTCTTTCATCTTGGATACGGTCATTTTGTTGCGTGTGATGAGATCTATGTCTGATGTAAGTGGCCACAAAGGTAGGTCGAATAAGTCATTGATACACTGATTATCCATCTCAAAAAGAAGCACCACTTCAAAAAAGGAAAAGACCCCATCTACACGAAGTTTTACATTAAAATACTTTGATTGATCGGCAAAACGCGGCGAAGGCAAAACATCCATCTTAGATGGAAGACTCAAACGCGGCGCGTTTTTCACTTCCAACTAAGTAGCAAGTCCCAAACGCGGCGCGTTTTTCACTTCCAACTAAGTAGCAAGTCCCAAACGCGGCGCGTTTCGCACTTCCAACTAAGTAGCAAGTCCCAAACGCGGCGCGTTTTTCACTTCCTACTAAGTAGCAAAGTTGAGGCGCGACAATTTTTCGACCGTCAGGGTAGGGGCGTATTGCATACGCCCTACCGGACGACATCCCAAGGATGGCAAATGCGCAAAACGTGGTACGTTTTCTGGATATAAGGATCTAATAATATGAAAACGCATCACGTTTTTGGGTTATTCGTTCCATAGATGGAACGTTTGTGGGGCGTATGCAATACGCCCCTACCGTGTTACCGGAAAACGTATTGATTTTTTGAGATCCAATGTAGGGGCGTATTGCATACGCCCCACCGGACGACATCCCAAGGATGGCAAATGCGCAAAACGTGGTACGTTTTCTATTTCCATCATGTACCCGGCCAGTTTCCCCGGCCTCGGTAGAGGCCTTGATTTTCTTTTGCCTTCTTTTTTTGTATCAAGACAAGAAAAGAAGGTAGAGGCAAGAAGAATACGTCCCACCGAATACCATTTTAATGATGATGAATGCGCAAAACGTGGTACGTTTTTGAGATATAACGATCTAATAATCCGAAAACGCATCACGTTTTTAGGTTATTCGTTCCATAGATGGAACGTTTGTGGGGCATATGCAATACGCCCCTACCGTGTTACCGGAAAACGCGTTGATTTTTTGAGATCCCGTGTAGGGGCGTATTGCATACGCCCCACCGGACGACATCCCAAGGATGGCAAATGCGTAAAACGTGATATGTTTTCGGGATATAATGATCTAATAATCCAAAAACGCATTACGTTTTCAGGTTATTCGTTCCATAGATGGAACGTTTGTGGGGCGTATGCAATACGCCCCTACC
>ERZ773049.258-NODE-258-length-33776-cov-7.813558_pt1 | contig 33776 bp, 34 predicted proteins | sample MGYA00580633_ERZ773049 | MGnify/ENA primary metagenome ERZ773049 (study PRJEB29015, sample SAMEA2737991) | human oral metagenome | biome: human oral; feature: human-associated habitat; material: dental | place: China | collected 2066 ...
CGCCCGGTCCACATCCTGCACGCTCACCGCGCCGGCACTGGCCGTCGCAATCCGCTCCAGCCGCGCCTGCTCACGACGAGCACGCTGGGCATCCGCCTGGGCGGCCGCCAGCCGACTGCGTGCCTGGGCGATCTCGGCCGGCCGTGCACCGTTCTTCAGCCGCCGCAGGTTCTCTTCCTGCGCCCGCAGCTGGGCCGCCGCCTGATCCGCCTGCAGCGCCAGCGTGCGCGTATCCAGTATCGCCAGCACCTGGCCCGGCTGAACCCGGTCGCCTTCCTCCGCGTCCACCTGCGCCACACGCCCGCTGCCCTCGAAGGCCAGCGACACCTGCCGCACGTCGATGTTGCCGTAGAAAACGCCGGCCTCCCGCCCCTGCGGGCGCCCGTGCTGCCAGCCGTACCAGCACGCCACCGCCACGGCAGTCAGCAGCACGATCATCACGATGGGTTTCTTCATGAGCGCATCCCCGGACGGACAGTAGGCCATCTCGTGGAGCCCATCTTATCTTAAAATTAAATTGAATTGAAATTTTCCCTATGGAGACGTCAAGTGGATGCTGTCCATGCCATCGAGGGGTTCCGCCTCTGCGGTCTGGCGCACCCGGGATGGCACAGGATGGCCAGAGCGCCGCAAATCAGGAACAATGCGCCCATGATCCCCAACACCGCCAGTGCCCGCGCCTCCCGTACCGACGGCGAAGCCACCCGTGCCCGCATCCTGCAGGCCGCGGGCGAGCTGTTCGGCAGTCGGGGCTTTGCCGAGACCACCAGCAAGGCGGTGGCGGCCCACGCGGGGGTGGACCTGGCCTCCATCAACTATCACTTCGGCAGCCGCAGCGGCCTCTACCAGGCCACACTGATCGAGGCCCACCGGCGGCTCTTCACCGTCGACGCACTCAGCCAGCTCGTGCATGCACCGCTGCCGGCGTCCGAAAGGCTTCGCATCCTGATGACCCAGCTGGTCAGCCAGGCCACCAGCGCGCAGACCAACTGGCACCTGGGCCTGCTGGCCGCCGAGGTGATGGCCCCTTCCTCGCACCTGCAGGTGCTGTTCCAGACCGAGAGCGCCCCCAAGCTGTCGCTGGTGCGCCAGCTGGTGGCCGAGATCATCGGCATCGACGCCGACGACCCGGTCGTCACACGCTGCATGTTCAGCGTTGGCGCCCCCTGCATCATGATGCTGATCGCCCGGCGAGAACTGCCGGGACCATTGCATGAGCTGCGACACATGCAGCCCGAGGTGCTGGTCGACCACCTGCATCGCTTTGCGATGGCCGGATTGGCGGCCATCCGTGCCAGCCTCACGTCGCCGGCTGATCCTCAGCCCTGAGGGTTCAAGGGCTTGTCTGCCGATGATGGGCCGCCAACGGCTGTAGCGCCACCCGCTTCATTGAGCGTCCCAGAGCGGCGCCCGGGAAAACAGGTCGGCCAACCCCGGGTTGTCCTGTTCCGGACGGTCCAGCATGTCCAGGATGGCCTGATACTGGCTGCCAGACACCATGAGCAGGCGCTGATCAAGCAGTGCCTGCTCGGCGGCCTGGCACGCCGCCAAGTGCCAGCCAGCCCTCATTCCGCCAGCAGCTGCTCGGCCGGGACCTTGTCGCCGTAGACCGGACGCAGGGTTTTCTCGTAGGCAGCCTTCAGGCGGCCATCCTGCTTGAGCTTGGCCACTTCCTGGTCGATCCAGGCGCGCAGGGCGTCATCACCTTTCTTCACCGCCGGAGCGATGAATTCCGGCTCACCCAGCTGGCCGATGGCGACTTCATAACCCGGATTTTCCTTGGCCCAGGCCCAGAGCAGTGCGTTGTCGTGCGCCAGCGCTGCGCCACGACCATCCTTCAGTGCATCGAAGGTCTCGGTGTTCTGGTCATATTTCAGCAGCGAAATATCCGGGTACTTCTTGCTGAAATACGCATCAGCGGTGGTGCCCTTGTTCACCAGCAGCGTCTTGCCTTCCAGCTCATCCACGGACTTGATGGGCGCCTTGGTGGGAGAGACCACACCCAGCGACACCTTCATGTAGGGCGCGGCAAAGTCCACCACGCGGGCGCGTTCCTTCGTCTGCGTGAAGTTGGCCAGAATGATGTCCACCTTGCCGGATTTCAGGTACTCGACCCGGTTGGCCGCTTCAGTGATCACGTATTCCACCTTGTCGGGGCTGCCCAGCAGGTCCTTGGCAAAGTCCTTGGCAATTTCCACATCGAAGCCCTGGCTCTTGCCTTCGCTATCGATATAGCCAAAGGGCGGCTTGTCGCCGAACACGCCGATGCGGATGCGGTCGCTGGCCTTGATCCGTGCCAGCCCGTCATCAGCCGCCATCGCATGACTGCCACTCACCACACCGGCCGCCAGCAGGGCAGCCATCAGTACCGGCTTGAACGCAAATTTCATGATGTCTTTCCTTTCCAGATTGATTTGGATGCTTACTGCACGCCACACACCGTCAGCCATCTGCCTTCGGCGTCGGCCTTATCTTCCTCAATAGTCCAGCCCGTTCAGGAACACCCGAGCCCGTTCGGTCTGCGGCCGGGCAAAGAATTCGGCGGGTGCTCCTTCCTCGATGATCCGCCCCTGGTCCATGAACACGATCCGGTCCGCCACCTTCTCGGCAAAACCCATCTCGTGGGTGACGATGATCATGCTCATGCCCTCGCGCGCCAGCTCCAGCACCACGTCCAGCACCTCGCGCACCATCTCCGGATCCAGCGCTGCCGTGATCTCGTCCAGCAGGATCACTTCCGGATTCATGCACAGTGCCCGCACGATGGCGATGCGCTGCTTCTGACCCCCCGACAGCTCGCGCGGCCAGGCCTGCTTGCGTGCCAGCAGCCCCACCCGCTCCAGCAGTCGGTCTGCCTCCGCCTCGGCTTCGGCACGCTCACGCTTCTGCACCTTCAGCGGCCCCAGCAGGATGTTGTCGATGACGTTCATGTGGGCAAAGAGTTCATAGCTCTGGAAAACCATGCCCACCTTCTGACGCACCTGATCCCACGACACGTCACGACCGAACACGCCCACGCCCGCCATGCTGATCTCGCCACCCTGGATCGGTTCCAGGCCGTTGATGGTTCGCAGCAGCGTGCTCTTGCCGCAGCCCGACGGCCCCAGGATCACCACCACCTCGCCCCGGTGCAACGTCAGATCGACGCCATGCAGCGCCACGACATCGCCATAGCGCTTTTGCACGCCACGCAGCGTCAGCAGTGCCTCACCGGACTCATCGCCCACGGACTCATTGCCCTGCGTGGTGCGATGCGTTTCTTCCTCGTGCCTCATCCTTCACGTTCTCCCGTCCCGTTCCTGCGCCCCTTGATTCACGTTCTCCGGATCCTGACCTTGCGCGTCATGCACCGGGCCATGCGTCCCACCCGCGGCGCCCGGTGCGTTGTATCCGTCCTCACCCTGTCATGCCGCCCAGCGTCGCTCCAGTCGCGCTGCCCACCATGACAGCGGCCAGCACACCAGGAAATACAGCAGGAAGATCAACCCGTAGATCCAGAACGAGGCCATGGGCACCTTCGGCTCGATCATCTGCGAACGCTCGATGATCTGTTGCCCCACCTTCACCACTTCCATCACGCTGATCAGTGCCGCCAGCGAGGTGGTCTTGACCATCCGCGTGAACAGGTTGATGGCCCCCGGCAGCACCCGGCGCAGCGCCTGCGGCGCCTCGACGTACCGGAACACCTGCGCCCGCGTGAGGCCCAGGGCCAGTGCCGACGTGCGCTGATGCGGCGGCAGCGACGAGAGCGCTCCGCGCACCAGGTCTCCCATCTCGGCCGTGCCCCACAGCGAGAACACGCCCACACACACCCACAGGGCATCCACGTGCCAGCCCGTCCAAGTGGGCAGCCCGAAGTACAGCACGAACAGCCACACCAGGATCGGCACGATCCGGATCGTCTCCAGGTACAGGCGGCAACCGGCACGCACCGCAGCACTTCCGCTGCGCATCAGCAGACCCAGCCCCGTACCCAGCAGCGCCGAGGCCGCCACCGAGATCACCGAGATGTAGAGCGTCAGCCACAGTCCGTGCAGCAGCCGCGGCGCGTTCTGGCCCGAGAGCAGCACCTCAAGCGCCGCCATATTCCGCCCTCCGCATCCGTTTCTCCACCCATGCCGCCAGCCACGACAGCGGCAGCAGCAGCACCAGGTACGACACCAGCAGCATGAAGAGCGCCTCGTTGGTCATGTAGTCGGTGCCGATGATGTCCTTGGTGACGAACAGCAGCTCGGCTACCGACACCGCGTTGATCACCGAGGTTTCCTTCACCAGGAAGAGCGCATTGGCCGTCAGCGCCGGCAGCGCAATGGCCAGTGCCTGCGGCAGCACCACATGCCACAGCACCTGGGCCCGCTTGAGCCCGATGGCGCGCGCCGATTCCACCTGTCCGCGTGGCACCGCCTGCAGGCCGGCACGCAGCGCCTCGGCCATGTAGCTGCCGCCCAGAAAAGTCAGCGCGATCACCCCGCAGGTGAAGCCATCCCAGTGAATGCCGATCTTGGGCAGCCCGTAATACAGGAAGAAGAGCTGGATGAGCAGCGGCGTGTTGCGCGACAGCTCGATGTAGGCCCGCGCCAGGCTGTCGAAGGGACGCACCCGGTAGCTGGTGACAAGCGCCACGGCCAGGCCCAGCAGCAACGACAGGCTCACGCCCCAGGCCGAGAGCCTCAGCGTCACCAGTGCCGCCTGGACAAAGCGCGGGATGATTTCCTGCACATAGGACCAATCCATGCCGCGGATTCTAGGCGCTTGCATATGCGAAAAACGATGAAGCGAGCCGTCCGATCATGAGATTTTCAGATATGCCCCGCTTTTGACGCCAAGGACGGCTCCTCAACGCGGCACATGCCCTCTGCCCGTGCTCCCTGGCGTGTCTCATGGCCGGCGACACAATCCTTCCCTCCAGCCCCTCTCTGTCAGCACGGTTTTCCGAATCAGACCATTCAGACCATTGAACGTCGGTCCATCATCCCGGCCAATGATTTCCATCCACCACGCAACGCGTCAGGGTCAAACGCACTGCCTTGCCTGCTGTGAGGTTATATTGATGACTGTGTGTCACGGGCCGAAACGCCTGACAGAAAGGCACCGTCCTCCCCTCTCCCCCGGAACCCTCCCCATGCAACTGACCGATCGGCAGACCCAGGTCCTGGCCACCATCGCCACGATCACGGCCGTCTCGATGTATGTCTCCTACATCCCCCAGATCCAGATGAACCTGGCGGGACAGAAAGGCAGCGCCCTGCAGCCGCTGGTGGCCGCCATCAACTGCACCCTGTGGGTGATCTATGCGCTCTTCAAGCCGCAGCGCGACATCCCGGTGGCGCTAGCCAACGCACCCGGCATCGTGCTGGGCCTCATCACCTTCTGGACTGCACTCTGAGGGACGGACGCCACCATGAAACTCTCTGCAAAAGCCGCCAGCATTCTGGGCATCATCGCCACCATCACCGCCATTGGCATGTACGTGGCCTACCTGCCGCAGATCCAGATGAACCTGGCCGGCCAGAAAGGCACCCCAATCCAGCCGGCCGTGGCCTGCGTCAACGGCCTGCTCTGGGTCATCTACGCCCTCTTCAAGAAGGGTCGTGACTGGCCCGTCACCATCTCCAACGCCCCGGGCTTCATCCTGGGCGGCATCACCTTCCTGACGGCCATCCTCTGACGTGCGACATCCATGACATGCAGGCCCCACCTGCATGCCATGGCAGAAAACGCATGACGATATGCGCATGCCGCATAAGGAGCCTCCCCGAGGATTCGCCACCGCAGGCTGGCGCTAATATCGCCGGGACCGAATCATTTTCCTGGAGAATACGTCATGCAAACCCGTTCCCGCCGTCGCTTCGTCGGCTCTGCACTGTCCGCCGTCATCGCATCGGCCACCCTGCTGCTCCCGATCGGGCACGTCCAGGCCGCCGATCCCACGCACACGCATCTGGTACTGGGCGCCACGGCCGGCTACAACTACGACGTGCTGAAGAAGGCCGTCGTGCCCCAGCTGGAGAAAGACGGCTACACCGTCAAACTGATCGAATTCAACGACTACATCCAGCCCAATCTGGCACTGGCCGAAGGCTCGCTTGACGCCAACCTGTTCCAGCACATCACCTACCTGAAGCGTTTTGCCGAGGACCGCAAGCTGGACCTCGTGGCGCTGGTACCCAGCACTACAGCCCCCATGGGCATCTACTCGGAACGGGTGGGCAAGTTTTCCGACGTGAAGGAAGGGGACAGCGTGACGCTGCCCAACGACCCCGCCAACCTGGCACGTGCCCTGCAGCTTCTGGCCCAGCAGGGTCTCATCACGCTGAAGACCGGCATCGACCCGCTGCGCGTGGGCACCCGGGACGTGGCCGAGAACCCCAGGAAGCTGCACTTCGTGCCGGTGGAAGCCGCCCAGCTGCCCCGCACCTTGGGTGATGCCACGCTGGCCATCGTGCCCGGCAACTATGCCACGGCTGCCGGCCTGGACTTCACCCGTGCGCTGACCCTGGAGAAACCCCCGGTGGCCTACCAGCAGGTGGTGGCCGTACGCCGGGCCGACGAGAACGCCCCCTGGGCCCAGGACCTGAAGAAGGCCTTTCGCTCCGAGGCCTTCCGCCAGGCCCTGGATCAGCACTTCCCGGGCTATGTCCGCCCCGAGGGACTCTGACCCTCCCTTCGTTTTCTCCGGCCGGCCGAAGCGGTCGGCCGGTGTCAGCCCTAAGACATGGTCTTTCCATGTCGGAAATGATGATCCGGCACACCATGCCGCGTGCCATTTTCTGTCGCCTTCGCCTACGTTTTATCGTTGTTTCAATGATTTTCAGAAGTGCATGAAAATGCGAATGCGTCAGCGACTGCATGTATGAAATGAAGCGGGCGTCATCACGGCAAATTAACAAAGAAAGACTGCACGTTCGCAAGAAATCAGGCACAATTCCGACCATGGCGGTCCGCCTTTCCGTATCCTTGCGGCCGCTGTCCGTAACTGCACATCACATGGCTGCCGATACCCCCGTCACCTTTACGCCGCAGACGCCGCCGGGCGTCGTGCTCGCGCATTTCCGTCCCTGGCTCACCATCGCCCATCAGGTGCCTGGGCGCCTGCGCCTCAAACTGGGCAAGGGCGCTCTCAACGGTGTCAGCTTCGAGGGGCCCGAAGGCCGTTCGGAGGCCATCACCACGGCCCTGCGCCGCATCCGGGGTGTGAAGAACATCAGCTGGAACCTGCTGGCACGCTCCTGCACCATCGAATACGATCCCGCCGTGATCCCGAATGCCGCCTGGCCCGATCTGCTGGCCAATGCCGACACGCCCGCGGCGCAGACCCTGCGAACCATTCTGGATGAAGCCCATGAACAACTTCGCCATGCCGCGCCCTGACCTGGCCTTCGGCGGCCCCGGCCAGATCCTCGCTGTCGCCCTGCAGGAACAGCAGGCCTCCTGGGTCTTCTACACGTCGGCCGTGGCCGCCCATGGCAACCAGGCGCCGCTGCAGACCCTGCTCGACAGCACCGCCCAGCGCATCACGCTGCTGGGCAACCTGTACCAGCAGTTCGGTGTTCCACTCCCGGTCCTGTCCGCGCCCACCCCGGAGCCCCTTGTCACCGGCTGGCGTGAAACCCTGGAGCGCGCCATGCAGGGTACGTTCGGCAGCGCCGGCGTCTACCAGCAGCTGGTCACCCTCACCCCTGATCCCACGCTGCGTCGCGAGTTCGAACGTCTGCAGTCCGACCTGCTCACCCGTGACCTGCCCGCGCTGCAGCGTGCGTGGCAGGCTGCCGTCGACCGTGAGCGCCTGCATGCTGCCCAGGGCATCGACCCGGCCCAGGCCCATGTCAGCCACGGCCTCATCGGTGATGCCATGGAAGCGTTCTTCGCCCTGCTCACCCGCCAAGGGGGTGTGCTGGGCTTCACAGGCACCGTGCTGCGCGCCGCCCATCCCATGCTGGTGGCGGGCGCCGTCGTCGGCAGCCTGGCCGTGCAGGGTGGGCGCCACGCCCGCATCCTGCGTGAACAGCGTGCCGCCTGCGCTGCCGCCTGCGACTGCAGTGGCCAGGCCACGCCTTCCGACCATCCGGACGAAACGGACAATTCCCCCGATGCCGCCTGGTCTCCCTCCCATGACCCGGAGAACTGAACCATGCTTCCCATCCTGCCCCTGATCATCGGCGCCGCCGCGGGCGCCGCCGCCACCCAGCTTGCACGCAGCAAGACCGTTCAGCAAGGCCTCAAGAAGGCCGGCAGCCAGATCCGTCAGGCTGGCGGCACGCTGAAACAGAAAGCCAGCGACGGTCTGGACACCGTACGCGAGACCAGCGCCGAGATGCGCCGCAAGGTGGCCGACAAGCTGCATCGCCGCGCGACCCACCCCGACGACGCCGACAGCGCCTACGAGGACGCCAGTGCCCTGCTGCTGCCCGCGCCGCACGAGGAGGCTCCGGCACCGAAGAAGGCCAGTCGCAGCGCAACAGGCACTCGCAGACGTGCCGCGCGCAGCGCCAGCACCTCGCAGACGGGCGGCGCGAGCCCCAAGAGCAACCGTCGCACCACCACGGCGCGCGAAGCTTCCGAGGAGACGCCGGCACCGCGCCGTCGCCCCCGCAAGCGCCCTCAGACGGCCAAGACCGAACATGCCTCCGCGACCCCTTCGACATCCAAGGCGGATGACGACGCCGGCCAGCACTGACCCCTTCGCCAGCACTGACCTTTCATGAGAACCCCCTTCAACCGTTCCGGTTCCACTTTCGATACCAACCTGCCCACCCCGGCGCGTACGCCCCAGGGGTCCGGCCTTGCTGCCAACGTGCCCGCCACGTTGCGCAATCTGGGCGCACAGGCCTTCCCCTCGCTGCGGCCCGGCAACCCGCCCCTGACGCTGGGCAGCACCGCCGTGGAAGACTTCTTCAAGGGCTGCATCACCACGGGCCTGCTGGTCACACTGCAGGAGCGCGCCGAGCGTGCCCGCAACGCCGACGGCAAGCCGGCCGGCAAGCGCCTTGACCGCCGCGCCGTGCGCATGGCCCTGCAGGGGGGTGCCGCGCTCTCGGCTGGTACTGCGGCTGCCCGCGCCCTACGCCAGTCCCGGCCGGGCGCAGCCCTGCTCACGGCTGCAGCCGGTGCTGCCGTCGTGCTCGCGGCCGAACGCTGGCTGGCCGACCGCCCTGCCCGTCAGGAAGTCATTGAAGTGGACAACCTCGTCGATGACGCCCAGGACAGCCAGGAAGACGCGTCCCCCCGCTACATCCAGATGGCACACACCCCGCGTGACGAGGCCTGACCCCGACACGCCCACATTGATTTCCAGGATCCGCCCACACACCCTCTCGCTCGGACCCCGGGTGGCTCCTGTTCCCCGAACACACGCTTTGTCCATGACGGAGAACTGAAATGGCCAAGAAAAATCAGAAGTATCCGAACCGCAACGACCAATTCAACACCTGGAACAACGGCAACCAGGAACAGGATTCCAACGACACCCAGGCTTACGCCGACCAGGGCTTCGACAACGGCTACGGCAATGCCGGTTTCAACCAGGCTGCCTACGGCAACGCCTTCAACCCGCAAGGTTTCAACGCTCAGGGCTTCAATGGCCAGGGCTTCAATGCTCAGGGGTTCAACGGCCAGGGGTTCAACGGCCAAGGTTTCAACGGCCAGGGTTTCAACGCCCAGGGCTTCAATGCTCAAGGTTTCAACGGACAGGGTTTCAACGGTTTCCCGCAGAACGCCAACACGCCCAACGCCAACTTCAATGGCGCCTTCCCCAATGCCACTCAGGCCAACGGTCACAGCGCCTGGCAAAGCCTGGGGCTGTCGGGCCTGTTCGGTGGCAACCGTCAGACCGAACAGTTCATCCTGGGTCTGCTGCTGGGTGGCGCTGCCGCCTACGTGCTGGGTGATCCCGAGAAGCGTGCCAAGCTCATCCGCATGGGCATGAAGCTCTACGCCGGTGTGGCTGGCAGCGTCGAGGAGTTCAAGGAGCAGATCGCCGACCTGAAGGCCGAAGTCGCGGCCGAGCAGGAAAACACCGAGGACTGATCCAGCCCAGGCCCGGCCTGTCCCCCGGGGCAGCCGGTGCCATGACCCGTCGGATGCACCGGTCCAGCCGGTCTTTCGGTTCCCACCACACGCCTTGCCATCCACGCACTCATTGCACGTCATGCCCCTGGAACAACAGCCGGACGCCAAAGGGCGCCCTTCTTCCTCCAACGCCGCAGCCCCCCTGCTGTTCGAGACGCTCGATGTGGCTCACCAGTCGCACGGCCGAGTCCGCTATCGCTACACGCTGCCCAAGGGCTGCGCCAAGCTGGCGCCCCAGGCACTGGAGCGCGTGGTACGTGACCAGCCCGGTGTCACGGGTGTGCGCCTGAACCCGGCAGCACGTTCCATCGCCATCCAGTTCGACGGCAAGAAGACCAGCATCCCCAAGCTGCAGCGCGTGCTCTCGCACATTCCAGCCTCTGTCTGCACCGGCGCCAGCGGCGCCGCCGTTCAGGCCGCCAGCTGCGAGAAGCGCAAGGCCGGCGAGAACGTGCTGTCCACCGGCGGTGACCTGCTGGCCAGCGCGCTGCTGCTGCTGACCACCAACAAGGTGCCCCAGCCGCTGGCAAAACCGGCCACGCTGGCCGTCTCGCTGCCGCTGTACAAGGACGCCATCGAGGATCTGCTCAAGGAAGGGCTCAACAACCACGTGCTGGAAGCGCTGGCCGTGGCCATTTCCACCGCCAGCGGCGACCAGATGGCCGCCAACGCCACGCTCTTCATGCTGGCGCTGGGCGAGTATCTGGAAGAGTCCATTGCACGCCGCTCCGACGACCTGCTCAAGCATCTGCTGCATCCCGATGCCGACACGGTCTGGGTCGAGCGTAACGGCGAGGAGCTGCAGATCGATGCCGCCCAGGTGGTGGTCGGCGACACGGTCATCTGTGCGGCTGGCGCCGTCATTCCTGTCGATGGCACCGTGCTGAGCGGCGAGGCCACCGTCAACGAGGCCAGCATGACCGGCGAGAGCGTGCCGGCGCTGCGCCAGCGGGGCGACAGCGTGCTCTGCGGCACCGTCATTGAGGAAGGCCGCATCCGCATCTACGCCGAGCATGTCGGTACCGGCACGGCCAGTGCCCGCATCGCCAACTACGTCCAGCACGCCCTGCAGGTCAAGAGTGGCACCCAGCTCACCGCTGACCGTCTGGCCGACAAGCTGGTGCCCTGGATCCTGGGCCTGGCCGGCAGCACCTGGCTGGTGTCGCGCAACTGGAAGCGGGCTGCCGCCGTGCTGCAGGCCGACTACGCCTGCGCGCTCAAGCTCTCCACCCCGGTCGCCTTCAAGTCCGCCATGTACACCGCCGGCCGCGACGGCGTGCTGTTCAAGGGCGGCGACGCGCTGGAGCGCCTCTCCCAGGCCGACACCTTCGTCTTCGACAAGACCGGCACCCTCACCACCGGCACCCTGGTCGTCACCGACGTGCTGGCCTTCGACCCCGAGTTCGACCCCACCGACGTGCTCGACCTGGCCGCCTCGGTGGAAGAGCACTACTTCCACCCGCTGGCTCATGCCGTGGTCGAAGCGGCCCGCCGGCACAGCAACCGCCACTTCCCGCACGAGGATGTCGACTTCATCGCCGCCCACGGCGTGGCCAGCGTCATCCAGGGCAAGCGTGTCGTGGTCGGCTCGCGCCACTTCCTCGAAGAGCACGAGTCCATTGACATGGGAGCCCACGAGGAGGACATCGAGCGCCTGCAGGCCGAAGGCAAGACCCCGCTCTACATCGGCCTGGGCGGCAAGCTGCTGGGCATCATCGCCCTGAAGGACAGCTTGCGCACCAACACCGCCGAGACGCTCAAGCGTCTGCGTACCCTGGGTGTCAAGCGCATCCTGATGCTGACGGGCGACCATGAAGTCCGTGCTGCCGAGCTGGCCCGTGAACTGGGCCTGGATGCCTACCATGCCCAGCTGCTGCCCGAAGACAAGGCACGCATCCTGCATGAGCTGACCGAAAGCGGCGCGAAGATCGCCTTCGTGGGTGACGGCATGAACGACGCCCCGGCCCTGGCCGGCGCACACGTCGGCATCGCCATGCAGCGAGGCGCCGACCTGGCACGGCTGACCTCCGACATCGCGCTGCTGGAAGACGACATCGCCCGCGTGGCCGATGCCAAGGCCATTGCCAACCGCACGATGAAGCAGATCGACACCAACTTCAAGCTCATCGTCGGCGCCAATACCGCCATCCTGGCGGGTGCCGCCACCGGCAAGCTCAGCCCCATCGCCACCTCGGTCCTGCACAACGGCAGCACCATCGCCATCCTGCTCAACGCCCTGCGCGGCGGCCTGCAGGCGGTGCCGGGTTCCACACGCAAGGGCAAGAAAGGTACCAAGGCATCGCCCAAGGCCCTGCCTGCCCCCGTGAACCACACACGGCCCGGCCAGGCGGCAGGCTAACGCCCCTTCCCCGCCTCCGGAAGACAAGCCGGCACGGGTTCATGCCTGTGCCGGTTTTTTTCATGCATCGAACGGATGTGCACTGATTCCGTAGGGTTACGGCTGCCCCGCACCTCAGCGTCCCCCCAATAGCCGGAGGTCCCGAACGACGATCGACCAGGACGCGGATCGATCAGGACGAGGATCACCTAGGCACCGAATGACATCTGCTGTCCGCGCCATCCCGTGCGGCGCAGGAAACCCTCCCAGTCGAGCATGTCCGGGTTCACCTTCCGGCTCCAGTTCAGGTCCAGCGACGCGTCGAAGTAGCCATGTTCGACCGCGTGGCTGACCATGCCCAGCAGTTCCTCCACCAGCAGCGGGTTCTCGGCAAACTGCGGGAAGTACTGCAACAGGCCGCCGCGCGTATAGGCATTGCGGTATTCGGCCTTCACGCCCGTCACCCGCTGGAACGCTTCCACCATCTCGCGCGGCGAGATCATCTCCCCCACCACCGGCATCGTCCTGCCCTGGTAGTGGGCGGGATTCGACAGGATCTCCAGAACGGCAGGCCCAGTGGCCGTCAGCGGATCAACAAAGGGCGCCCCGAAATCCTCCGGCAGGTAGATCGGCATCAGCAGCGTGTCGCCTTCCATCCTTGGCACGTAGTATTCCAGCAGATTGGTGTAGAAGAACGCCAGCATCACGAAGGTATGCGGGACACCCAGACCGCGGATGTGGTCGGCCACCTTTGCCTTGTCGGTGAAATGCGGCGCGTACTTCGTACCGCCCGAGCGCTGCTCGACGTTCTCCAGGGTACTGAACACGATGTGCCCCACGCCTGCCGTCGCTGCAGCATTGGCCAGCTGGAGGCCCAGCATCCGCTCATCGTCGCGCCCCGGCATCGATGGCGGCGTCATCAGGAACGCGCCAGCCGATCCCTCGAACGCCTGCGCCAGCGCATCCGGACTCCGATGGGGATCAACCTCCCACAGTTCTGCACCGGCTTTCTGAAGCTGCAGCGCCTGGGACGAATCCTTCCTGCGCGTCAGCGCCCGTACCCGGAAACGCTGGCTTTGCATCAGTGAGTTCACCACGCTGCGCCCCTGCTTGCTGGTGGCACCCACCACGGTGATCAAGGGCTTTTCGATCCTCTCCATGTCCGATTCTCCATTCACGCGCCTCTCGGCCGAAGTGGCCCCACGGCGACCAAGGCCACGATAGGGAGAAATGGGCCATAACAGAAATGAATTCTTGCGATGCCTGTCATCGCTGATGGCGATAACATGCCGCTGTCACGACGCATTCCGTGCAGGCCTCGGCCCCCTCTCCGACAGGTTCCATCCTCCAGACGGCAACGGTTCCCATCCCTCAGGAGCGACAGGTCCCATCCTTCAGGCAGCCCATCACTGCAAGCAGCGGACTCACGGAATGACCCATTTCTGGGGACCAGAATCTGTCCGAACGCCCTGATTGCAGCCCAGGTTGCGCCCCCCTTCTGAACCATGAACGCCCCTGACTCCGGACCACGTCCACTTCACGGCATCCTGCGCCGTATCGACCTGAATCTGCTCGTCACGCTCGACACCCTGCTGCGAGAACGGCATGTCACCCGCACCGCCCAGGTCCTGAACCTGGCACAGCCCACCGTCAGCATGCAGCTGGCGCGCCTGCGTGAGCTGCTGGATGACCCGCTTCTGCTACCCGGCCCGCAAGGCATGCAGCCCACGGCGCGCGCCGAGAAACTGCGCATCCCGCTGCACGATGCGCTGCATGCCCTGGGTCAGGCTGTTGCTCCTCCCGAGCCCTTCGACCCCGCCACGGCACACCACACCTGGCGACTCGTCGCCACCGACTACACGTTGATGACGGTCCTCCAACCCATCCTGCCCCGGCTTCGAGAGCAGGCACCCGGCATGCGCCTGGCCATCCACCAGCTCTCGCCTCCGGTCCTGTCGCAGCGCGCTCGGCAGGATGACTTCGATCTGGCTTTCCACATCACAGCCGAAGCGCCGCCTCACCTGAGACGCCGCAGCCTTTTCCATGAACGCTACGTGCTGGCCGCCCGTGCGGGGCACCCGGTCCTGAAGCGGCGGCCCACGCTGGCCAAGTTCTGTCGTCTGGAACATGCCATCGTCTCACCCGATGGGGGAGGCTTTCAGGGCGCCACCGACCGGGCACTGGCTGCGGTCGGCCTTCAGCGCAACGTCGTGCTGTCGGTACCCCACTTCCTTTCGCTGCTGCATGTGCTGGCCAGCACTGACCTGGTGGCCGTGGTGCCTGAACGTCTGGCGGGCAACCATCCCGGTGTCGGGGTTGTGTCTGCCCCCCTTGAGATCCCTGGCTTTGAGATGCTGATGCTCTGGCCGGAACGTCTGCACCGCGACCCGGCCCACCAGTGGCTGCGCTCGCTGGTCAGCGAACGATTCCGGAACGAGCCGTCCGAGTGAATCCTGTGCGTGGCGCCTTCAATGGCGTTGGCCGATGGGCACGCGATGACGAAGCGAAGTTCAGGCCGTTGCCGCCCTGTTTCAGCCTACCTTGCGCTGATTGACCACCCAGTGCGAATCCGTGATGTCGTAGATCTTCTGGATGTCGTCCATCAGGTGCGCGAAGTCGATGTCCAGGTCGATGAGCCGGCCATTGCGCAGGTTGAACACCCAGCCATGCACGATCGGATAGCCGTCAGCCACATAGCGCGCCTGAACGCAATCCATCTTGATGACATTGATGCACTGCTCCTGCACGTTCAGCTCCACCAGACGGTCGTAGCGCTGGTGCTCGTCCTCGATGGCATCGAGCTCGTCCTTGTGCAGCCGGTAGACATCGCGGATGTTGCGCAGCCATGGATTCATCAGCCCATGGTCCTGGGGTAGCATGGCGGCCCGGATACCTCCGCAGTTGTAATGGCCACAGATGATGATGTGCTTCACCTTCAGGTGGCTGACCGCATACTCGATGGTCGACGAGACATTGAGATCCATGCCGATGACCAGATTGGCCACGTTGCGATGGACGAACACCTCGCCCGGCTCCAGCCCCATCAGCTCCTCGACGGCCACACGACTGTCCGAACAGCCGATGTACAGGTAGGAAGGATTCTGAGAACGAGACAGGCGTCGGAAATAGTCGGGGTCAAGTTCCTTCTTGTGCTCGGCCCATTCCCGATTGTTCTCGAATATCACCTGGTAGGAATGGCTCATGCGGGTTTCCTCGGTTGCACGAGATGGCTTCCATGAAACATCTTCATGGACATGGATTCTGCACGACATCCACACCGATGTTGGTTGCATGGCCGTCACACGAGTTCCGCATCCTGGATGCATTCAATACCCGGCACTGTCGTCAGGATCCCGCCGGTATCTTCGACAGGTCGCACGCCCAGCCCGACATCCGCAGCTACCCTGTTCTGCGCCACACTGTCAACATGGTTACAACTCCCTACTGACAGTATCGTTAATCATCCTCATTCTTAGAAATCATATACAATCCACCACGTTCCGTAAGACAGTGTCTGGTTTTCTTTCCAGGGTCAGGGCTTTGCTGCCCTTCCTGCACCAGGCGGAGCCTTCCCGGTTCTGTGTCTGTGGAACGCGCCACCAGACGGCGCGCAGCTCAGGGCGGCACTGGTCCATCCTGCGCGCCACCGTAGGGCGGCTCTCTGTGTGATTCCCTCGATGATGTCTTGTCCCCCTTCGTGTATCGGAGAACTTTAATGAGAAAGTCTTCTATTGATATTCGCACCAGCGCCCGCCTGAAGGGCACGGCACTTGCCGTTGCCCTGGCCGCACTGTCGTTCAGCGTCGGCGTGCAGGCCCGCGGCCTCACCCACCCGGTCGATCCGGACTATACCGGCCGTGTCTCGGTGACGGGCGTTGCCTATCCGGGCGAGACCGTGGACGTGACCGGCAGTGGCTTCAAGCCGGGCCAGCAGGTTCAGCTGCTGAGTGATGGCGCCACCATCACCACCCAGGCCATCCTGAGTGTCGACGCCGAAGGCCGCATTGCCGGTCAAGTGGAGATTCCGCCCGAATCGCCGGTGGGCATTCACCCGGTGGTGGTGCAGACAGTGAACCCCGGCTATGCCGAGATTCTGGACTTCAAGATCTCGCCCAAGCTGCCGTTCACGGGCGTCAACGCCTACCATATCTCCCGCGCGCCGCTGAACCCCGGTCTGTACCAGGGCGCCTACAGTGCCCGCAGTCACGCCGTGTACGTGACCTCAGCCGTGGGTCGTGCGCCCGTCAAGCAGTCCAGCCTGATGAAGGTCAACCCCAGCTCGCTGGCCATCGAGCACCAGGTCACGCCGCCGGCCGATTCGACCGGCAAGCAGCTGGAAGCGGTCTACGGCATTGCCGTGGATGACACCGCCGGCACCGTCTGGACGGGCAACACGCGCACGGGCGCCGTGGCCGTCTACAAGCAGGACGACCTGTCGCTGGTCAAGCAGTTCCCGGACAAGCTGGCCCCGCACAACCACGGGGTTCTGGTTGACGGTCCGCGCCATCGTGCCTATGTGGCCGCCCACGGCAAGAACTACGTGAGCGTGTTCGACACCCAGACGCTGGAACACAAGGTCAACCTCACGCTGGAGTCGCCGACCCGCACCAAGACCCCGCCGGCTCCGCTGGGCTTTGCACTGGATCAGGACGGCGGCAAGCTGTTCGTGGTGTCCACCACCGATCAGGTCTACGTGATCGACGAGCCCACCGAGCAGATCGAGAAGGTCTACAACCTGAAAGGGGCCAAGGGCGCCATCAGCATCGCCTATGCACCGGAAGAGAAACTGCTGTTCGTTGTCTCGCAGAGCACCGACAACCTGCAGATTCTGGACGCCACCGATGGCAAGCTGAAGGCTGACGTGAAAGTCGGTGCCGGCCCGCTGGCCGTGGTCTGGGAGCCGGTGCGCAAGCAGGCCTACGTGGCCAACCGCGGCAGTGACTCGGTGGCCGTGGTGGATGTGAACGGCAACCTGGTGGCGAACCTGCCGGGTGGTTCGTATGCCAACCACGTTTTCACCGACGGCAAGGGCACGGTGTGGAGCGTGAACAAGGCACGCGGCCTGAACGATCCGCAGGGCGATCACATCAGCCGCTACGCCGCCAAGTGATCTGACCCGTTTCAGGCCACCCCATGGGTGGCCGGATATCGGGTTCACGACAAAGCGCTGTCGCAGGATGACTCATCCGGTGGCAGCGCTTCTTTTTTGCAAGTTGCGGCGTCAGTCCCGGATGGACAGTTGTGTCTGCGCCGGCATGGCCGTCACGCCGCCTGCAGCCTGCGAGATGCTCAGCTGCCGCACCGGCAGGTCGGCTACGCTGCGGACATGGAACTTGCGGTCAGCCCCCACCGTCACCTCGATGGTGCCAGCGGTGGCGATGTAGCTGGTTTCCTGCCGGGTGGTCGTGTCACGCACGGCTACCCGCAGCACGGCCAGACGCGCCTGGCGACCGGCATTCTGGAAACGGTTTGCGTCGGTGGTGATCTGGTAGGTACCAGCAGTGCGGCCTGTGAATTCCACCCGCAGGAGGCTGTCCAGCGTCTCGGTGACCACCGGCGTGCCACTTGTCGTGACTGCAGAAGCCGAACCCGCAGCACCATTCACGGGCGTGGCCGGCGGAATCCGCCCATGGATCTCGAGCGTCGATTCGACGTGGTCATTCACGTCCACCGTCGATTGTTCGGACTGGCCACTGCGCTGGAAGATGCGTCCTGCCAGTTGCCAGTAACCGGAGGCATTCGGTGCAACGTTGTTGTTGCCCGCGTTGCCGCTGCTGGCCGAAGGCGCCTGCGCCGTCTGATCGCCCGGATGGATGTCGCTGCCGCAGGCCGACAGCAGCACGGCCAGCGAAGCCGATGCAAGAATCATTGAAACCGGACGCATGCGCACCATGATCGCTCCTTCAGGAAAGGGGCCGATCATAAGCGCGCACGGCGTGCGCCGGCGTGACATTGTGCCGCACCGGGCACGCCATTCCGCCCGGCGGTATCAGTACGCCGGACGGACGGGCCATCAGGCCAGCATCAGAAGCTGATGCGTGCCACGCTTTCCTTGTCGGTCATCGACTTTTCCTTGGGCAGCTTCACCGTCACATAGACCGTGCCGGTCTTCGGGTTCAGCGCGAAGCTGTTCGGATGCGTGGGCAGATCGATGGTCCTGATCTCCTTGCCGGTGCGCGGGTCCAAGACCGAGATGTTGCCCGAGGCGCGGTTGCTCACGTACAGGCGATTGCGCGGTGCGTCCAGCAGCAAGGCCACCGGCTGCGTGCCCGCCTTGATGTTCTGCAGCACCTTGCCGCTGGACGGATCCAAGGCCAGCACCTGGTTGCCCTGGGTGCGCGTCTGATAATTGAGGCCGCCCCGCTCCTTGCGAACCACGTCCAAGCGGTCGAAGCCCTGATCCACGGCCAGCAGGCGCTTGTTGTCGCGGTCCACCACCAGGTTCAGGAGCTGGTCGCCCTGCACCTCGAAGCGGTCGGTAATGGCCAGCGTGCCGATGTCCACGACAAAGAGCTGTCCCATCAGGTTGGAGACATACAGCTTGCCGGCGTCCGAATCCATCGAGATGCCGGTGGCGCCAAAGTTGAAGCCCGGGATGGTGCGCTCGACCGTCAGCGTGTCCAGGTTGACCACCTGCAGCTTGCTGTCGTGATAGGACATGGCGGGCAGGTACAGCCGGTTGTTGGCCTTGTCCACGACGATCTCGCGGTATTCGATCTTCTCGGGCTTGCCCTGGGCGTCCAGCACCGGTGGCATGGTCACCGAAGACGCGACCTGACCGCTGGTGGTGTCGAAGACCATCAGCGTGCCGCCACGAGTGTCCACGATGTAGAGGCGATGCGCCTCGTCATCCAGCGCCAGGCCATAGCCGGGCTTGGGCAGCTCGATTTCCGCCTTCACGGCCAGCGTCTCGGGGTCCAGCTTGAAGAGCTTCGGCTTCACGCCGGAAGCCGGATCCTTGGGGGTACCCGCCGAAACGGCATAGACCACGTCCTCGCTGGGCGAATAGGCCACTTCATAGAGCGCCGGCGCCACGTCCTGGCGAACGACCTGGGCCTGGCCCGTGGCCGATTTGACCATGTTCATGGCCGAATGGCCGGCATCCTGCGTGGCAGCGCAGCCTGCCAGCGCCGCCGCCACGGCCAGCGCCAGGAAGGAAGGGGTACGGAAAGACTTGGGGAAGGATTTCATGGACAGGTCTCCTGTTTATGTCAAAAAGGGGTTGGGTACCTGGCACCGGGAAAATGCCAGTTGCATACTGGCCGGGCTGCAACCTCCCGGGCCTGGAGAAACCGGAAAGATCCCTCCCCGGCTTCCGGTCCGGACCGCCCTTGATCCTGCAGGCGGCCCAACCTCATGTTGTCCCGGCCTCATGCCGGGCAGTTGGAATCAATACTGGATCCGGGCCACGCTCTCGTTGCTGCCACGCGCGGCGTCACGGGCGTTCTTGATCGTCACGTACACCTCGCCCGTCTTCGGGTTCAGCGTCAGGCTGTTGGGATGCCGCTGCAGGTCCACGGACTTGAGCAGATGGCCGGTGCGGGCATCGATGATCGAGACATTGCCCGAATCACGGTTGGACACGTAGAGGCGGTTGCGCTCGGCATCCAGCAGCAGGGCCACCGGCTGCGTGCCGACAGCGATGTTGCGAGTGACCTGCCCATTGGCCGGGTCGATGGCCACCACCTGGTTGCCCTTGCCACGCGGCGTGTAGGCAATGCCGTCCTGCTGGCGCTTCTCGTCCAGACGGGCCATGCCCTGATCCACGGCCAGCACCTGGCCGGCCGCACGGTCCACCGCCAGGTTCAGCAGCTGATCGGCGGCCACCTCGAACTTGCCAGTGACGGCGAGCGTGCCGGTATCCACCACGAAGAGCTGACCAACCAGGTTGGAGACGTACAGTTTGCCGGCCGCCTCATCCAGCGCAATGCCGGTGGTTCCGAAGCCCAGACCCGGCACCACCTTCTGCACCTTCAGCGTATGGGCATCGACCACCTTCAGCACCCCGTTGCTGCCCGCCTCCAGGCTCATGCCCGGCAGATACAGACGGTTGTGCGTGCGGTCCAGTACCACCTCGCGGTACTTGTACAGGCCATCCTTGTCCTCATCATCGGCGGGCTTGGCGCTCTTGCCTGCCCGGGAGGCCTTCGCAGCCTTGGCTGCCTGGGAAGCCTTGGCAGGTTTCTGACCGGAAACGGCATCCGGCGCTTCATTCAGCGCCACCGTGCCCACCACGGTGTCGCTGGCCACATCCAGCACCGTCAGCGAACCGGCACGGGTATCGGTGATGTACAGGCGGTGCGCGGCATCATCCAGCACCAGCCCGAAGCCGTTCACGGACAGGGGAATCTCACCCTTCACGGCCAGCGTCTTCGGATCGAGGCGCAGTACCTTGGAAGCAGGCGCATCCGGCCCGAAACCACCGGCCGACACCACGTAGACCACGTCCTGACTGGGCGAATAGGCCACCTCATACAGGGCCGGTGCCACCGCCTGGCGGGTGACCTGTGCCTGGCCTGCCAGCGACTTGACACCGCTGACGGCAGAGTGGGCGGCATCCTGCGTGGCGGCGCAGCCCGAGAGCGCGGCGGCAACGGCCAGCGCAACCATGGAAGAGACCCGGAATGCCTTCATGAAAGAACCCTCTGGTGAAAGACAGGGAAAGGGGGACAGCGACGAACTCTCGAATGATAGAACGTGAGCGAATGGGAATCCAATTCAATATCATGACTGAGGGCAGGTTTGTGCGTCCTCAGACCGGCACTTCACGCATGCAGGCCGCCATCCGCGACACCGCCTCATCCGTCAGGTGCGTGACGTTGATCCGCGTCCAGGCCCGGAAATCCTGCGACACGGCAAAGGCCGAGCCCGGCAGCAGCAGGATCCCATGGCGGGCCAGTGCCGTGATGAAGGCCGACAGGTCCTCCAGCTGCGGATGCCGGATCCACAGGAACATGCCCCCGTCAGGCTGCGTGGCGCACTGCCAGCCCAGCGCGGCCAGCCGTCGCTGGGCCTGTTTCTGGTGCTTCAGCATGCGGCGCTGCAGCTCCCGCATGTGCCGTGCGTAGGATCCGTCCACCAGGATGGTGTTGACGAAGCGTTCACAGAAGCCGGGTACCGCCACCGTGGTCATCAGCTTCAGCTCGGTCAGCCGGCCGATGATCTCCGGGCTGGCCACGACATGGCCAATACGCAGTGACGCCGACAGCGACTTGGAGAAGCTGCCGATGTAGATGCCGTGCTCCAGCCCCGACAGCTCCACCAGTGTCTGCCGGCGCTCGGGATGAAAGTCCCCATAGACATCGTCCTCCACCACCAGAAAACCGTGCTGGGTGGCCCGCTTCATCACCCCGAAAGCCGTGCGCGCCGACAGCGTGCCTCCGGTGGGATTGTGAAAGGTGCTGTTGCAGATGAAGAGCCGGCAGGGCTGCCCATCCTTCAGCGCCTCATCCAGCGCCTGCAGGTCCGGCCCGTCGGCGTTGCGCCGCACTCCCACGGGCGTGCCCCCGGCCAGCCTCACCAGGCGCACCAGGGAACCGTTGCAGGGCTCGTCCACCAGCACCCGGTCGCCTGGGCGTACCAGAAGGCGGATCACCAGATCCAGTGCCTGGGTGGCGCCCACCGTCGTCAGAAGCTGTTCGGGCGGCACGTCGATACGCGTGGTGCGGCGCAGATGCACCGCCAGCTGATGTCGCAGCGGCACATGCCCCTGGATGTCCCCATAATCCGTCAGCGTCCGCTGCCCCATCCGCGCCGTCTTGCGCACGCCCGCCGCCAGGGCCTCGGTGTCCCGCCATTCGGACGGCAGCCAGCCACAGCCCAGCTTCAGATATTCCGGCCCCGCCTGCAACAACCGGAACAAGGCCGCCTGTCCGGCTGGCGCGGTGTCCGGCGACGCCGAGGAGATGTTTGGCGGTGTGGCAGGCAGACCTTTCGCTGGGGGCGACACGAAGTACCCGCGCCCATGCTGCACGTCCAGCAGCCCCTCGCTGACCAGCTGCGCATAGGCGCTGGCCACGGCGTGCAGGCTGACCTGCTCGCGCTGCGCCATCTGCCGCAGCGACGGCAGCCGCTCGCCACTGGCCCACTGGCCATCGGCCAGACGCTGGCGAATCTGATCGACGAATGCCATGGCCTGCTCCTTCGCGCAAGAAAGCGCTGATTCTGCCACCGGGCTCTGACACTTGCCGCATTCGGAACCTGTTGAGGACGCCGCTCATGGCCAGGCCTGTTCGGGTGGGAAAGCCCGGCATCCGTGGCTGTACCGGCGTCGGCACCCGCAGACGCGGCACGGCTGTCCGCGACTGTCCGGGCCCTTTACTGAAACTGTTTGGCAAACAGATGACGACTGTCTGACGGAATCGCGGAGAGCAGCCAGTAGCATCCCCATCCATCAAGGACGTCAGACCTGATCGGCGCGGTTTCGCGGTCAGCCCGACTTACGGGGTCAACCCGTTTCCGCTTTCAGCCCGTCATCGACCGCACGTCCCATCGAGAAGCTTTCATCCAGAACACCTCATGTCCGCTCGCCTGCCCGCTCGCACCTGGCTGTACTTCATCGCCCAGTCCGTCAACCTGACCACGGCCGTGATGGCCGTCACCATCGCTGCCCTGGTGGGCGCCGTGGTGGCCCCGCGACCATGGATGGCCACCCTGCCCTATGGAGGCCAGTTCCTGGTGGTGATGCTGGCCACGCTGCCGGTGGCGCGACTGATGCGCCGCCACGGCCGCAAGCGCATCTTCCTAGCGGCCACGCTGCCACTGGCTCTGGCCGGCATCACCGGCTACCTGGCCGTGCAGGGCCGCTCGTTCGGGCTGCTGATCGTCTCCCATGCGCTGCTGGGGCTGTACATCGCCGTGGCCAACTTCTCGCGCTTTGCCGCCACGGACGGCCTGTCCACCACGCTGAAGCCCCGCGCCATGTCCCTGGTCATCGCCGGCGGCGTGGTGGCCGCCTTCACCGGCCCCAGCCTGGTCAACAGCCTGAGGGAATGGGCAGGCATCCAGGACTTTGCCCTCTGCTACGCTGCCTTTGCCGGGCTGGCCGTGCTGCACGCGCTCACCATCCTGCCCATACGCAACCGGGACGACGACACCCGCCAGCCTGTCCCATCTGGTGCCCAGCCCCATGCTGCCGTACCTCACCCTGTCGCCGCCAGCGCCTGGCAACTGGTGCTGCACGACCGGCCGCTGGTGGCCGCCATGCTCTCGGCCGCCGTCGGCTACGGACTGATGAATCTGCTGATGATCCAGTCCTCCATGAACATGACCCAGCTGTGCATGGCCTTTTCGGACGTGAACCGCGCCATCCAGTGGCACGTGCTGGCCATGTTCCTGCCCTCGTTCGTCACGGGCTCCATCATCCAGCGCGTGGGCACCCACGCCGTCATCGTGGCCGGCTTCATCCTCATCGGCATCAGCGCAGCCTTCAACATGGACAACGACGGCTATGCCCTGCTCAGCACTTCGCTGATCCTGCTGGGCCTTGGCTGGAACTTCACCTACATCGGCGGCAGCGCCATGCTGAACGAGCGGCTGGACCAGCTGCGGGCGCAGCCGTCGGCCCCTGCCTCGGCAGCGGAGTCACCATCCGCCACCCGGGACGCAGCCCCGACAGCCCACCGCCCGGATCCGACCGTCGAGGTCCAGGGCATCAACGACCTGGGCATTGCCGTGATGGCCACCCTGGGCGCCTTCCTGCCCGCCCCGCTGATGAGCTGGCCCGGCTGGGCCGGCAGCAACCTGCTGGGCGGTGGCGCCAGCGTGCTGCTGATCGGGTTGGTGGTGGCGGTGTGGCGGCGGCGGGCGATGATCGGGCCAGGGAAAGTCTGAGCAAGCCTCGATCCGAGACAATCGGGAATCAGGGTCAGACAGCGGGCGCAGAGGAACGAGGCGGCATGCAAAGAACGACACGCTCCCGCCGGATGATCTCCCGGAAGGTGTCATTGGTCACCGACCAGTCCACGACATCCACTTTCCAGGGCAGATCGGATTCGGAGAACTCGCTGCTGAGCGCCGCTCTCGTATCCAGCGGCAGCGGCGCCTGGGTGATGATGGCCAGATCCAGGTCCGAATAGGGCTTGGCGCGCCGCCTGGCCCTGGATCCGAACGCCCAGACTTCATGACCGGGCACGTGGCGTTGCAGGATGTCATGGACGATATCCCACTGCCCGGGCGAGATGTCGATATCCGGCGTGTCCTGCGGACGCTCTGGGCCTCCCTGATGGTTCATCCGACTTCAGCAACCGCCGATAGCCCCTTCACTCCCACTCGATCGTCGCCGGCGGCTTGCTGCTCACGTCGTAGGTGACGCGGTTGATGCCGCGGACTTCGTTGATGATGCGGCTGCTGGTCTTCTTCAGGAGGCTGTAGGGCAGCTCGGCCCAGTCGGCGGTCATGAAGTCGCTGGTCTGGACGGCGCGCAGGGCCACGACGTAGTCGTAGGTGCGGCCGTCGCCCATGACGCCAACGCTCTTGACGGGCAGAAAGACAGTGAAGGCCTGGCTGGTGAGGTCGTACCAGGTCTTGCCGCTGTGGGGTTCGATGGTGGAGCGCAGTTCCTCGATGAAGATGGCGTCGGCCTGGCGCAGCAGGTCGGCGTATTCCTTCTTCACTTCGCCCAGGATGCGAACGCCCAGGCCCGGACCCGGGAAGGGGTGGCGGTAGACCATGTCGGGCGGAAGGCCCAGGGCGACACCCAGTTCGCGCACTTCGTCCTTGAAGAGGTCGCGCAGGGGCTCCAGCAGCTTCAGACCCAGCTGTTCGGGCAGGCCGCCGACGTTGTGGTGGCTCTTGATGACGACGGCCTTCTTGCTCTTGGCGCCGCCCGACTCGATGACGTCGGGGTAGATGGTGCCCTGGGCCAGGAAGGTGGCGCCCTTGTGACCGGCGCCGCTGGCCTTGAGCTTCTCGGCTTCGGCCTTGAAGACGTCGACGAACAGGCGGCCGATGATCTTGCGTTTCTGCTCGGGGTCGGAGACGCCGGCCAGGGCATCCAGGAAGAGCTGGCTGGCATCGACGCGCACGACCTTGGCGTGCAGCTTGCCGGCGAACATGTCCATGACCATGTCGCCTTCGTTCAGCCGCAGAAGGCCATGGTCGACGAAGACGCAGGTGAGCTGGTCACCGATGGCGCGATGGATGAGGGCTGCGGCCACGCTGGAATCGACGCCACCCGACAGGCCCAGGATGACTTCCTCGTCGCCCACCTGTTCACGGATGGCGGCCACGGCTTCCTCGATGTGGTCACGCATGACCCAATCGGGGCGGGCGCCGCAGATGTCGAGCACGAAGCGCTCGAGCATGGCCCTGCCCTGTACGGTGTGGGTGACTTCGGGGTGGAACTGCACGCCGTAGAAGTGGCGCTCCTCGTCGGCCATGCCGGCGATGGGGCAGCTGGGGGTGCTGGCCATGAGCTTGAAGCCTTCGGGCAGGGCCGTGACCTTGTCGCCGTGGCTCATCCACACCTTCAGCATGCCGTGGCCTTCGGGGGTGTGGAAGTCCTGGATGCCATCCAGCAGCCGGGTATGGCCGCGGGCGCGGACTTCGGCGTAGCCGAATTCCCGGGTGTTGCTGCCTTCCACCTGCCCGCCCAGCTGCATGGCCATGGTCTGCATGCCATAACAGATGCCCAGCACGGGCACGCCCAGCTGGAAGACGGCGTCGGGGGCGCGGTCATCCACCTCATAGACGCTGGCATGGCTGCCGGAGAGGATGATGCCCTTGAGCTGGCCGTCGGCGGCGTATTGCCGGACCCAGTCGCTGCTGACATCGCAGGGATGGACTTCGCAGTAGACGTGGGCTTCGCGGATGCGCCGCGCGATGAGCTGGGTGACTTGCGAGCCGAAATCCAGGATCAGGATCTTCTGATGGTTCATGGCGCGTGAAAGAGGGGTTGTGACCCGCCCGGGCCGGGCGTGTCCGGAAACGAAACAGGCTGCCGACCAGGCGGCAGCCTGTATGGGGCGGCAACGATCACTCGACGTGATAGTTGGGCGCTTCCTTGACGATCTGCACGTCGTGGACGTGCGATTCACGGATGCCGGCGTTGCTGATCTCGACGAACTGGGCACGCTGCTGCATGGCGTCGATGGTGGGGCAACCGCAATAGCCCATGCTGGCACGCAGGCCACCGCACAGCTGATAGATGATGGCGCTGACCGCCCCCTTGTAGGGGACGCGGCCTTCGATGCCCTCGGGCACCATCTTCTCGGCGGCGACGTTGGAGTCCTGGAAATAGCGGTCGGCCGCGCCCTGCTGCATGGCGCCCAGCGAGCCCATGCCGCGGTAGAACTTGTAGGAGCGGCCCTTGTACAGGACGATCTCGCCGGGGGATTCCTCGGTACCGGCAAAGATGGAGCCCATCATGACGCTGGAGGCGCCAGCGGCGATGGCCTTGGCCACGTCGCCGGAATAGCGGATGCCACCGTCGGCGATGAGGGGCACGTCGGTGCCCTGCAGGGCAGCGGCCACGTCGCCCACGGCGGTGAGCTGGGGCACGCCCACGCCGGCCACGATGCGGGTGGTGCAGATGGAACCCGGGCCGATGCCGACCTTGACGGCGTCGGCGCCGGCATCGACCAGCATGCGGGCGGCGTCACCGGTGGCGATGTTGCCGGCAATGACCTGCAGGTCGGGATAGTGGCGCTTGATCTCGCGCACGCGCTCGATGACGCCGCGCGAGTGGCCGTGGGCGGTGTCGACCACCACCACGTCCACGCCGGCGGCCACCAGGCGCTCGAGCCGTTCATGGCTGTCGCCGCCGGTGCCGATGGCAGCGCCGACGCGCAGCTTGCCGACGCTGTCCTTGGAGGATTCGGGGTGGGTGTCGGCCTTCAGGATGTCCTTGACGGTCATGAGACCGCGCAGCTCGAAGGCGTCGTTGACGACCAGCACGCGCTCAAGACGGTGCTTGTGCATGAGCTTCTGGGCGTCATCCAGGCTGGAGCCCTCGGGCACGGTGATGAGCCGCTCGCGCGGGGTCATGATGTTGCGCACCGGCTGGTCGAGTTCGGATTCGAAGCGCAGGTCACGGTTGGTGACGATGCCGACCACCTTCTTGCCGCCCTCGACCACGGGCAGGCCGGAGATGCGGTGCTCGCGGGTGATGGCGATGACCTCGCGCACGGTCATCTCGGGGGTAATGGTGATGGGGTCGCCCACCACGCCGGACTCGTAGCGTTTGACGGCCAGGACCTCGGCAGCCTGCAGCTCGGGCTTGAGGTTCTTGTGGATGATGCCGATGCCGCCCAGCTGGGCCATGACGATGGCCATGCCGCTTTCGGTGACGGTATCCATCGCCGCCGAGACGAGCGGGATGTTGAGGCTGATTTTCCGAGTCAGGCGCGTACGCAGGGATGCGTCACGGGGAATGAAGTCTGAATAAGCGGGGACGAGCAGGACGTCGTCGAATGTCAGTGCCTTCTTGGCTATCCGCATTGCTGTTTTTATCCGCAAAGCGGCATGATAACAAATTATCCCTCGGCCCGGCGCGTCGTGGCGCGGATCTGACGATCAGCCACGCTTCGTCGGCCCCAGCGGCCGTCGGTCCGCTCGGCGCGACTTTTTGCCACCCGGGCAAAGCGTGCCGCCCTGGCGTCGGCCAGGATCGGACACAGCACCTCCACCCGGTCGTCGGGTCGCAGCGGATCATCCAGCCAGGCACGGCGACCGAAGCGGGACAGGCCCAGGGCCTTGGCTTCGATGGCCTGAACAAGGTTGCTCGGCTCATCGCCCCCAGGGCATGCAGCGCCCGGGCTGGCATCATCCACCCGGGGTGTCGGATGCGGGGAAACCGGCGGTGTTTCAGGCACTTGCAAGGGCCGCGGATTCGATGCGGCTGCCCGTTGCAGCAGCTGCCGGATGGTGGTGCCCAAGGGTACACGGTGCAGGGTACGCACCAGCGTGTACCGTGCCGGCTGGCCGGCCTCGGGATTGATGGCCCCGGGGCTCGTGGCTTCGGGGGCCGCGGCCTCCGGGTACTGGATGACCAGTTCCACCATCAGCGTCGCCGCGGGGCTCTCCGATGCCGGCTGGCCCGGGGGGGCGGATGGCTGATCCTGCGGAGCCCGCCGGCGTGCCCCGGATGTCATGAGGCCCCGAAGCCCGGGCCGTAGCGGCGCTCGGCCTCCTTCACGAAGGCATCGACCAGGGTGTTGGCGATGTGGCCGAAGACGGGGTTGAGCACCCGTGCGATGAGGCCGCTGCCCACTTCGTAGTCCAGCTCCAGGTCGATGCGACAGGCATCCTCGGCCAGCGGCTTGAAGGTCCAGCCACCCTGCAGGCGCGAGAACGGACCGTCCTTCAAGCGCAGCCGGATGCTGGTGGGGCGCTGGTGGACGTTCTCGGTGGAGAAGGTCTGGCGGATGCCACGAAAGTCGATGGTAATGGCAGCCGACATGCCCTCGTCGGTGCGCGACAGCAGCTGCGTGCCTCCACACCAGGGCAGAAAACCGGGATAATCCTCTACCCGCTCGACCAGGTCGAACATGGCCTGCGCCGAATACGGCACCAGGGCGGACTTGCGGATCACGGGCATGGCTGGCCCCCGAACACGGATGGGATCCTCTCGGATGGGATCCTCTCGGACGGGATCCTTTCAACAGGCACAATATCGACCATGTCGACCATTACAGAAAACCGGAAAGCCGGGTTCAATTATTTCATCGAGGAACGGATCGAGGCCGGACTGGCGCTGGAAGGCTGGGAGGTGAAGGCCATCCGGGCCGGCCGGGTGCAGATCCAGGAAGCGTATGTGATTGTAAGACGCGCGGAGATCTACCTGATCGGGGCGCACATCACGCCGCTGATCACCGCCTCCACCCACGTCAAGCCGGATGTTACCCGCAACCGCAAGCTCCTGCTGCACCGTGCCGAGATCGCCCGCCTGATCGGCAAGGTGGAGCGTGCCGGCTATTCGCTGGTGCCGCTGGACCTGCACTACACGCGCGGCCGGGTGAAGCTGGCGCTGGGGCTGGCCAAGGGCAAGAAGCAGTTCGACAAGCGCGCCACCGAGCGCGAGAAGGACTGGCAGCGTGAGCGTTCGCGGCTGATGAAGAACAACAACCGCTGAACCTGCTGACACGGCGCCCGGGGATCCCGTACAGCCCACTTCATTTTTGAGGAAGCGTCCACGCCAGTTGCGATAGTCTGTCAGAGAGACCTGACGCCGCGAGGGTACGCGGCGTTCGACATTCGTTGTGCCCAGGCCGACAGACATGGCAAAAAAGAAGAGCGACAGGTTCACCCTTCGGACATGGGTGAGCGAATCCATGGGCTTCCGCGACCAGGAGGCCTCCCCGAAAGGCAACCGCAGGCGCGCCGGGAGCCTCTCGGTGCCTGCCGAGGCGAGTACAGAGCAGGATTCGGAAGAGAGCGATTTTCAGCCGACCCGCTGCGGCGCGTCCGGCACCGACACCCTGCCCCCCTACACGACGCGCGGCATCAACGCCTTTCCTGCCACCAAAGGATCGGACGACCGTGCCACCAGGGATGGCCGTCACGAAGTGGTCGTCGCCCGGGCGATCCATGGCGAGACATCGCCTGCCGTGACGGACGGCAACGCCAGCCTTCCCCCCAGGGAAGCGGTTCCGAGCAACGGCCTGTTCATCATCGGAACAGTTCCAGGCGGTGTGCCACCTGCCAACCGAACAGACCCTCTTGACGATCCGAAGCCTGTGAGGGCACTTCAGGAGAACGCCATGCCGGATACTCTGGCGAATGGATCCGTGAAGACGGGCAATGGCATGCCCCCCTCGTCGGACGCGCCGATTGCAGTTTCCGACAAGAAGGCCAGGAAGGCAGCCAAGAAAGCCGCCAAGCTGAAGGCGCTGAAGGAGGAATGGGCCCGGGAAGCCGGCGTCGCCGCGCCCCCTGCCCCGCTGGGTACCGCCAAGGGCGTGGAGACGATGTTCCGCAATGCCTTCCGGACCGAGATGGAGCTGCTGGCGCTGGCCGCCACCAAGGCCAACATCATGATCTCGCTCAACGGCTTCATCGTGTCGGCGCTGATGGTGTCAGGGGCCTTCATCTTCTCGTCGTCGCCCGAGTTCCTGGTGCCGGCCGGCATCTTCATGCTCACGGCAGCCGCCTCGATCGTCTGCGCGCTGCTGTCGGCCTCGCCCGAGCGGGTGGGCCGGTTTCAGGAGACTTGGCGCTGGCTGAAGGACGTGTTCCGGCGCAAGGCCAGGCTGCGCGACTTCAAGACTCGAGTGTCGCACAACCCCACCGTCCATTTCTTTGGCGACTCGCCCAACATCCTGATCTACGAGGATCGCGCCAAGATCCCGAAGGATCGCTACTGGCAGATGATGCAGGACATCATGAAGGACCGGGAGCAGATCTACTTCCGCATGAGCGAGGAGCTGTACTGGCTGGGGCTGATGGCCGACAAGCAGTTCAAGTTCCTGCACATGTCCTACGTGGTGTTCCGCTGGGGACTTCTGGCCTCGGTCATCGCCTTCACGGCCGTGAAGACGCTGCCCAGCGTGATTCCGGCCATGCAGGCGCAGAAGCAGGCCGCCCATCTGCAGACGCTGGGCATCAACGTGTTCAAGAGCCTGTACGAACCCTCGGCGGTGCAGCAGCTGCCCGACGGACGCATCCTGGTGGTGGAGGACGAGCCCACGCGCGCGGCCAGCATCCTCACCATCGAGCCTGACGGCTCGCTGACGGAGGACGAGGCACTGGATACGCGCATCATCCGCGATTTCCGCCGCAAGCTGAACGACCTGGAAGGGCTGACTCGCGACCCGGAGGGCTACATCTACGCCATCACCTCGCATTCGCCCAACCGTAATGGCCAGCGCCGGCCCGACCGCGAGCACTTCCTGCGCTTCCGGATCGAGGGCACCGACATCCAGCAGCTGGAGTCGTACAGCGGGCTGGTCGACGACCTGAAGAACTCGCCTGAACTGAAGGAGCTGATCAAGGCCAAGACCGGCACGGAACTGGATTTCCGCAACACCAATATCGAGGGTCTAGCCTTCGACCCGCACAAGAACCGGCTGATGCTGGGCTTCCGCGATCCGGAGTTCAACGAACTGGCACTGGTCGTCTCCATCGACAACCCGAAGGACATGTTCGAGAAACATATTCCGCCGCACTTCGTGTCGGTGGCCTTCCTGGACATCAAGGGAGGCGGCATCCGTTCGATGAACTACGATCCGGTGCTGAAGAGCTTCATCCTGGCCAACGAGGTGAAGGACGACGATGGCACGAAGTTCTCGCAGCTGTGGACCTGGAGCGGCAACCCGGACGATGCGCCCAAGGCCATCCCGCTGCCCAACCTGCGCTATCTCAGCAACGTGGAGGCCGTCGATTCGGTGGTGATCAACGGCCAGCACCGGCTGCTGCTGATGGGCGACGAGGGCGACGCCAAGAAGAACCTGCCCGCCAAGTACATGGTGGTGGACTACGCCGATCTGTGACGGTCCGAGGGCCGCAGCACGCGATTCGATGGGGTGCGGCCCTGCTCTGAAGGGGCCCTCAGTGACCGGCCGAGAGGATCACCTGGGCGATGATGCCGGTGGCTGCGGCCACCAGCACGAAGTCGCTTCCCAGGCGGACCCAGGATCATTCAGTAAATGGATTCAGCAACGGCACCGAGGTTTCGGTGAAATCCGAGACGTTGCGGGTCACCAGCGTCAGGCCGTTGACCCAGGCCGTGGCTGCAATCAGCTTGTCGATGGCGTGCTCGTGATGGGGAACACGCAAGCGTCCCCAGAGCAAGGCGGCCTCGGTATCGATGGGCAGGATGCGGTCGTGGTATTCCTCCACGATCAACGTGAGCCAGTCATCAAGCAGCCGGGACTGGATGTGGTCTCCTCGGTGCCGGATGAGATCCACCCCACGCCGCAGCTCACCCAGGGTGATGACGGACAGGTAGAGTGCGCTTCCCTGCTCGGAGGCCTCCCGGAAGAAGGCTTGAACGCCTGCATTGGCCCGCCTGCCCTTGCGGGCCTCGCTGATGACGTTGGTGTCAATCAAATACATGGGCGGACTGGCCATCATCCTGCTGGCGCTCGAAGTCTGAATCCAGACCAACATCCGGCATGCTGGCCAGGATCTCCGCCAGTGCTTTCCTGGGCGGCCGCTGGAGGGTTTCCAGCAGGATTGCACGATGCTCTGCCTCGGCACTGCGGCCGTTGGCGGCTGCGCGCTGCTTCAGGGCCTGCACCAGGGCTTCGTCCAGTCCACGGACCAGCAGGCTTGTCATGGTCATCTCCAGGCAGGAATCCCCCGAACAAGTCCCGTACTGCATACCGGCGCACAAGAACGGGCGCCTGACGTGTTCGGAGGATCGTCAGGTGATAGCAATGCTATCACCTTAGCCCTTGTTCCCAGCCCCCGTACCCTGCACGGTCTTCATGGCAGTGGCGATGAGGCCGGCCACGTCGCCGAGGTTGGCGGGCACGATCATGGTGTTGTTGGTGCGGGCCAGCTGGGCAAAGGCCTCGACGTACTGTTCGGCCACGCGCAGGTTGACGGCGGTGTCACCGCCGGGAAGCTGGGCGGCGTTGCCGACGCGCTCGATGGCCTGGGCGGTGGCTTCGGCAATGGCGGAGATGGAGGCGGCTTCGCCCTGGGCACGGTTGATGGCGGCCTGGCGTTCACCCTCGGAGCGCTGGATGGCGGCTTCGCGTTCGCCGGAGGCGATGTTGATCTGTTCCTGGCGGCGGCCTTCGGAGGCGGCAATGACGGCGCGCTTTTCACGCTCGGCGGTGATCTGGGCCTGCATGGCACGCAGGATCTCGGCGGGCGGGGTCAAGTCCTTGATTTCGTAGCGCAGCACCTTGACGCCCCAGTTGGTGGCGGCTTCGTCCAGCACGCTGACGACGGCCAGGTTGATGGCCTCGCGTTCCTCGAAGGTCTTGTCCAGTTCCATGCGGCCGATGACGGAGCGCAGCGAGGTCTGGGCCAGCTGGGTGATGGCGTCGATGTAGTTGCTGGAGCCGTAGGAGGCGCGCATGGGGTCGGTGACCTGGAAGTACAGCACGCCGTCGACCTGCAGCTGGGTGTTGTCACGGGTGATGCAGACCTGGCTGGGCACGTCCAGCGGGAACTCCTTCAGCTCATGCTTGTAGGCCACGCGGTCGATGAAGGGCACGATGATGTTGAGACCCGGCATCAGGATGCGGTCGAACTTGCCCAGCCGCTCGACGACCCAGGCGTGCTGCTGGGGCACGATCTTGAGGGTCTTGATGGCAAAGACGATGGCCAGGACCAGGATGGCGATGGAGACGGTGGTAACAGGTGGCATCGACGGTCACTCCTGAAGGATGGTTATGGGATGAAGGCAGGATAGGCATTCTGCCCGGGCAGCGCGTGCCTTGCGCGATTGCCGGCCGGCCCGGGCGGTGCTTCGGCGGCG